>OJJA01000073.1_pt1 | contig 91937 bp, 83 predicted proteins | sample 1596031 | NCBI WGS metagenome assembly OJJA01 (sample SAMEA4350132, study PRJEB24818) | metagenome | biome: human; feature: gut; material: faeces | place: Denmark | collected 2013-09
GTATTGAGTAATGATACGGCCCTTTCTTTAGTCTTTTAGGATACTCAAATTTCAAGTTATAAGTTCATATTTTCAAAAGAAGAGTTTTGACACACCCTCTTTTCTCATGAGTAACAGAAAATAAAGCAAATGAGATTAAAATATAAATCGTTCATTCTTGCCAAAAACATGGAGTAAATCCTTCCATTTGTATTTTTGAAATGAGTTTTTTGAATATTTTAAAATCGAAGTTCCCTTCGTAGCACAAAATTTCGTATGAAACATCAAAATAAGAAATAAAATACCCAGTAGGTTCATATCCGTTTCTTATATAAAAATTACGTCGGCTGATTCTTTGAGAATTATTTTCCGCTTCATTATCTATCATTTCCATATCAACTACATATTGGAATGAAGGATATAAATTGCGCATTTCTTTTAATACGTGACTTCCGTATCCATGAGAACGTTGCGATGAATCGATAGCGAGAAAAAACAGATATGCCATTGTTTCATGAATCATAACGACCATAAAGCCCACGAATATCAAACGGTTATATATAGCATAAAAAGACACTCCATCTTGTTGTGTCATTTTGATAAGCTCATCAGGTGCAATATATTCTTCGGGAGGAAAAGCCTCTTTCGCAAGTATGTTCAATTTATCCATATCTGAAAAATTGGACGTAATAGGTACAAATGATAATTCCATATAAAAATTATTTTTAATTTAGTTCTCGATATTTAGCGGGAGTAAATCCCGTATGACGGCGAAAATATCTACTCAAATATGAAGCTGTTTCAAAATGAAACTTGTCGGCAATTTCTTTTACCGATAAATTGGTAGATATAAGTATATGTTTAATCTCCATGATTATTTGACTGTCAATCATCTCTTTCGGAGACATTTTTGATACTTTGAATGTGATTCTTGAAAGATAATATGGTGTTATACATAACTTTTCTGCATAGAATTTTACATTGTGTTGGGCATAGCAATATTCGCAAAGCAAACGACAAAAATTATTAAATAACTGACGGGTTGAACTAATAGGCTTTACAGAAGAAGTTGTTTTATATGGATATAACGCCTCAATTGCAATGAAAAGACTTTGCAATTGATTTCTCATTATGATGTGTCTTGCCCTTTCCGATGTATATTCTGCAATCCATCCAATCTGCTTTACCCATAAATCTATAAAATGAGCATATTGCTTCTCTATATGAAAAATAGGCTCATCGTATATATAATTGAGAAAATCAGGTTGTAAAGAAAAGGTTGTTTCATCACACAATGTCATTGAGATATCTATGAATAAGACGGAAAAATCACGACTAATTTGTTCTACAACGAACATTGTATCAGGAAATATTATAATTATATCACCGGAATAAACTGTTTTTCTTTCCAAATTGACAGATGCTATTGCATATCCTTTACGACATAATAACAAAGCACCTCCTTTGGGGCGAATATTTCTGTCAATATATTCGCTCAAATCAGATTCGTAAACATTATATTTCTTGTTGCGTTGAGATGAACTATACATTGTTGTTTCTTTTTTTGTATGCAAAATTAGTCAAAATCTTTAGGTAATACTATTGTTGTTTTCAAAAGTATCTTTCTTGTTTGGATTTGTATATCTTAGGAGAGAGGGTAATAGCCTAATTTTGCATCCCGAAAAAAATAATAGAATCATGAGACAACTTTATCTTTTTATGACGGTAGTATGTACCGTTATTTTGTCGTCTTGCCACAGCGAGACAAAACAGCAAGAGAAAATTGAGTATTCTGTCATGACAGTAACTCCTGCCGATGTAACCTTAACCGAATCCTATTCTGCTTCTATACGAGGACGGCAGGATATTGTGATTTATCCTCAAGTATCAGGAACTATTACAAGTGTTTGTGTAAAGGAGGGACAAAAAGTACGTCGTGGGGAATTATTATTCGTTATAGACCAAGTCCCTTATCAGGCAGCCTTGCGTACAGCAAAGGCAAATGTCCATGTCGCCAAAGCCCATTTGGAAACTGCAAGGCTTGATTATGACAGCAAGCAACAACTTTTTCAGCAGAACGTAATATCCGAGTACGAACTTTCCACCTCCCGTAATGCGCTTGCAATAGCAGAAGCATCGTTGGAACAAGCTGTTGCGCAAGAAACAAATGCACGGAATAGCCTGTCCTACACAGAAATAAAAAGTCCTGTGGATGGATTGGTAGGTGTAATACCATATAGAACAGGTACACTGGTAAGTCCTTCTTCCCCTGAACCGCTGACAACCGTTTCGGATAATTCCGATATGTACGTTTATTTCTCTATTTCCGAACAACAATTGCAGTCAATGGTCAGAAGTTATGGCTCTTTACAGAAAATAGTAGTTCAAATGCCACCAGTTCAACTTCAATTAAGTGACGGTACACTTTATCCCCAAGAAGGATATATTGAATCTGTCAGTGGTTTGTTGAATCCACAGACAGGCAGTGGCTCTTTGCGAGCAGTGTTTCCCAATAAGGAGTGTGTTCTTCTTAGTGGAAGCAGTGGTAATGTGCGGATTCCTTATACATTACATCAAGTTTTGACAATACCACAAGATGCCACTTATGAATTGCAGGATAAAATTTTTGTTTATCGGGTGGTCAATGGAAAGGCTGTAGCTACTCGTATTGAAGTAAATCCCATTCATGACGGAATCAACTATACGGTTATATCCGGTCTGTCAGATGGCGACGTAATCGTGACAACAGGAGTTGGTCTTCTTGATAATGGTGATGTGGTAACAATTAAATGAAGGAGGTATTTATGAACTTACGATTTTTTATTGACCGACCGGTCTTTTCCATAGTTATATCCATCGTTATAGTCTTATTAGGGGGAATTTCATTGATGATTCTTCCGATAGAACAATATCCGGATATTGCACCTCCCACTGTGCAGGTTACGACTTCTTATCCTGGAGCAAATGCAGAAACAGTACAAAAGTCTGTAATTGTACCTTTGGAGGAAGCCATAAATGGTGTTGAAAATATGAGTTATATACATTCAGAGGCGTCAAATACAGGAGAAGTTACAATTAATGTATACTTCAATCAGGGAGTGAATGCTGATATGGCTGCGGTCAATGTACAGAATAGAGTGTCAAAAGCAGCTGGTCTGCTTCCTGCCGAAGTTACAAAAATCGGGGTACAAACACTTAAACAACAAAAGTCATTGTTGAAAGTAGTTGCATTGTATAGTCCCAATGACTCTTATGATGTACAGTTTATCAATAATTACATGAAGATTAATGTTGAACCAAAAATAAAACGAATAGCAGGAGTTGGTGAGTTTAATGTATTGGCTTCCAATTATGCGATGCGTATCTGGTTGAAACCAGATGTAATGGCTCAATATAAACTTATTCCTCAAGACATAACCGCTGCTTTGGAGAAACAAAATTTGGAGGCTGCGACAGGCGCTTTTGGAGAAAATCATGAAAATGCTTATGAGTATACTATAAAATATCGGGGACGTTTTTCGACACCGGAAGAATTTAAAGAAATTGTAATACGTTCTTTACCTAATGGAGATATTCTACGATTAAAAGATGTTGCACGGGTTGAAATGGGAGATGAATCTTATACTTATCAAACATTCACCGATGGACATGCTGGATGTATCGGTGAAGTTTACCAAAGTGCTGGTTCCAATGCAACGGAAGTGGTACGAAATATTGATGAACTTTTGGAAGGATTGTCTGAAGAACTACCCGAGGGCTTGGCTTTTGCAAGTTTGTTGAGTGTCAATGACTTTTTGTTCGCATCAATCGACAACGTACTTTGGACTTTAATAATTGCTGTTTTGCTTGTCGTATTGGTGGTTTATGTTTTTTTGCAAGATATCCGCTCAACATTGATTCCAACTATATCAATTATAGTATCTCTTATAGGTACATTTGCTTTTATGATTGTCGCTGGGTTCTCCATTAATTTGCTGACATTATTCGCTTTAGTGTTGGCAATCGGTACGGTTGTGGACAATGCAATTGTAGTAGTTGAAGCGGTACAGGCGCGTTTTGATGTGGGCTATAAATCGTCATATATGGCTACAAACGATGCCATGTCTGGAATTGTATCGGCAATCATCACATCCACATTGGTTTTTATGGCTGTTTTCATACCTGTTTCCATGATGGGTGGAACGTCTGGAGTATTTTATACACAATTCGGTATCACAATGGCTGTTTCAGTTGGCTTATCCGCTATTAATGCCCTAACTCTTTCTCCAGCATTATGTGCGTTGTTGCTCAAACCTTATCTTGACGAAGAAGGTAATATGAGACAAAATTTTGCCGCTCGTTTCAGAATGGCTTTCAATACAGCTTTTACCACTATCTTACAACGCTATATAAAAGGTATAATCTATTTTATCCGTCATCGGTCATTGGCATGGGGGGCTCTTGTTGTTACTATTGCTTTGTTGGTGGTATTTATGAAAAATACTAAGACGGGACTTGTGCCTGATGAAGATACAGGTTCTATCATGGTAAGTGTAACGACAAAACCGGGTACATCTCTTTCTTCCACAACTAAAATACTATCTCAAATTGAGAAAGAAATACAAAAGATGCCTCAAGTGAAACATTATGCCACTGTTGGTGGATATTCATTTACTGGCGCGGGTTCAAGTGCAGGTATGATTATACTTTCATTACGTGATTGGGCAGAGCGTAAGGGACATGAAGATGATATACAATCGGTTATTACCAAAATCAACTCATTATCTGCTACAATTCCTGATGCACAGATTTTTGCGGCTGCCCCACCTATGATTACAGGCTATGGTATGGTTAACGGTTTTGAATTGCACGTACAGGATAAAATGGGTAAACCTATAGCAGAATTGGACGAAACTACCCGTAGCTTTATTAAGGCTCTTGAACAGCAGTCTGAAATCGGTTCCGCTTATTCTTCGTTCTCATCCGGTTATCCGCAATATACGCTTGATATTGACGCTGCCAAATGTGAGCGTTCGGGCATTTCTCCTTCTGATGTACTTGAAACGGTTTCAGGATATTACGGCGGACAATATGTGTCTAATTTTAATCGTTTCTCAAAACTTTACCGGGTAATGATACAGGCGGAACCAGACTATCGTGTCACTCCTGAATCGTTGAATCATCTATATGTGAGGACTGGCAATGGAGAAATGGCTTCAGTGGGACAATTCTGTAAACTTACAAAGACTTATGGTCCTCAATCACTCAATCGGTTTAATCTTTATGGTTCGATAGCAGTAAATGGTGCTGCCGAAGAAGGCTATTCGTCTGGAGATGTAATACAGGCGATTAAAGAGGCTGCTACCGTTGCACTTCCGAAAGGATATGATTATGAATTCGGGGGATTGACACGTGAAGAAAACAGTTCCTCAAGTAATACAATTATTATATTCGGAATATGCTTCATTTTGGTTTATCTTATTTTGAGTGCATTATATGAAAGTTTCTTGATTCCCTTTGCTGTTGTACTTGCTCTTCCATTTGGTTTAATGGGAAGTTTTCTCTTTGCCCAGATGATGGGATTGGAAAATAATATCTATATGCAGACGGGGCTAATTATGCTTATTGGTTTGTTGGCAAAAACTGCCATCTTGATTACAGAATACGCTCTTGAAAGAAGAAAAGCCGGAATGTCATTGGTGCAAGCTGCGGTAGGAGCAGCCAAAGTACGTTTACGCCCCATCCTGATGACTGCTTTGACAATGATTTTTGGGTTACTTCCATTGATGGTTTCTACGGGTGTCGGAGCCAATGGTAACCGTACTCTTGGTTCGGGAGCGGTCGGAGGTATGCTGATTGGTACATTTGCTCTATTGTTTATAGTTCCTGTACTTTTCATTTTCTTCCAATATTTACAAGAAAAAATCCGCCCAATTCAGTTTGAGCGCACGAGTGAATGGTCTATTCGAACTGAAATAGAAGATTTGAATAAAAATAAAAAGAAATGATTATGAAAAAAGTATTGATGATATGTATAGCCGGACTGATATTTACATCTTGTGGCGTTTATACCCGTTATTCCACTCCTGAAATGAACGTAGAAGAATTATATCGTGATAATGAACCAATGGATTCTACCTCTTTGGCATCTATCGGCTGGAAAGAATTGTTCCATGATAAGTACCTACAAACTCTGATAGAAAAAGGACTTGAACAGAATACTAATTTGCGGATAGCACATACACGCGTAGAGGCAGCCGAAGCTGTTCTGATGAATGCAAGGCTTTCTTACCTGCCGTCCGTATCATTCACTCCAGAAGGAAATATTAGTAGTATAGACGGAAAAAATCCGACAAAAAGTTACAATCTTGCTGTTTCTGCCAGTTGGGAAATAGATTTGTTCGGAAAGGTTACCAATGCCAAACGAAGTGCACGCGCTGCCCTTGAGGGAAGTCGTGCTTATGAACAAGCAGTGCAGACCAAACTTATTGCTACCATTGCAAACAGTTATTACACGTTGCTAATGCTTGACCAACAGTTGGAAATTAGTGAGCGGACGTTATCTAATTGGGAAGAAACAGAAAATACACTTGAAGCATTGAAATGTGCTGGAAAATCCAATGATGCAGCTGTTCTTCAAGCAAGAGCCAATCGTTTAGCTTTGGAAGCTTCTGTCATATCTGTACTGAAAAGCATTCGTGAAACAGAAAACAGCCTATCTGCATTGTTGGCTGATACCCCGCAGATGATAGTTCGAGGCCAATTGTCAGAACAATCATTTCCCGATTCATTAGCTATCGGACTTCCAATACAACTGCTTGCCAATCGTCCTGATGTGAAACAAGCAGAATTTAATTTGGCTGAAGCCTTTTATGCCACCAATTCTGCACGTTCTGCGTTTTACCCGAGTATAACATTGTCGGGGACTGCCGGATGGACAAATAATGCCGGAGGAATTATCCTGAATCCCGGGAACTGGTTGCTGAATGCAGTAGGAACACTTGTACAGCCCTTGTTTAATAAGGGAATTAATATTGCAAATCTGCATCAAGCGAAGGCAAAACAAGAGGAAGCACTCCTCTTGTTTAAGCAGTCTTTATTGGATGCAGGAAAAGAGGTGAATAATGCTTTAACACTATGCCAATCAGCTCGTCTTCGTCTTGATTATGGGAAACAGCAGGTGATTGCTTTGAAAGAAGCTGTCAGAAAAACGGAACTTCTGATGCGCCATTCCTCAATTAATTATTTAGAGGTACTGACCGCCCGTCAAAGTCTTTTAGATGCAGAGTTGACACAAATTCAAGATAAGTTTAATGAGATACAAGGTATTATTAGTCTTTATCATGCATTGGGTGGTGGAGTATAATTTCATTTGCTCTGTGTTGTTGGATGAAAAGTATTGGTAAATAGAACAAATAATGAGATATGCTCGGAAAGTAATCGCATATGGTTACCTACTAATTACGTTGTTGATTGGTGGCATTGCCTATACTTGGCATTATGAATGGCAAGAAGTGGAGGTGTTGGAGTCCGATAACCGACAGATTGACGAGTTACGGAAAGAGATAAACGATGTTCATATTCAATTGATAGAATTTTCCCTATTAGGTGAAACTATATTGGAATGGGATAATGAAGATTTGGAATACTATCATACTCAGCGTATGGTAATAGATAGTATGCTATGCCGTTTTAAAATGACCTGTCCGGCAGAGCGTATTGATAGTGTACGCCATCTTCTCGAAGATAAAGAAAGACAGATGTACCAAATCGTTCAGGTATTTGAACAGCAACAAGTCATCAACGATAAGATAACCCGTCAAGTACCTGTAATCATGCAGAAGAGTGTTCAAGAACAACCCAAGAAACCTAAACGAAAAGGCTTCTTGGGTATCTTCGGCAAAAAAGAGAAAGTAAAGCCCACCGTAAGCACCACGGTGCTTCACTCCTTTAACCGGAATATAATAGCCGAGCAACAAGCGCAAAGCCGTTGTTTATCAGAACACGCCGATAGTCTTGCAGAACGAAATGCGGAACTCAATAGACAACTGCAAGGCTTGATTCGTCAAATAGACGGAAAAGTACAAACCGACCTGCAAAAGAGAGAAGCCGAGATTACCACTATGCGTGAGTGTTCGTTTATACAAATTGGTGGTTTGACCGGATTCGTCATTTTATTATTGTTCGCTTCTTATATAGTCATTCATCGAAATTTTAAACGTATCAAACAGTATAAACAGAAAACTGAGGATTTAATCGAGCAATTGAGGAAATCTATCCACCAAAACGAGGTACTGATAGCCTCGCGCAAGAAAGTTGTATATACTATTGCCCATGAATTGCGCACACCACTATCTGCTATTCGTGTCTATGCGGAAATGATTGAAAAGGACAAAACCTCATCGACTCACATTCGCCATGCAGAGATTATAGGGGATGCTTCTGGACGAATTGCTGGTATGGTAGATACACTTCTGAACTTTTTCCGATTGGACTGTGGCAAGGAAATCGTCCATCCTTTACCAATTCGTTTAAAAAGTATAACAGAAACTTTGGAAGTGGAGTTTATGCCACAGATGGTAAAGAAACGGTTAATGTTTGAAGTGGTCAATGAAGCCAATGAAGTAGTCATGGGTGACCGGAATGTAATATTGCGCATTGGCAGTAACCTGCTATCGAATGCACTGAAGTTTACTCAGAAGGGGTCGGTCAAACTGACAGCCAAGTATTTGAGAGGAAAGTTTATTCTGGCAGTAGATGATACTGGAACAGGTATTGGCAAGGATAAACTGGAACAAATATTCAACCCATTCGAACGGCTTGGCAATGCCGCTACACAGGACGGTTTTGGGCTGGGACTTGCCATCGTGAAGAGTCTTGTGGAGCTGATGGAAGGAACTATCACGGTGGAAAGTGTGCCAGAAATGGGCAGTCGGTTTACTGTTGCACTGCCATTGGTAAAGGCGGAGCATGTGGAGAGTAAGACATCTTCCTATGCTATACCACACCATCTGTCTGGTTGTTCCGTACTGTCTATAGATAACGACCGGATGTTGCTTGACATACTGCATGACATGTTCGAGCAAAGCGGTGTACACAGTGAAATCTGTACCGATATGAGTCAACTGACAGAAAAGCTTCGTGGCAATCGCTATGACCTGCTGACTACCGACCTGAAAATGTCGGATATCAGCGGGTATGAGGTACTGGAGTTGCTGCGTTCTTCGGATATCGGTAATTCGCGTACCGTCCCAATAATGGCAATCACTGGTTCGGGAAGCATTACAGAAGAAGAATTGAAGCAAACTGGATTTTCAGCCGTGCTGTTCAAGCCATTTTCGATAGAAGAACTACTGATTGCAATGGAGCAGTGCATCGGAGAAAACAAGACCTCGTTTATAGACCTGACCCCATTGTTTGCCTATGGTAGCAGGAGGGAAAAACTGGAATGCCTGATTAATGAGACGGAAAAGGAAATGGCAGGTATCAAGGAAGCTGTGAACGATGGTGATAACGAGAAGACGGAAAGTTGGATACACCATATCCGCAGTTCATGGATGCTGATAAGAGCCGAACAACCGTTGCAGGAACTATACGAAGCCTTGCATGGAGGACAAGCAAGTGAAGTCATACAGGTAAGTATCGGAAAGGTACTCGAACAAGGTGAAAAAATTATTCGGCTTGCCCGACAAGAACTGGAGAAAGAAACATGGGAAGAATTATAGTGATAGAAGACAATATAGTATTTCGTGACCATGTATGCGGGATGCTAAAAAAGGAAGGTTATACGATTCAAACTGCATGCGACTGTGCAAGTGCCCGTAAATTGCTGACAGCATTGGAACCGAATGACATTGTACTCTCTGACCTGCGTCTGCCAGATGGGGAATGTACATCCTTGTTGGAGTATATGAGGGCTTCGGGCATAAAGAGTCCATTTATCATCATGACAGATTATGCAGAGGTAGCTTCAGCGGTGGAATCCATGAAAATCGGTGCGGAAGACTATATTCCCAAAATGCTGTTGCAGGAAAAACTACTGTTCTGTATAAAAGAATTAAAACACAAAGTAGAAGCCAGATATAAGATTCCGTTGTATGAGCGCAAAAGCGTAGCATTTCAACAAATCAATCATCGCATCTCACTGGTAGCTCCGACAGATATGGGTGTGTTAATATTGGGTGAGAATGGTACTGGTAAGGAACATATAGCAGAAATGATACACGAAAGAAGCCGTCGTGCGGATGGACCGTTCATAGCTGTGGACTGTGGCATACTGACCGGAGAACTTGCTGCTTCGGAATTATTTGGGCATCGGAAAGGCTCGTTTACAGGAGCCGTGGCAGACAAGAAAGGGTGTATGGAGGAAGCGGATGGCGGTACATTGTTTCTGGATGAAGTGGGTAACTTGCCGCCAGAAGTACAGCAAAAACTGTTGCGTGCGCTTCAAACAAAAAGTTATCGTCCAATAGGAAGTAACCGTGAACGGAAAGCGGATGTCCGCATCATAGCTGCCACCAACGAAAATCTGAAGAAGGCGGTGGAAGAAGGACGTTTTCGGCGTGATTTGTACCATCGGCTGAAGGAGTTTATCATTCAGGTACCCCCGTTGCGTGAATGCCGGGATGACATCTTGCCACTGGCGGAGTTCTTCCGGGAACTTGCTAACAATGAGTTGGGACGGCATACAGAGGGATTTGACAAGGAGGCAGAACAGGTGCTTCGTATGCGTACATGGTCTGGAAATGTGAGGGAATTGAAACAGGCTATCAGCTCAGCCGTATTGCTTACGGAAGGGCGGTTGGTTACAGTCGACAACCTGGAGGAACTGCATACGGAGCAGACAAGTTGCACATTGCTACTGAAAGACGGCAAAGAGGAAAGAGAACGAATCCAACGTGCATTGGCACAAGCAGAGAATAATCGGGAAATGGCTGCCAGACTGTTGGGAATCAGTCGCACAACCCTGTATAACAAGATGAAAGAATACGATATGATGCAGAAAAAGAAGGGAAAATGAGCAAATCTCATCTGAAATTCCTATATTTGCATGAACATAGGACGAAACGGCACAGGCGAACATGTGTTTTTATGTGCTGATGAAAATATAGTATAGAATAAGACCGCAAGGCGTATCTGGTGAAAATCTGGAAAATTTGAACTACGGAAGCGATTGCGTGATGCTTATGCTATGCCTTGGCATAGCGTGCATTCGCGTACATTCCGTAAAGGCATTCCAGAGCCGTCACCAGAAGGTAGCGTGATTTGCACGCTATCTTTTTTATGGTTTTCGGTTACAACAGAACGACCACTATGGCAAAAGTCCGATTACTCGCCGTCCTGACGATAGACGGTTGCCCGGCTGAAATGACTATGCTGTCCGGGTCATGGCTTGACTCAGACAAGTACGGAATAGGTGCACTGAAAGAAGAGGCTGTCAGTGTACTGGATGAAAACATGTCTTTAATCTCCCTCTCGAACCGGACGGAACATGCCGGTGATTCCCTGATTTATATCATAGAAGCTACTGCAAGTACAGCGGGCATTATCAACGGCATGATGCGTATGCGCCTTGTGGACGAGATTGTCCTCTATCAGCTTCCCGTAATAGCAGGAAATGGCAGGAAACTGTTTCATTCTTCACTGCCCGAAAGCGAATGGATCTGTACAGAGAACAAACGCTGGAAGGATGGTATGATACGGATAACCTACAAGCGGAAAACATCCCGGAAATCAGTGGTTGTGTTCAAGAATTGAACGTTTTCAAGAGTTTCCAACGTTCAAAATGTGAACGTCCGTTCGGATTTTGAACAAAAAACGAGGCATGAAAATTTGTTTCAGAAAATATTTTTGTTATTTATTTTATTGAATATCAAATACATACTATTTTTTAACAGAAAGCAGTTTCGATAGGAGCGGTATTTGTCCAATAGTTTTATGTGCGCACACTTTTAACCCAAGTGTAATAACATAAAACAGCAAGAAACATGGAATATCTCATATTGGCAGAAACCGAATTTTTCGGTCTTATAGACGGGAACGATGAAACAGTCAATCTGAATGCAGCATACAGCCGCTTTGTCAAGGCGGTCGTGGAACTGATGCACGACAGCGATACGGACGGGGTGAAGATTGCACTGGCTTATGCCGAGAACGAACTGCAACACCACCGCACGCAGTATATTGCGGGTATGAAAAGCCATACCCACCTGTTTGTCCGTAAGGCACTGTCGTTTGTGCGCAAGATGCAGAAGCATGTCCCCTCCAACTGTTCGCAGGTGCCGCCACTATCCACTGCCATCCACTGTGAATGCGAAAAGAAAGAAGATGAAAGGAACGGAAATATCCCGACCATGCGATGGACGGGCAGTCTGGCTGAGCTGGTGGAGCTGATTTACGGACTGGACGCCATGAAGCTGGTAAACGAGGGTGAACCGGGTATCAAGGAACTGCTGGAAGGCTTCTGCAAGGTGTTCGGTATGGAAATAAAGGAAAGCCAGTGCTACAACACCTATGCGGACATCAAGCGACGGAAAAACGAGAGCCGCACGTATTTTTTCGACAAGGTGGCGGAGAAGCTGAACCGCAGGATGCTGGAGGACGAGGAACGGGAACGGATGCGGAAAAGATAAGAAAATAAGGTACGGGCATCATAGTCTGCAAAAAAATGCTTACCTTTGCAGAAACAATTATAATACAGTATATTATGGCATTAGAAATTAAAGCAATCCCCACGCTAAGAGGCAAGGAGGCAGAGCGTTTCGTGAAGGAAGCGGACAAAGCCTACAAAAGCAAGGAGAAGACCGACTTCAGCAAGCAGGTAAAGATAGCCCGTGCCATACTGAAAAAAGCCAATATGTTGTAGGCATGGGATTCCTGTTAGACAAATGCAGTTTTTCTCCGCTTGACGGGGAAGTCATAGGCAAGTGCCGTCCTTTCTCATGCGGCAATGCCGACTTGGACGACTTTTTCCGGCAGGACGCACCGCTTTACAGCCGTCAGATGCTCGGAAAGAGCTATTGTTTCCGGCTGGACGAAGACCTTTCCGTCATTGTCTGTGCATTCACGCTCTCCAATGACAGCATCCGTGTGGACATATTGCCGAACAGCAGGGAAAAGAAAGTGCAGAAAGACATCCCCCGTTCCAAGCAGATGCGGCGTTATCCGGGCGTACTGATTGGACGCTTGGGTATCAATACAGAATTTGCCCACCGTGGCATAGGCAGCGAACTGATGGAGTTCATCAAGTCATGGTTCATAGACGCAGGCAACAAGACCGGCTGCCGTTTCTTGATAGTAGATGCCTATAACGAGGAAATTCCGTTGGGATATTATCAGAAGAACGGTTTTACTTTCCTGTTCTCCACCGAAAGCCAAGAGGCGGAGAATACAGGATTTGACAAGGATACGAAACTGCGTACACGGCTGATGTACTTTGACCTGATTTCATTGGTCAATGAGCAGGAAGAATGACAAGGGGACAATTCAAATGAAAAGAAAACAAGCCTTCCATGCGAGTACGTAAGGCTATTATATACTTTTGGAAGGCATTCTATTTATAACGGGAATGGCAAAAAAGAAAAAGCGGAAACAGCACACAGCTACCGACTTACCGATAATCCTTGATTACGAAGGTGAGCCGATGTCCGTCTATGACCCGATAGCCATGATGCCGTACAGTGAACCTCCCCTAACAGAAAGGACACGTTTCAAGAAACTGAACAGGGAACAGAAGGCGGCTTTCAAATCACTGGCGGTGTCAGCCATCACCCATTATTGGGAAACGGAGAAGCAGATACCTTTCGGAGAAAGTATGGCAGACATCCGACACTGGCTGACAGAAGCGTTTGCCGAAGACTATGGAATACTGCTGAAAGAAGACACCGAGTTGAAAAACTACCTGATGACCCTTGTCATTTCATCCATCAACAAATTACTCAAGGCAGAAAGACAGATACAAGAAAAGAAAAATCCGTAACATTTCACATTGGAGTGCTACGGATTTTCCTTTTTTCGCCTGCGACGCGTTACTTGTTCTGCAAAAGGTATTGCAGTTCCGGGTCGGACTGGATGCGCTGCAACTCGTCGGCGACAATCTGCCGCACTTCGGCACGGATGCGGTTGTAGTTCTCCTGAATCATCTCCTTCATGCGGTCGTTGCCGTCGGCATCGGTAAAGTCCGTGATGACGGGAATAGGCTTGTAAGCCTGTTCCTCACGCTTGACCTTCTCGGCATCCACCACAATCTCGCAATGGAAAATCTTCTGCTCGATGCGCTCGCTGAAGTTGTCGGCGACCGCCCCGACGAACATGCCCTGCGTGAGCGTGGAAATCTTGCTCGCCGGGATAAGGCTCTCCATCTGCGTGTTAATGGAGGTGGACTTGTCCTCGCGGTTAATGGTGATGCTCTGCCGCTTCTGCAAGATTTTACCGAAACGTTCGGACAGGGTCTTGGCGGTCTCGCCGACCACCTGCCCGGAGAAGACGTTGCCGACGGTGTTCATCACCACGGCGGCCTCCTTGTCGCCGTAGTCGCGCTTGAGCTGCGAGAAGTCCTGAAAGCCCAGCAGGGTGGAAACCTTGTTGCTCCGGGCGGTGGCAATCAGGTTGTCCAGTCCCTTGAAGTAAATCGTGGGCAGCTCGTCGATGATAATGGAGGACTTGAGCCTGCCCTTCTTGTTCACGAGCTTTACGATGCGCGAGTTGTACAGCCCCAACGCCGCCCCGTAGATGTTCTGGCGGTCGGGATTGTTGCCCACGCAAAGGATTTTCGGTTCGTCGGGGTTGTTTATGTCGAGCGTGAACTCGCTGTCGGACATGACCCAGTAGAGCTGCGGGGAAATCATGCGCGAGAGCGGAATCTTCGCCGAGGCTATCTGTCCGGCGAGCTGTTCCATCGCCCCTCCCTGCCATGCGTCCATAAACGGGGAAAGGTAGTTCTCCAGTTCGGGGTAGCTGGTCAGAATGGGAAACACGTCCTCGTAACGGCGGTTGAGCAGCTCGATGGCATGGGGAAAGGTACAATACTTGCCGTCTTTGTAAATCCTTAAAAACCAAATCACTGCGGCGAACAGGATAATCGGACTCTCTACAAAAAAATCGCCCTGTTTTTGCACCCAAGTCTTATTCAAATTGAGCATAATGGTATAGGCACTCTCGTAGGCATCGGTGATGTCCTCCATGAAATTCGGGTGTATGGGATTACAGCGGTGCGAGCGGCGCGGGTCGTCGAAATTGATTACATAGAACTTCGGCTTGACCCTGTACCCGTCCGGGTGGTTCAACAGATGGTTGTAGGCGATGGTGGAAAGGTCGGGATATTTAAAGTCATAGATATATTGACTAAAACCTTTCTCAATCTGCTGCTTTATGAAGGAATTTACCACAGCATACGACTTTCCGCTGCCCGGCGTGCCCAGCACGATGGAAGCACGGAACGGGTTTACCACGTTGATAAATCCGTCGTTCCACTTCTTCCTATAATAGAAACGGGTAGGCAGATTGACTGAATACTCGTTCTCCATGAGGCGGGTTTCCTGCATGAAACTTTCGTTTTCCACATTGAACACGTCTTCCATAAGGTTGGTACGCAAGAGGCGGCTCATCCACGTGCCCGCCATGAGCAGGCAGACATAGCCCGCCGCCATCGAAGCGGTGTAGAAACCGGCGACCACCTCCACCGGAAGCGGCAGGGACAATATCCACCAGTTAAGAAAGAACAGCACAAGCCCGGCGGCAAGCACCGCCCAAATCCTGCGCCAAGTGATTTTCTCCTCCTTGACGCCCTTCGTGCCGAGGCACGAGAGCGCGAGCAGCAGAAGGGCAAAGAACTTTGTGTAGAGGATATGATGGAACAGCCCTGCGGTGCGGTCGAAGTTCATCAGTACCCTGTCCATGACACCGATGTCGATGCCCCACAGCCTTACGGCTTCATAACAATACCAGTAGAGGTGGATGACCACCAGAATAATGCTCACGGCACGGAGAAAGTCCATGATTTTCGCCAGTGCCCTCAAATCGTCTTCCTGTTGTGACATAATCTGTTTCTGTTTTTAAGTTGTTGGTAAATAAATCATAACCCCAGCCCTTTGCGGCGTTTCTTCCGTCTGCGTTTGAGGTCACGCTCGAAAGCGGCTTCCTCCGCCTGTGCGCCCGAAGTGTCGCTGCCGAGCAAGCCCAAGCCGGAGGAATATCCCCCGTCGTGCTCCACGACGGGACGGTCTTCGGGCTGCTGCCCGTCCACCATAACAGTAAAAGGCATGGGCGGAGTACCGGCATAAGGCAGGGTAAAATGCTCCTGCAAGGCATTGGCAGAGAACTCCTTGCCCAAACGCGAGCCGTTGAGCACACAGTCTGTGCGGTGGTCGATGAAGGTTGCCCCGTAGATGCGGCCTTCTTCGGTATGACGGAACACCACATCCACACCTTTCGCTTTGAGCAGGGCGGCAAACTCCTCCCGGCGGTACGTCCGGGCAAGGGCGGCAGCGACGGTCTTGCGGGTCATATCCGCCAGATGCCTGTCGCGGATTTGCCCTTTGGAGTATTCAAACCTGCGCTGCACGGCTTCATAGCCGACGGACTTGCCGATACGGGAAGCCTTGAAAGGGTTACCGGTCTTGTTGCCGGCATCATCAGTGGCTGACGAGTTGTTGGGCGATAGCGAAAAATAGACCAGCCCGTGATACTCGCGTCCGTCCACCATACCGTGCGCTTCCTCCACCGTGACGTTATAGAGCGAGAGCAGGGCGCGGTATTCGCCCATCGTCTGGAACTTGTAGGTTGCCATGACCGCCTTGGCTACATTCGATACCTGCCGCTTCACGTCGCCCTGTGATGTGTCCACCCTGCGGAGCGGATTGTCGGTACGGTGCTGCCTGCGGTCAGCCGGGTGCAGCCCGTACTTCTTTTCCATCTCGGAGGTGATGCGCTTGCTGCGCCGGTGGATGAAGTCACGGTTAAGCCGCCTGCCGTTTTCGTCCACATTGACGGAGACGATGTGCAGGTGGTGGCGGCTGATGTCCTCGTGCTTAAAGATAAGATACGGCTGGTCGCCGTAACCCAGCCTGTCGAGATACTCGCGTGCGAGCTGTTCCAGCTCCGTGTCGGTCAGGCGGTCGTCGGGATGCGGATTGAGCGAAATATGGATGACCTTGTTCCGCGTGCGCACCTGCTCCGGCATGAACCGCTTGAAATCCTGTTCGGCACGTGCCACGTCCACCCGTCCGCTGCCGTCGTCGAAGACCCTGTTCACGGCAAGGAGCCTGCCTTCGCCCTCGTTCACCTTCAGACCGTTGTAGGCGAGTGCGCCGTACAACGATGTCCCCATGCTTATCTTCGCGACCATCTCTTCTCAAACTCCCTTGAAAGTTCCACGACCTGCCGCGTCAGGGCGACCAGTTCCTTCGTGCATTGCTCCAGCTTGTAGAGCAATGCCATCGCCTTCTTTTCCGAGAAATGGCAGCGAAGCTCCCTGACCGCCTGATTGTAGTTGTTGCCGACCATGCGGTACTGCGCATGGAAAGCGGAAAGCTTCGTGCAGTAGTCCAGCAGCGTCCTGTCCGTGACCAGCACACGGAAGGGTTGCCCGAAGAAGTGCGCTTTCAGGAACACCGCCCTCGCGTACACGCCGGATTTCTCATACATGGCGAGAAACTTCTGCCATTCCTCATTGTCGAAGCGCACCATCACGCAGTGCGATTTGCGGCTCTCTTTCGGATGCCGCCCCCATTTGGGCGTTTCATCCCCGTTCTTTTTCCTGTTCATCTTTATTATGGATTTAGTGGTTCGTTTCACGGCACAAGCGCAGCTTCCGGCACGCATACCGCAGGTAGGAAACAGGCTTCCCGACTTCGGAGGGAAAGCCCTCCCCCGCAAGGGGCAAGGTCGTTTCCGGGAGTAACCGGAAACCCTTTGAGTAACTCAAAGGACACCTTGCTGTGTCTTTAAGGACACAAGAATCCGTCCGGGACGGATTGGGGATAGACCTGCCTGTAACCAACCCCAAAGGTATCGGGCGACCGATACCTCTCAGCTGCCCAAAAGAAGGACGGAACCGGGGGCGGTGTGCGCATCGGGAGCATTGCCCTGCCGCTTGGATGCAAAGGTACGGGGTAAAAACGCACCGGGAAGGGGCCGGACAACGCCACAAGCTACCGGAACGAAGCCAAATGCTGCCACGCAAGAGGGAAACGATACAGACAGGCGGATTTGTATATTCCTTTGCGGACAGAAACGATGAAGCAACAAGGCAAATAAATGAACATGGACGGAAACAGACATTTGAAACAGCAAGTCCGCACGGACGGACAGACACACCACTCCGCTGATGTACTGACATACATACGTGCTGACGTACTGATATATTGGCGTATGACAGTACACCAGCGGGGAGTCAAACCAAGACCTCCGTAAAAATGCGGGTATGCAAGAAAGTGCGCATACGCATATATACAGAGGCAGAGAAACGGACAGGCGGGGAAGCACACCGCCACAGTCATAAACCAACAACGATTAAAACATACAGAAAAATGAACAAGGAAACATTCGTTGCATTCGCAACACAGAAAGGCGGGGTCGGCAAATCGACCGTCACCGCGCTCGTAGCCAACTACGTCCACAACGTGATGGGGATTGACGTCGTCGTGATAGACTGCGACGAGCCGCAGCACAGCATCGCCGGGCTGCGCGACAAGGAAACGGCACTCATCGAAAAGAACGACAGCCTGAAGGCCATCGCTTATGAACATTTCCGCAAGTCGGGACGCAAGGGATTCCCCATCATCCGAAGCAACGCCGTGCAAGCGTTGGACGATGCGGAGAGTCTGCTCTCCGAGAAAGGGTATCGGCCGGAAATCGTGTTCTTCGACCTGCCCGGCACGCTGAAAAGCGACGGGGTGATAAAGACGCTCTCGCAGATGGACTACATCTTCACGCCCGTCAGCGCCGACCGCTTCGTGGTGGAAAGCGCGTTGCAGTTCGTGATGATGTTCAATGACAACCTCGTCACCACCGGGCTTGCCAAGACGAAGGGCATCTCCCTGTTCTGGACGATGGTGGACGGACGGGAAAAGACCGGTCTGTACGACCTGTACGGGAAGCTGTTCGCCGAAAACAACTTCCATGTCCTTGACACGAGGCTTCCCGACAGCAAGCGTTTCCGCCGCGAGCCGTCGGACGACCGCAAGTCGGTCTTCCGCTCGACCATCCTGCCGCCGGACACCTCCATGCTGAAAGGAAGCCGTATCCGCGAACTGTCGGAGGAAATATGTTCCATCATCAACGGGTGAATCTTATGGCAAGCCGAAAGTTGAATACGGAGGGCATAGACGAGAGCCTGCTGCTTGCCTCCATAGGAAAATCCCGTCAGATAGGCGGTTCTCCGGCAAGGGAAGGTACGGACAAACCCGATGCAGGCAATGCACCGGAAAATACGGTACAACCAGCGGCTGCGAAAGCACGGAGCGAACCGGCGAAAAAGAAGAAGCCGGACTACGGATCGACCTTCCTCAAACGGAACGGAGTGAAACTCCGGCAGTGCGTGTACATCAGCAAGGAGGCGCACGGCATCGTTTCCAAGATAGTGAACACTATCGCCGACAAGGAAATAACCGTCGGCGGCTATATCGACACGGTACTGATGCGCCATTTTGAAGAGAACAAGGAGGAAATCAACGACCTGTACCGCCGCAACAGGGACAACCTGATTTGAACAAGACATCGTATCACATAAAAAAGTAAAGACGAAATGAAACTTAATATCAACATTTTCGGAAGAAAACAGAAAGAGGAAGCCTATAAGTGCAAGTACCTTAACGGGCGCAAACCGGAGGGAACCGCTCAGAAGGCGGTGTATATCAGCTGCGAGAACCACGAGGCGGTCAAGCGCATAGTGGGCATGGCGGGAGAAAGCGGGACGAGCATATCCGGCTATATAGACCGCATCGTCACCGAACACCTTGAACGCCATGGGGAGGAACTGGAAAGCCTGTACCGGAGGAAAAAGGACGGGATTGTCGAACAGATAACGATAAGCCGATGGTGACGCTGCTGCTAATCCTGATGATGGCGTGCAACCTATGGATACTGTTCTACCTGACATGGGAACACAAGGAATCACGAAAAGCTGACGGCAAGGACGGTATTGAACCGGCAGAACTGTTGCCCGATGTCATTGGAAAAAGCAGGTTCAGGATGCCGGAAACGAAGCCACAGGCTGCCACTCCGACGCCAAATGCTGCCACGGAAATGCAGAGTGAGGCGGTGGACGAGAAGGACGTTACCTTTGCCGACGAAATGGAAACCTCCGGCAGCCACTCGGCGGAAACAAAGCCGTCGCACCAAGTGCCCGATGAAGATTTGGACGAGGTTTTCAGGGACAACCGCGTCTACGACACGGATGGGGAGTTTGACGGGGAGCAGCCACAGGCAGGCGGAAATACCTTTGACGAAATCGACCGTGCGGCAAGGGCGGTAAAGGACCCGAAAGCAGGGAAAGCCGACATCCTACAGGCAGGCAAGGTATTCCACGAGCTGGAAGGGACGGAGTTCTACGACATGTTCCGGCGCAACAATGCCCGGTACGAGGCAAGGGTATCTGAAATGGTGGAAACCTATCTTGCAAGCATCCGGTCCGCAGAGAAGAAAACAAGAATGAAAGCGGCTGTACGGAAGGAATGCGAGAACTTCAACATCCGCGACTATGTATAACAATGTAAAAAACGTAACGAAGATGCGAAAAAAGAAAATCGACTACGGCTGAAAGACGGCTTGCCACCGAATCCACTAAATCCGGAAGCCGGCTTTATCCGAAGCCGCAAGAATTAAAAAAGTATCAACCGCCGAAGGGAATATCCGACCCGGAGGCACAAAAACGAAAAAAGATTATGACAATGACATCGAAAAAGAAACAGATTATCCTCGCAGCCCTTCTGCTGGCTGCCAACATCTCCGCCTTCGCTCAGGGCAACGGCATGGCGGGTATCACCGAAGCCACCAGCATGGTGACATCGTATTTCGACCCGGCGACGAAACTCATCTACGCCATCGGCGCGGTGGTGGGCCTTATCGGGGGCATCAAGGTGTACGGGAAGTTCTCGTCGGGCGACCCGGACACGAGCAAGACCGCCGCAAGCTGGTTCGGAGCCTGCATCTTCCTGATAGTGAGTGCGACCATCCTACGCTCGTTCTTCCTCTAAACAGGCATTTCCAATACATGTATAATAAGGTATAAGGACAATGACTGACGAGTTGTTGAGCGCTAAGCGCGAAAAATACCCGGTAAACAAGGGCATCGGTCGTCCGGTGGAGTTCAAGGGGCTGAAGGCGCAATACCTGTTCCTGTTCGCAGGCGGGCTGCTCGCCGCCTTCATCCTGTTTGTCATCCTGTACATGGCGGGCGCGGGCCAGTGGCTCTGTATAGGCTTCGGCATCACGGCGGCTTCCGCCGTCGTGTGGCTCACGTTCCGGCTGAACGCGAAGTACGGCCAGCACGGGCTGATGAAGCTGGGCGCAGCACGGATGCGTCCCCGCTACCTGCTCCACCGCAGACTGGTGTCCAAAATGTTAAAGCGAAAAAAGAAAGGAAGAAACGTATGAGAAATATCATGAAAGCGACCACGCTGGAAAGCCGTTTCCCGCTGCTGGCGGTGGAACACGGCTGCATCATCTCGAAGGACGCGGACATCACCGCCGCCTTCGAGGTGGAGCTGCCGGAAGTCTATACCGTGACGGCGGAGGAATACGAGGGCATCCACGCCACGTGGTGCAAGGCAATAAAGGTGCTGCCCGACTACTCGGTGCTGCACAAGCAGGACTGGTATGTAAAGGAGGAATACCGCCCCGACTGGCAGAAGACGGGCACGGGCTTCCTCGCGCGGAGCAACGGGATGCACTTCAACGAGCGTCCCTTCCTCAATCACCGGTGCTACCTGTTCCTGACCAAGACGACGAGGGAGCGCATGAGGCGGCAGAGCAACTGGAGCACACTGTGCCGGGGGCACATCGTCCCGAAAGAGATACGGGACAGGGAAACGGCGGTGAAATTCATGGAGGCGGTGGAACAGTTCGCCCGCATCCTGAACGATTCGGGGCACATCAAATTGCGCCGGCTCTCCGATGACGAGCTTGCCGGCACGGAGAAGGAAACGGGCATCGTAGGCAGATACCTCGCCCTGTCACCCGGCAACACGGACTGTCTGGAGGACATCGCCATGAGCGCGGAGGAGATGCGGGTGGGCAGCAACCGCCTGTGCCTGCACACGCTCTCGGACACGGAAGACCTGCCGGCGGCGGTGGAAACGGATTACCGCTACGAGCGTCTTTCCACCGACCGTTCGGACTGCCGCCTGTCGTTCGCCGCCCCGCTGGGACTGCTGCTGCCCTGCAACCACATCTACAACCAGTACGTGTTTGTCGGCAACAGCGACGAGGAACTGCGCCGCTTCGAGAAGTCGGCGAGGAACATGCAGTCGCTCTCGCGGTACAGCCGCCAGAACGCCATCAACTGCGAGTGGATAGAGGAATACCTGAACGAGGCTCACTCGCAGGGGCTGAAGTCCGTCCGCGCCCACTTCAACGTGATGGCGTGGAGCGACGACGGGGAGGAACTGAAACGGATACGGAACGACGTGGGGAGCCAGCTGGCTTCGATGGGATGCGTGCCGCGCCACAACACGACGGACTGCCCGACGCTGTTCTGGGCGGGTATACCGGGCAACGCGGCGGACTTTCCGGCGGAAGAATCGTTCCACACGTTCATCGAGCAGGCAGCCTGCCTCTTCATCGGGGAGACCAACTACCGGGACTCGCCCTCGGCTTTCGGCATCCGCATGGCGGACCGCATCAGCGGCAAGCCGCTGCACATTGACATCTCCGACCTGCCGATGAAGCGCGGCATCATCACCAACCGCAACAAGTTCGTGCTGGGACCGAGCGGCAGCGGGAAGTCGTTCTTCATGAACCATCTGGTCAGACAATATTATGAACAGGGCACGCACGTGGTACTGGTGGATACGGGAAACTCCTATCAGGGGCTGTGCGAGATGATACACCGCCGCACGCACGGGCAGGACGGCATCTACTTCACCTACACGGAGGAGAAGCCCATCTCGTTCAACCCGTTCTACACGGACGACGGGGTGTTTGACGTGGAGAAGAAGGACAGCATCAAGACACTGTTGCTGACGCTGTGGAAAAGCGAGAACGAGCCCGCCACGAAAACGGAATCGGCGGAACTGGGAAGCGCGGTAAATGCCTATATCCTGAAAATCCAGCAGGACAGTAACATCGTGCCGTCGTTCAACACGTTCTACGAGTACCTGCGGGACGTGTACCGCAAGGAAATGGAGGAGCGCTACATCAAGGTGGAGAAGTCGGACTTCAACATCGACAACCTGCTGACCACGCTCCGGCAGTATTACCGGGGCGGACGCTACGACTTCCTGCTCAACTCGGCGGAGAACATCGACCTGCTGCACAAGCGGTTCGTGGTCTTCGAAATTGACGCGGTGAAGGACAATGCCGAGCTTTTCCCGGTGGTGACGATTATCATCATGGAAGCGTTTATAAACAAGATGCGGCGGTTGAAAGGCGTGCGTAAGCAGCTGATATGCGAGGAGGCATGGAAAGCCCTGTCATCGGCGAATATGGCATCCTATCTCCAGTACCTCTACAAGACAGTGAGAAAGTATTTCGGGGAGGCAATCGTGGTGACGCAGGAGGTGGACGACATCATCAGCTCGCCCATCGTGAAGGAGAGCATCATCAACAACTCGGACTGCAAGATACTGCTTGACCAGAGAAAATACATGAACCGCTTTGACCAGATACAGTCGCTTCTGGGTCTGACGGAAAAGGAGAAGTCGCAGATACTCTCCATCAACCAGTCCAATGACCCGTCGAGGCGGTACAAGGAGGTCTGGATCGGACTTGGGGGCACACACTCGGCGGTGTATGCCACGGAGGTGTCGATGCATGAGTACCTTGCCTACACGACGGAGGAAACGGAGAAGACGGAAGTGCGCGCCCTTGCCGGGAAGCTGGGCGGCGACATGGAAGCCGCCATCCGTCAGGTGGCGGAAAGACAGAAGGAATAAAAATATAATCTATAAAACAAAGGAAATATGAAGACTGAACATGCATATACTGATGCCGCACAGCGCAGGGAGGAGGAAGTCCGGGAGCATATCTCATGGTTCCGCGAGTTCCTGACATTCGGAACCGAGCTGCCGGAAACCATCAGAAGACAGTACGGCCTCGAAGAGGATTACCGGCGGTACATGGAGCTGGCGGAGAGGGACAACCGTATGTTTGAGGAGGCGGACGGCACGGAGTACCGCAGGCACATGGAGAAGATGCGCAAGGGGGAAATCCCCGGTCCGGGAAAGGCTTATGGGAAAGTGGTGCTTGCAGTGGAAAAGGCATACGAGCGCATCTGCCCTTCTCCGGCAAGGGACTATCTGGAGGAGAAATATCGGGAACTGCTGTTTCTGAGGGGGATGGTGTACCGGAAAGACTATGATGACCCGCTGTGGTACAAGCCGGAAATCCTTGACAAATACGGCATTGACCACAGGGCTTCACGCGGGACGGTGCTGGAGCAGGTGGAAAAGGCATACCGGGAACTGGATGCCCGATTCTGCCGGATGACGGGCAAGAAGCCCGATGCGGACAGGCTTTTCGGCAAGTCCGCAGCACAGAAAGCGGTACCGGCACAAAGGGAGGCATCCGAAAGCAATGCAAGAGAGGCCCGTATGCACAAGCGTGGAGGCAGAAGGCCGGGTTTCTGACGGAAAGGGACAGGAAAGGGCAACCTATTTAGAAAAACAAAACTTAAAAAGACAAGAAAATGAATATCAAAATGACAAAGACGGAACGACTGCTGCTGTGCGGCGGTCTGATAGGGCTGGCATCGCTGATGCTGCAAGCCTGCGAGACGGTAATGAAAGAAAACGAGGATGTGCGCGGGAAGATTTGCGGCAACTGGGAAAGCGTGGAGGGCAAGCCTGACATATTGGTGTACAAGGAGGGCGCACACTACAAGGTGACGCTGTTCCGCAGGACGGGAGTCCGCAGGAAATTGAAGCCGGAAACTTACCTGCTGCAAAGGGAGGCGGACGGTAACCTGTACATGAACACGGGCTTCCGCATCGACGTGGCGTACAATGAGGAAACGGATGTCCTGTCCTTTTCGCCTAACGGCGACTATATCCGGGTGAACACGGATGAAACAGCTAAAAGCGGAAAGAAAGAAGAACAATAAGAATGTACCACTAAATCCAACGTGAATATGGAAATAAGACAGAAACTGAAAATGCCGCTGATAGCGGTCTGCCTGTGCCTTACGGGTACGGGCGGATACGCCCAATGGGTGGTGTCCGACCCCGGCAATCTTGCCCAAAGCATCATCAACTCCGCCAAGGAGATGGTGGAGACCGCCGGGACAAAAGCCAACACCCTGAACGGCTTTCTGGAAACGAAAAAGGTGTTCGAGCAGGGAAAAGCCTATTACGACGCACTGAAATCGGTGCATGATGTGGTAAGGGGCGGCACGAAGGTGGCAAAAAGCGTGGGGCTGGTGATGGAAATCTCGGAAACCTACGTGGACAACTACCAGAAGATGCTTTCGGACGAGAACTACACTCCGGAGGAGCTTGCAGCCATATCATCGGGCTATGCCATGCTGATAGACGAAAGTTCGGACGTGCTGCAAGATCTGAAGAACGTGGTGAACGTGACGGGGATGTCGCTCACGGACGCGGAACGGCTCGCCATCATCGAAAATGCCTACCGCAACCTGCTGAACTACCGCAATCTCGTGCGCTACTATACGAACAAGACCATTTCGGTATCCTACCTGCGGGCAAGGAAGAAGAACGACATGGACCGGGTGACGGCACTCTACGGAAACCCCAACGAAAAATACTGGTAGCCTATGGGAGAGTTCGAGAACCTTCATCAGATACTCCTCTCGCTGTATGAGGAGATGATGCCGCTCTGCTCGGACATGGCAGGGGTGGCTAAAGGGCTTGCCGGACTGGGCGCGCTGTTCTACGTGGCGATGCGCGTGTGGCAGTCGCTCGCCCGTGCCGAAGCGATAGACGTATACCCGCTGCTGCGCCCGTTTGCCATCGGGCTGTGCATCCTTTTCTTCCCGACCGTCGTGCTGGGTACGATGAATTCCGTGCTGGGGCTTGTCGTGGAGGGCACGCACTCGATGCTGGAAGAACAGACCTTCGACATGAACAGATACAGGGAGCAGAAGGACAGGCTGGAGTACGAGGCGATGATGCGGAACCCGGAAACCGCCTACCTTGCTTCGGACGAGGAGTTCGACCGGCAGATAGACGAGCTGGGCTGGTCGCCGTCGGACCTGGTCACGATGACGGGGATGTATATGGACTGGGCATCTTACAGCATCAAGAAGAGTGTACGCGACTGGTTCCGCGAGCTTCTGGAACTGGTGTTCTTTGCAGCAGCGCTGATAATCGACACGCTCCGGACGTTCTTTCTCGTCGTGCTCTCCATACTGGGACCGGTAGTCTTCGCCTTTTCCGTGTGGGACGGCTTCCACTCGACGCTTTCGGCGTGGTTCAGCCGCTACATACAGATTTACCTGTGGCTTCCGGTATCGGACCTGTTCAGCACCATACTGGCGAAAATCCAGATATTGATGCTCCAGCAGGACATCGAGGCAATGCAGGCTGACCCGAATTTCTCGGTGGAGGCAAGCAACGGGGTGTACATCGTGTTCCTCATCATCGGCATCGTGGGATACTTCACTATCCCGACGGTGGCAGGCTGGATTATCCAAGCCGGTGGCGGCATAGGCAGTTACAACAAGAACATCGGCACCGCCGGAGCTCTGGCAGGCAGTCTTGCAGGAGCCACAGCGGGAAATGTGGCAGGACGCACGGGCAGGTTTATCAAGAAACAGGCCGGCAGGCTGCTGAAAAGGAAATAGCCTGAACTTCCGGGGCGGCACACCGGTAGCCCCGAAGCGCCGCTCCGGAAAACAGATACCGAAACATGATTTTACAACCCAAAAAGAAAGACAGAAAAATGGAGTTCAAGAGTCTGAAAAACATCGAAACGAGTTTCCGGCAGATACGGCTGTTCGGAATCATCTACACGGCGGCGTGCGCCCTCGTGGTAGTCTGCTCGGTGGTGTGCGCTTTCCGCTTCGCCGAAGCGCAGAGGCAGAAAATATACGTCCTTGACGGGGGCAAGAGCCTGATGCTCGCACTCTCGCAGGACCTGTCGCAGAACCGCCCTGCGGAAGCAAGGGAACACGTGCGCCGCTTCCACGAGCTTTTCTTCACCCTCTCGCCGGAGAAGAGCGCCATCGAACACAACGTGAAGCGCGCGCTGCTGCTGGCGGACAGGAGCGCGTACAACTACTACGCCGATTTCGCGGAGAAGGGTTTCTACAACCGCATCATAGCGGGGAACATCAATCAGGTGCTTCAGGTGGACAGCGTGGTCTGCAACTTCGACCGCTATCCCTACGAGGCGCGGACATACGCAAGGCAGATGATTATCCGCGAGAGCAACGTGACGGAACGCACGCTGGTAACGGTCTGCCGCCTGCTGAACGCGAGCCGTTCGGACGACAACCCGAACGGATTCACCATCGAGGGGTTCACGATACTGGAGAACAGGGACATCAGAAGCGTGGAGAGATAGGCGTATGGGAAAGACAAGAATAATAATTGAAAAGTGCGCCACCCGTTTCAGGACGGAATTGCACGGAAAGCTGGACACGCTGCCGCCGAAGGCAAGGCTGGCGGTCATTGCCGGGATGCTTGTCCCCTTCGCCGCCGGATGCCTCTATACGACAGCCACCGCCATTGCCGGCTTCGGGAAAAGTGAAAAGGCACTGGAGATACGGCACATCGGAAATTTGAACCTGCCCGTGCAGGAGAATGATAACCTATATAATAATGTATATGGAAACGAAAAAAGAACAGAAGAATGAAACAAAAGAGAAAAGACCGCTGACAGGAGAACAGCGTCAGTTGAGAAGGAAGATGCTGGTCTATCCGCTGATGGGGCTGACCTTTCTGGGCTGCATGTGGCTCATCTTCTCCCCCTCGCAGGAGGATAGGGAGAAGGAAAGGCAGGGGCAGGGATTCAATACCGACATGCCCCAGCCGGAAAACGCCGGAATCATCGGCGACAAGGCGAAAGCCTACGAACAACAGCAACTGGAGAAAAGGCAGAAGCAGCGCCGGGGCATGGTGGGCGACCTGTCCTCGTTCTGGGACGACACGGACGTGAAACCGGATACGACAGCTGCACCGGACGACTGCCGCCTGACACCGGCAGAAACGCCCCGAAAGGAAACGGAGAGCCGGCAACATACGGGCATCCGCTCCTCGGCTGTCGCCAACAAGCGGCTGAACACCTCGCTGGGCACGTTCTACGAGCCGCCAAAGGAGGATGACGAAAAGAAGAAGCTCCGTAGGCGTATCGACGAGCTGGAGCGCATGGTCATGGAGCAGGAGAAAAAGCCCTCGGCAATGGAGGAACAGGTCGCCCTGCTGGAGAAGTCCTACGAGCTGGCTGCGAAATACCAGAACGGAGGAAACAATGCCGGGCAAGCCGTGCAGCCCGAAGAAACGGAAACGCCCGCCGGTCATAGAGGCAAAAAGAGAATGAAGGCGGAAGCCGTGAGCGGGGTGCGTCCGACAACGGTGTCCGCCCTGCCGCAACCCCTGACAGACCCGGCTTTCATCGCGGACTATGGGGACGAGCGAAACTATGGTTTCCATACTGCCATCGGTACTGCGGAAGTGCCGGGAAAGAACACCATCACCGCCTGCGTGCAGGGCGACCAGACGATAACGGACGGTCAGACGGTGAAGCTCCGGCTGCTGGAGCCGATGCGGGTGTCGGGCAGGACTGTTCCACGGAACGCCACCCTTGTGGGGTCGGCACGCTTGCAGGGCGAGCGTCTGGAAATCGGCATCACCTCGCTGGAACATCAGGGGAACATCATCCCGGTGGAGCTGGAGGTGTACGACAACGACGGACAGGCGGGCATCTTCATCCCCGGTTCGATGGAGATTGACGCGGCAAAGGAAATCGGGGCGAACATGGGCAGCTCGCTGGGAAGCAGCATCAACATCTCGACCGATGCCGGGGCGCAGCTCGCCTCCGACTTGGGAAAGGGCGTGATACAGGGAGTGTCACAATACATCTCGAAAAGGATGCGTACCGTCAGGGTGCATCTGAAATCGGGATACAGGGTGCTGCTGTATCAGGAAAAGGAATGACAACCGAAAAATATAAAGACGAAAAGAAAAAAAACAACAAGACAATTTTAATCCACTAAATCCAAAGTAAAATGAGTATCAAGAAAGTAATGACAATGTTTGCCTTTTTCACAGGCATAGCCTGTGCAACCTATGCACAGGGTGTAAGCAATGACAGTACCGCCACTGCAAAGGCAGAGGGGCTGAAACTGACGAAGGAGGTCTATCCGCAGGCGGAAGAGGATGGCGACCTGTATCACGGGCTGACGAAGAAGCTGATGTTCGACCGCATGATACCGCCGCACGGTCTGGAGGTCACGTATGACAAGACGGTGCATATCCTGTTCCCCTCGGCGGTGCGCTATGTGGACCTGGGTTCGCCCAACCTCATAGCGGGCAAGGCGGACGGCGCAGAGAACGTCATCCGCGTGAAGGCGACGGTAAGGAACTTCCGCACGGAAACGAACATGAGCGTCATCACGGAGGACGGCTCCTATTATTCGTTCAACGTGAAATATGCCGACGAGCCGCTGATGCTCAACGTGGAGATGAAGGACTTCATCCATGACGGCAGCGCGGTAAACCGCCCGAACAATGCGCAGGAAATCTATCTGAAGGAGCTGGGCAGTGAAAGCCCGATGCTGGTACATCTCATCATGAAGTCGCTTCACAAGGAGAACAAGCGCAAGGTGAAGCACATCGGCTGCAAGCGTTTCGGCATCCAGTACCTGCTGAAAGGGATATACGTCCACAACGACCTGCTGTACCTGCACACGGAGGTAAAGAACCAGAGCAACGTGCCGTTTGACGTGGACTACATCACGTTCAAGATTGTGGACAAGAAGGTGGCGAAACGAACCGCCATGCAGGAACAGGTGCTGTTCCCGCTCCGTGCCTACAACTATGCGGTGCGCGTAGCCGGAAAGCAGTCGGAACGCACGGTGTTCTGCCTTCCGAAGTTCACCATCCCCGACGGCAAGCAGCTCGTGGTGGAGATGAACGAGAAGGACGGCGGTCGCCACCAGACGTTTGTCGTGGAGAACGGGGATTTGGTACAGGCTGAAACCATCAACGAACTGCGTGTGCGATGAAAGGCAAGGCAGTGTTTTTAGCAATGCTTCTGTCCGTCCTCCTTGCAGGACGGGCGGAAGCCCAGCGATGCCTGCCGAAGATGCGGGGCATCGAGATGAAAGCCGGAATGACCGGGGCGGACGGTTACTGGCTGGGAGCCGCACTGTCGAGCTATGCAAGGGGCGGCAACAAGTGGGTGTACGGAGCGGAATACCTTCAGACGAACCATCCGTACAGGAGCGTGAATGTTCCCGTGGCTCAGTTCACGGCGGAAGGGGGCTACTATTACAATTTCCTTTCGGATGCGAAAAAGACGGTGTTCCTCTATGCAGGTGCGTCAGCCCTTGCCGGGTATGAGACGGCGAACTGGGGCAAAAAAACACTTTATGACGGGGCAAGGCTGGGCAACGGGGATGCCTTCGTCTATGGCTGCGCCGCCACGCTGGACATGGAGGTGTATCTTGCGGACTTCATCGCGCTGACCGCCACGCTCCGAGAGCGTTTTCTCTGGGGCGGCAGCACGGGCGTGTGCCGCACGGAGTACGGGATAGGTATAAAGTTCATCATCAACTGACGGAAATCATGAAAAAAGAATTGATAAAAAAAGAGTGGCATGTACCGGAGAAGTACCATGTCCAAGTCCGGGAAAAGCCGGAAAGTTTCTACGACATTCCCCATGAATACCGTAGCCCGCAGCTCTGTATGGAGGCGGTACGCGGATGGGGATACAATCTGGGGATAGTGCCGGAAGGAATGAAGACACGAGAAATGTGCAGGGAAGCGTTCAACGCCAATCCGGACCTCGGCTACGAACATTGTGCCATCATCAGCTTCATGCCTTTTTCAGACGTGGTACTCGAATGCCTGAAGGACTCCGCCGGAGGAACGGACATGACGGATCTTGCCACAGTTGTCCGTCCGGAAGTTATGGACAGGGAGATTGCCGGTTTTCTTGTCGGAAAAGACGGACACTGCCTGCAATATGTGCCCGTACACCTGCAAACGGAAGAACTTGCGCTGACGGCTGTCAGAACTTCGGGGAATGCGGTTCTGCAGCACCGTAACATACGTGAGGGTATCAAAACGGAAAAGGTCTATATGTCAGGTATGGAAAAGGACTGTTTTCAGTCGTTCCTGCACATACCTCCTGACAGGCGTACACCCGAAATATGCCTCGTGGCTGAAAAGCTGTATCCAAACGTGGTACGGGCAAGACCGGATTCCATACCGGAAGCGGTACGGAACGGATGCAATATATATACGTTGGGACGGCTGCTGGAAAAAGCCTGCGGAGAAAAGTTCGATGCGGATACGGTAAGACGAGTATATGAAGGCAAACCGTTGCGGGTGAAGCAATTCACCACACCGACGGGAGTGATGAATGATACGGTTATCCGCTTCTCGAAAGAGAGCAGCCGGTTTCAGTATGAACAGCCTCATAAAAGCAACATGATAAAACGGAGGATGAAACCATGAATACAGAAACGGAAATAGACAGAATGAAGAGGATACCGATAGAGGACTTTCTCGCACGGCTTGGGTATCATCCCGTGCAAAGGCGTGCCAATGCCGTATGGTACAGGTCGCCTTACCGGGAGGAAAAGACACCGTCTTTCAAGGTGAACCCGGAGAAAAATCTCTGGTATGATTTTGGCGAAGGCAAGGGCGGAAACATCTTCGCACTTGCCGGGGAGTTCATCAGGTCGGACGACTTCCTTACGCAAGTGAAGTATGTGGCGGAGATGTCGGGTATGCCGCTTCCGGAATATGAGCCGCGTCAGAGTCCCGGAGTGCGACAAGCTGGCGGGCAGAGCTTTGAGGATGTGGAGATACTTCCCTTGCAGAACCGGGCTTTGCTCCATTATCTGCAAGAGCGTGGCATACCGTCCGCCATCGCCATAGCGAACTGCAAGGAGATGCGCTATACCACGCACGGCAAGCGGTATTTTTCCGTTGCTTTCGGCAACGGAAGCGGCGGATATGAGATACGCAACCCGTTCTTCAAGGGGTGTGTGCCGCCGAAGGATGTCACCCTGCTGCCGTCCGGTTCGACCGTCTGCAACGTGCATGAGGGCTTCATGGACTATCTGTCCGCCCGTGCGCTGGGTATCGGGAACGGGGAAGACCACCTCGTGCTCAACTCGGTGTCCAATGCGGCGAAGGCATACAGGCATCTGGACGGCTATGGGCGGATAAACTGTTACCTTGACAACGACGAAGCCGGGAGGCGGACGCTGGAAGCCCTCGGCACCCGCTATGGGGAAAGGGTGTCGGACTGCTCCGGTATCTATGGCGGATGCAAGGACTTGAACGAACACCTGCAAAAGACGCTTGCCGAAAGGCTGACGCAACATGAGAATGAAAAGAAAAGCAAATCCATTAAAATGTAACGATTATGAACATGAACAGATTGAACAATAGAACAAAAACGAAAAGAAACATGGTGAAATCACTGGCAACTTTCTGTTTGGGGCTGCTCGCTTTCGGCTTCGCCTCCTGCGATGATGAGCTGGACGTAATGCAAGCCTACCCGTTCACGGTGGAAACAATGCCCGTGCCGAAGGAACTGAAACAGGGCGAAACGGCGGAGATACGATGCGAGCTGGTATGCGAGGGCGAGTTTGACGGGGCGGTCTATACCATCCGTTATTTCCAATATGACGGCGAAGGCACGCTGAAGCTCGACAACGGTCTGGCTCTCCAGCCCAACGACCGTTACCTGCTGGAAAACGGGAAGTTCCGCCTGTACTACACCTCGGAGTGCGATGAGTCGCAAAGCCTGACCATCACGGTGGAGGACAACTTCGGCAATGCCTTTGAATGGGAAGTGGAGTTCAACAACGACACGGACACGGAGGACATTCCGTCCGGGGCTGATACTTCGGCTATGATGAAAGGAGGTGTCTATCAGTAAGGCAGAATTGAAACGGCTGTTTGTGTCGGCGGTGCTGGCGGTCGCTTTCTCCGCCAGCCTGCCTGCACAGGACACGGATGAAACGCCCGCATCGTTCCATGATGAGCCGAAGGCGGAGTTGGCGGTCGAACTGGTCAAGAAATACGAGGGGCTCCATGACCGTTCGGACTATCCATACTATGGTTATGGACATTGTAAACTTCCGGGAGAGGAACTGTCCTACGACATGACGGAGGCGGAAGCGGAGGAACTGCTGCGGAAGGATTTGGAGGAACGTTACAGGCTGTTTTGCAGATATAAAAAAGATGCCCTGCTCCTGACCGTTCTCAGCTACAATGTCGGGCACGGAACGCTGCTCGGCTACGGGAAGCGTCCGAAAAGCCGGCTGTTGAAGAAGCTGGAAGCGGGCGACCGGAACATTTATAAGGAATACATATCCTACTGCCACTATAAGGGACGGAAAATCCGCTCGATAGAGCGGCGGCGGAAAATGGAATTTCTGCTGCTGTATGAAAAATAGCCATGAGGGAGGGCTTCACTGACGGTGAGGTTCTCCCTTGTATTTTCCGTAAGCTTTTGCTTTGCTCCGGTAAAAGTCTTACATTTGTGTCACTTTTGAAAACGGAAAAGACAAGCATGGAAAATTATATGGCAAAAGCGGCGGATGCCTTTCTGACGGGGCGTCCGTATGGCATACGTCTGGACTTCAAACGCAGGGGCTTTGCCCTTTTCAACCGCAATTTGAACGAACTGGGGAACGACCTTCCCGGCAGTGTGGATACGCTTCCGCTGGAGAAATTCGATGTGGAGGATATTCCGCTGTGCGGGGAGCATATCGTCCGCAGGGAGGATATAACGGACATATTCTTCTATGACGAAAAGAGCAACCCGTATTCGGGCAACCGGGTGGATATGGAAAAACTGAGGGCATACAACAAGTACATTTATCCGCTCTCTCTTATACTGAACCGTAATCTGTAAGCCGGGAAAAGAAAAAGACTTCCGTCTGTGGAAGTCTTTTGAACATGGTTTCTTTGCTACTTTCTTATCCGCTGACCTGCTCATGAAAGAAAGTAGCGGGTAGCATCGCCACCCGCCAAAGGGTCAGAAACAGGCGTAAAGTCCCGTTACCTGCGTGAAAATGGGCTGGAGCATATCGAAGTACACTCGAAATTGCGGCTGCCCGTCATTACTGCGAAGCCGTGTCCGCCCAACTGCTGTAAGATTGTATTCGCTACCATTTGTCCGTGAATTTAAGTTATTGTCAGCGGGTGGCTTCTGCCACCCGATTTTTTTCATTTGGAGTTCATCCGCTGTCGGACATGTTCAAGCGTGCGCTCGGCAATGGGCTGTGTATCCTTGTTCCAATGGTCATAGTCATGTACGGATATTCCCACGCTCCGCAAATCACGGATATAGCCGGACACATAATCTCCCGTAGGGAGGTAAACGAACTGCATCCATGCGTCCTTTTCGTCTGTCAGTATAAAATAGTATTTCATGCTCTTTCCGTTTTATGGGTTTTCGCTTCATGAGCGAATGGGCGGTGTTTCCACCGCCACGCACTCAAAATTCTTTCATCTCCGTAATGGGGGTATGCTTTCTGAGCCATTCCACCACGTGCACTGTGTTATACTCGGAAGTGATGACTGCCGTATGGTCGTTTATCGGGGTCATGCGTGTGCTTTCGTAGCCGTCTATCCATTCCTTCAGACTTTCCACTCCCCATGCAGGGCAGTCAAACATACGGTCTAATACGCAAATGGGGTCACTGAATGTAACTATCAGCGTGTCATATCCTGCTGTCATAATCTGTCCTCCTTTTCTTTTATCCATTCGTCACGCAACCGTCTGCACTCCTCCAAAGTGGGCTTCACGCAGGAGAACAGTTCTCCCGACAAGGTGTCCCGATAGTCGTACTGGTACATCGTGCGGACTTTACGCCCGATTTTCATTTGGAATTTCTCGTACTTCTCACCTGTCGTGCAGGTGCTTACCCCGTTGTTGGTCATTCTTGTTGCCATAGCCTTTTCAATTAAAATTCAACAATCAAAAGTCTGTAATCCGTGTTTCCATAAGTGGTGGGTACACCTTTTTGCTTGACCCACAAATGCCTGCGTCCAAATCCGTAGAGGAAGAAGTCGCTGAAGTCCTTGTCTTGGGCTAAGGTCGCCATTGCTTCCCTCACTTCCTTCCCGTTCCTTGTCAATACCAATGTATTGACAAGTCTGATGAATGTTTCGGGCAGCTTCTCATGCCACCCGAAAAACAAGTTTTCAATTTTTACGTCCATATCTGTAAGTATTAAGTCATTATACGTTTATGCCGCCTTGTTCATCCGTTGGCGTATCAGTTCGGCATTGCTCTCCACAAGGTTTATGATGCGGTCGTGGTATTCGGTATTGGAATTGCATACACCTCTGCTTTGTACGACCTTGAATGTATCTAATGACAATTCCACTGTTTCAATACGTTTTCCGTCTATCCGTGCGGAAAGTATCAGTGTGTTGTCCCGATTATAATATTCGTTGGTATAGACGCAATGGTGCATGGCTTTCCCTTCTTCCAAAAATTCGTCCACACTCTGTAACACTTTGATAACGAGCAATCCGTCTGTCAGTGCGAGATTGAAAAAAACGGCTTTCTTTCGTATATAATTTTCTTTGTCTTTCTCCATGTCTTCCAATTTCTTACGCTCACGTTCCAACCGCTCGGCTTCCTGCAATATGCGTTGTTGTTCCCGTTCACGTTCCAATATGACTTGCCGTTTTTCCATGTACCGGTCATGTGCTGCCTTGAGGTCGGGCGGACAGACAAAATGAGGGTTACGCAAGTCTTTGCCTAATTTATCCAACAGATATACAAGGTCGCACCATATCACCATGTCCGATATGTCATATTTATTGCGCATGGCAATTTTATAGGAGTTCCAACATCTGTCAAGTGTTTGCGGATTGAATAGGAAATGGCGCAGGTGATTGATTTTTCCCGACTTCATCAATGTTTCCACCCGACTGTCAGAAAGCAGTGCAGGGATTAGCTTGGTCGGAACAATGCCGTGAAAGTTCCTTTTGAAGCCGTTCCTTTTCAATATGTCAATAACTCTGATTTTCGGATACATGGGGCAATATGAAATGTGGTCATAAGCGATGTTGTCCTGCCGGATAGCCATAGGCGAGCCAAAAGAGAAAGTGTCCAAATATCTGCCAAGTATCCGTTGTATGCCCACGACAGCCTTGCGTCCCTCCTTGTTCCACCAATACTGCCCGATTTCAAACGCATAAGGTTGCGCCTTGAGTCCTTTTTCCATTTCCACGATAAGCAGGAACATGCGCAGCACTTGGTATTCTCCGCTTGTGGTAAGTATGGTAAAGTATTGTTTTTGCTGAACCTTGCGTGCATAGGTAAGACGGACTTCAAGCCTTGCCCCACATTCGGGACAAGTGCATTGTTTTGTCTGTTCGCTCATTATCCAGCTATGACCGCAATCCATACAGGTGGTACGACCTTTCGGCAAGCGGTGTGCGAAGTGGGCTATACATTCACGGAACGCCCATTTCATCTGTGCTTTGCTTATACGGGGCAGTTTCTTGCTTTGGGCAAAAACCGCTTTTTCAAACTTGTTTCTCGGTTTCATAATCAAAATTCAAATAATGAGGGTTGGACTTGTGTTTCTTTTTTCGCTGCCGTCTTGTTGCGGTTCTGTAGCTTTTGGAGTTCCATCTGCTGATATTGGGCAACCGCCTTTCTCCTTGCTTCCTGCTTTTCCTCTTCTGTCAGTTCCACCACATGGTTTACAGCTACTTGACATTGTATCGGCTTGCCTACTTCAATCTCGTTTTCATCGTAATAATGAATGGCTTGTCCGTAAATCTCTCCGTCTGAAAAGCCATTGCAACCGCTTTTCTGTACATAGTTCAGAATGTATGTGACGCAATCGTCTATGTTCTTGGCTGGGTTGCGGTAACTTTTGGCAAAGAGTTCATCTTCCGCTGCTCTCTGCTCCAAAAACATCTGTATGGTTCGTTTAAAATGTTCTGTTCCTTTCATAATCTTAAATTTTAGTCGGGTTGTCATTCAAATAAAGTATCTCGCAATCTTCCACTTCTGTGGGAAGTCCGAATAGGGGGTAATGGGTAAAATAAGGCTGTGCATTCCCTTCTTCATCTGTTAGTGGTGAAACTGTCTGTACCTGCCATTGCTTCATCCATCTGTCTATTGTCAGAACTTCATCATCTGTGAGTGCGGTTGCATCGCCATTGATAATATAGCCCAAACTCCATGTAGGTATCTTTTCCGTTGTCTTGTTCATGTCCGTATCTTTTAGTGTGTCAAACAATTTCTTGTAAAATCTCTATGTGGTATTGTGGTGAACATTCCACCAAAAGAAAACCGATGAAGTCCTTTCTCGCTTCCTTATTGAGTTCGTGGTACAATTCACGGAAAGTTGAGAAGTTGCCGTTAATGTAGGTTTCCACCATATACTCGAAGATGTTGTCCACTTCGTAATACCTGCATTGCTGAAATGCGCTCTTGCTGTGTCTTTTTCTTTTCATATCTTGATTTTTTAGATTGTCAGTAACCAAACCATTAAGGCGATTAAGCCTACAAGTGATGCGGTGGTGATGAGTATTCCAAACACGAAACTCAACACACCCATCAGGATTTCCGTTGCGATGCCTATCGCCAAACTTCCGACACAAAGGGCAATGCCCGATGCTGCCGTTACCATTGCGGACAATGCTTTCCACAATGCTTTTCCGATGTCGTTCAATGTCATTCCCATATCTTCCAATTTTTAGATTGTTACTTGTTTCTTTCGGATTGGGAGGGTCGGGTCGATTTTTTTTCTTTTCGCCTCTCCGTATGTCCGAAATTTCCTTGTGCCGTCTTCCGACCGCATCGGTCGTTTTCGTTTCGGGGGCTTCTCAAAGGTCGGGATTAGATGATGCAAGGTTTGTCGGACAAAATACTACCTGAGCTTGTGAGGGTGGAGATTTTTCCGGACAACCGCAAGCGGCTTGACCTTGCAGCAGCGTATTGTCCCGAAATTACCTTTGCCCCAGCAACGAAAATGACATACTGATGCTTGTCCTGAAGGAGGCATGGAAACGGAGGCATACACATGGAGAGGTGAAAAGGAAAAGGGAACGGATGGTATGGCGTAATGCGCCATAGGGGATAGATAAAGGGCGGTGCAACAACAAAGGGAAAAGCACCGCTTTTCTACCACTGTGATGGAAGTCTTGCAATTACAGATATTTGAAGGCAGGAAGTATTATGACATTTGAAGACAAGAATAATCTTTTGTAGATAAAGAAATAAGGCTATGCCCGATTGAATTTAGAAATAAAAATTGTATCTTTGTAACGTAATGATGGAGCATAGACAAGCGAAAGTCTATGAGTGACATAAAAAGACAAAAAACGGTTACTAAATCGTTACAATTGAAAAAATGAACTTATATAAAACATAGATTTATAAGGACTTACGAGAGAAAGGTTCATAACCCTGTCTCTCCGCGAAAAAGAAATAAAAATCAAAGGAAATCCCTGTAAATTATTAATTTACAGGGATTTCTTGTTTTTGGCACATTTAAAGATAAGTATATGAAAATATTTTTTTGCTTACTATTCGGTATGCTTGATTATGTCTAAAGAAAAGCATATCACTTTGTGATTATTTTATTGTTTATCAGTGTCTTGTGATTTGTATTTATTATTTTGCCTGAGAAAGTTTTTGATTTAGAAACTGCTAAGATGGAAAGAATAATATATTCCGTTCATAGTACTACGTCTGCAGAATGGGATTAAGCCAGAGTGGAGAAACTCTGATTGTGATTTTAATTTGATTAGAATTTACGTTTTGTCGATGAAATCATTATTTTTGTTGTGTAATAGATGTATTAATTAATTGGGAAGATATTTATGCTTGCATATACTTATATTGAACATGGAAAGTTCCAACTATTGGAGAAGCCGAGACCGAAAATAAAGGATACACGGGATGCGATTGTACGTGTAACGCTTGGTAGTATTTGTACCAGCGATCTGCATATCAAACATGGCAGTGTGCCGCGTGCCGTACCTGGAGTTACGGTCGGTCATGAGATGGTAGGCGTTGTGGAAGAAGTCGGTTCCGGAGTTGTTTCGGTTAGGCCCGGAGATAGGGTGACAGTAAATGTTGAAACTTTTTGTGGAGAATGTTTTTTTTGCCGGCACGGATATGTTAATAATTGTACTGATTCCAATGGGGGATGGGCATTGGGATGCCGTATTGACGGTGGGCAGGCGGAATATATCAGGGTTCCATATGCCGATCAAGGTTTGAACCGTATACCTGATACCGTTAGTGATGAACAAGCGTTGTTTGTTGGTGATGTTCTTGCAACAGGCTTTTGGGCAGCTCGCATTTCGGAGATTTCTGAAGAGGATACAGTCCTTATCATTGGTGCCGGTCCTACTGGAATATGTACTTTGCTGTGTACGATGTTGAAGAAGCCACGACGTATCATTGTCTGTGAGAAGTCTTCCGAAAGAATCCAGTTTGTTCGTGAGCATTATCCTGATGTGCTGTTGACAAATCCGGAAAACTGTAAGGATTTTGTGCTAATCAATAGCGATCATGGCGGGGCGGATGTTGTGTTGGAAGTGGCAGGGGTAGAGGATACTTTCCGTCTGGCATGGGAATGTGCCCGTCCGAATGGTATTGTCACTATTGTAGCTCTTTATGATAAACCTCAGATTCTCCCCTTACCGGATATGTATGGTAAAAATCTGGTTTTTAAAACAGGTGGAGTAGATGGTTGTGATTGCGCTGAGATTCTTAGCCTGATTGAGGAGGGCAAGATAGATACCACTCCTTTGATTACGCATCGGTTTCCGTTAGACGAAATAGAGGAGGCCTACCGTATTTTTGAAAATAAGTTGGACGGAGTCATTAAAGTGGCGATAATAGGAAAATAGAAAAGATGAGAGAGATCGTAATAAATAATAAAGGATAGGGCCTGGTGACAAAAAGTGCCGGATTTTTTTGAGAAACGGACTCAAGGACCTATCTTTGCAATATAAAAGATGGGGTTAAAAAATAGGTGTTTTAATATCAGAATAGAGAACTTTCTTTATAATGCAACCTGTCATTTCGGATGTAGATAATTGGTTGATAGATAGTGGAGAAAAAACAAAGGATATAACTCCCTAACTTTTACAATAAATATTGAAGATCAATAAATTAAGAAAATAGCACCCGATTTTGCACCTGAAAATGTAAAGTTGGGTCTTTTTGTTTTATGTAGGGTTTTATTTCGATTAAAGGTTATATAGCTCTTAAATTCTTTTTGCTTTATGACGAATGTTATAGATAAGATAACTTCTTTGTATCCAATTTCCGATGATACCATACGCACGTTGAAAGAGAGTGTGACTATTTGCCATTTTCCTAAAAAACATCTGTTGATAAAGGAAAATACGTTTTCCAGATCGGCTTATTTCATAGAAAAGGGAATAACCCGTTCTTTTTGGCTTGTAAATGGAGAGGAGATAACAACTTCCTTTTCATGGGAAGGAGGAATTGTCTTTAGCATGGATGAATTTTATTATAATAAATTGAGCGAAGAATTTGTAGAAACACTTGAAGAGGTTGTTGCGTATAAAATATCACTGTCTGATTTGAACAGGCTTTTTCAAACCAATATCGAATTGGCTAACTGGGGAAGAATTATTCATCAAGATGAATACAGGCGTTTGCACCGCTCTCATAAAGAACGACTTACGTTGCCGGCAAAAGAGAGATATGAAGAGTTTAAACAGCAGTTTCCTCAGATATATCAGCGAGTGAATTTAGGATATATTGCCTCTTATTTGGGAATAACGCTTTCAACGCTCAGTCGCCTTAGAGCTCAAAATAATATTTAAACCGATGATATTTTGTCATAGGACAAATTTTAGAGTTTTTAAGTTGTGTAACTTTGCAGCACATTATTAGTTAACCGTTAAATTAGGAATCAATCATTTAATTTATAAATTTATCATGCAAAAAAAATCTTCTACTGCACTTTTAGACACAAAACCACATTATGATCTTCTTGACGGACTGAGAGGAGTTGCTGCTGTTCTGGTAGTATGGTATCATATATTTGAAGCTTTTGCAACAAGCCCTATCGATCAGCGATTTAATCATGGATATTTGGCGGTCGATTTCTTTTTTATTCTGTCGGGGTTTGTTATCGGCTATGCTTATGATGATCGTTGGAAAGTGATGAAAACAAAAGATTTTTTCAAACGCAGATTAATCCGTTTACATCCGATGGTTGTGTTGGGAGCAGTTTTAGGTGCTATTACATTTTATATACAAGGTTCAGAGAAATGGGATGGAACACCGGTTTCCATGTCCATGGTGATGCTTGCCATGCTTATGGGGCTTTTCTTGATTCCGGCTGTACCGGGAACAGGTCCTGAGGTGCGGGGAAATGGTGAGATGTATCCTCTGAATGGGCCCAGTTGGTCTTTGTTTTTCGAGTATATCGGAAATATACTATACGCCCTGTTTCTTCGTCGGTTGCCTACAAAGGTACTTACGGTACTTGTCGGATTGGCGGGAATCGGATTGGCGTCATTTGCCATATTCAATTTTTCCGGTTATGGACATTTGGGTGTAGGATGGTCAATGGGAGATTATAATTTGATTGGAGGTTTCCTGCGCTTGTTGTTTTCCTTTTCTATCGGATTGTTGATGTCGCGCGTTTTCAAGCCGGTTAAGATAAAGGGGGCTTTTTGGATATGCAGTTTAGTACTTGCTGTTTTGTTTTCCATGCCTTATATTGGCGATGGTGAGTCTCCTTGGATGAATGGCATCTATGATTCTGTATGTACCATCGTTATTTTTCCACTACTTGTTTATCTGGGTGCTTCCGGAAAAACAACTGATAAGAAATCGGTCAAAATCTGTAAATTCTTAGGGGATATATCTTATCCGCTATATATTGTGCATTATCCTTTCATGTACCTGTTTTATGCTTGGGTATGGAGCAAGACGTTTACATTCTCTCAGGCTTGGCCGATGGCTTTACTTGTATTCTTCGGAAGTATCATATTGGCTTATCTTTGCTTAAAACTGTATGATGAGCCGATAAGGAAATGGCTGAGTAAGAAGTTTTTGGTTAAAAAGAACTGAGAAAGAACCGTTATGATTAGACGCGTAGAGCTGAAAGATACTGGAGACATTACGGAAATTTATAATGAATATGTTGTAAATAGTATAGTTACTTTTGAGACGGAAGCTGTATCCGAGGCGGAAATGTATGTTCGCATATCTGAAATATCGTCGCATTATCCGTATTTTGTTTACGAAGTGAATGGGAGAGTTGTAGGATATTGTTACGCACATGCTTGGAAAGAACGGGCCGCATATAAATATACTTTGGAAACGGCTGTTTATCTGTCTCCGGAATATTCCGGAAAGGGCATTGGTAAGCAGTTGATGCAACGGTTGATTGGAGAATGTCGTAAGGAAGGTTATCACGCATTGATTGCTTGTATCACAGCTGGAAACGAAATAAGTAATTCTTTGCATCTACAACTTGGATTTAAGCCGGTATCTCATTTTGAAAAAGTAGGCATGAAGTTTGGGCGTTGGCTGGATGTATTCGATTATGAATTATTATTGCTTTCCTGAAAAAATAATGAATCTATGATTTTGTAGTTGTTTAATTGATAACTATAATCTGGTGTGTATGTTTGCAGAATAAAATCTTTTTGTTTTTTAATTTCGGCTCTTAATATACTAATGTGTTATATATCAACTATATGATACTTATTTTATGGGGATAGGAATACTGTTTCTTTCTTTTATATAAAAACAATATTAATGCTCTGTTAAATCGTATCTTTTGCCGGCAAAGAATAGTATTCTTTGTACACAAGAAATGCATTTCTTGCGAAGCTGGAAATAATACTTGGAAAAGACAATTAACAATGTTAAAATAGAAATTATTTAAAACCTGCTATTTGGAAGATGTTTTTATATAACTTTTCAGATGTCTTCTCATTTGCATAAAACGGACAAATCCTAAAATAAATATGAATATACCGCAAATGATACATACCCATGCAAGACCGTCGAGTCGCGAAATATTTTCAATCTGGAAAATTCCGATTCCGGCAGTAAGCAGATAAAGGGAAGTACGGATATAAGAGAATAATGTCCGTTCGTTGGCTAACTTTGTTCTTTCGAGTGCCAGGTGGTCACGAAGGATCAGCTTCTCGTTATTTTCAAAGTCATCGGTAAATTTTAGCATAATATGGATGGGAATTTTGACTTTACTGATTTGATTATACTGTTCATTTTATTGCATTCTCAATGATTGCCGAATCTGTTTTCTTCTATCGCTTTTATTGCATCTTGTTCGTGTTCAATCAATGACAACAATTCTTTTTCAGAAAGATTCGATTTGGCAGGCAAGAATAGGGTATGAGGATAGTTGATAATTCTGTCATGCAATAATTTAGCTCTTCGGATATGGAAATCGGAAGTGATGACGATTAGCATATCCGGTAGTTCTTTTTCAATGATCTCTTTTGAAATTTTAAAATCTTCATAAGTATTGGTAGATAAGATAAAAGGTAAAAAATCTTCTTCTCTCACTCCTTTTTTAATGAGTGCTTGCTTGGCATAATAGGCATGGGGTCGATTGGTCGTATTGAAATGCTGCCCGTATCCGCCGGTACAGAGGAAAGTCATGTGTTCATTATTTGCATATAAATTGTACGCACAGTCGATACGGTCTTGTGCCATTTGGCTTAATCTGCCTTGCTCGTCATTCGGAGCTCCGAGTAGAAGAATTATATATTTCATAAAAGGTTTGTTTTCATTTGCCGTCAATGACAGTTTAAATAATACTTTAGCTATATGCAAAGATAGTTAATAAAATAGTCAAAAACGAATCTGAGAATTATATAATAATGTATATCGGTACTCTGAATGCTGAAAATGATTGCTTGTGAAAAAGGAGTTTAGAAAGAGAGGATGATTATTTTGCTTCTTTTTGTGCTTATTTGTCTAAAAATATTCTATTATTTAAGATAATATCTTACTTTTGTGAAATGAAATAATACTCTGTTAATATGAAAGCAAATTCTTTCCTTTTATTTTTCCTGTATTTACTTTTTACGGTATCTTGTACTGAGAATGAGGTAGAACCCAGTTTCTCTATTGGAACTACGGAAGATATAGAAATCGCTCCGGAAGCAGGGGGACAAACCCAAATCAGCTTTACGAGTTCTCGCGAATGGCAGGCAAGTACTACTGCCGATTGGATTACGATTTCTCCGATGTCCGGTAATGCCGGTGCAGTAAGTATTACGGTTACTGCTAATAGTTTGAATGATAATGACTATACTCGGACAGCAACATTGACATTGACTTCCGGAACGCTGAGGAAAAATATAACTCTGAAACAGGAACCGATTATTCAATTAGAAAAGACGGCTTATAGTGTAGCTGCTGCCGGTGAGGTGTTGGAGATCCGGTTCTCTACAAGTATTGCCCAAGATGAATTGTTGATAGGTGCTTCAAAAGGTGCCGATGAATGGTTGACCCAACAACCGGATACACGGGCTTCTTCTTATATACTTCGTCTGAAGGCTTTACCGAATGCGGAATCTGCATCCCGTACTGCTTATATTTATTTTGTACAGGAGATCGATGGAAAGCAGAAAATTTTGAGGACCGTTACTATTACCCAACAGGGCGTATCGGCAGGGGAGTCTACCGATTATTCAGAAGATAAAAAAGTGCGCGTATTACAGACAGCGAGTATCGGGAAAGGCATTCCTATTGTTATAGTGGGGGATGGGTTTATCGATAAAGAGATTGCTGACGGAACCTATGACCAAGTGATGGACAAGGCTTTTGAAAATCTTTTTACGGAAGAACCTATACAGTCTCTTCGTAATTATTTTAATGTATATGCAGTGACGGCTGTTTCTGCTAATAACACTTTTGGAGACGGATATAGTACTGCTTTTAGTTGCGAATTGGAAGGTGGAAACAGTACGGGGATTTCCGGAGATGATGCTGCTTGTATGGAATATGCCCGATGTGTGAAGAATATCGATTTGGGAGAGACGTTGGTAGTGGTGGTATTAAATACTCCGGCTTATGCCGGTACTACCTATTTCGGATATTCTGAGGTCGGTAGCCGGGATTTTGTAGAGTTTGCAATTGCTTATTGTCCGGTTATTTATAATCTGGAGAGTGAAACATTCAGACAAGTACTTGTGCATGAAGCGATAGGGCATGGCTTTGGAAAGTTGCTGGATGAGTATGCTTATGAAGAACAAGGAAGAATACCGGTTTCGGAAATTAATAATACGAGAACCTTGCAAAGCTTTGGATGGGCGCAGAATGTCGATTTTACTGCTGAATGGGATGAAGTGCTTTGGTCTGCGTTTTTGAATGATGAGCGGTATACTTCCGATAATTTGGGAGTATTTGAAGGCGCCTGTACTTATATAAAAGGGGCTTATCGTCCTTCAGAAGAGAGTATGATGAGAAGTAACATACTGGGATTTAATGCACCTTCGCGCAAAGCGCTATACGACAGGACGATGAAGACAGCTACCGGGGCATCTAAGAGTACGTATGAAGAATTTGTCGAGTTTGATTTAAGGAATGGAGGACGGACACGCAGTACTGCCGTATATGTTGAGCCTGGTAAACCGTTTGCTCATCCGCGTTTTGTAAATAAGGCGCTGATAAAGTAATTTCGATCATTATGGGAGGGACTTCCGGTAGTGTGTGATTTCCTCCCGTAATACATCTCTTTTTTTCATCAATAATTCAATCTTGATGGTAGAATTATTTTATGATGCTTTCCGTAGATAGGTGATTTCTTCATGAGTGAAGTTGTGCCCACATAATTTTTTGATTCTCACTCAATATCAATGGTCATTATTCATTTGTAAGAGTATATATTCTTGTATTCTAAAAGTATATACTTCTACACTTCAAAAGTATATACTTTTAGTGCATAAAAGAGTATACTTTTGGAATCATATGTCTGCTTATATCCGGAATGACCTTATACTTTGGGGGTAATATAACTGTCGTATTTCACCTATCTGTGATAATCATATTGTCTTGATCTACAAATTTAAGAATATTGTACTGATCAACTTTACATATTCGTAATAACAGATATGAATCTGTATATCTTCCGTGAAATAATTATGTTTTGAATGGATAATTGCTTTTTTTTGATAACTATACAGTTATTATACAGGATTAATCTATTTACTCTTTTTTTTATTTTAGAATAAAAATGAATCTGTATACAAAATGCAGGAATCTCTAATATTTTGATCTTGTTAATATATAAAATTCGTTCGTTTTGCGAATATTATTATTAAATTTGCAAAAAAAAGACTTACTATTTCTGTTAGAAGGAGAATAATATTAGTGGGGTTATGTGTGTATGAAGTCGGTGAAGAAGATCGAATTTAGGATTTGTATAATAAGAATATGGTTAGTTCTGTTTTTGCTTTTGGGACAGAAAGTTTGGGCTGTGCCGTTAAGTGATATTTCGTTGAAGTTAATGTGTGATAGTCTTGCCGGGTTATTGGATTCCATTTCTTATTGTAATAACAATGGAGATTTGATGAGAGGAAGTACTTTCAATAAAGAGGCATGGGACTGTTATGAAAGTATTCCTGCAAAACAAAAGCAGAATAAAACAGTTAGAAATATCTATTATCAGTTACTCAGTACTTCGGCATGGAGTCAAGCGTTGACGAAGAATTACTCTCAGGCCGAGTATAATTATACAAGATTAGTGCAGGAATTGCCGGATAGCGCTTATCATAAGAGAGCTATGGCTTACATGGGGTTGTCTTCCACATACGGAATGCAAAAGATGTATGATTTATCAGAAAAATACGCATTGTATTCCCTGCATGAAGCCGAACAGATTGATGATACTGAAGCTATGTTTCATGCTCAGTCCAATTTGGGGGATATTTATGTGGAAACTGAGCAATATGCAAAAGCATTGGAGAAATATCTGGAGACTCGAAGATTATCTGTTATTTTAGAGAAGCATGAAGCTATCTCTACCGGAAATCTTGCTCTTGCATATTATCATCTGGGAAAAAAAGGATTAGCCGAGCAATATTTTATTGAAAGCCTTGTGATGTCTAAAGAGGAGGCTCCAGTAGTGTATTCTATTATTCTGACCGGGTATTGTGAGTTCTTAATTGATAATAAAGAATATGAAAAGGCTCGTTCACTCGTCATGGAGGCTATTAAGAGTTCTAAATATACGCAATTGGATGAGTATAATGTTAAATTCTTACGGATTCTCTCTGAATTGGAAGAGAAAGAACACTTTTCAATAAAGGGTTGTCTTTGGATAGTAACTTTATTATTATTGGTTTTTGTTTTCTGCAAATGGAGATCGGCTGTTAAAAAGCAGAAAGAAGTAATACGAGGCGTTGGAACAGAAATGGAGGTGGAAACTCCTTTGAGTGACAGTGATTCCAATGGAGAGAATGGTGAATCTTTGTCCGAATCGGGTAATGGAAATGATATGTTGTTGAAAACGATGGCTTTGACTGAGATAATGCCCCAGTTCTGGAAAATCGTGACACGTATTAAAAGTATGGCTGGAAGCAAATCGGATGTATTGAAAGGGATAAAGGAAATTGAAGATATATTGGGGTTTCTGACCCCAGAGAAGTTGGGAAAAGATTTTGCATTTTATGTGGAACAAGAAGCGCAGGACTTTTATAATAAATTGAAGAAGAAACATCCTGATTTGAGTATATTGGACTTACGCTTGTGCATATTAATAAAATTAGGTTTGAATACAAAGGAAATAGCCAACTTAACCAATAAGTCGGTACGAGGGGTAGAAAGCGGAAAATTTCGTTTAAAGAAGAAGCTTGATTTAGATACTTCAAAGGATATTTATGATTATTTATTGGAGATAGAACAAAGTTGATGATGAATTTCAAGATGTTCTTTTATGGATTTGACAGGCAAATCGTATCTCTTTTAATGAATAAAAACACACTTCCGGAAAGAACGAATATATATCGGAACGAGAATATAACTTGATTTTTTTTGAATCTATATAATACTGTTTATTAAGTGATTATATCCCATGTGCGTAGTTTTGAAGTATATTCTATTATATTGAAAGTAGTTATAAATACAACAAAAATATTCTCGGGAAATCAGATGGGCTATATTTGCGTTCATTAACAGAAGAAGTCGTATAATTGACACTTTTTCTCTCTTTGAAAATGAACCAAAATAGTTAATATGAAAAAGAAACTACTGCTACTACTATGCTTTTGTTTGATGGGAGTTAATTTGATAGTGGCCCAAATTTCAAAAGTTACAGGTTTTATAACCTCAGCTGACGACGGTCAGCCCGTTATTGGTGCTTCCGTATTAATTAAGGATACGGGGATCGGTACAGTGACCGATATTGATGGTAAATTTGTTTTATCTAACATTCCGTCCAACGCAAAAAAAATCCAGATTTCATATGTGGGCATGAAACCACAGGAAGTGTCGATTAAGCCTAATTTGATAATAGTGCTTGAATCGGATAGTGAGATGATTGATGAAGTCGTGGTGACCGGTATGCAAAAAATGGACAAACGTCTTTTTACCGGTGCTTCAGATAAATTGTCGGGAGAAGCTACTAAGTTGGATGGTATCCCGGATATTAGCCGTGCTTTGGAAGGGCGTTCTGCCGGTGTTTCCGTACAGAATGTTTCCGGAACATTTGGTACTGCTCCCAAAATCCGTGTACGTGGAGCAACCTCTATTTATGGTAGCTCTAAGCCGTTGTGGGTAGTAGATGGAGTTATTATGGAGAATGTGACAGAAGTCAGCGCTGATGAACTTTCTTCCGGTGATGCGGAAACGTTGGTCAGTTCGGCTATTGCCGGTTTGAATGCCGATGATATTGAAAGTTTTCAGATATTGAAAGACGGTTCGGCTACTTCCATATATGGTGCCCGTGCAATGGCAGGTGTAATTGTGGTAACGACAAAGAAAGGTAAGTCCGGTATTAATAAGATCAGTTATACGGGAGAGTTTTCCATGCGTATGAAACCGAGTTACCGTAACTTCAATATTATGAACTCCCAAGAACAGATGGGAGTATATAAAGAAATGGAGGCCGGTGGTTATTTGAAATTTGCCGAATCTTATCGTGCGGCCAACAGTGGTGTTTATGGAAAAATGTATCATTTGATGAATACTTATGATCCGGTCACAGGACAATATATGCTTGCTAACAAGCCGGAAACAATGAACGCCTATCTGCGTGATGCCGAATACCGGAATACGGATTGGTTCGATCTTCTGTTTTCTAATAGTGTTTCTCAGAATCATGCAGTCAGCATGTCGACCGGTACTGATAAAGCTTCCTATTATACATCACTTAGTGTATTGAATGATCCGGGATGGTATTCTCAAAGTTCAGTTCAACGTTATACAGCCAACATGAATGCGCTATATAATATTTTTAAGAATTTTTCTTTGAATCTGATCGGTAATGTCTCTTATCGTAAACAAAAGGCTCCGGGAGCATTAGGCTCGCAAACAGATCCTGTCAGTGGTGAGGTGAAACGTGATTTCGATATCAATCCGTATTCATTTGCTTTGAATACATCGCGTACATTGGATCCGGATGAATATTATGTACGCAATTATGCTCCATTCAATATTTTTCACGAATTGGAAAATAACTACATGGATTTGAATGTGGTTGATATGCGTTTTCAGGGTGAGGCGAGATGGAAAATTATTCCGAAAGTAGAAGTGTCGGCTTTGGGAGCTTACAAGTATTCTACCACAACCCAGACTCATTCGATAACGGATCATTCCAATCAGGCTTGGGCATTTCGTGCTATGGACGATGCGACTATGCGTAACGCCAATCCGTGGTTGTATACGGACCCGGATAATACAAATTCATTGCCGGTAAGCGTACTTCCTGTGGGAGGTTTTTATCGTGAAACGAAATACGGCATGAGTAGTTATGATTTTCGTGCTACTATGACTTACAATGATGTATACAAAGATGATCATATTTTGAATGTATTCGGTGGTATGGAATTGAATGGTACCGATCGTAGTAGGAGTTGGTTTAACGGTGTCGGTATGCAGTACGACATGGGAATGCTCTCTAATTATGATTATCGTTATTTTAAACAAGGAAATGAGGAAAATACCGCTTATTATACTGTGAGTCGTACGAAATCCCGTGAAGTATCATTTTTCGGTACAGCTACTTATTCATATCAAGGAAAATACACAATAAATGGAACGATGCGTTATGAAGGCTCTAATAAATTGGGAAGAAGCCGTTCAGCGCGTTGGTTACCTACATGGAACGTTTCGGGGGCATGGAATATGCATGAAGAAAGTTTTTTTGAATCATTACGCCCATCTCTCTCTAACTTTACACTGAAAGCGTCTTACTCTTTGACTGCTGACCGTGGCCCCGCTAACGTAACGAATTCTTTGGCTGTCATTATGGGGTATAATCCTTGGCGACCTTTATCGAGTGTCAATGAATCCGGATTGCAGATTACCGATTTGGAGAACAGTGAGTTGACCTATGAGAAGAAACATGAGTTGAATATTGGCGCAGAAGTGGGATTTTTGGAGAATCGGATTAATCTGGCGGTCGATTGGTATAAACGTAATAACTATGATTTGATCGGTTTAATAAATACCATGGGTGTAGGTGGCCAGGTTTCAAAATTAGCCAATGTAGCGAGTATGGAATCCCATGGAGTGGAATTTACTTTATCCACTCGTAATATAAGTACAAAGAATTTTAAATGGACTACGGACTTTATTTTTTCCAATGCAAAAAATAAAGTGACAGAATTGAAGTCGGATGCGAATGTCATGTCTATGATTTCGGGTAGTGGCTTTGCGTTGGAAGGGAATCCGGTACGTTCGTTATACTCTTTGAACTTCCAAGGGCTGAATAAAGAAGGTTTGCCGACTTTTATCAATGAGAAAGGTGAATTGACGGTAACGGATATTAATTTTCAAGAGCGTGAGAATAAGTCACATTTGGTATATGAAGGTTCAACGGATCCTACCATTACGGGTAGTTTTGGTAATATATTCTCTTACAAAGGCTTTAAATTGAATGTGTTCATGACTTATTCATTCGGTAATGTGATTCGTTTGGATCCGGTATTCCATAATGCTTATTCAGATTTGGATGCTACGCCAAGGGAGTTTAAAAATCGTTGGACGGTGGCTGGTGACGAAAAAATAACCACTGTTCCGGTCATTGCAGATTTGCGTCAGAACACGATGAATTCATATTTGAATAAGGCTTATAATGCCTATAATTATTCTACAGAACGTATTGCTAAGGGAGATTTTATTCGTATGAAAGAGATTTCGGTAACTTATGAATTTCCCAAGACAATGGTTTCCAAGTTGAGTTTGAGCAATTTGTCATTGAAGATACAGGGTACGAATTTATTCTTGCTGTATGCCGATAAGAAATTGAACGGGCAAGATCCTGAATTTTTCAATTCTGGAGGTGTAGCAGTTCCTGTTCCTAAACAATTTACATTGACATTGAGATTAGGTATTTAATAGATTGAAGATAATTATGAAAAGAAATATATTATATATAGCGTTGAGTGGAGTTTTGGCATTGGCTTCCTGTAGTGATTTTCTCGATACTCTTCCGGACAATCGTACCGAAATAGACTCGGCAGACAAAATGGCCAAGTTGCTTGTTTCTGCTTATCCTACTACTACTTATATTATGTTGACGGAAATGTCATCGGATAATGCAATGGATAATGGTATCAGTTATGATTTGATAGGGCAGGAGCAAGAAGAAGCTTATCTGTGGAAAGATATAACCATTGAATCGAATGATTCTCCAAAAATGCTGTGGGATGCTCATTATAATGCCATAGCTGCTGCTAATCAGGTGCTTCAGAAAATAGAAGAAGCAGGGAATCCGGTTCATATGAATGCATATAAAGGAGAGGCATTGCTGTGTCGTGCCTATTCTCATTTCATTTTGGCAAATCTTTTCTGTGTGCATTATAATTCTGCTACCGCTTCTGCGGAGTTGGGTATTCCGTATGCTGTGAAACCGGAAACGGAAGTAAGACCATACTATGAGAGAGGTACGTTGGCTGAGACATATAAGCATATTCAGGAAGATTTGGAGGCAGGGTTGCCATTGATAAATGATGATCTGTATTCGGTTCCCAAATATCATTTCAACATAAAAGCTGCCTATGCATTTGCTGCCCGTTTTTATTTGTTTACCCAGCAATGGGATAAAGTGATTACTGCTGCCGACCGGGTACTCGGCAGTGTACCCAGCAAGGTGTTGCGTGATTGGAGCGCTATCACTAAATCGGCTTCAAAGGATGTGGCTAATGTATACAATGATCCGAAATTGGCTTGTAATTTGATGTTTTTACCTTCTTATTCGAACACTGGTTATGTATTGGGTTCTTACACATTGGGTGAACGTTACGGGCACGGTAATGATATTTTTACAAACGAAACTGTGGCAGCTTATTATAGTGATAATACCTGTCCTTGGGGCAAGTTGGCTATGCTAAATCAGATCAGTGCATTGGAAACCAAGAATAATTTCTTTAAGACTCAGATATATTTTGAATATATCGATAAAGAGAGCGGTGTCGGTTATGTACATTATTTAGATATACCTTTCAGGACAGACGAAACTCTTCTTTGTCGTGCAGAGGCCTATACGGTATTGGGTGGAGAAGAAAATGAGAATAAGGCGTTGGCTGATATCAATATGTGGATTAAGTCGCACAGTACGACTAAAACCTCTACCACTCTACGGGAAATCAACCGTTTCTATGATGGTATAGGTTACGCTTCTGCAGAGAATACTGAGCTACGCAGTATCAAAAAGCGTTTGAATCCTATTGGTTTTGCGATAGAAGAGGGTTCACAGCAAGAAAATATGCTTCAATTGATTCTTCATTTGCGTCGTATCGAATTGCTTCACGATGGTATGCGTTGGTTTGATTTGAAACGTTATGGTATTGAGTTTGCTCATAATCGTGACGGAAATTCGGATATCGTATTGAAGAAAGATGATCCGCGCCGCGCTTTCCAGTTGCCTCAGGATGTTATAAGTGCAGGTCTGCAAGCTAATCCAAGATAAAAAATAAAAAAGGAAAGAACTATGAAATATAATAAGTGGATATTTATTGTAACAGTAATGGCGGGAGTATTTCTTACTTCCTGCAATGAAGATGCATTGAGTGATAACAGCATTTTCGATACGGAAACTCCCGAAAGAAATGAATTTGATAATTGGCTTCTGACGGAATATGTAGATCCGTATAACATTAATTTTAAATATAGATTTGAGGATAAGGAATCCGACCAACAATATAATCTGGTACCGGCGGAGTATGGCAAGTCTGTGGCATTGGCCAAATTGGTAAAGTTTCTTTGGTTGCAATCTTATGAAGAATTGATGGACGACAACGGAGAATTTATTAAAACATATTGTCCGAAAATCATCACTTTGATTGGGTCGAAAGCCTATAATCCGGATTCTCATTCGGTTGTATTGGGAACCGCCGAAGGTGGGTTGAAAGTTGTATTATACAATGTAAATGAGTTGGATACGGAAAATCCGGATGTAGAAATACTGAATGAATGGTATTTTAAAACGATGCATCATGAATTTGCCCATATTTTGCATCAGACCAAGGATTATCCGATAGAATATAATGAAATTACAGTCGGAAAGTATACAGGTCCCAGTTGGACAAACTTGACTGAAGAAGAAGCTTTGGAGTTGGGTTTTATATCTAATTATGCCAGTACGGAACCTCAGGAAGACTTTGTAGAAATGATTGCCAATTATGTGACCCACAATGCACAATGGTGGAGAGAAAGAATGGACATGGCTGGTGATGGGAAAGAGGCCTTACAGCAAAAACTGGAGTTGGTGAAGGAGTATTTAGACCTTTCCTGGAACATCAGTCTGGACGAACTTCGTACTATTGTTCAGCGCCGTTCGGCCGAGATATCTTCCCTTGATTTAAGTAGTTTAAAATAAGATACGAATTATGAAAAGAATAAATTATATATTGTCTTTTTTTATTGCGTTCACTTTGATCGCTTGTTCTCCGGAGGAAAAGGATTTGTTTGACGACTCATCAGCCAATCGTATAGAAGCTTCTTTGGCACAGGTGAATGAGGTACTTTTAAGTGCAAAAAACGGATGGTTGATGAAATATTATCCTAATGCAAATCAAAAGTATGGGGGGTATAACTTGTTCCTGTATTTTTCTGCAGATGGAAAGGTGACGGCAGCCAGTGACGTAGCCGGGGTCGGTGAGAGAATGACAAGTTTATACTCATTGAAACAGTCGGCCGGTGCGGTATTGTCGTTTGATACTTATAATTCCATCATTCACTTTTTTGCCTCACCTGATAGTGGTGTGGGGAGTATAGGAACCGGTATGGAAGGTGACTACGACTTTACGGTTATGGAAGAATGTACTCCGGAAAAAGTTGTATTGAAAGGAACGAAATCCGGTTCATTGGCTGTTATGACTCCGGTAGCCGATGGAGTTGATTGGGATGAATATATAGAGAAGATTTTCAAGATGAATGATATCATGCAAGAATATCCTGCATTCATTTTTGAAGACGGTAGTTATTCACAGGATCTTACTGTTTCTTGGAACCGTTTGGTAATCACCCAAAAAGAGGATGATAATGTTGTATATACATATGCTCCCTTCGTGTTGACATCGGATGGGCTTGAATTTTATCAACCCTTTACGTTGAATGGTAAAACGTTTACTTCATTGGTTTATAAAGATGAGGGGGAAGATAGTTATCTGTATTCACCGGAATATCCGTCTGTACATTTTATACCGGATTATCCGTTGAACGCCATGTTTGTGAATAATGTATGGTATCTTTCATTTAGCGGTCTTGGTCCTGTCGGACAAGGGTTTTGGCAGGAAATTATAGATGCAAACAGTCCGGTCGGAGCTGAAAAGGTACAATATGTAGGATTTGAACCCTATGGGGAAGGCGTTTTAGATTATGTATGGTATACGAATGAGTCTGGATTTGGTTTTTCGGATGCACTGATGTACTATGAATTATCCGGTAAGGATAAAGTAATTATGGAGTACAGTGGATATATGGGTGGGGAGTATAAGAATTTTATTCCGGATGGTTATGCTACGTGGTGGAGTATCATGCTTTTCATGTCGAGAAAACAGACTTATACGATTACTGCGGTTGATGATCCGAGACGTCCGACTAAGATTAAGTTGACACAGGATGATCGTCCTACAAATACAATTATCCTATCCAAGGAACCGATACAGTATCCATTTATTAACTAACTATTTTATATATAATCTTCTGTCTCTACGATCGTAGTGGGGACAGAAGTATAAACTATTTTTCAGTATTAATTTATAAAACGAGGTATTATGAGGAAAACAGTACTACTATTGGGAATGGCATTGATAGCAAGCAGTGCTATGATGGGACAGGTTGTAAACCGGAATATGGCAGCGGCAATAACAAGTGAAAATGCTGAACTTGTTTTAGATTCTGTTGTGACAAAAACAAGGGAAGGCAAACCGAGTGCGAAAGTTGTGTACGGATACGATTCGGAAAAGCGCAAAGCATATGAAGTGTCTATCAGTTATAGTGAGTGGTCTACTCCGGCTTATGCACCTGCATATGGAGATTCGATTGAATATACGTATGACCAAGCAGGTCTTTTGTTAAAAGAGTCTACTTATCGTAATAATTCTTACGGTGGTACACCCGAATATCAATTGAACAGTTATATAGATTATGAATATAATGCGAAGGGGCAGTTGATAAAATCAACGACCTATCGGTATAATGACAATATTGAAGCTTTTGTAGATAATTCTATTAATGACTATGAATATCTGGAGGATGGGTCACTGAAAACGAAGATTGAATCGGCTCGTCCAGCCGGTGCTCCGTGGGAAACAGGGATTAAACCTATGGAAAAGAGTTCAAAAACAGAATATATGGAATTTGCCGGCATTGATTTGCCTAAAAAGGCAGAAAATTATTTTTATACAGCAGGAACAGACGGCGAAGAAGGTACTTGGAGGTTAAGTAATTATTCGGTACTCACTTATAATGATAAAAACCTGTTGGCAAAGAGAGAATTCTATAATCAGGATTACCAATCTGGAGATTGGAAATTATATTCGTGGGAATCGTATATTTATAATGATAATGGCCAGGTAACATATAAAGAATCTGCCGGACAAGATTACTCTACAGGTACAATAGAGGTAAATGCAAAAGTGACATATACTTACGATGCAAATAATAATCTGGAAAAAATAACAGGAGAAACCTATCAGTCGTATAAAAATGATTGGGTGCCTAACAACCCTATTACTTATTTTTACAGTCCTTTTGTTCCTACTTCTATACATAACACGGAAACATCACAAAAGACAGATGTATATTATAATATTTCTGCAAAAGAGATATGTGTACAAACGGAAGGTCTTATCAGTGCTGTTTTCATTCATTCTATTGCCGGTTTAGAGTTGATACGTGTGTCAGGATTGAATTCTAATCAGTATGCTTTGAATACAAGTAATTGGGAAGCCGGGTTGTATATTGTTACATTGATTGTTGATGGTAAGATTTATAATGAAAAAATATATATCTATGAATAAATTCTTCTCATATATATTCGCATGTGTAGCCTTGGCAAGTTTCTCGCTTGCCGAGGCTATTGCTGCTCCGACAGATGGAGGGACAAAGCCTTTGGCAGAAATCGGTTCTCATTGGAATTACTGGATTGCCAGAGAATATAGTTATGGATTCCGTAAATACAAAGTAACAGCACATGAACTTATAAAGGCTGCTGTGGATCGTAATGGAAACGGTCAGAAAGATGCCGACGAAGTTGAAGAGGAAATATTGGCGGCAAAAATAGAACTCTGGCGGTATGAAACAGGGCATAATATGTCGGAACAAGGAAAGGCAGTCAAAGAGAGTGGTACGTTTTATGCTTTTAGGGAAGGAAACAAATCATATATTCTTCGCGACGTGGATTTCACTGTTGGAGATATGCCTAAGAAATTCTGGTTTAAATGGATCGATATGGATGCAAAACCGGGAGATGCTTGGGTTATTACCCAGTTCGGGCAAGATGGTAATACGATTTACGACTGGGTGGAGGTCAGCTATAAGAAAGAATTGGATATTGATGGCAGAAAAGTTCCGGTCATTAAGTTTGCTCCGACTTGTTATAGCCGTTACACCAAGCCGGAAGATTTTACTGCCCGTATTACACTGAATGGCTTTTTCAATATCGACTTTTGGGAGGTGTCTGGTAGCGGTGCTCCTACTCCTGTGGCCAATGGAGTGGTATACGCTCCGCAAATGTATGAAATGTCTGCCGGAATGTTGTGTGCCCAAGTAAATGGTATGTCATTGGTTACTCCCAATTTGGAGGAATATATGAAGAATAATAACCCTTCTATTTATGAAGATTACGATGATGGTTACTGTGAGTTACTGCAGGCTCCGGAACCTTCTGTTGCCAGAAGTATGAATATGGCAAGTCCGGTTCATATGTCAGACAGTGCGGCGTTTACCGTATCGCCTAAAACCAGAGTAATGTCTCAGCCCATTGCGTCATTAAGTGAGAATGAAGTAATCAAATTGCCGGTAGTAGTGCACGTTGTATACAATCCGAATACTCCGTCAAAGTCTATTACGGAAGCGCAAGCACAAAAAATGATTGATGAGTTGAATAAAGCGTATGGCTCGACTAATGATGCGAGTGTGCGTGAGCAATTTAAAGGTGTAATAGGTAACCCGCATATCCAGTTTGAATTGGCAAAAGTCGATCCGTCGGGGAATGCGACTACCGGGGTGGTTTTCTATCAGACAAAAGAAAATGCTTACCTGTTGGAGGGAACGACGATTTGGGAGAAATATGCTTATAAGTTTAATGATGACTTGTCTCCCCGTAATTGGGATCACAAACGCTATATCAATATTTATGTTGTTGACTTGGGAGGTTGGAATGAACTGAGCACGGTAGGGGGATTTGTTACTAACCCTGAGTCCGGTTCGGCATATCAGGATTATCTGAATTGGGTAGAAAAACAGGATATGACGTTCTGGCAGAACTGGCTTGACTCAGAGGAAGGTTCTATGTTGGATGGTCTGACGGTGGATGTTTATTATACTTTTGGAGGTAAAAATGAAATAAATGATAGAGCGACTTTCAAGACAGCCATTCATGAGTTAGGACACTATTTCGGATTACGTCATCCCAATATTGTCCTTGTAGAAAAAAATGGCATTTACGTTCCGATGGATGATGGATTTGAGGATACTCCATATACTCAGTTTACACAGTATGCTGTGCTTGGTTGTGAAGAACCGGTTTACCAATGCGGACATCTGGTACAGACAGAGAATTATATGGATTATGCTTTGGACTGCGCTTGCATGTTTACAAAAGAACAAGCTGCGTTTATGCGGAAATTTGTACAGGAAACTCGTCCTAATTTAAATTCTACTACAGGGCTGGCTGCTGCTACACAAAATGAAATTAAGGTTTCTCCTACAGTGGCTCGTAAAGAAGTTTTCATAGAAGGAAATTTCACATCAGCACATTTGTTTAATCTGGAAGGGGTTGAAGTCGTCTCGATAGAGGATAATCAGCGAGCTGTTCCGGTTGAGGGTTTAACGCCGGGTATGTATATCTTGCAAGTACATACAGTTTCAAAAGAAATTTGCAAATTTAAGATTATCGTACTTGGGAATTAATTGAGTTGTCCTTAGCAATTAATTGAATTTTCTTTTAGGTACAACATGGTTTATACTCCTTATTTTAGTTTCGTCGGCAGGAGAAATACAATCTTTCTGCTGATAGAGAATTAAAATAAGGAGTATTTTATTGCGAATCTCAAAAATAACCATTACTTTTGCCGCCCGATAACCATAAGGAGAGGTGCTCGAGTGGTTGAAGAGGCACGCCTGGAAAGCGTGTATACCCCTAAAGGGTATCACGAGTTCGAATCTCGTTCTCTCCGCAATAATGAAAGGATCCCCGTAATGCATACCGGCATTACGGGGATTTTTATTGCTCAATTGATATATTATCTGTTTATCCCTACCCCCTTCCGCTTTCCTTTGCTCATCGTGCTTTGCGTGCGTAAGAGCTATCTTTTGATAGTTGTCAACGGTAAATTTCTCTTGATTGAAAAGAAAAACTCCGGGTATGATTTGCTTTCTTTGTATCTCTTGGTCTTTTGTACCCCCTTACGCTCTGTAATGTCCATTGGAAAGGCGTTTGCGATATATCGTAAGGGGGTGTGATAAAAACTCTCTGTTCTTTTACAGATTCACACGGATCGAATGTTCGAAGTGTTGGATTCGGGTATTCAGTTTGTGTGAATCGGAATTTAGGGAATGTCTATAGATCACAAGTGGAGTTAAGAAATATAAAAACAGACTTTCCTCCTTTTAACTTTCCTCTTTGTTTGAGTTCTAACCTAATAAAGCTCAGAAAATACAAATGATAAACGAAAATAAAATTCGGGAGGTTTGTGCTTCCGATCCAGACCGGGGATTTCGAATGCTGGTAGACAGTTTTCAAGAACCGATATACTGGCACATACGGCGTCTTGTCGTGTCTCACGAAGATGCGGAAGATATTATTCAGGAGGTGTTTATTCGTGTTTTCCGGCATTTGAAACAGTTTCGTGAAGAGAGTTCGCTCGCTACATGGATTTATAAGATAGCCACTAACGAAAGCCTTCGTTTTCTGAAAAGCCGTAAGGCGGAGGTGGTTTCTGCCGAAGAGATACAGGAGGAATTGCTTGATAAGTTGAAAACTTCCGATTATGTAGACTATGATAATGAATTAGCCGTAAAATTTCAAACGGCTGTTTTGAAATTACCTGAGAAACAACGGATTGTATTCAATCTCCGTTATTACGACGAACTGGATTATGAGGCTATCAGTCAGATAACGGGTGATCGGGTGGAAACGCTCAAAGTGAATTATCACTATGCAAAAGAGAAAATAAAGGAGTACATTGTAAATAATTAGAGTTATGAACAAAGAGTTTGATTTTGATGATATCGGAAAACGAATACCTTATAGAACGCCTGAAACTTTTTTTGAACACAATCGGCGTGAAATATTAAAGCATACGTGCGGGGAAGAACGTCATGAGAGAAACCGGTTTCGTGTCATTGTTCCGGCTATACTTGTTGTAGCTGCATTGTTGGTCGGGATTTTATTTATGCCGTTTTCTCATGAGAAAAGCGACATACCCGATGTGTCATCTGCTTTTATACTGATGGCAGGAACGGAATCGGGGAATTCCGAAGCGATGGATAATTTTATTGAAAGTTTGTCGGATGAAGAACTTCAGGAACTGGCCGAACTTTCGGAAACGGATATATTTTTATTTTAATGAATCATTTAAAAAAAGGAGAACGAATGATGAAAACAAAGATTATTTTTATGCTTGTGGCTATCTTTGCAATGTATAGCCAATCCGCTTTTTCACAAGAAAGAAAGCGTCCGGACAGAGAAAAAATTCAAGCTATGCAATGCAACCAAGTGGTGAAAGCCCTACTGCTTGACGATGCTACTGCTGCCAAGTTTACACCTGTCTATATGCAATATCTTAAGGAGTTGAGTGAAAGTCGTATCAGCAATTCGAGAAAGCTGAAAGCAAAGGAGACAGCAACGCCAGAAAATGTACAAAAAACGGAACCGAAGTCAATCCCTACGGATGCCGAAGTGGAAAAAGCTATAAAAGACCGGTTTGCACAGAGCCGTAAAATATTGGATATACGTGAAAAGTATTATAATGAATTCCGTAAAATACTTTCTCCCAAGCAAATCATGAAGATTTATCAATTGGAAAAGGGGAATGCCCGTAAGTTTCAGAATGAATGGAAAAAAAGGCAGGGTCAAAAGCCGGGACAACGTCCTGAAGCTAAAAAAGGAAATATGCATCGTAACCATAATAGGTAGTGGAAATAAGTTTGTTTGATTAAAGTGACCCGGATGGATGCAGGCGGATAATTTACTCCGACCGATCCGGGTTCTTTCTTAAATAATAGTTACTTATTATCGTTTTTTTGTTACTTTTGTCACTTTAGTTATTAGTGTTTTTGCTTTCTCGGTTGTATTATTATATAATAAGAGGATGCACTTTTGCTTTCTTAAACTAATATACATTGAAACATTTCAAAAAAACGAATAGATATGAAACTTATTTCTGCACTAATCGGATGCTCTTTGTTACTGGGAATGGGCGCTTGTACTCAGACATCCACATCACAAGATTACACGAATTTCGTAAATCCATTTATTGGAACCGGAGGACATGGACATACCTATCCGGGGGTAGTTGTTCCTAATGGTATGATTCAGCCCAGCCCCGATACGCGTATTTATCAGTGGGACGCTTGTTCCGGCTATTATTACGATGATGCTACTATCAATGGCTTTTCTCATACACACCTTAGCGGTACAGGCTGTGGTGACTATGGCGACGTCTTGTTGATGCCTACGGTGGGTAAACAGGATTATCACGCCATGGGAACGGAAAGCCAGCAAATGGCATATGCATCTGCTTTTTCTCATCAGAATGAAGAAGCGCAACCGGGATATTATTCGGTTATGCTCGATCGCTATCAGGTGAAAGCCGAGCTTACTGCCACCAAGCGTGCGGCCATTCACCGTTATACTTTCCCGGAATCGGCTGAAGCCGGATTTATCTTGGATTTTGATTATAGTTTGCAACGCCAGAAAAATGAAGAGATGGAGTTGGAGGTGATCAGTGATACAGAAATCCGTGGACGTAAAAAAACAGTTTACTGGGCTTTTGACCAATATATTAATTTCTACGCAAAGTTTTCCAAGCCGTTTACTTATACAATGGTAACCGACTCAATGGCTCTTGACGAGGGTGGTCCGTTGCTGCCTACTGCAAAAGTATTGCTTCACTTCAATACAAAAGCCAATGAGGAGGTATATGTAAAAGTCGGCATTTCTGCTGTCGATATGGAAGGGGCGCGTAAGAATGTAGAAGCAGAAATTCCGGAATGGGATTTTGAAGGTGTTCGTAACGCAGCCCGTGCATCATGGAATAATTATCTTTCAAAAATAGATATCGATACAGATGATAAAGATCAGAAGATCATGTTCTATACGGCTCTTTATCATACCGGCATGCAGCCTAATCTTTTTACAGATGTAGACGGCCGTTATCTGGGGATGGACTTAAAAACTCATCAGGGAGACGTGAATGAGCCGATGTATACCATATTCTCTTTGTGGGATACTTTCCGTGCCTATCATCCGCTGATGACAATTATCGATCCGGATCTGAATGAAGCATTTATCCGTTCTCTTATTCAGAAACATCGTGAAGGCGGTGTGTTCCCGATGTGGGAGTTGGCCGGAAACTATACCGGTACGATGATCGGATATCATGCGGTACCTGTGGTGGTAGACGCTTATATGAAAGGATATCGTGATTTTGATGTCAATGAAGCCTATAAGGCTTGTTTGCGGGTGGCAGAGTACGATACGACTGGAATTAAATGCCCTCCGTTGGTATTGCCTCATTTGATGCCGCAGGCTAAGTACTGGAAGAATAAGATCGGTTATGTGCCTTGTGATAAGGACAACGAAGCGGTTGCCAAAGCATTGGAATATGCATACAATGATTGGTGTATCTCTGTGTTTGCCGAAAGCCTTGGAGATGTTGCCAATCACGACAAATATGCGAAGTTTGCCGAAGGATATAAAACTTATTTTGATCCGACTACCCGTTTTATGCGCGGGCTGGATAGCGAGGGTAACTGGCGTACACCTTTCAGTCCCCGTTCGTCTACACACCGCAGCGATGATTATTGTGAGGGAACTGCTTGGCAGTGGACTTGGTTTGTTCCTCATCAGATTGACGGATTAGTGGAATTGATGGGTGGTCGTGAGGGCTTTATCAACAAGCTCGACTCGCTCTTTACTGCTGACTCTTCACTGGAAGGCGAGATGACTTCTGCCGATATTTCCGGGTTAATTGGTCAGTATGCACATGGTAATGAACCGAGCCATCACATTATCCATATGTACAACTATGTAGACCAACCTTACAAAACACAGGAATTGGTAGACAGTGTATTGCACACGCTGTATTTCAATGATCCGAATGGCCTGTCGGGCAATGAAGATTGTGGGCAGATGTCTGCATGGTATATTCTCAATGCAATGGGATTCTATCAGGTATGTCCCGGTAATCCGGTATATTCGATAGGGCGTCCGCTGTTTAATAAAGCTACGGTCAATCTGAAAGATGGAAAGAAATTCACAGTGATAGCTAAAAATAATAGCCGTGAGAATAAATATATTCAGTCTATGGTATTGAATGGAAAGGCTTTGGATAAACCGTTCTTTACTCATCAGGATATTGTAAATGGAGGCACATTGGAATTGACAATGGGCGATCAGATTAAAAAGTAAATATTGAAAATAAAAGAAAACTGCGCGGTAGGTTGGTAAAACAATTGTCGCGCAGTTTTTTTATATGGGTTTGTACTGTTTTTGTGATATATCTATCTCAGACTTATATCTACCTTTTCGTCTTTCTAAATTTGTAACGGCAAAGCTTTTTTAATTTTTAATTCTCATTTTTTAATTTAATAATCCTACCTTTGCTGTCAAGAACCTCAAAACCGATAAGTCATGAAGTACAAATTATTAGTTCTTGATGTAGACGGAACATTGCTGAATAGTGAAAAAGAAATAAGTAAACGTACACTGGCTGCCTTATTGAAAGTACAGCAGATGGGAGTACGTATTGTATTGGCCTCCGGCAGACCGACATATGGTCTGATGCCTTTGGCTAAGACATTGGAACTTGGAAATTATGGAGGCTTTATTCTGTCTTATAATGGTGGCCAGATTATCAATGCACAGAATGGCGAACTGCTGTTTGAACGCAGAATAAATCCCGAAATGTTGCCTTATCTGGAAAAGAAAGCCCGTAAGAACGGTTTTGCTATCTTTACCTATCACGATGATACGATTATTACCGATTCACCCGAAAACGAACACATACGCAAGGAAGCGCAGCTTAACGGTTTGAAGATAATTGTGGAACCCGAATTTTCTATTGCAGTGGATTTTGCACCTTGCAAGTGTATGCTGGTCAGTGACGACGAAGAGGCCTTGATAGGGCTTGAAGAGCATTGGCGCAAAAGATTGAATGGGGCATTGGATGTATTTCGTTCGGAACCTTATTTCCTTGAAGTAGTACCTTGTTCAATTGATAAGGCAAATACATTGGGCGCTTTACTCGAGAAACTGGATGTTAGTTCGGAAGAAGTGATTGCTATTGGCGATGGAGTTTGCGATGTTTCGATGATACAATCTGCCGGGCTGGGGGTTGCAATGGGAAATGCGCAGGATTCTGTAAAGGTTTGTGCCGACCGGATTACTGCCTCCAATGATGAAGACGGGGTAGCGGAAGCGGTGGAAAAAGCAATACTTGCTGAGATTCGTCCGGCAGAAGTTCCTTTGGATCAGCTGAATCAACGTGCCCGTCATGCTTTGATGGGAAATTTGGGAATTCAATATACCTATGCTTCCGAAGATAGAGTGGAAGCTACCATGCCGGTAGACGAACGTACCCGTCAGCCTTTTGGTATTCTACACGGAGGGGCTACTTTGGCACTGGCTGAAACAGTTGCCGGATTGGGATCGATGATACTTTGTAAACCCGACGAGATAGTGGTGGGTATGCAAGTCAGTGGAAATCATATCTCTTCTGCTCATGAAGGAGATACTGTTCGTGCGGTGGCTTCTATTGTTCATAAAGGGCGTTCGTCACACGTATGGAATGTGGATGTATTTACTTCGACTGCCAAACTGGTATCTTCGATACGGGTGGTTAACAGTATTTTGAAAAAAGGATGATGGATACGTTAGAACAAGATATTTGTGCCGGAATAGACCGGTTTATAAAACTTCAGATTCCTTTTGCCATTTATCGTATCCCGGGAGAAAATGTGGTTCATTTCGTGTCGAAAGATCCTGGAGACTCTTGCGTCTTGCTATATGATATTGAAGAGTTGAACGGGCAGGCCGGGTTTGTGATTGCCCCTTTTAACGTAGGGCCGACTACACCGATCGTGTTGTTGAGGTCGGAAAGCGAAATGGTTGTGGACTTTGATCCTGCTTTGAAATGCCCGGGCGGAATACAACCGGATGTTTATCGGCAGATGCTTAATAATCAGGTAGTATCGGTGCAAGACAGATCGTCTACGGAAGGGTATGCCGGCCGTTTTGAAGTTTTTATGGATGCTTTGAAAAAAGAGGAATTTAATAAGTTGGTACTTTCTCGTAGCCAGAAAGTGAATGTACCGCTTCTTTTTTCTCCCGCTACTGCATTTTATGAAGCATGTAGAAGGTATATTTATTCGTATGTGTATTTTTGCTATACTCCACATACAGGGGCGTGGTTGGGGAGCACTCCGGAAATAATTCTTTCCGGAGAAAGGAATAAATGGAATACGGTGGCTCTGGCAGGTACACAATCCTTACAGAATGGGGAACTGCCGCGAGAGTGGGATGACAAGAATCGGGAGGAACAGGAGTATGTTGCCTCTTATATCCGGAGTCAGTTGTTATCTTTGGGTATACAGCCTGCAGAATTCGGTCCTTATCCGGCTTTTGCCGGAGCGTTGTCTCATCTGAAAACCGATTTTCATTTCTCATTGCCGGATAATGACAGTTTGGGAAATTTACTTAAACTGCTACATCCTACACCTGCGGTTTGCGGGCTTCCCAAAGAAAAGGCTTATCAGTTTATCCTGGATCATGAGGATCATGAACGGCGCTATTATTCAGGATTTATCGGTATGTTGAATCCGGATGGGAAGACAGATTTGTATGTCAATTTGAGATGTATGAATATAACATCGGAGGCATTGACTCTTTATGCCGGTGGTGGATTGCTTGCTTCATCCGAATTGGAAGATGAGTGGCAAGAGACAGAAAAGAAAATGCGAACGATGAAGAATCTAATAATGTGTTGAATATGCTGCATGGTAATTGGCACATTGGTATATTGACGTATTGAATAATTATTTATCATGTATACAGATAAAAAGAATATCCTCCAGTTAGTAGCATTGCTTGAAGCTCATGGAGTAAAAAAAATCGTGTTATGTCCGGGAAGTCGTAATATACCTCTGGTACACACGCTTTCTACACATTCTTCTTTTACCTGTTATCCTGTAACGGACGAGCGGAGTGCCGGCTTTTTTGCTATCGGGCTGGCTTTGAACGGGGGAGGCCCGGCCGCTGTTTGCTGTACATCGGGTACGGCATTGCTTAATCTGCATCCGGCTGTGGCTGAGGCTTTTTATCAAAATGTCCCTCTTGTTGTAATTTCAGCCGATCGTCCTGCTGCCTGGATCGGTCAGATGGATGGACAGACATTACCACAACCCGGTGTTTTTGGCAATTTGGTGAAGAAATCAGTTAATCTTCCGGAGATTTATACAGATGAAGATGAGTGGTATTGCAATCGGCTCATCAATGAGGCTCTGCTCGAAACGCATCATCATGGCAAAGGACCGGTACATATTAATGTTCCGGTTACCGAACCTATATTCCGTTTTACTGTAGAATCGCTTCCGGAGGTGCGTGTTATTACCCGTTACCAAGGTCTGAACGTCTATGATCGTGATTATAACGAGCTTATCAAGCGCTTAAACCAATATCAGAAACGTATGATTATTGTCGGGCAGATGAACCTTATTTATCTGTTTGAGAAAAAGTATTCAAAGCTGCTTTATAAGCATTTTGCATGGCTGACTGAACATATCAGTAATCAGACTATTCCTGGTATTCCTGTGAAGAATTTCGATGTGGCACTTTATGCTATGGATGGGGATACACAGGAAAAGATGGTACCCGAACTACTGATAACTTATGGTGGGCATGTGGTTTCCAAACGGTTGAAGAACTTCCTTCGTAAGAATCCTCCGAAAGAACATTGGCATGTCTCGGCAGATGGTGAGGTGATCGATCTTTATGGTTCTCTGACTACCGTCATTGAAATGGATCCTTTTGAGTTCCTTGAGAAGATTGCTTTTTTATTAGAGAACAAAACCCCTCAATATCCTCTTTTGTGGGAAAATTATTGCAAAGGATTACCTCAACCGGAATTTCCTTATTCGGAGATGGCTGCTATCGGTGCATTGATAAAAGCTTTGCCGGAACAGTGTGCGCTCCATTTGGCTAATAGCTCTGTGATACGCTATGCACAGTTGTTTACAGTTGCTTCATCGGTTGAGGTGTGTTGCAACCGGGGGACGAGTGGCATTGAAGGTTCTTTGTCAACGGCTGTGGGATATGCTGCGGCTTCGGATAAATTGAATTTTGTAGTGATCGGCGATCTGAGTTTCTTCTATGATATGAATGCTTTGTGGAATACCAACTTGGGCCCGAATCTGCGTATTCTCCTTTTAAATAATGGAGGAGGGGAAATCTTTCATACCTTGCCGGGGCTGGAAATGTCCGGTACGTCGCATAAATTCATAACAGCTGTTCATAAGACCTCTGCTCGTGGCTGGGCCGAAGAGCGTGGCTTTCTTTATCAGAAAGTGGAAGATGAAGTACAACTGGAAGAAACTATGGCCATGTTTACACAACCGGAACCGATGACACATCCGGTATTGGTAGAGGTCTTTACTAATAAAAATAAAGATGCCAGAATATTGAAAGATTATTATCACAAGAATAAAAGGAATGATAAGTGATTAGAAATCACTTATTACTTATTGTTCATCACTAATCACTAATTTACTATGTCAACAGAAAGAAAATGGGAAACAATCAAAGAATATGAAGATATTCTTTTTGATTATTATAATGGAATTGCCCGTATTACTATTAATCGGGAGCGTTATCGTAATGCATTCACGCCTACCACCACCGGAGAGATGAGTGATGCTCTGCGTATTTGCCGCGAAGAGGCTTGTGTCAGTGTGGTTGTTATTACCGGTGCCGGTGATAAGGCTTTTTGCAGTGGCGGTGACCAGAATGTAAAGGGGTGTGGTGGATATATCGGCAAAGATGGAGTGCCTCGCTTGAGTGTACTTGATGTACAAAAGCAGATTCGTAGTATCCCGAAACCTGTTATTGCCGCAGTAAACGGATTTGCTATCGGTGGCGGTCATGTGCTTCATGTGGTATGTGATTTAAGTATTGCATCTGATAATGCTATTTTCGGGCAGACCGGTCCCCGTGTAGGAAGTTTTGATGCCGGTTTTGGTTCTTCTTATCTGGCTCGTGTGGTAGGACAGAAAAAAGCACGCGAGATATGGTTTCTTTGTCGGAAATACAATGCGCAGGAGGCACTTGATATGGGATTGGTGAATAAAGTCGTACCTTTGGAACAACTTGAAGATGAATATGTGCAATGGGCAGAAGAAATGATGCAGCTCAGTCCGCTTGCTTTGCGTATGATCAAAGCCGGATTGAATGCGGAACTCGATGGACAGGCGGGTATTCAGGAGCTTGCAGGCGATGCTACCATGCTTTATTATATGACGGACGAGGCACAGGAAGGAAAGAATGCTTTTCTCGAAAAACGTAAACCGGATTTTAAGCAATTCCCCAAACTGCCATAGTTTTTGTTAAGAGCCTGCTTTTGATTTTGCCCAGCATTATTTGAGAGTTATTCATGAGGATGTTTTTCTGTTTTTATTGTACTCATATAATTGGCTGATCCGGATTATACGAGTACATAATTTTTAAGAGATTTGATTTCATATGTATACTATAAAGATTGTTCCTCGCCGGCTTCATTTTAAGCAGCCGGCAGGAACTTCAAGAGGCTCTTATACCACTCGTGATGTGTGGTATCTCCATCTTACATCCGATAAATATCCGGATAGGGTCGGTATTGGTGAGTGCGCTCCTCTTCCAAAGTTGAGTTGTGATGATATGCAGGGATATGAGTCGGTTTTGGCTCATATCTGTAATGAAGTAACTGAGCAGGGCGGTTTCTCAGTTGAATCGCTTCGTGATTATCCTTCTATTCTTTTCGGACTTGAAACTGCTTTCCGGCATTTAGAGAGAGGATGTTTTGAACTTTGGGATACGCCTTTTTCACGTGGTGAAGTCGGTATTCCTATTAATGGGCTTATTTGGATGGGAGATTACAAAAAGATGCTGGAACAGATAGAAGCTAAAATGGCTGTCGGTTTCCGTTGCATAAAATTGAAAATAGGTGCTATCGATTTTGAAGAAGAATTGGCACTGTTGCGTTTCATCCGTTCCCACTTTTCTGCAAAAGAAGTAGAGCTTCGTGTGGATGCCAATGGGGCTTTTGCTCCTGCCGATGCGATGGAAAAACTGAAACGTTTGGCGGAACTCGACTTACACTCTATAGAGCAGCCTATCCGTGCCGGGCAATGGGAAGATATGGCACGTTTGACTGCTGAAACTCCGTTACCCATCGCGTTGGATGAGGAATTGATCGGGATTAATATTCCTGAAAGAAAGCAATGCTTACTTGATAGTGTCCATCCTCAGTATATCATTCTGAAGCCGTCACTACATGGGGGGATGGCTGGTGGAAACGAGTGGATAAGAGAAGCGGAAAAGAGAAATATCGGTTGGTGGATTACTTCTGCATTGGAATCTAACATAGGGCTGAATGCGATAGCACACTGGTGTGCCACATTCAATAATCCTCTGCCGCAAGGTCTTGGTACAGGTGCACTTTTTACAGATAATGTAGATATGCCGCTTGAAGTAAGAAAAGATAGTTTGTGGTACTTGAAATAATAGTATGGGTAGATTGCTGTTTTATTATTATGCAACTGGATATAAAAGAACAAAGTTTAATATTGGAGGGTAAGAAGTATTCCCGGAAAGAATTAATGTCTTTATCTGCCAATGCTACCGGAGATAATACTTCTTCTTTCTTATTGGATTTATACTGTTTTCTTGCAGACTGGTTTAGTGATTCTCCTTTTATGACGGTACATACTTCCGGTTCTACCGGAACACCAAAGGTGTTGACAGTCCGTAAAGAACAAATGATGCAAAGCGCTCGCATGACCTGTGAGTTTTTGAATCTTCATACTGGGGATACGGCATTGCTCTGTATGCCTCTGCAATATATAGCCGGAAAAATGATGGTAGTCCGTGCATTGGTTGCCGGCTTGAATCTTATATTGCGTACTCCTTCCGGGCATCCTTTGGCTGATGTTACTGTGCCGCTTCGTTTTGTAGCTATGGTGCCTTTACAAGTATTTAATACTTTGCAGGTGCTTCGGGAAAAGGAACGGCTTTGTCACACAGATATCCTTATAATAGGGGGAGGAGCAATAGATGCTGCTTTGGAAAATGAGATACGTTTGTTGCCTGGCGAAATCTATTCTACTTATGGTATGACCGAAACATTGTCTCATATTGCTTTACGACGCTTGAACGGTTCTTCGGCATCACCGTATTATCGGCCTTTTTCATCTGTGGAACTTTCTCTTTCTCCAGAAAATACGTTGGTAATAAAGGCACCTTTGGTTTGTGATGATATTTTGTTTACTAACGATGTGGTGCAACTGTATCCGGATCATAGTTTTGTAATTCTTGGGAGAAAAGACAATATAATAAATAGTGGAGGGATAAAAATACAGATAGAAATATTGGAGGAACTTTTAAAATCCTCTATCACTATTCCGTTCGCTATAACCTCTGTTCCGGATGCTAAATTAGGGCAGGCAGTGGTGTTATTGCTGAAAGAAGGTGCCGGGATTGAAAAAGTAGAAGAGAAAATCTGTGCCGTATTACCTAAATATCAGCAACCCCGAAAAATTCTTTTTATCCCTGAAATCCCTTTGACGGGTAATGGCAAAATAGATCGGAGTCAATGTCGGTTGTTGGCTGAAAAAATGATACAATAATAAAGGTATTCATCTGTTTTACAGTCGAAAATTGTATAAAAGTAATAATAATGGCAAGTAGTCTTTTAGTTCTATACGTAAGATTTTCAAGGCTTGACTTATCCGATAGTTTATAGTCTGGGGAGATACTTTTAACTTTTCTGCAATTTCTTTATGTGTAAGATGATATTTTCTATTCAGTTCATATGATTCCCGAAATTCGGCTGGTAATTTTCCTAAAGCTTTGTTGTAAAGTCGGATTAGTTCATTCTCTAAATAAGTATCCGGGTTTTCGAATTCTTGCTCGTACTTTTCAGCTATCTCTTGATGCACTTTGCGACGAACGTCATGATGGGTAATCCGGTTTAATGCTTTGTTTTTTACAATGGTAAAAAGTAAAGTTTTTAGTGTGAGCTCTGCTATTAAACTGGATCTGTTTTCCCACAACCACATCATGGTATCTTGTACTATTTCTTCTGATTCATGTTGTGAAACATATTGAGAACAAAATGCACATAATCCACGAAAGTAATAACGATATACCTCTTCGAAAGTTTGTTCATCATTACCCTTTATTGCGGCAATTACAGATTTATTGTCAGTTATATCTAAAGGTTTAGTAGAGTTCCCCATCGTTTTAATTAAAATGTACACAAATATAATTATAATTTCTCCATTTTCAAAATGAATCATTAAATAATATTTTTTTTGTTTCTCATTTAGTATATTTGCACTCATAATTGTACTATTTACAGGTAATAGTATATAAAAGGTATAAGATTGAAGTGTAATGGATGAAATTAGATTACTGAATTATCTAAAAGGAGAACTCAGTGAAGAGGAAATATTGCAGGTAGAGGCTTGGTATGAGGCTTCTCCAGACAATAAGAAAATGCTTGAACAGTTGTATTATACAATGTTTATTGGAGAGCGTGCGGCGGTGATGGAGTCTGTTGACGTAGAAAAATCTTTGAATCGATTGAAGATTGCCATAAAAAGAAAGGAAGATGCGACTACAAAAATCCGTTCTGCCAAGTGGAAGCGTTATGTATTTCCATTAGCTGCTTTTTTCACCGGAATCGTTTTGACTGTCGGTCTTTCTTATATAACATTAAATAATAAAGTTTCGAATTATATTGTGGCGACTCCAGCCGGCCAGCGTGCTCAGTTCGTATTGCCTGATGGTTCTAAGGTGTGGCTGAACTCTTCTACTCAGTTGTCTTATAGAAATTCTTTTTGGAGTAAGAAAAGGCAAGTCGCTCTTGTTGGTGAAGCGTATTTTGAGGTGGTACACAATGACGATTCCCCTTTTATTGTTAGCAGTAAGAATATACAAACACGAGTATTGGGTACTAAATTTAATGTGCGTGCCCGGGCAGAAGAAGAGAAAGTGGTTACTACTTTGTTGAAAGGGTCGGTTTGTGTTGATATACCCGGAGGGGAACAGGAAGGTCTTATTTTGAAGCCCGGACAGATGCTTAATGTTAATTCCAAAACATTACAGTCTGAACTTGTAGATTCGTCCAGAGCGCGGGATGTACTTTTGTGGATAAATGGAAAACTAACCTTTGATAAAGCCGCATTTGTGGATATTACCAGTTGTTTGGAAAAGCATTTTGATGTTAGTTTCCATTTTCAGGATGAACAATTAAAAAAGGAAGTGTTTACCTGCGAATTTCATACGGATAATGACATTAATAATATTTTGGCAGTTCTGTCTTTAACGAAGCACTTTCAATATAAGATAGAAGGTAAAGATGTTTATTTGTCAGCGGTGAAATAAATTTTTTATTTAGCCATTGATTCCTTAATAGATCTCTTAAGATTGGTGTTATTTTCACCATCTTGAGGGATTTTTTATTTCTGAAATAAAGTAGTATTGGTTTGTTCCCAATGTATAAGAAGCATATGTAATGGGTTATATATTAGGAATATCAAAGCATTGAAGATGTAGAATAGCTGTTTCAATAAATGAAAATGGAATATAAACTTCTCTCTGATATTTGATTTATACAACGAGAGCATCGCATAAATGAATGGCTTTAAGTAAGTATACACTTTTATCAGGCAGAAGTCTATATTCTTATATAATAAAAGTGTACACCTTTGCATGTCAAAAGTGTACACTTTTATTTTGATTGATTATCAGATGTTTACTCTACGATAACTTCGTCTACAAAGAGATGTCCCTTTTCTGTCCGGGCACCGTGCCAATCGGGTATGCAGGAAGTTGTGTTTACTAATACTTTTACTCGGTCAGCTTCCACTTCTTTGAACTGGCAACTGTATTCTGCCAACCCGTCCTTAATATCGGCTGTAGCCAGAGGAATACTTGTTTCTCCCTGTTTTACAAATTCACCGTTTTTGCCGGTAGCAGTCCATACTGTGATTTTCGTCGGTGGGAAAACATATTCTCCAACCTGTATCATAACACCTATTTTTACAGAAGATATAGGGGTCGATTCTCCAAGATCGATCGTGATATCCATCGGCTCATCGAAGAATCCCAGCCAGTATCCGGTGCTATAGTTGAAATCACCGCGTAATCCGTCTGTGAGTATAGAAGCTCCGGCAAATGTATACTTTTCTGTGGGGGCAGTGGCTAAAGTAACTTTTTTGCCGGTAGCTTTATTGAATTGGAACTCTTTTTTGAAAGTTCTGATTTTGACATTTTCTCTTATGGCAGTAGCTTGCAATACGCAATTCTCTGTAATTTTGATAGGTTTATTATAGCGTGTGCTCTTTTCGGTCGGTTCTGTTCCGTCTAATGTATAATAGATCGGGGCATCCCCCATTGTACTCAATGTAACTTCCACTGTGCCATCCGAAGACGGTACATCGTATTTTGCCGCTATCTCATAAATATGTTTTCCATAATTCACACCCATCTTGTTATATATAGCCAGAATATGATCAAGATTTCCGAGGAAACGTTCCCAATTCTTGTTTTCCGGTTGGGTCCATTGCACTTCACTTAATGCCGCCAAACGAGGTAACAGCATGTATTCAAGATGCTCATTGCTTAATATGTATTCCGTCCACAGATTGCCTTGCGCACCGATAATGTATTTACGTTCTTCTTCATTCAGTGAAGCCGGAACAGGTTCCAATGAGTATACTTTCTCCACAGGATTGTATCCACCGATAGCCAAAGGTTCATCCTGTGTGTTCATTGTGGGGTAATAATCCAGATATACATAATTATTAGGTGTCATGATTACCGGGTGTTTCAAGCGTGCCGCTTCAATTCCACCGTCCATTCCACGCCATGACATTACTGTTGCATTAGGGGCCAGTTCTCCTTCCAGAATTTCATCCCAGCCGATTATTTTACGTCCGTGATCGTTTAAGAATTTCTCTACGCGGGCCGTAACATAACTTTGCAGGAAGAATTCCGCTTTATGTTTGTCATTCGCTTTCAATCCTTCGGCTTTAATACGTGCTTGGCATTTCGGGCATTTTTCCCAACGGACTTTCGGGCATTCGTCACCACCTATGTGGATGTATTCCGAGGGGAATAATTCCATTACTTCTGTCAATACATCTTCTATGAAAGTAAAGGTTTTCTCTTTTCCCGGACACAATACGTCGTCACGTACTCCCCATTGACCGGATACTTCATATGGTCCACCCGTACATCCCAAATCGGGGTAGGCTGCCAATGCTGCCATCATATGTCCCGGGAGATCGACTTCCGGAATGATATTGATGCAACGTTCTTCTGCATACTTTACCACTTCTTTTATATCTTCCTGAGTATAAAACCCGCCGTAAGGAGTCGTGTCATAATTATCCCACTCTTTGCGTATCATGGTTTTGTTACGGATACTTCCAATTTCTGTCAATCGGGGATATTTTTTTATTTCAATACGCCATCCTTGGTCGTCTGTCAGATGCCAATGTAATGTATTCTGTTTGTGGAGGGCCATAAGGTCGAGTATCTTTTTCATTTCCTCTTTGGGGAAGAAATGGCGGGCTACGTCAATGTGCAAGCCTCTATATCCGAATCGTGGAGCATCTTTTATCTCCATACAAGGTAACGTCCACTGAGCATCCGATGTTGGCTGATCTCCATAGATAGCTGTCGGTAACAGTTGCTTTAATGTCTGTATAGCATAAAAAATACCACTACGGTCGGAGGCCTGTATTATAACAGCATCAGGTTGAATACTTAGTTCATACCCTTCCGGGACTATGTCTTTGTTGGCTTTAAAAACAATGTTCTTTTTAGGGAGGGCTTCTGTTCCTTCCAAAGGTTGGGATGTCGTTTGAAATCCGGATATTGCATTCAAATTCTGAGCGAATGAGTCAATAATGGAAAGACTGTTTTTGTCCAATTCCGGAGATACGTAAAAAACGGTAGACTGATTGAAAGCAAAATGTCCCGCGTTCGTTTTTAATTCATTCGGTTGAGGGATGAGGGAGCATTGATCTTTGTTTCCTTTTTCCTGACAAGAAGTCATACTTAACAGGAGTGTGCATAGAGATACGGATAGTACTCTGTGAAAGTGCTTCGATAAACTCATAAGTAGTAATTTAATGGGTTATTGATAATTCCTTTATTATATAATACAATTGTAAAGCGAGTAGTACTAACCTAAAAGTGATTATTTTATAGACAGTTCTTAAAATAGTTGATTTCTAATATTTTGTGTTTTGAAAATTAGGATGATTGAACTGATTTTGTATATATTTGCCTGTCTCAAAATAGATTTATTCTTTACTTTTAATTTGAATACCATGCAGAAATTTTTATTTGTTGTTGCACTAACATTACTCTATTTGACCAATTGCGAAGTAATACGAGCTGCCGGTGTTGCAGGACCAACGCGTACACGGTATACGTTTGAAAAAGGATGGAAATTTATTCGTTCAGATCATACGGATTTCAGTCAACTGGATTATGATGACAGCCGTTGGCAGTCGGTAACGGTACCTCACGATTGGGCTGTTTATGGTCCTTTCAGTATTCAGAATGACCGGCAAAAGGTGGCTATAACACAAGACGGGCAGAAAGAGGCCATGGAGCATGCCGGACGTACGGGCGGATTGCCATTCGTAGGTGTGGGTTGGTATCGGTTGGACTTTGAAGTTCCTGCATTCGATAGAAGCAAAAAGGCGACTCTGGTATTTGATGGGGCTATGAGCCATGCCAGAGTTTATATCAACGGGAAAGAAGCCGGCTATTGGCCATATGGTTATAATACTTTTTATTTGGATGTGACACCGTATTTGAATGCCGGTGGAAAAAATATAATGGCTGTACGTCTGGAGAATGATGTGGAATCTTCCCGTTGGTATCCGGGTGCAGGACTGTATAGAAATGTACATTTGATTGTAAATGAAGATGTGCATATTCCCATGTGGGGGACGCAGTTGTCTACGCCGGTAGTGAAAAATGATTTTGCACGGGTACGTCTGAATACATCGTTGGTGATGCCGGAAGGAAAATCATCTTCGTCTTATCGTATTGTCACTGAAATAAAAAATGCGGTTGGAAGTGTCGTTTGTAAGGGGGAGAAGCAACTTACTGACTTTGACGGTCAAACGTTCTCTCAGGAATTTGTAGTAGAAAAGCCGGAACTTTGGACTCCGGATGCCCCTTATTTATATACGGCAGAATCGAAAGTTTATGAAGGCAATGTAGTGAAGGATGAATCGGTCACTCCGTTCGGTATTCGTTCTATAGAGATTATTCCGAATAAAGGATTCTTTCTGAATGGAAAAAAAACAGTGTTTAAAGGTGTTTGTAATCATCACGATTTGGGGCCTTTGGGGGCTGCCGTGAATGATGCGGCGATTCGTCGTCAGATACGCATATTGAAAGATATGGGATGTAATGCAATCCGTACTTCTCATAATATGCCTGCACCCGAGCTTGTGAGGGCTTGTGACGAGATGGGAATGATGCTTATGGTGGAGACTTTCGATGAGTGGAAGGCAGCCAAGTGTGAGAATGGCTATAATAAAGTGTTTGATGAATGGGTAGAGAAGGATTTGGTAAATGTATTACGGCATTATCGTAATAATCCGAGTGTGGTGATGTGGTGTATCGGTAATGAAGTTCCGGATCAGTGGAACGGAGATCAGGGGCCGAAACTATCACGCTATTTGCAGGATATCTGTCATCGGGAAGATCCTACTCGTCCGGTAACACAGGGGATGGATGCACCGGATGCTGTAATAAATAATAATATGGCTGCTGTAATGGATGTTGCCGGTTTCAATTACCGTCCTCATAAATATCCGGAAGCTTATAAGAAGCTTCCCCAACAGATAATCTTGGGTAGCGAGACTGCTTCTACGGTAAGTTCACGGGGGGTATATAAGTTTCCGGTAGTGCGTGCATGGATGAAAAAGTATGATGACCATCAGGCTTCCTCTTATGATGTGGAACATTGTGGCTGGTCTAATTTACCCGAAGACGACTTTATCCAGCATGAGGATTTGCCATATTGTATCGGTGAATTTGTGTGGACCGGTTTTGATTATTTGGGAGAACCTACTCCTTATTATACGGACTGGCCAAGTCATTCTTCTTTGTTCGGGATTATCGACTTGGCGGGATTGCCAAAAGACCGTTATTATCTGTATCGCAGCCACTGGAATAAGGAAAAGGAGACATTGCATATTTTACCTCACTGGAACTGGAAAGGCCGTGAAGGAGAGGTAACTCCGATTTTCGTGTATACGAATTATCCTTCCGCAGAGTTATTTATAAATGGAAAAAGTCAGGGAAAGCGTACTAAAGACTTATCTGTAACGGTTCACAACAGTGCCGATTCTGTTTCTATGATGAATTTGAAACGCCAGCAGCGTTATCGTTTGATGTGGATGGATACTAAATATGAACCGGGTACTGTGAAAGTTATTGCCTATGATAAAAATGGAATGGCTGTTGCAGAGAAAGAAATACATACGGCCGGTGCACCACATCATATAGAACTTGTTCCGGATAGAACTCTCTTGCAAGCCGATGGGAAAGATCTTTGTTTTGTAACGGTGAGAGTGGTGGATAAGGAAGGAAATCTTTGTCCGGATGCAACTGATGAAATCAGTTTTAAAGTGAAAGGCGCAGGTGTTTATTGTGCGGGAGCCAATGGAAATCCGGCGTCGTTGGAATCTTTCCAGTTACCGAAAATGAAGGTTTTCAGCGGTATGATGACGGCCATTGTCCAAACGACGGATAAACCGGGAGATATTGTTCTGGAAGCTATCGGGCGTGGATTAAAGAAGGCTGTTCTAAACCTTCAAAGTGAAAGTAAATAAGAATAAAAGCCCGTTTGAAAGTACATTGAACGGGCTTTGTTTTTTTGTTCACTCAATATCATAGATAAAAATTAGATCACAATTTTTATACATTGCTGTTTTTTTTCATTGTCGGTAATTAGGTATACGAAAAAAAGCCCTTTACCGACTTTCTCTTTTAAGGTTATGTTTTTTTGTATATGAACTTTTTCTTTATAAAAAATAACACCTGTTGTGTTGATCAGTGTGACTGTTCCTGTAAAATCCTGTCCGGAATGATTGGTGATAGTGATATACGAGTTATTGTTACTAACAGAGAAAGGAACTTGACGTTCCTTTTCTATTGTATGTATATCAGTTATTGATCCTCCCGAAAATGTATATGCATAGTATAATCCTCCAGCAGCTCGTTGTGTCATTTTTAGGGTGACTGTTATTTGGCTTTTTCCCATTGTCAGTTCTTTTGCTATTGGATAGAGAACTTCAAATATTTCATTGGGCTTATTTTGCAATAATTCTTGCTTGCCTATTTCTTGGTTATCTATGAGGATAGTGAATTTTCTTTCGTTAGCTTCTCCACCCCAATAGGTTAGTTGTAAAATATTGGCTTTATCTGCCGAGCATTTCATATCGAATGATATGCTTGCATTTGTTTGGTTGGCATCCACCCAAGGGTGTCCCATGTTAATACCAGTTCTTTTATTACCGGTGAAACTAAAGTTGTGTTCAATCAGGTAGGGTTCTTTAGGTAACAAATAATCATGTATGATTACTGTCTTTTCAGCCATGTATTTCTTTTTAAATATTTTGGCGTGATAAATAGGACCTGCTGTGTTATTGGAATTGATAGCTCGTAATTTTACAACCACTTTGTTTTTTCCTTTTGTCAAGTGAAATGGTACAGGATAAGCAATACGGAAGAACTCATTAGGTTTGATTCTGGCTGTTAAACTTTCAGATGCAATTATTTCACCGTCTATTAAAATGTCAAATTGATTGGTTTTACCGCCATCATTTCCCCAATACATAAGCGACAGATCGACGGGGATATCAGGGTCTACTGTCATCTCAAAAGAAAAATAACCTCCTTTACTTGAACACCATTTTCCACCGGAAATGCCTGTTCCTTTGTTCACATTTTCTCCTTTAAAATTGTGATCTATTTCCGGTTGTTGTTCATTGGCTCGGAAATAATCCACCATCAAACGCTCCAATTCCATTTCTTCTTCCTGTTGTTTTTTGTATTCCTCACGTTTTTTTTCCCATTCTTCAGGAGTGAAATAGTCGAAATACACTGTATAACGAGTATTATGCATTTTATAGAAAGGTAGGAAATTAACCTCTTTATTTGATTCATCTTTGCCCCAGAAATTACCGGGGGTGGTACCTGGAGTCATCCAGTCAGAAATGTTTTTATTCTCATGGCGAATAAAGACGGGGGGAGTTTGGGTAATATCTGTTTTGCCTGCCAATACAATAGGACCATTGAGAAATGCGGTTTTATATTTGTCTCCTAATAGCTGTTCTTTAGTGAGGGTCTTGGGAAGATTAATTTCTATTTTATCATTTGTTTTCCATTCTCGGGTGATAGACACATATGAACCGGGGGTACTGTTGAATACTTGTTCTGTTCCGTTTATTTTTATGTTATATCCGGATTGCACCCAGTTGGGAAAGCGTACATGAAAAGTCAGTGTCTGGGGTACTGTTTCTGTAATGGTAATGGTTGTGTTGTCAGTATCCGGAAAATTGTTTGTTTGTTTCAGTTTCATGTTTTTCTCACTCCAGTCCAATTCGGAAGGAATGTATAGGTTGATATACAGCTCATTTTCATTGTGTGAGTATATCTGTTCAGCGTATTTTACGTGATTTTCAAATCCTGTACCTACACAGCACCAAAAGTTGTTTTCAGCGTTACAGTAGTTCTTTTGTGAATTGGCTGCCAACGGAACACAATAGCAAACCATTCCTGTTTCGGGATTTTGTGAAGCAAGAATATGATTATATAATGCACGTTCGTAGAAATCCATCAGTTCTGCGGAAGGGTTCCATGCAAAAAGATGGCGTGTGAGCTTGAGCATGTTGTAGGTATTGCAGGTTTCGGTTGTCTTATTCGATAAATCTCCCGATAATTTCCCCGGTTCTACAAAATGTTCGTAATTACTATTACCTCCAATACAATAGGAATGCTCGTGGGTAACCGTGTGCCAAAAGTAACTGGATATGGTATGATGGTCTTGGTTGCCGGTAAGTTCATAAGAACGTGAAGTGCCGATTACTTTGGGGATTTGCGTATTGGCATGCAGTCCGGCTAATTCATTTTTTCTTTTCGATAGTGGATCTAATACTTTTTTGTGATAAAATTTATTGGCTATTTCCAAATGTCTGGTATCTCCTGTAATGGCATATACATTATATAAGGCATCGTTCATACCACCGTGTTCACAAGTAAGGATATTTTGCCACTGCTCTTCAGTCAGATCTTTGAATTTGTCGCATGCCCAGTCGGTAAGTGCAATAACAATGGTTTTGGCTGTTTCATTTTCACCAAAAATGTAGGCATCTATTAATCCTGACCATAGTTTATGAAGATTATACCATGGTACCCATACGTTATTCAGATTAAAATTGCGTCCATCAATAATTCCTTTGGATACGTCATCCCACAGTTTGTCTTCGTTGGGGATGGCACCCACATAACCGGTCCCACGTTTGTCTTGGCATCTTTTCAGTTCAGAAATGCAATAATCAAGACGTATTTTAATGTCTTCTTCTCCTGTGGTTGCATATAACATGGACAGGGCAGATATGTAATGTCCGAATGAAAAACCGCTTTGATCGGTATTTTCCCAACCGCCATAAATGGTTCCCTTAGTGGGTAGTCCGGCGTTTGCATGGAAACGATGTAAGAAACGATCGGGTTTAAGGGTTTCCATCAACCATTTTCTGTCAGCGTTCATTGCTGTTTTAAACGGACTGTCTAACAAACGGATTTGTTTTAGGTGGAAAGAATAGGCTTTGATTTCTATCTTCGGTTTGACCGCCATTTTGGTATCGTCTTTCATAGGGACGTAATTTTGGGAGTGTGCCTTTTGTGGGTAGGGAATAAATATTCCTATAAGTACGATTAATAGCACTTTTACTTGTTTTCTTGTTTTCATGGTTTTACTGTATGAATTTTGTTCTTATTCTGGTTTTGCCGGTGCAAATATAGTGGTGGAACTGGGGAGGGGAATGCAGTATTGTTCATAAGATGGTCAAGGATGTTTTTTATGACTGATGTTATTTGCTTTTTGATAGTCTTTTTTCTATATTGACGGTTTTATCCGAACGGAATTTTAAGAGTGATTTTAGAGATGAAAAGCAAATGAAATACTTTTTAATAAAAAAGTGACGTGTGCCGGTTAGTATTTTATCGGCTTCGGTTGTATTATATATAAATGTATTAAAATCGTTAACCGATAAAACACTTATTAATGAATAGAAAAGCCTTTTACCCTGTTTCATGGGTTCCTACTGTTTATTTTGCGATGGGGCTGCCTTTTGTTGTATTGAATATGGTTTCCGTCCTGATGTTTAAAGGACTTGATATTTCCGATGCACAAATTGCTCTTTGGACTTCGTTGATTATGTTGCCTTGGACCCTGAAATTTCTTTGGAGTCCGTTTTTGGAAATGTTTAAAACTAAAAAGTTCTTCGTTGTCTTCACGCAGATTGTTTCAGGAGTCGGTTTCGGGCTTGTTGCTTTGTCATTACAGCTTCCTCATTTCTTTGCCTGCTCCATTGCGTTATTGGCGGTGATCGCTTTTAGCGGAGCTACTCATGACATTGCAACGGATGGGGTTTATATGACAGAACTGAGTAAGTCCGATCAGGCTAAGTACATCGGTTGGCAAGGTGCTTTTTACAATATAGCCAAGATTGTGGCTTCCGGTGGATTGGTATATCTGGCAGGATGGCTGGTTAAACGGTTTGGAGGAGTTGAAGGAGCTTCCGGTGAAGTGGTGTATGAAGCGAATGTTCATGCCTGGATGATCGTAATGTTTGTGATGGCGATCGTAATGATATCATTGGGGCTTTATCACACACGAATGCTCCCTTCCGGCGGTGCTGCAACTTCCGAGGCTACTTCGTTTAAGGAAACATTCGACAAACTGGTGGAAGTCATTCTTGATTTCTTCAAGAAAAAACATATTTGGTATTATATCGCCTTTATTATTCTTTATCGTTTTGCCGAAGGCTTTGTGATGAAGATCGTGCCGTTGTTTCTGAAAGCGGGTAGAGAGATTGGCGGATTAGGATTGAGTGAACAGGAGATCGGTATCTATTATGGCACTTATGGCGCAGCAGCTTTTGTGTTGGGTTCTTTATTGGCCGGTTATTACATTTCGCATCGGGGATTGAAAAAAACGTTGTTTTCTCTTTGCTGTACTTTCAATCTACCTTTTATTGCTTATACATTATTGGCTATTTACCAACCTACAAGCGGTATGTTGATAGGCGGTGCCATTGTCCTCGAATATTTCGGATATGGATTCGGTTTTGTAGGACTTACGCTGTTTATGATGCAGCAGGTGGCTCCCGGAAAACATCAAATGGCGCATTATGCCTTTGCTTCCGGCATCATGAATTTGGGAGTAATGCTTCCGGGAATGGTCAGTGGATTTGTCAGCGATTGGCTGGGATATCGCGACTTCTTCATCTTTATTTTGTTTGCCACTATTCCGGCTTTCCTGATTACTTATTTTGTGCCGTTTACTTATCCGGATGCTAAAAAATAAACATTAATATATTAATATAAAAAGATTATGAACGAGAGATTTAATATGCCATGGGAAGAACGCCCTGCCGGTTGTACGGATGTGATGTGGCGTTATTCAAAGAACCCCGTTATCGGACGTTATCATATTCCTTCATCAAATAGTATTTTTAATAGTGCAGTTGTACCGTTTGGAGATGGTTTTGCCGGAGTATTTCGTTGCGATAACAAAGCGGTACAGATGAATATTTTTGCCGGTTTCAGCAAGGACGGTATCCATTGGGATATCAATCACGAACCTATCCGGTTCAAGGCAGGCAATACAGAGATGATCGAGTCGGAATATAAATACGATCCGCGTGTCACATGGATTGAAGACCGTTACTGGATTACTTGGTGTAACGGTTATCATGGACCGACAATCGGTATTGCTTATACGTTTGATTTCAAAGAGTTCTTCCAGTGTGAGAATGCCTTTTTACCGTTCAACCGTAACGGTGTGCTTTTCCCACAGAAAATAAATGGTAAATACGCGATGCTGAGTCGTCCGAGTGATAATGGACATACACCGTTCGGTGATATCTATATCAGTTATAGCCCAGATATGAAGTATTGGGGAGAACATCGTAGTGTTATGAAAGTAACTCCATTCCCGGAAAGTGCATGGCAATGTACGAAAATAGGTGCAGGATCGGTTCCTTTCCTCACGGAAGAAGGATGGCTGATGTTCTATCATGGAGTAATAACGACTTGCAATGGTTTCCGTTATTCTATGGGTGCTGCCATTTTAGACAGAGATAATCCGAACAAAGTATTATATCGTACGCGTGAATATCTGCTTGCACCGGCTGCTCCTTATGAATTACAGGGAGATGTTCCTAATGTCGTGTTCCCATGTGCCGCTTTGCAGGATGGTGAAAGAGTGGCGGTATATTATGGCGCAGCAGATACTGTAGTCGGAATGGCTTTCGGTTATATTGCTGACATTATAGAATTTATCAAGAAAACAAATATTGTTTAATCATTCGGATTCAACGACCTATAATTTAGAATAAGAGAGAAATAGATAGAGAGAGTTTTTATTTGGTTAGACGATTTTATAATTTATGGTGAAAGGTATAGAGAAGATAAAGAGAGAGTTTTTTAACCGTAAATTATAAATCGTCTAATCGTAATTCTGATTTATGAAGCGACTTTTATTAACTTGCACATTAGCTCTCTTTCTGCTTCCGGTAAAAGCCGGAAGCGGAGAGAAGCTTTCTCCAGCCGATTATGTCAATCCTTTTATAGGTACTACCAACTTTGGTACTACAAATCCCGGAGCGGTTTGTCCCAATGGTATGATGTCTGTCGTACCTTTCAACGTGATGGGGTCGGCCGATAATAAATATGATAAAGATGCCCGTTGGTGGTCTACTCCTTATGAGTACCATAACTGCTTTTTTACCGGTTATTCTCATGTAAATTTGAGTGGGGTAGGGTGTCCGGAACTGGGCTCTCTTTTATTGATGCCTACTACGGGAGAATTGAATGTTGATTATAAGGAATATGGAAGCCGTTATAAAGACGAACAGGCATCACCGGGGTATTATACTAATTATCTGACTAAATATAATGTGAAAACGGAGGCGACTGCTACTCCCCGTACAGGTGTTACTCGCTTTACATTTCCTAAGGGAAGAAGTCATATCCTGTTGAATTTGGGTGAAGGACTGACCAACGAATCCGGTGCTATGCTCCGTCGGGTTAATGCACAGGAGGTAGAGGGGGTGAAATTATTAGGGACTTTCTGCTACAATCCGCAAGCGGTATTTCCTATTTACTTTGTGATGCGTGTTAATAAAGTTCCACAGCAAACCGGGTATTGGAAGAAGCAACGGCCTATGACCGGTGTAGAGGCGGAGTGGGATCCGGATAACGGTAAATATAAGCTTTATACCAAATATGGAAAAGAAATAGCCGGAGACGATATCGGAGCGTTTTTCTCATTCGATACCGCAGAAGGAGAACAGATAGAAGTAGAATTGGGTGTTTCTTTTGTGAGCATAGAAAATGCCCGTCTCAATCTGAATAAAGAGCAGGAAGGCAAGAATTTTGAACAGGTACATGCCGAAGCGCGTGAACGTTGGAACGATGATCTGTCTCGTATCCTTGTAGAGGGAGGGACGCAAGAGCAGAAAACCGTTTTCTATACGGCTATGTATCATCTGCTGATTCATCCCAATGTATTGCAGGACGTAAATGGAGAATATCCGGCAATGGAGAGTGATAAGATATTGACGACCCAAGGTAATCGTTATACGGTCTTCTCACTGTGGGATACGTATCGTAATGTACATCAATTACTGACATTGGTATATCCGGAGCGCCAGATAGAGATGGTGCGTACGATGCTCGATATGTATCGTGAACACGGATGGTTACCCAAATGGGAATTGTATGGCCGGGAGACGCTGACTATGGAGGGCGATCCCAGTATTCCCGTTATAGTGGATACCTGGATGAAGGGATTGCGGGATTTTGATATTAATCTTGCTTATGAAGCGATGTATAAATCGGCAACGCTTCCCGGTGCGGAGAATTTAATGCGGCCGGACAATGATGATTATATGTCTAAAGGTTACGTACCTTTGCGCGAACAATATGACAACTCGGTATCTCATGCGCTGGAGTATTATATTGCCGATTTCGCCCTTTCCCGTTTGGCCGACGCTTTAGGGAAGAAAGAAGATGCCAAGTTGTTCTATAATCGCTCGTTGGGATATAAACACTATTATAGCAAAGAGTTCGGAACATTCCGGCCGATACTTCCCGATGGTACTTTCTATTCTCCTTTCAATCCGAAACAGGGTGAGAACTTCGAGCCCAGTCCCGGTTTCCATGAAGGAAATGCATGGAATTACACATACTATGTACCTCATGATGTATATGGATTAGCCCGCTTAATGGGAGGTAAGAAATCTTTTATCAATAAATTACAGATGATATTTGATGAAGGACTTTATGATCCGGCAAACGAACCCGATATCGCTTATCCTTACTTGTTCTCTTATTTTAAGGGAGAGGAATGGCGTACTCAAAAAGAAACGCAACGTTTGTTGGCTAAATATTTCACTACGCTGCCGGATGGCATTCCTGGTAATGATGATACAGGAACAATGTCTACTTGGGCTATTTTTAATATGATGGGATTCTATCCGGATTGTCCGGGATTGCCGGAGTATACGTTGACAACTCCCGTCTTTGATAAAGTAATAATTCGTCTTGATCCTAAATGGTACAAGGAAAAAGAGCTCGTAATAGAGTCTACCCGTCAGAAACCTGATGCCTTGTACATTGATAATGTAAAAATTGGTGGCAAAAAGATCAATCGTTTCCGTATCACTCACGATGAGCTGGTACATGGAGGGCGATTGGAGTTTTCTATTAGGTAAGAGTTTTTGCTATTAGTCTATGTAAAGGTAAAAAGAGGAGACTGCCCGGACATTGTTTGTTAGGACAGTCTCATTTTTATTTAGTAGTTTTGTTCAATTGATTGTATTATAAATGAACGGAGCCTGTTTCAATTGTGCTCGGTATTGTCAAATCAATCTCTTATATTTAATATTATGAGAAAAGGAATTATTTCGTGTTTGTTGTTTATTGGTTTTTGGCTGGCTGGATGCCAGCAAAGAAAAGAGGTTGAGGTACAGATTATTCCCCAGCCTCAGTTATCAGAACTTTCTTCCGGAACATACGGATTGCCTCGGCAAGCTGTATTTAGCACTAATTTGCCGGAAGAAGAAAAGAGAGAGTTTATCGAATATCTGCAGGCATCTCCTTTGGCATTACAGCCGGAAGCAGAGGGTACACAGAAGAGTGTGGTTAGTTTTGCGATAATAGCTCCCGTTTCCGATCAGGAATCGATGGAGAGCTATCAATTGTCTGTCACCGGAAAAGGAATTTCTGTTGTTGCTCCATCGGCTGCCGGATTATTTTATGGCTTTCAGAGCTTATTGCAATTGGCGGAACAAGAGACTGACGGAACATTTTCTTTCCCTTTGATCGAGATAAAAGATTCCCCCCGTTTTTCATATAGAGGTTTGCATCTGGACGTTTCGCGCCATTTCCGTACCAAAGAATTTCTTAAGAAGCAACTCGATGCCATGGCACGCTATAAGCTGAATTGCTTTCATTGGCATCTGACAGACGGCGCAGGTTGGCGTCTGGAAATCAAACGTTATCCGGAACTGACGGAGCAGGCAGCCTATCGCCCTTATCCCAATTGGAAAGCCTGGTGGAAAGGCGGGCGCAAATATTGTACGAAAGATGCTCCCGGTGCAGACGGTGGATATTATACTCAAGAAGATGTACGGGAAATTGTGGAGTATGCACGGCAACGTCATATCACGGTTATTCCGGAGATAGAGATGCCGGGACATTCGGAAGAAGTGCTGGCTGTGTTTCCTCATTTATCTTGCTCCGGAAAACCGTATGTTAATTCTGAAGTTTGTATCGGCAATGAAGATACCTTTACTTTTCTGCAAAATGTATTGTTGGAAGTGATGGAGATATTTCCTTCGGAATATATTCATATTGGCGGTGATGAAGCCAATATGGATAGTTGGAAGAAGTGCCCTTTATGTCAGAAGAGAATGAAGCAGGAAGGACTGGCGGATGTGAAGGAGTTGCAGAGCTATCTCATTCATCGGATAGAGAAATTCTTGAACGAGCATGACCGGCAGTTGTTGGGATGGGATGAAATACTTGAAGGCGGATTGGCACCGCGTGCCACTGTGATGTCATGGCGTGGTGAAGACGGTGGAATTAAAGCTGCCAAAGCAGGCCATGACGTGATCATGACACCGGGTGGATTTTGTTATTTGGATTCTTACCAGGATGCTCCGACGACTCAGCCCGAAGCGATCGGCGGATACTTGACTTTGGAGAAAGTATATTCTTATGATCCGATTCCGGAAGTTTTGACGAAAGAGGGAGCAGATTATATACAAGGTGTGCAGGCAAATGTTTGGGCAGAGTATATAACGACTGCCGAGCATATGGAGTATATGGTTTATCCTCGTCTGCTGGCTCTGGCAGAAGTGGCCTGGACACAACCGGATAAGAAAAACTGGGAACATTTCCATCGTTGCGCATTGAAAGAGGTAAAATGGTTGCAGGATAACGGCTATCATCCTTTCGATTTGAGTAAGGAGGTGGGAGAACGTCCGGAGGCGGCTATTCCTGTTGAACATTTAGGATTAATGAAAACGGTAAAATATACCAGCCCTTATGCGCCGCAGTATACGGCCGGAGGAGATTCTGCTTTGGTCGACGGTCTTCGTGGCGGATGGACGTACGGTGATAAACGCTGGCAGGGTTTCCTCAATACGGATATGGATATTACGGTCGATTTGGGTGAGATGAAAGAAATCTCTTCCATTGCTGCCGAATTTATGCAATTGTCCGGTCCTTATGTATGGCTTCCACGCGAAGTGATTATTTCTATTTCGGAAGACGGAAATACATTTACCGAACAGGCTCGCCTTCATACCGATGTGCCGACTACGGAAGACCGGTTGGTATTCCGGACCTACGAATGGGACGGTAAGGCTTCGGTCCGCTATGTCCGTTATCAAGCTTTATCTAATGGAATAGAAGGTGGCTGGCTTTTCACGGATGAGATCGTAATAAAATAGATATGAATCCATTCTGATGTTGTAAAAAAGAAAAGAGACACAATAACCGTAAATTGTGTCTCTTTTGATTTAATATGCCATGAGGGCTTACTTGTTGCTGTAAGCTGTCAGCATCCAAACCATTTTCTCTTGTTCTTTCAGATAATCGCTCATCAATGCTACTGTTACTTCATCGCCGGCCTGTGATGCAATGGAGAGAAGTTTGCGCTCTTCACCGATCAGGTGGCTGTATGTTTCGAGGATATTTTCCAGAGCTTTCTCACCGTTACTTACGCGGTCTACTTCATTGATGTTAGCCATTTTCAGATAATCGCTGAATTTGTTGGCCGGAGTGCCGCCCAGCATCAGGATACGTTCTGCTATTTCGTCTACTTTCTCGGCTGCGTCGTTATACAAATCTTCAAATTTGCTGTGCAGTACGAAGAAGTCATGTCCCTTAATGTTCCAGTGGAAACCACGCAGGTTGGTGTAATATATCTGGAAATCTGCCAGTAATTGTTGCAAAGATGCTACTACGTTGTTCACTCCCGATTCGTTCAGTTTGATATAATCTAATGTTTTCATAACTTTTTTTATTTTAATTGGTTTATACTATTTTTCTTTTTCGTATTGCAAAGATAGGGGGAAAATGTATGCGTGTCAAACTGATAATTTCTATCTTTGCATAGACAGAATCTATAACCCGTAAAACTTTGATAGATGACGATACAACAATTGGAGTATATACTTGCCGTAGATCAGTTCAGGCATTTTGCCCGTGCTGCGGAATATTGCCGGGTAACTCAACCTACTTTGAGCGCAATGATTCAGAAACTGGAAGAAGAACTTGGAGTGAAGCTATTCGACCGTACCATGCAACCGGTGTGTCCTACACGGATAGGAGAGAAGGTGATTGCGCAGGCACGTACCATATTGACACAGGCTTCGCAGGTGAAGGATATTATCAATGAGGAGCAGGGGACGCTTACCGGCACTTTCCATCTGGGGGTGTTGCCAACCATCGCACCTTATCTGTTGCCACGTTTTTTCCCGCAGATGATGGAGAAATATCCCGGGCTGGATATCCGTGTGACAGAAATGAAGACACAGGATATCCGCCAGGCTTTACATACAGGAGATATCGATGCTGCTATTCTGGCAAGTGTGTTAGAGGATGCGGCTTTGTCCGAGGAGATCCTTTTTTATGAACAGTTTTATGGATATGTTTCCCGAAAGGAACCTTTGTTCGGGCGAGAGGTAGTCCGTACTTCCGACATTACCGGTGAGAGGTTATGGTTGCTTGATGAAGGACATTGTTTTCGCGACCAGTTGGTTCGTTTTTGCCAGATGGAAGCCGTGAAGCTTCATCAGATGGCTTATCGTTTGGGAAGTATGGAGACATTTATGCGGATGGTGGAAAGCGGGAAAGGAATTACATTTATCCCGGAGCTGGCCGTGTATCAGCTTTCCGAATCGCAGAAAGAGTTGGTGCGTCCGTTTGCTATTCCTCGTCCCACCCGGCCTATTGTGCTGACAACCAATAAGGATTTTATACGTGTCAGCCTGCTTGCTGTGCTTAAGGAAGAGATACGGACTGCTGTGCCTAAGGAGATGCTTACTTTGCAGGCTGTACAATGCTTGGTTTAGTGAAGACCGGTCGGTGGGTGCCTCTGTCAATCCGGCACGTAGTATTGGTCCGGCTTTGTTTGAGGGTGGTGTTGCATTGTCTCAGTTGTGGCTGTTTATCGTGGCTCCGTTTGTCGGTGCTGCATTAAGTGCCGGAATCTGGAAAATACTTTCTTCTGATAAGTAATAAATGCCTGTTTGATTTGTGAGGAGAAGGCAGAAAGGTTCTTTTTCATAGACTTCGAACCTGTGCTTATAAAAAGGCGGCTATTCCCTGTTTTGGGAAACAGCCGCTTCATCATTTTATTATATCAGAATTAATAGTTCGTTCCAGTCGTGTAACTCATCGGTTTGAGTTGATTAGCAGTAGGTATTTGGCTGCTTTTCGATTGTTTTTCAAGTTCTATTTTCTTGTATATCACATTATCATAAATCGTATTTACACGTATCTTCAAGCCTTTGGCGGTTTTCATCTCCTCCGCTATTTTATCCAGTTTAAAGGATACGATGCCGTCACCTATTCTTCCTTCATCGTCGTCATATGCATTGTGGCGGAATTCGAGGTTGATGTACCCCTCCTCATCTATGAGATCTTTGTCCGTATCATATACCAGATTCAGCATATGCTTTTTGTTGGGATTGCTTGTTCCGCGATATTGGAACTCCATTGTCAGATAGCCTTGTGCAATCCAATGGTAAGTCATATTAATACGGTTGTCTCCGATGCTGTCGGCTGTTTCGGCTGTCAGCGGGATAATGTCTTTGGTCAGGATGGAATCCATTCTCACTACTTGAATATTATAATCATATCCGGGGACTTGTTCTTCAAACTGATGGAACCATACAAATACCCGTTTTCCATCTACGATCGGATAATTACGGATAGCGGAGTCATCGCCCGGATACATCTTTCTACCACTATCCAGACCGAAATAATAATCATCCGTGTCATCGATTTGTCTGAGAGTGGCAATTGTGAAATCGGAATAAACGGCATCATCGTCGTCCAGACAAGACTGGAGGAAGGGAACGAGGGCCAAGATCACGGTTACTGCAAATAAATTCAATTTCTTCATAAGTTCGTTTTGGTTTTGGAATATTACACTTAAATTGTAAAGGCTTTCATTTGCCCGGTGTGCCTCCCTGTGTGGGAAGCATCCGTATGGAAAATGCAGGAAAGAAAAGAATATTGCACGGAATATTGTTAAAGAAACAAAAGCAGGAAAAGTGTTGTTCTCTATATGCAGTATTTCTATCTTTGCTGCATTTATAAGATCCTTAATTCCGCAACACTATAGTTTAACATTATTTATAAGTGCCTGAGCAACAAAAAGTTGCCCAGGATTTTGCCATGTCAGAATTTTCACTTACCTTAGTGTTGCGAAAAGAAGACAAGCAAAACT
>OJJA01000079.1_pt1 | contig 88491 bp, 69 predicted proteins | sample 1596031 | NCBI WGS metagenome assembly OJJA01 (sample SAMEA4350132, study PRJEB24818) | metagenome | biome: human; feature: gut; material: faeces | place: Denmark | collected 2013-09
AGTTTTGCTTGTCTTCTTTTCGCAACACTAAGGTAAGTGAAAATTCTGACATGGCAAAATCCTGGGCAACTTTTTGTTGCTCAGGCACTTATAAATAATGTTAAACTATAGTGTTGCGGAATTAAGGCTTTAATCTAATTTCATATGTCTGACTCATCGTAATATATTTTTAACAACTATTAAAATACTTATTTTGCTCCCTTTGGCTTTACAGCAATAGTAATGGTGTCACCATCGTTGAAGCCTAATTCCGCTAAAGATGCAGTATTCTTAAGAGGTTGATTATTCTTGCCAATCACAAGATATTCTTCATCAGAAGGAAGGGCTGGAACGATGCCGCTTGCTACCATCTGTGAAATAAGTTCGGTGTTCGTTACCTGATCCAGTTCAAGATCGTTTACAGGAATTGTTTCACCTGTACTAGCCATTTTCAATGTTAATGATGCCATAATGGATTTATGTTAGTTGTTTAATACTTATTTTGCTCCCTTTGGCTTTACAGCAATAGTAATGGTGTCACCATCGTTGAAGCCTAATTCCGCTAAAGATGCAGTATCCTTAAGAGGTTGATTATTCTTGCCAATCACAAGATATTCTTCATCAGAAGGAAGGGCTGGAACGATGCCGCTTGCTACCATCTGTGAAATAAGTTCGGTGTTCGTTACCTGATCCAGTTCAAGATCGTTTACAGGAATTGTTTCACCTGTACTAGCCATTTTCAATGTTAATGATGCCATAATGGATTTATGTTAGTTGTTTAATACTTATTTTGCTCCCTTTGGCTTTACAGCAATAGTAATGGTGTCACCATCGTTGAAGCCTAATTCCGCTAAAGATGCAGTATCCTTAAGAGGTTGATTATTCTTGCCAATCACAAGATATTCTTCATCAGAAGGAAGGGCTGGAGCGATGCCGCTTGCTACCATCTGTGAAATAAGTTCGGTGTTTGTTACCTGATCCAGTTTAATATCATTTACAGGAACTGTTACACCAGAAACTCCCATTTTTAATATTATGGATGCCATATGTTTAATATCTTTTTGGCAATCAACCTTAGACTCATTGATTGTTAAAGAATTACCGACATGAACACTAATAATATCCCCAAAAGAGTACCCCATTTCAATAAAAGACATTGGAATTGTTACGGGATTCCCATTTTTATCGAAAACTAAATGTATTGGCAAATTTATAACGTCTTTTAGTTCTCGTATTAAATCTTCATTTGTTTCCTTTTCAAAATTCACATCGAATATAGGAATTAGTTCGCCAGAATTAGCAATACGAACTGTTAGCTGTGCTTTCTCAATTGTATCAATATTTACTGGCGTATCATTTACAGCAATGATAGAAATAGTATCTCCATCAGAAATGCCCATACTTGATAATGTTTTTCTAGCCGAAATCATTTTATTGTCGGGACCTATTAATTTATAGATTTCCCCTTTTTCAATTTCTGGTAAAAGATGAAGCATTTGAGTTATCAGCTCCGTATTGTAAACATTGTCTAAATCAATATTGTTTACAGGCAACGTTTCTCCTGTACTAACTATGTAAATTATTAAATTTGCCATTATTTATTTTATAGGTTTTCCAAATTTTATATCAATACCCGGTTTTCCACCAAATGAAATTTGTTTTTGTCCCTTGTTAAGTAATGCTAAGAAGTCTCCCGAATTTATCCAATTCAGTAACTCTGCAGCTCTCATAACCGTCCAAGGGTGCGATGCATCTGCAATAGATATGAATTTGATAACCTTACTCATAGCATCATAGTCCAATTGTTTGAATTCTACTGCTTGTTGAATAAAAGATTGGTAGTTCATATTATTGAACTCTTTAATAGGCATTCCAGCCATTTTCATAAAGCCACGTATCGCTGCTTCTTTATTCTGACAACAAAGCAATCCTGCTCTATCAGCAGTAAACTCAGACATTCTATCCCAGTAATAAAGAGCATATTGTAATGGTGCAGCAGCAATACTACCAAATGGAATAGAGTCAATTACCATATTGATAATTTGTGCCATCATATGATACAGCATATGATTACTTTTAATATGGCCACATTCATGCCCAATGATAAACATAATCTCATCGTCATCACATAAATCAATGAGTCCAGAATTTAACACGATAATTGGGTTTTCGGAACCAACGGTAAAGGCATTGATTCCATATCCCCACTGTATATATAAATCAGGGATATTAGGCATATCCAAAATCTGACAAGCATATTGGAGGTACTCGTAAATCTTAGGATAGTTTTCCTTGGTAACCTTAAGATTGCTACCTGTGTATTGCACAGTATATATTTTCTCAATGGTATGCTTTGTGATAAAGTTGCCAACTATACTTAGACCAGGTGTATTCTCCAAAGTACTCAGTGCCTTTTGGTCAAATGGGTGTTCGTATTGAGAATGATCTAAACCTATTAATATTCGTTTATTCCTATCCATAATTAAACTTTTATTATATTGAGGATTGATAATTAGATTTTCTATCAAACAACTTTATTAACATGCTAAAGGCTTTGAAGCAATTATGATAACATCATCATCTTTCATCCCAAGTGCTTCTAATGTTATTTCTTCTATAATTGGTTGATTTGTTAAAGGCTGTATCATAAAATATTGTGGATATCCATAGTCTCCATATTGATATAGAAGAAGTTCACATTCTATAAGGGCATTGATTAACGACATATTGGTTATCTGGGAAAAATCTAATTCCGAGATAGCAATAATCTCTTCGCCTGTAGCAGATATCTTGATTGTTATTTTTGCCATACTATAAATAAGCTATTTATTTTTCCTCAATATTTGATACTCCTATTTTTATTTTATGCAAACAGAGAACTTTGCAATATATTAACAATTCGTTAGTTCTCTTCTTTATGTCTGGATGCGAATACCCTAACTCATAATAATCGTCAAATTTTGATGATGTTTTATTTAGATTTACTTGCTGAAAAATTGATTTAACATACTTAATATCACCAGCACATATCAATCCAGCCCTATCGGCGGTATATTCAGCACATCTGTACCATTGATTAAGTGGGACATCAATCAAATCAGATACTATAGGACCGAGTATTTCAGATTTACTATTTAGGTTATCCAATAGACCTTTAATCGTATGACACATCAAATTCTTCTGGAGAATGTGCCCCAATTCATGCCCAATCATAAACTTCAGTTCACCATCGGATAAACTTATCACCGCCTTACAACTGATAAGAATGATTGGAGCATTGTCTGTTCCTACGCTTAATGCATTTATACCTTTGAGTTGATTAGTAATATATACTTCCGGAATGTCCTCAACATTCAAAGATTTATAGCAACTTTGGAGGACATCATATAAGTGTGGATAATTACTTCTGCTGACTAATTGCCCTGTTGATTTTATTTTTTTGATTTGCTCTTTACAGTATTTATCGGCAAATAATTGAAGTGTTTTACGAACCAATCCATTTGAAAGGATTGCATCCATATAATTATCGCAGGGATATGCATATGGAAGAGACATTTCTTTCTTTTGTGAAAGAAATTTTGAGGATTTCACAGATTCTACAATCTGTTCGGCCTTACTCTTTAACTTTGTATATCCTTCGGTTAAGGGCATATCTTACAATAAATCATCTAATTCAGTACTCATTCTACTTAACCTATCATATAATTCGCTTGCCTTGGCTTTCTGTGACTTATTTTTAGGTATGAATAATTTGTTTTGCTCAGGGGCAAATGCCGCTGCTGAATACGCAATTTCTGAGAATGATGATTCATTCATCGGAATGCAATTATCTGAAATTTCTAATTGTTCACCTAAATAATCAACTGTGTCATTGTCCATCAAGCATAGAATATGCTCATACGTTTCCGGGTGTTCGCACAAATATCTTCGAACGAAATTACGCTCTTCAGCGGTTACAGTTCCTTCTACATAACAGGCAATCAGTTCATCACTTATTTTCATACCAGTCTTTTTTAATCTGTTCTACAATAGCTTTGACCTCCTTGAGTGCCCTTGCCTTATTCATATCTACATAGTGAGCATCAGGAACGACTATCTTGCCGTCATAGAAGGTTACTTTATTCTCTTTCTTTCTTTTTGCAACCATCATTTCAGCAATCTCTTTGTGATTATATCCTTCAAGTTCTTTGATAAGTATGAAGCGATAGTCATCATTCTCTAATCGGTTGATGGCCTCCATGAGCATTACCAATTTCTGATTACCAGCTTCCGGTTCAGGTTCTGGCAACGGTTTATCTCCGCCATTTACCACAATAGAGCCATCTTTTCCCCCTAAACCTATCAATTCATCTTTCTTTTCCAAGAATAAATGCGATGCAACAGAGCAGAACCAAGTTCTGAACTTGCATTTCCACTGGAAGGATTTCAATGGTTGCCAGTCACCTCTTTTGCCTTTGAATTGTATGTATAGACAATTAATCAAATCTTCAAGATATGCCAACGAATCGTAATATCTCCACGCATAAAACTTCAAGTCACTCTCGTATCTGTCGTATAGCAGATAGAGCATAGCTTCTTCGTTTCCTGCAATAATGAGGTCAACAATTTCCTTGTCAGTCATGTCTTTGTATGATTTATATAAAATCATTTCAAATATTCTTTATTTAGCAGTTAAACAGTGCTTAGCAATTTTCACACAAGCATATCCTAATCCATCAATTAAAACTCCAACGATAGAATGTTTGTCGTCTGCCTCACTTACCACTCCTTCAAGACCTTTCAAAGAACCAGATGCTACATAAACTTTATCGCCAGCATGCAAGTCACTGATAATTGTGACTTCTGTTTCTGCATTTTCAAGCATAAATTTTAATCTGTCTATTTGATAGTCTGGGATAGAAGTAGCAAATTTTCGTTTGTCTTCATCACTGCCAGGTAAAGCTAAGAGTCTGAAGATATACGATTGATTGCGTAACCATTCTTCTTCGTTTACAGTTGCACGAACAAACACGACCATTGGCATAATAAGACGATTGACTTTTTTCTTTCGATCGCTCCATTGATGTATTTCTTGTTGTGTAGGGATATACGTTTCATAACCAGCCTTGCCCAATTGAGTAGCTGTTTTCTTCTCACAATTCATCTGAACAAGAACAGCAATCCAACGTTTTGGGTGCGCTTCGCGGTCGTTTGTCCCATTGGCAAACGATTTTTCTGTCTCGTGGTATACATCTTGGACACCCATATTATTGTCATCTATTCTTCGTTGAAGTGTTTAATAAATTCTTAAAAAAGTCAATAACAAAACACTTGTCATCATTTTGAATCCGACTTTACTGATCCAATCAAAACACAAAAAAGCGCAGACCCAATTGTCATCCGCCTCCAGGTATCGCCAAACACCCACTGCACAAATGAACAATTTTGTCTACGCTTCGTTATATTATAAGAAGAGTCATAGTTACCTCTCATTCTCAGAAAATGAAAGGTAAGAATAGATACAAGTTATAATAATACGAGCTAAACAACCGTTGACTTATTTCTTGTGCAGTCTCATTAAATTTGGCGATTTTAGAGACAAGAATTAGCTTACGCTCGTTAACTAATATTTTTATTTCAAACAAATTCCTTCGAACTTGTCTATGCTCGCAAAATTAGATAAAAAAAAGAATTATACAAATAAAATCCTCATTATATCTAAAAAAATAAAAAAGCAGCATGAAAATTATCTTTCATTATTCATGCAGATGAAAATTCATGCTGCCCAAAAATTGTCCATGTGCAGTACTCTTCAATTTGGCGATTTTGGAGACAAGAACAATTAATTTATTACCATTCAAAAATCAGACACAAATATTAAAACGCTATAAAAGTATAACAAAAAGAAAACATAACAAAACACGATAAAAGCAAAATAGACTTAAACAGTCAAAAAGTGCGCTCAAGCATATCATATTAGTGTATATTCTGCAATAATTATAAAAAGACTATTCTTCAAACAAATGAATAAAACAAGAAAAAGATCGCATTAGTATCAGGTTTCGATAATTGATAAAATATCAACTAACACCATATTCCATCAACGAGAAAAAACGGTAGAAAGAATATACATGATACATGATTTAAGTCATATAATACTATAAATCAACCATTTCATAGAATCTATACCCTACATACAAAACATTAACTTTAACTGTACGTTAAAATTAATGTTTTGTCTTCAAGAAATGCATCTTTTAACTCCTTAAAATATAATTCTTGCCACAAAGAATAGAATAATAGAAAACGGGAATTAACAATGTTAAATGGGAAACACATAAATTCTCTGTAAAGACTACCGGTTTTATTCTTTTTCATCCTGAGTTTATTCTTATTTTTGCATTCAAATTGAAAAAACATGAGTTCGATCAAACCACGTATCCACAAACTTCTCGACGCTCTTAATGAGGGAGTATTTGAGAAAGAACACACCATAGCCCTTTCGTTATTGGCGGCCATTGCCGGAGAAAGTATTTTCCTGTTAGGTCCTCCGGGAGTAGCCAAGAGTTTAGTAGCGCGAAGGCTGAAATATGCATTCAAAGAAAACAATGCATTCGAATACCTAATGTCACGTTTCAGTACTCCGGATGAGATTTTCGGGCCGGTATCAATTTCGAAACTTAAAGATGAAGATACCTATGAACGGATTACTGAAGGATATCTTCCTACAGCTTCAGTGGCTTTTCTGGATGAAATATGGAAAGCAGGCCCGGCCATACAGAACTCCCTGCTGACAGTAATCAATGAAAAGATATACCGGAACGGACAGTTTACAGTGAAAGTCCCGTTGAAAGTACTGATAGCGGCTTCTAACGAACTACCGGCAAAGGGAGAAGGGCTGGAAGCACTTTATGACCGCTTCCTTATCCGGCAATTTGTGGGCTGTATCGAACAGGAATTCGCTTTTGACCGGATGATTGCTTCGACAAAGGATACAGAACCGAATATACCGGAGAAACTGCCGATCGAACAGGAAGAATACTGCAAAATGCAGGCGGAGGCAGAGACAGTGACCCTGCATTATACTTTCTTCGAACTGGTGCATACCATCAAGCGGACAGTAGAGCAATATAATACGCAACGGGATGCCAACCTCCCTCCTATTTACATCTCAGACAGACGTTGGAAAAAGATCGTAGGACTGTTGCGTACTTCGGCTTACCTAAACGAATCACCGGCAGTAAACTTTGCCGATTGCCTGCTGATACCTTATTGTATATGGGATGAAGTGAGCCAACTCCCTATTGTGGAGAATATCGTGCAACAGGCTATTACCGAAAGTATAAATACATATCTGTTGGGAGAAAAACAATTGGAGCAGAAACTCGATGCTTTGAAAGAAGATATGAAAGCCGAACATAGCCTGCGGGAAATCAGTGACCCGGCCATTCAGGTGGTCGATACTTTTTATCACCGTATCGAAGGATACCGGATAGCCGGTAACCTGCTAATGTTCGCTTCCGACTACCAGAATCTGAAAAAGGACAGTAACCGGCTGTTTTACATCCAACAGGATAAATTCCGCCCGGTGAACAAGATACTGAAAACATATGATTTCGTAAAAAACCGCAGCATTGCCCAGAAAGACATCTATTCATTGCGAAAAGGAAACCGGTCCGTATTCGTCAACAACGAAGAGTATCCTCTGTTGTGCTATAAAGATTGCGAATCATTGCCCGAACCCAACGAAGAGACAAGCACGCCGTTTGAATTCCGCCTGCAAGAGGTAATCGACTTATTGCAGAACATGGAAACTGAATTCAAGAAACTCTCCGACCGGGAAAACGGATATGCCAGAGAGCATCTGTTTCTGAGCACCAGGCAAAAAGCCGATCTGAAACGTATATTGAACGGAACAGCCCATATCATAGAGAACTACCGGAACGAGTTGCGTATCATCGCCCATGCCCATGAACAAGAGAACAGGGACTATTAGACTAAAGGAACTGCAAGACAGGTACTATGACCGCCTGCAAGAGATTGCCTACGAGGTGTATGATGAACAATTGCACAATCTCATCATCAAACCGGAAGAATTGGATACGGATATCCGGCAATATTTCCGGCATACGCTTCCCTCCCTGCAAGAGTTCTATTCACGGTATGCCGCCCAATGGGAGTATTTCCATGAAACGGATGAAGCCTCGGATGTGAAGTTCCTGCATTTTCTGAAAAACAGCGCTTATCCGCTTTCCATGAGGTATAATATGGTAGATCTCAATGTAAAGTACTATCTGGAACGTTTTCAAGCCCTCAGACCACGTTCGAAAGAATGGAAGGCATTACGGACGCTTTTCTTCGATAAATGGCACCGGTTGTTATCCAACAATGAATTTAATTATCAGACGGTGCATATCGACCGGCTGTGTGAAGAGTTCTACCGGTTACAGATCTCGCTCTCCAAGAGCCTTCCGGTACGCGGCGGTTCCAGGCTGGTATGGCTATTGAGAAACCATAAGCAGATAGCCGAACAGATTCTGGAATATGATGAAACAATCAAGAAAACGCCCGCCATACAAGAATTGATAGAGATATTGGGAAAACAACGCCAAGGGAGACAGAAACGCTTTAAAATGACTGCCGGCATTCGCAAAGAAGAAATCGTAACACATTCTACCCGAAGTGATATCACCGGCATCTGCGAAGGCAATGATCTCAACAGCCTGCTTCCCATCGAATATTGTTATCTGGCAGAGAAATCCTTGCAACCGATATTCTTCGAACGGTATGCCGAAAAAAAACTCCGGATGATAGACTATGCATCACGCGAACGACAACCCATGAATGATAAAAGGCTACCGGGCAACCAGGTTTCCGAGGAAGCCGAAGGACCTTTCATTGTGTGTATCGATACTTCCGGTTCAATGTCCGGCAAAAGGGAAAATTTAGCCAAATCGGCCCTGCTTGCCATTGCCGAACTGACGGAACAACAACATCGCAAATGCTACATTATCATCTTTTCCGACGATGTGGAATGCATCGAGATCACAGACTTAGGTACCAGCTTCGACCGGTTGGTAGATTTCCTGTGCCAATCTTTTCACAGTGGCACGGATATCGCTCCTGCCATTGCCCATACCGCCCGCATGATTGAGAAAGAGGGATACCGGGAAGCAGATTTTGTGATGATTTCGGACTTTGAGATGGCACCGATAGACAAAGAGCTATCTGCCGGAATCCAAAAGATAAAAGAGAATCAAACCAGAATATATGCCTTATGTATGGGAGATGAACCTCAACCAAGTTATTTGAACATCTGTGAACGATATTGGATGCTTCCTACATAGAAATCCATATCGTGATTTATGTCTGTGGCATAGAAAGAAATAAAATTGCGGATAAAACATTGGAAAAGAAGTCTCTTATCATTCGGTATAAACTTCCTATTGTCTGGTAGAAAACTTATATTCCCCCGTTTATAATCTACAACCACAAGTTTTGGTTTTATAACTACAAGTTCTGGTTTTACAATCAAAAGTTTTGGTTTTACAATCAGAACTTGTGGTTATAGTTTTTCTCTCATTAAAGACTATTTTTCTTTCAATGGTTCGATACTTGTTTTAAGAAGAAGTAACTTTTAAAAGAGAGTGTCTTTTGATAAAATGTCAAGCAAATCCTTTCCGGTAAGCTTATGGCTCATATCAGTCCCCTCGAGCAACGAATCGGCAAGATCACGTTTCGTTTGATGTAAACGCACGATTTTTTCTTCAATGGTATGCTGCGCAATCAAATGATACACGGTGACATTCTGTTGTTGCCCGATCCGATAGGCGCGATCGGTGGCTTGCTGTTCGATGGCAGGATTCCACCAAGGATCGAGATGAATGACATAGTTGGCTCCCGTAAGGTTCAATCCCAATCCTCCGGCTTTCAGGCTGATAAGGAATAACGGGCATTTTCCCTGCTGGAAATCATCTACCAGATGTTCCCTTTGCTTCAACGAAACGTTCCCGTCCAGATAAAGATATTGCTCTCCTGCTTTATCGAGTTCATGACATATCAACTGGAAAAATGACGTAAATTGGCTGAATACCAGCACCCGGTTGCCGCCTTCTTTTATTTCATTTACTAAGTCAAGGAACAGGCTGATTTTAGAATTCTCACCTTTCCATTGCTTTTCGATTAAGGCAGCACTACAAGCTGCCTGACGCAAACGGGTAATCTCGGCCAATGCATTCATGCTGACAGTGCCGCTTTGTTCCAGCATAGACTCGGCTTTCCGTCGAATTGCTTCATAAATGCCCATTTCGTCTTCAGACAATTCCACCGGTAACACGATTTCCATCTTGTCGGGCAACTCCTCAACTACCTCCGCTTTTGTACGTCTCAACATAAAAGGATGGACGATGCGCTTCAATTGCAACTGTCGCGCCTTGTCTCCCTCTTGTTCGATGGGAACAATATATTTACGATGAAACAGATCGTAGTTTCCTAACAGGCCCGGATTTATAAACCGGAACAGATTCCATAACTCACCCAGATGATTTTGTATGGGAGTACCCGTAAGAAGAAACGACTGGCTGCCTGCAAACGCATTGCCGCACCGGAAGTCTTTGTATCACGGTTTTTGATCGTGTGTGCTTCATCCAGACACACTACGTTCCATTCTTTGGTGGTCAATGCTTCCATTTCGGTCACTAACAGACCATAAGTAGAGAGAATCACGTCATACGCTCCGGAAGTTTCGAGCACAGCCGGCCGGTCATCAGCTTCATTCAACACCACCGCCTTTAAAGTAGGAGCAAACTTCTGCAACTCTTTGCGCCAATTAGGAATGACCGAAGCCGGAGCCACAACCAGAGAAGCACCCTCTGCCGCCTTATATAAAAGGTACGCAATGGTCTGAACAGTTTTGCCCAATCCCATATCATCTGCCAGACAGGCGCCGGCTCCCCAATTGTTGAGACGGGCTATCCAGCGGAAACCGTCTACCTGATAATCGCGTAAGGTAGCCTGTAGAGTAGCAGGTATGACAGGAACCAATTCTTTGCTGGTTTCCATCTTGCTCCACAAGTTTTCCAAGACCTCGTCATACCCGATCTTCAACTCTCCGTTCCGTATTTCGCCCAACAAGCCGGCATGAAAAGCCGACACTTGCATCTTCCCATGTTCTTTCACCGCCACCGACTCGAGCCGTTGCAATTGCTTACGGATCGTATCGCTCAAGCGCAGATAATCCGTAGCATTGAGACGGATATAATTGCCTTTACCCTGCCCCAACAATTCAAGGAATTCCGCCATTGTCATCACTGTCTGATCATCGATACGAACATCGCCTTCTATTTCGAACCAGTTTCCTACTGAATTAAGATGGATGTTCCATCCGGTAGAAGCAGGAGAAGTTTTAAGCCGTATTGTCTCTCCTTCGAGCCATTCTACAAAATAGCTCTCGGGCGATTGCTGTACATAATCAAGCAATGAGAGCAACTCGTCGGGATACAACACCACATTATGATCAGTTATCGACTTATTCATGGAATCTTCAATAAAACCCGCCAAAGCTTCGTAAGCTTCCCGCTCTTTCGAAAGCTTGCGTCTGACCTGATAACGTATTCCCTCTTTCTCATCCACCACAACGGCCAATCCCTTACCGGGTTCGAACAAACCTTTTCCTCCGGGTAATGGTTTGGCAAAGAAATATACGTTAAAACAATTGCCGTGAGGGTGTATCTGCAAACCTATTTCCACCTCTCCTACGATCGTATCGAGTGTGGAACCGCCATCAATGAGCGAAGAATGCACTTCTACCAGACGGCTGATTTTCGGAAAGAAAGCTTTCAGAAGATTTTCCGACTCCAATGGAAAAGACTGCAATGACAACAAGCGGTCATAAAACCTCCGTTGCTGAACGGTCATCGGTATCACAGCGTAATGCGTTGCGTTTTTTTGGATGATAACAGGGTTGGAAGTTGTCAAGTCCGTTTTAGGAACATTAGACGACAATACAAATCCGTTCTCTTTTTTTTCCACAATCAAGTAAGGTTTTTCCTCCGTCACTTTTACCTGTTCGAAAGGAGCGTGCCATCCGGTATAAATCCGGTCGCTCCCGATCAGATTTTCCAAAGCATCTGCTATAGACAAGGCATACCCTCCTCTATTCCGGCATTTTTCCAGAATGATTTTGTCCGTTTCATCCATACAGTCGAGCCCACCGGTTATATAACGATTCCACGACACCGCCTTTCCACTTCCCCACTTTCCGGAATTTAAGCGCAACTGTTCACGAACATCTATCTCTCCTCCAGATCCCCGTATCAGATACATTACACGTACCTGTTTCTCCGGAAGTTTGACTCCATCATTATCCATCTCTTGCAGTAGTTCTGTCATGACCAATTCCCACTTTTGCGCCAACCGGATAGAAGAAAGCACAGGTCGCGTACCGTACACAGCATTCAACGTACGCTTGCACTCCTCTGACAGAGGAATGTAAGCAGAAAGCTCATGCTTAAAAATAAGCTGGTGAGGGATAAATTCTGCCGGATCCAGACTTTTATAATATTCCGGATTAAAGTATTTTGCAAAAAGAAATCCTAAATACCGATAAGATATCTTATGATAATACCCCCCTCTGCTGAGTATGTAACAACCAGTCTATCATATAAATAGGTACTTCCCGGTCTCTACTGGTGCAACATTCGGCTATTATCCGGGCAGGCAAAAGACACAACTCTTCCATTACCACTTTTTTCCGTAGAAACTGCCGAAGTTTGTTTTGACTCTCCTCCGACCCTTCACGCACATAGGCCATAATCAGATAAAAGCAGTTCAGGAAATTCATAAAAAGGTTCTTATGAAGCGACTTTTTATTACGCAGTTTCATAGCTGCCCCTAAATATACCAGTGCTCTGCCGTATTCCCCCCCAATTAACGGCATGAATTCCTTCAAGCAACAATGCATATAATGTTTTTGGAATCCCTGTTTTATGTGCCTTGTATTCTCCATGCGAAAAATACCTGTAAAGCGCCAACATTTCAGTCAATTCTTTCCGGCAGCTATCCGACAAATCTTTTCTTTCCTCCAACAGTTGGGGAAGTTTATCATTCGTATCGAGAATATCATATTCTTGCAAATAAACGACCATTGCTTCAAAAAATCCGGCAAAAGTCTGTGCAGGAAAGCATCGTATAAGAGGTGTGAAATCCGGTTCCATTCCCACCGGAATAAAATAAGGTATCATGTTGCCGGTAAAATAGAAAGAAGGAATATTGATATCCTCTTTCCGAATACTCTTTTTCAGACCATCATACAGGGTGGAAAAACAAGCAGAACGCTCAATGTTTAATGATTCGAACAGGACCAACCACTCCGCACGACTGACAAACAGGAAATGTAATACCCGGTAATAATGTGCCGGAGTGATTTGGTAAATGTAGTCGTGAGAGCGCCAGTCGAATCCTTCAGACTGCAAAAAACTCCCGTTAGTCAATTCCTTGACATAAGAGGTGACTTTTGTTAATGCAACAGAAGAAATTTTTGCATATTCTTTGAGTGATTGAGGTTCAATGTTTCCACCTATAAAAGCACAAAAACAAAGTAGCTTTTGCCGGCTTTTATCGAGAGCTTCATACTTTTTATAATCCATGTTTTATGTTTTCTTTGTGAAATTGTCAACAAAGTAACAAAAAACATTTAGTAAGAGAGCAACGTAATCTATTTTTTATTATTTGAAACACAAATAAGTCTAAAAAAGATCATAACAGGCTATTCAAAATCAAACAGGTTATGAGTAAAACAGATTGATTGAAAATCGACAAAGTATATCTCCTCCAATGATTCCGACAAGAGCAATAATCCAAAGCCGGGACTGTTTCAAATTACAGGATACTTTGAGAGCCTGAAACATCCAGATAAGAGAAAATATTATAAACGGAAGACCGAGTAATGACAAGAAGATAGCCCAATGCAGATTAGGAATAGCCAGTATCTCAGTAGGTGCCATTGTAGAATCTACTTGTGCGATCGCTTGCATAGGGGGTAATAAATAGATCAGATTCATTACGATCATCGGTAATTGAGCGAACAAGACAGTTCCGTAAACATCTACCATACGGATTTTGGAATGGGAAAATATCTTTCCGCCTATATAAAACAGGGTTGCCGGAACTAACCACACGATCAGATGCTCTGCCCAATAACACCACCAAGCGGGATTGGGAGCAGGCCCGAAGTGTAATAATCCATGATAATGATAACCGGATAACCAACTCAGCAAGGTGGAAACAACCAAACCTAATGCTCCCCATAGTAATGCCTGTGTCCCTGCAATCCGAATAAACGGATTTACTACTCTTTCAATCTTCTGATTTTTCATTTTTCTTCCATTTTAATAAGTTTCTCAATCAAATCGTCCAAAACATTCCGAACGGTAGGATAGCTTATTCCCATACTTTTCGCCATGTCTTTTAAGCTACCGCTCGACTTTACAAAGGCAAGAATAAACTGCTGTTCTTTCTCTGACAAACGGGCCAACAAAGGCAATTCAAAATCACCGCAAACTTCGGTACCGCATTCTCCGCAAAACATACGCCCTACTTTCAATGGAGATTCACATGCAGGACATTGCAGTGGCAAACGTTTTTTCAATTTATTCATATCGATTATTTATGCTTGTTTATAAACGTGCTCAACGAAGAGATCAAGGTAGTATTCACCGGTAGAGAGGAATCGGAATAAGCGACTGACTGCTTCTGCGGATCCATCGTATCACAATCTTTCAGAACATGATTCATGGAGTCAATGAAGAGCAATCCGGCAGCAGGTTTAGCTTTCTTCAACAATTCGGCATCTTGTGTGCTAATTTGAATATCACGTTTACCTTGAACTATTAATACCGGTATTTTCAGGGTCGCAATGACCTCTTGAGGATCATACTTATACCATGAGATCAGATAAGGTTGAACTGAAGAACGGTATAAGGATTGCAAGTACATAGGAACCTGTTCTACCTGTTCCCCTTTTTTAAGAGATTCGTTAATGGCAGACACCTCTCTCCGGATCATTTCCGGCTGTGCGGATACCTGTTCTTCTATAATTTCATATGCCGGACGGCCTGCTCCGGCCAATGAGACAAATGCTTTCACCTTTGGCTGATTCCGGCAAGCCAACATACCGATCAATGCCCCCTCGCTATGCCCTATCACCGTAATGCCGGTAAACCGTTTGTCGTTAGCTAAAAAATTCAACCAGCCTTTCACGTCATTTACATAATCTTCAAAACGCAGTAGGGATTCCTCTTTTCCGGCTGCTGCACTGGTTGCTATGCCCCGCTTATCAAAACGAAGTGAAGCAATGCCATTTTCAGCCAATCCTTCCGCTAAATACTTCAATGAATTATTCTTTCCGTGAAGAAGAGGAGAATTACCATCCATATCCGTCGGCCCGGATCCTGCAATAAGCAACACTATCGGACAGTTTCTTTCTGTACTGGGAAGAATCAATTTACCTTTGATCACCCCGTCTTCGGTATTCAAGGTCACCGATTCTACATTCAATGGCATCAATTGTGCCTGACAAAAAAGACAGCAAACAGAAAACAAAATACCGAAAGTCAAGCTTACATGTTTCATATGATTGAAATTTTATATTGATTTACATCTGCAAATATAGATATATTATTTAAATAATTAAATCTATTATTGAATAATATTAATTACTACTTCAATTTTATTAAATAAACATACAATATAACACGGGAATGAGAGAAATAAAAAAGGGCCGCCTTATTTAATTAAGGAGACCCTTTCATTGATTTTATACCAACAATAATAATACTCTATTTCTTAATTACCTTAGCAGTACTTGTACCATCTTCTGTAGTAAGCTTGATAATATATTGCCCACTTATCAAATCAGAAACAGGCAAACTCGAAACATTTTCAGCCTGCTTAACTGTTACTCCCATTAAGTTGATGATAACAACATCACAAGGAGTTGTGAAATTCAATACATCCACTACCGGATTAGGATAAACAGACACGCCAGCTCCCTGCTCAGTAGAAGAAATACCTGTAGCATTGCTAACTTCATTTAATGAGAAGATATTCTCAAGCTTTTGATCAGCAACCTGAGTTTGAGCAATAGCCAGTTTTGTACCGGAAGCTGCTACACCTGTAGCAAGATTTGCAGGGTTAGCTTGAGTCATTGTTCCGTTAGTAGTATCGATCCAGAAAGTAAGAGGAGTTTCAACTGCATGAGAAGCAATAACAGCAGTATGTCCTATCATATAAACATAATCACCACAAACTGTCATTCCACCAAATTCTTCTTTCTTTGAATTCGCATCACCTTCATTGATTTTTGAAGCTACGGCATTGTTCACATCCAAAGTATTTTTGTTTAAAACAGCAACATATAAATCATTAGTAGAAACAGCATCTATATTTTGGTCAAAAGCCAATTTAGCATTAAACGTACCACCAAGCAACAAAACATCACCTTTTACAAGCATTGATTTAATAAAACAATAGTTACCATAGGCATCATGAGTCGTGGAGTATTTTTTAGTCAATGAAGAACTACCATCAGCTAAATCAATAATAGACAAAATATGTCCATATTCAGTTACACCATTTTCTTGAGATAGATCGAATGCTTGTTCCTTAGAACCAATAGTCAATGTTTGCTTACCTGAAGCTACAAAACCGGAATATAATTTTCCCTCAGCAACTGCGAACGAAACAGATTGTACAGAAGATAGATCTGTACTTTTTCCACCTGTTACACCCATATTAGCTAAAATTCCGTCAACCTCTAACTGATCATTCAAAGAAAAGACAGCACCGGAAACTAAATCACCATACCAAAATCCCCCTCCGTCAAGATCAAAATAACCACCTTTAAAAGAGAAACCATTATTCTCTGTCAGTCCTTTATAAGAAGCCGAAGCATACAATTTTCCATCACTATACGCAATATTATTTATATCAAAACGATAATCGCCTGCCTCTGGGAAATATATACCAGTAGCCTCCAATTCCGGCAAAGGTTTAGACACAAAACTCTGTACAGCCTTTAATACACCATTAACATCATACTTGGCTACAAAACCGGCAGCTTGATCAGCAATAGGAGTACCATCCATTTTAATGCCCTCTTTCACTTGGGTATTACCATCCGTACTGCCGAATGTCAATTCATCTGCAAAGTTTCCGGCAATATATACATTCCCGGCACCGTCAGTGGTTATCGTCTTTATTGTTGCAGCACCTGTAAGAGCAACTCCCCATTTTTCAGCACCATCAGTACCATATTTTAATAAATATGAACTGGTAGCAACTGCTTCTATCTCTTTACCGCCAAAAGTAAAACTCTCGGTAAAAAGACCGGTTGCATACATATCTCCCTGTGCAGAAACAGCCACAGGATTACTATTATTTACATTTGCAACAGAGAGAATATCTGTCTGAGATTTCGTCCAACTGTTAGTTACAGTCGGCTGAGCTTGTACTGTCAGCATAGCCGCAGCACAAAAAGCAAGCAGTAATACTTTTTTCATAAAACAATCTTTTAATAATTAAACATATAGATAAATACATAGAGCCATCTTTGTTATGATTGAGAACCAAGTCGTCTCAATCACAACAAAAATGTTTTCTTTTAGTTTGCCAGCCCCGGATTCGCTTCTATTGCTTCACTGGGAATACGAATTGTGTAGCGGGAATCGTTTTCTTCCAGAACATAGGTTGTCCCACTGTACGTTTTTTCCAGACGAGGACGGATTGTCCGTCGTAAATCAAACCAACGATGTCCTTCAAAAGCTAATTCACGAGTACGCTCGTCGTATATTTCCTGCAATAATTCATCACGCCCCATTGCATTAATTGCCGTCTCCTTCTCTGTATAAGCAGCAGCTTTATAACGTTGTTTAATTAACGTCAACAGATAAGTCCGTGCCGCAGGTATAGCAGACTCTCCCGTCATTAATGCAGCTTCGGCAGCATTCAGATAAATTTCTCCAACTCTGAAAGAACAGGAATACTGATTGCTTCCGCCTTTAGCAACCAAAATATTGGAAACGGTTACTTGATTAAAATATTTCGATCTGCGCAAATCGCTCGAAGTATACATTTTCCATAAAGTAGTATTCACTTTCGCAGCACGTACGTATTGAGCAGTCATCACCTGTTCCAATGCCAGAATATTCTCCGGAGAATTATATTCATTCGGCAATACGGTAGAAGAAGACATATCCACCAATTGGTCATTCACCTGCAAAACTGCCTGTGATGCTTCGAGAGACTTTGCCCATTCACCCATATACAAGTACACACGAGAGCGAAATGCATTGACACTTAAGGTATTGAAACGATAGTTATATCCCAAATCCCATTGATCTACATTCAGATATTTTTCTGCCTCTGCAAGATCTGATAAAATAGAATTATACACCTCGGCAACCGTATTACGGGACAAGGTAACCTCCGTATCACTATTCAATTTCAACGGAATAGCTTTTGTAGTAGCGGGATCACAATTCGTGTAAGCTTCACCAAACAAATTGACTAACAAAAAGTGCATATAGGCACGAAGCATATAAGACTCGCCAACCATCTGGTTCACCTCGTCAACAGTCCCTTCCTCAATCATCTCTTTTGATTCAATGACATAATTGGCGATAAACGATGTATGATAGAACGAACGCCAACTGAATGCCGTCGTATTTTCCGACGGACTCACATCATTCCATATCCATATATCCTTGTAAGAATTCAAATCTTCGGCAGCAAGAGTTCCATCCATTATCATCTCGTCCGAACGAAAGGTAGCTAATCCTCTGTCACTTGGTACATAACTATATGCCTGAGTCAATAATGCCCTGAATTCTGCAGCGGTACGGGGAATCACCTTTCCTACCGGTTGTATATCCAGATATTTGTCACAACTGTATAAAGCCGCTATACAAAGCAAGGCACACAGTAGTTTTATATTCTTTAGTATCTTCATAATCTGTTAAAAATTCATGTTAAGACTGAAAGTAAACGACTTAGGTATAGGTTGTGCAAACTGATTACTCATGGTTTCGGGATCCAAGAAATTCTTATAATTAGCACCGAAAACAAACAGGTTGCGACCTTCGAGAGCAACGGTAGCCGAACGGATACCCAATGTATGCATAAGTGTTTCGGGAAGCTTATAACCAACCCGGATATTTTGTAACCTCACATGATCCGAACGCTTCACCCACGTATCCATCATCTGATAAGTGGAAAATATATCATAATGTGAATATTCCGCCGTACGCTTTGTATCAGACAATAATGCCGGAAAATCCGTATTGGTATTTGTAGGTGTCCATCTGTTCAATATATCCCGATTTGTATTCATTCCCCGGTCAAAGCTCGTCAGCGTATAGGACGGAGCTACTCTTGAATACATTTTCAAGTTAAATATAAAATTGACAACCACTTCAAACCTTTTGATATTGAACGTATTCACAAAACCTCCCGAGAACAGAGGATCACTCGAACCGATATATGAATACAAATTACGTTGTTCTTCGGCAGACAAGGTGCTGGCTCCTGCACTATTCAACTTCAACAGTTCTACCGCAGTTACTTTTTCACCCTCCTTATTATAAAACAAAGGATATCCTTCATCGTCCAATCCTGCCGATTTATAAGCAAAGAGCGCCCCTACCGGATAACCTTCACGTCCGGGTGTCGTCTGATTGGATGGTACTGTTTCACGCAAAACTTTATTCTGATTATATCCCAAATTGAAATTCGTAAACCAGGTAAAACCGTTGCGATTTATATTACGGGTGGTTAATGCCACTTCAAAACCGTCATTACGCATACTTGCCCAGTTGACATAAGTCGACATAAAGCCGGTTTCAAGCGGCAACATTTGCAAAGCAATCAAATCTGTACCTTTACGACGATAATAATCTACCGTAATATTCAGTGCATTGTTGAATAGAGCGATGTCCGTCCCGAAGTTCATTGTTTTTGTCTTTTCCCAACGTAAACGTTTGTTGGGCGGAGTTCCCAATACGATCATCTCTTCTGTCACATCCGGTAATATGCTGACATTATTATAATTTCCCATTACATATGACGAAGTACTCTTATCAATATTTCCCTGCACACCATAAGAAGCTCTAATGACCAGATTATCGATCTTCTTAAAGTCTTTCATAAACGGTTCATTGTTGATTCTCCAAAGTCCACTGAACGAATACAACGGCAGAAAGCGATATTTCTTAGAAACCCCGAATATGTCAGAACCATCAAAACGAACACTTCCTCCTACTGTATAGCGTTGAAGTAAGGAGTAAGAAGCCGTTGAAAAGAAAGAAGCATACGCATTTTCCTGATAGGTCTTAGTGTGCAACGGATACGAACGTGCCCAAGATTCATTCGGAAATATCACAGGCTTAGTGGTCAAAGTCTTACGGTCGTAGCCATAACCTGTACTCGTCAAAGAACTATACCAGGTTTTCCTGATTTCCGTTCCGACCATCATTTCAAATTCATGAATGTCATTATAAGAATCACGATATTCGGCCTGACTCTTCCAGTTCACCTGAGAATTGCTGCTTGCCGTTTCCGTATGCTTCCCCCCGTCCGGCAAGAAAGACTGGTTGTTGAGAGAAGACATCGTTGTACGTTCTTTATCCTTACGCATTGCATAAGTATCGTGATCGGCAATCGATTCCTTAGATACGGCATCCAATTGCAGACCAACTTGTGATGTAGCTTTAAACTTATCATTAAACCGAAGTTCTACATCGAAAATAGCCGATAAGGCATTAGTGGTCTGTTCATACGAAGTATTATTCCGTTCTTCGAATACATTGAACTTCAAATCCGAATCCCCTTTTCCTTGAATATCGATGTCATAAACGTAATTGCCATCTTCATCAAAAGGCGTTTGATAAGGATTTGCCCTACGTGAATAATACACCGGATTGGAGAAACCATCCGAGTCTGTAAGATTGGATTTGTTAGTTCTGCGATTAGCAAATAAGGACGCACCGACTTTCAACATCTTATTGACTTTATAAGAAGTCTTTAAAACCATATTCAGACGATCGGCTTCCACACCTTTCACATTACCTTTCTCATCATAATATCCCAAAGAAGTATAATAAGTAGCCTTTTCAGAACCACCGGAAAGACTGACATTATATTCCTGATTGAAAGTACCACGGAATAGAATATCATTCCAATCCGTATTTATCGAACGCAAATTGGTAATCTCATTCTGGGCTTGCGTTGACAGTGCACTCCATCCCCCGTTCTTATAGGCATTTGTCAATCCATAACGGGAAATGATACGGGCTACTTCTCCTTTATTTTCACGATACGTATAGTCACTTTGCAACAAATCAAGTTCCAAGTTCACCTTTTCATCCGAAGTCAGCAAATTCAAACGATCGATATCAAACTTAGGAGAATAAGACAACTTGGTAGAAAAAGTAATCTGTGGTTTCCCTGCCCTACCGTTTTTAGTGGTAATCACGATGACACCATTTGCCGCACGTGCTCCATAAATAGCCGTAGCAGCAGCATCTTTCAAAACAGTGATACTTTCGATATCGGCAGGATTCAAACCGGCAATAGCCGACTGATAGATGTTGTCAATATCTTTCAAGTCTTCCATAGTCGGAATCTCCGTTCCTGTCATCGGCACCCCATCGAGCACCCAAAGAGGATCTTGTGTACCGTTCAAAGAAGCAGTACCACGAATACGAATCTTAGGAGCGGCACCGGGAGCACCCGAAGAAGCGATAGAGGACAACCCCGCTACCTGTCCGGAAAGTGCCTGGTCGATACTCATGACCGAACCGATCTTGTCATCGGTAATATCAAGCTTGGTAACTGCCGCCGTCAGTTTACGACGTTCGATAGTCTGGTATCCCGTTACAACAACCGCATCAAGCATATGTGCCGACGGTTGCAGTACAACCTCATAACTGTTTTTTCCGGCTGCCAGATGTATTGTTTGCGATTCATATCCCACATAACTGCACTGAAGGCTGGTCACACCTTCCGGCACATTAATAGTAAACTTTCCATCCATGTCCGTTATCACCCCCAAGGAAGTCTGGCTGCTGCCCGCTTTCTTTAAGTTTTCGGATGACACAAACACAGAGGCACCGATTAAGGGCTCTTTGTAATCACCGGCGATAACTACACCTGTAATTTTTCTTTCTGCCGCACTTGCTCCAAAGGCGATGACACAGCAAAGAGAAAATAGTAAATAACTGATTGTTCTTTTCATTAATACAATATAAGTAGTTAGTAGTCAGTAGTTAGTAGTTAGAATCTATGCAGCATATCAGCATGGTTCTGCTCCCGCCCCGAATGGATTCTAACTTCCAACTCCTATATTCTAATTTCCAATTTAGATTCCCAACGCAGTATTGATGCGCAGGATCATGTCTTTATAATGATACTTCGTAGCTATATCCGATGTTCCCAAACGGCTTTGAAGCAAGTCTTTGATACGAAGCAACTCGCCACGCTTCACAGAAATCGCATCCGATACGCGGTTTATCTGCGAGCCATAGAAATTCACCTCACGACGTGCTCCCATGCGGTCGGCATCCAATGAACGATGGGCGTATTCATCGCAACTGCAAACAGCCTGCTGATGATCCAGCAGGAAATGGTCGTTCATCAACTTCTTACTGAATTTCACACTTTCATTCTCGGCGGCAGCCGTAATCAAAGCATCCAAGAAATTCTTCTGCAAGGCACGTGTCATTACATCGGGAATCGCCCCACGCTCGGTCGTAGCAAAAATAGTACGGTGTAAACCGTCCATCAGTTCTACGGCCGTGAAAGCTTTCTTTCCATTTACCGATTCGTTTTCGAGCATGCGCATCAGACGCGTATTCGACAGCAAATCCCAAAGGATATAAGATTGCGCATTTTTCAGAACTTGTGTAGGCGCATTTTCAACGACTCCCATCGGAGTATTGCGAAGCAGATAAGTATACTCTCCCACCTCAGCATCGAACAGCCATTTCGGATAAGTCAACACTTCATCCAGCAGGAATTTCAATGCGGCCTGTTGCTTCTCTTTTTCTACGAACGTATACGTTTTCTGCCCGTCACCAACCATCGTATTCTCAAGATAAATGCCACCGATATTGGCCATTACATGATAAAGATAGTTGTTCCACTGATTGATAACAGCGTAATACAGACGGGAAGCCTCTTTATACGTCTGCCCCTTCTCACCGGTCGTAGTCCACTTTATTATTTCAGGAACCACACGCTTCAGATTTGCAATACCCAATTGAGAGGAACGTATGGCATCATCTCCCAGATCCTCATTCTGTGCACGCGGGTCTACGGCATCGCGCACATCCTGTGCTTCACTATATTTATAAAGACGGTCCGTATGACGGCTCAGGAAATCATAAAGCAAATCCTTTTCCGCTTCCGGTGTCTCCTTACCATACCAACGGTATCCATATTCAATGGCAAACAGATCATAAGGACCGATATGCGGTGAAAGTGCGGTTACTCCGTCACCCGGTTGAGCCACATAGTTGAAACGGGCATAATCCATGATAGAGGAAGAAGTAGAATTCATACGGTCGGTGAATGTCTTGGAACGCAATGAATCCGTAGGGAATGCCCATGACCCCATCATGTTGTGGCGTAATCCCAAAGAGTGACCTACCTCATGGCATGCTACAAAACGCATGGCGTCTCCCATCAACTCATCAGAGATCTTTACTCCACGGGCTTCGGGACGGATAGCGCCTGTCTGCACGGTAATCCATTCTTGCAACATACCGAGTACGTTGTGCCACCACATGATATCGGCTTCAAGAATCTCGCCCGAACGGGGATCGAGAATAGAAGGCCCCATAGCGTTGGCTTTGGTAGAAGCAGCATAAGTAAGTACGGAATAATTCACATCATCCATATCTATTATCATACTGTCCGTCACTTCTTTGGCAATAATAGCATTCTTAAAACCCGCACGTTCGAAAGCAACCTGCCAGTCTTCTATACCTTGCTTGATGTATTTACGCCAACGATATGGAGTAGAATTTTCGATATAGAACACGATCGGCTTGGCCGGTTCTACCAACTCTCCACGCAAATAACGTTCGCGGTCTTCCGGTTTCGGTTCCAGACGCCAACGGGTAATGAATTGCTTCTCTTCTACCTTCTGCTGGCCATCGCTATAACTCAACAGCGGATTAGTGAAATATCCGACACGGGCATTATCCAAACGGCCTGTCATCGGCTTTTCCGGAAGCAACATCAGCGAAGAGCTCACCTCTACCGTAACATATACGGAAGTAGTTCCTTCGGTCACTTTCGTCGTCAGTTCGGAAGTAGCCACCACGTTATTTTCAAACGATTTGATGGAAAGAATACGAGACAGGTTCTTTATGGCAGACGTGCCGAGATTGATATTGGTAAATACATTATTGATACTCGTCTCCGTCCCGTCGTAAATATCATTCACTTTAATCACCATCGCGGTAGAGTCGTTATTATACGCTTCTACTTTAAAACCGGCTATCAACGGAGAGATATAGTTGTTACGCACCGACTCACTGATAGCATCTTCGGCAGGCGAAAGCGGCAATACGCGACTTTGACGAATCAGCAATTTATTGGTTGCCTTATCGAGTTCAAAGCGCACCATCTGATTTTCATAATTCACTCCGCGATTGACTCCCGCTTCGTTCAGTTCTACGGGAACACGCTGCAATTTGTTCACAACCAACAGATCCCTTCCCAATAAATTCGATGGTACTTCAAAGTAATAATCGTTCTTCTTTTGGTATACATTAAACATACCACGCCGAACAATACTACCGTCTCCGGTCAGCTTTTCATACTCATTTTTAGATTTAATACTGTCGTTGGATTCTGTTTTTTTCTTCTTGCGGAACAATCTCATAGTGTCAGGGGTAGAAGTTCCGGCATACGATACAACGGAAGAAGCACACAAGAAAGTACCTGTGGCCACCGTAATTAGCAGGCTTGTTTTCAGTTTCATCAAGTTAATCTATCAATTATCACTGTTACTCTTTATTCTACTCAAAGAATAAAAGGGGGCTACAAAGATAATAAAACTATCAATATGAATAATTAAACGCGACAACTTTTGACGTTTTTTCTTAATTAAACCGAATTTTGCTTGCATTTTTATTCAAAGACGCACGTTTTCTGTTCACTGTTTAACATACTTTCCGGAAAACAAAGTATAAAAACAGACCCAAGCATACTTTGCGATACATATAATACTCCGCTACATATATTATAAAGTAATATTACGTATATTATAAAGCAGCATTACATATATTGGCACTATTTTTACATCCACATGGCAGCAAAGTATAAAGATTTAAGCTATCTTTGTCTCAAATAAACATCGTATGGAACTCTTAGTATATAAAGCTTCCGCCGGTTCCGGTAAGACTTTTACCTTAGCCGTGGAATACATCAAACTACTCATTCTCAACCCTCGTGCTTACCGGCAAATACTGGCCGTGACCTTTACCAATAAAGCGACAGCAGAGATGAAAGAGCGTATTCTCAGCCAGCTTTACGGTATCTGGAAAGGGGACAAGGACTCGGATGCCTATCTGAAACGGATTATCGCAGAAACAGGAAAACCGGTGGAAGAAGTGCGGGAAGCAGCTAAAGTAGCACTGACCAATATGCTGCATGATTACAGTCGCTTCCGGGTAGAGACAATCGACTCTTTCTTCCAGTCGGTGATGCGAAACCTCGCCCGTGAACTCGAACTAAGCCCCAACTTGAATATCGAATTGAACAACCAGGAAGTATTGAGCGATGCCGTGGATAGCATGATCGAAAAATTAGGCCCTACTTCCCCCGTATTGGCATGGTTGCTGGATTATATCAACGAACGCATTGCAGACGACAAGCGTTGGAACGTATCGGACGAGGTGAAAAGTTTCGGACGGAATATCTTCGATGAGGGATATATAGAGAAAGGAGAAGGACTCCGGCAAAAACTGATTGAGAATCCGGGACTCATCAAAAACTACCGTCGTGAACTGAAAGAGATGGAAACGGAAGCACTCGAACAGATGAAGGGATTCTACGATCAGTTTGAAGGAGAACTGGACGGGCATGCCCTCAATGCAGACGATTTGAAGAATGGTTCGCGCGGCATAGGAAGTTATTTCCGTAAACTCAATAATGGCATATTGGGCGATGACATACGCAATGCAACAGTAGAAAAGTGCCTGACGGATGAGAAAAACTGGGCGGCTAAAAGCTCGCCACGCTATCAGGACATTCTTCAATTAGCTTCCGGAAGCCTCATGCCTTTATTGAATGAAGCAGAGAAGTTCCGTTCGAAAAATAATAAGATAGTAAACAGTTGCCGGCTTTCCATGCAACACCTGAACAAGGTGCAACTGCTGGCAAACATAGACGAAGAGGTACGCCGGCTCAATCGGGAGAACAACCGCTTTTTATTATCGGACACCAATGCCTTGCTCCATCAACTGGTAAAGGATGGCGACTCTTCTTTCGTATTCGAGAAAATCGGGACAAACATCCGGAATGTAATGATAGATGAATTTCAGGACACAAGCCGCATGCAATGGGGAAACTTCCGGTTACTGCTATTGGAAGGGCTTTCACAAGGAGCAGACAGCTTGATTGTGGGAGATGTAAAGCAATCCATCTATCGTTGGAGAAACGGCGATTGGGGAATACTCAACGGGCTGAACGACCGCATAGAACACTTCCCGATACGGGTAGAAACCCTGAAAACAAACCGTAGAAGCGAAACCGATGTTATCCGGTTTAACAACGAAATATTTACATCGGCGGTAAACTATCTGAATGCAGTCTATAAAGAAGAATTAAAGACGGATTGCGAAGCACTGCAAAAAGCCTATTCCGATGTGGCGCAGGAATCTCCCAAAGAGGAGAGAAAAGGGTATGTCAAAGTATCCTTTCTCGAACCGGATGAAGAGCATGATTACACCGAACAGACGCTTATCGGCTTGGGCGAAGAGGTGGAACGTTTACAGAACTCCGGAGTAAAGCTCAATGACATTGCCATTCTCGTGCGCAAAAACAAAAGCATTCCCCGCATTGCCGATTACTTTGACAAAACACTGCAATACAAAATCGTATCCGATGAAGCCTTCCGCCTGGATGCCTCATTGGCTATCTGTATGATGATAGATGCCCTGCGTTATCTCTCCGATCCGGAGAACCGGATTGCCCGGGCTTCGCTTATTACCAATTATCAGTTGCAGATAAAAGGATACGAAGGCAGCTTGGACAACCTGCTAACCGCTCCGGCAGAGACGCTGTTGCCCGAAGCATTCATTAAAAAGATAGAGACATTAAGGTTAATGCCGCTTTATGAGTTACTGGAAGAGCTTTTCAGCCTTTTCGAAATGAACCGTATCAGCGATCAGGATGCCTATCTTTTCGCATTCTTCGATGCAGTGACGGATTATCTGCAAAGCAACTCATCCGAACTGGACGGCTTTATCCGCTTTTGGGAAGAGACGCTATGCGGCAAAACCATTCCCAGTGGAGAGATGGAAGGTATCCGCATCTTCTCCATCCACAAATCAAAAGGATTGGAATTTCATACGGTACTCCTGCCTTTCTGCGACTGGAAACTGGAGAATGAGACCAATAACCAGCTCGTGTGGTGTATTCCGGAAGAAGCCCCTTTCAATGAACTGGATATTGTGCCGGTGAACTACTCCGCACAAATGGGTGCTTCCGTCTATCAGAAAGACTATCAGCAGGAACGCTTGCAGTTATGGGTAGATAATCTGAATCTGCTCTACGTGGCTTTTACCCGTGCCGGAAAAAATCTGATTGTATGGAGCCGGAAAGGACAAAAGGGAACAATGTCCGAACTGCTGACGGCAGCATTGCCCGAAGTAGCCCGTAAGAACGGAATTGACTGGAACGAAGACGAGCCCTATGAACAAGGGGAACTCTGCCCCTCTTCGAAGAAAGAAGAAAAAGTTTCGACCAACAAGTTGACGCGGAAGCCGGACAAACTCCCGGTAAGCATGGAATCTATGCGGCACGAAATTGAATTCCGGCAGTCCAACCGCTCGGCAGACTTTATCAAAGGAATAGATGAAGAAGAGTCGGAAGACCGTTTTATCAACCGTGGACGCTTGCTACATACCCTGTTCTCGGCTATTGAAACAGAAAAAGACATTGATACGGCCATAGAAAGGTTGATCTTCGAAGGCGTTATCGGTAGCCGCAAAGTGGAAGAAGAGATACGGAAAGTGACTCATAAGGCTTTCTCCATGCCCGAAATACAGGATTGGTATTCGGGACGCTGGCAATTGTTCAATGAATGTGCCATTATATATAAGGAAGACGGGGTGTTGCAAACCCGCCGACCGGACAGGGTAATGATGCAGGACGGGCAAGTAGTGGTGGTGGTGGACTTCAAATTCGGTAAACCGAACAAGAAGTACAACAAGCAGGTACAGGGATACATGCAATTACTGACGAAGATGGGATACGGTAATATCAGGGGTTATTTGTGGTATGGACCTCTCCCCCGGCCCCTCTCCGCAGGAGAGGGGGAAGAAGATACTGACTCCGGATGGGAAAAGGGGAAAGTGGTGGAGGTGAAGCTGGAGCCTACATACAAGACTGCATGCTTGAACTCTTATAATTGCTTGAAAGAGTTGCAGAAGAAAAACAAATTAAATCCGACAGATGCCGAACGGGTTCTATGGGAATATCTTCGACGAGAACAGTTAGGATATAAGTTCAGACGGCAGCAAGTCATTGATAATTATATAGCAGATTTCGCTTGTCTTGAATCTAAACTGATTATTGAATTGGATGGCGACTACCATTTGACTGCTGAACAAATTCTGAAAGACCGGGAACGTACGGAAAGACTGTCGCTTTTAGGATACAAGGTGATACGTTTTAAAAATGAAGAAGTGATCGATAATCCGGAAACAGTGATTAAACAGATCAAGAATATTCTTATTGCTTCCAATAACGAAGAGACATAGACTCTTAATATTTCTTTGAATGTATGACTCTTATAATTAAACATCATAATAAACCTCTTTATATATAACCCTAACATGCCCTACTCCAATAATCAGACACACTCCCCCCTCTCCCACGGAGAGGGGTCGGGGGAGAGGCCTACCTTTCTCGAACTGGTCGCTCAAGACCTCCACAGTAAAATCGGCAACGATCTCTCACGGGTAGCCATCGTTTTTCCAAATAAACGTGCCAGTCTGTTTTTCAATGAACACTTGGCTGCGCAATCCGATCGCCCTATCTGGTCGCCCGCATATATCAGTATCAGCGAATTGTTTCAACAATTATCCATACAGAAATTAGGTGATCCCATCCGGTTAGTTTGTGAGTTGTATAAGGTCTTTCGCGAAGAGACTAAAAGTGAAGAATCACTGGACGACTTTTATTTCTGGGGAGAATTGCTCATCAGCGACTTTGATGATGTAGACAAGAATCTGGTAGATGCCGACAAGCTTTTTACCAACCTGCAAGATTTAAAAAACATCATGGATGATTTCGACTTTCTCGATGAAGAACAAGAAAGCGCCATCCGACAGTTCTTTCAAAACTTCTCCATAGAGAAGCATACGGAGCTAAAGGAGAAATTTATTTCTCTTTGGGATAAATTAGGTGATATTTACCGCAATTACCGTTCACGGCTTACAACATTAGGCATAGCCTATGAAGGGATGCTTTACCGCAACGTTATCGAAGCACTCGACACAGACACGCTCCGCTATGACAAATATGTATTTGTCGGCTTCAATGTGCTCAACACGGTGGAAACCCGCTTCTTCTCCATTCTGAAAGATGCCGGCAAGGCGCTTTTCTACTGGGATTATGACATTTTCTATACCCGATTGTCCCAACAGAAACACGAAGCCGGTGAATTTATCCTCCGTAACATGAAGTTATTCCCTAATGAACTTCCGGAAGAAGTCTTCGATTGCCTGCGCCACCCTAAGAAAGTACGCTTCATCTCCTCCCCTACGGAAAATGCACAAGCCCGTTACCTACCCGAATGGGTGAGAGGACTGGCACAGGAACACTCTATCTCCGATTCGGAAAAAGAAAATGCAGTGGTGCTTTGCAATGAATCACTGCTACTTCCTGTCCTCCACTCTATCCCGGCAGAGGTGAAGAATGTCAACATTACCATGGGATTTCCTTTGGCGCAAACTCCGGTATATAGCTTTATCAATGCAGCCGTCGAGCTACAAACCACCGGTTACCGGATGGAAACCGGGCGTTACAGCTATGAAGAAGTGCAGGCCATATTAAAGCATCCCTATACCCGTCAGCTTTCCTCCAAAGCGGAATCTTTGGAAAGAGAACTGACCCGTACCAACCGTTTTTATCCCTTACCCACGGAACTGAAACAGGATGATTTCCTCTCCTTGCTTTTTACACCGCGTAGCGGCATTCGTGAACTGTGCCTGTACATCACAGAACTATTGAAGGAGGTCTCTATCCTATACCGGCAGGAATCGGGACAGGAAGACATCTTCAACCAGCTCTACCGGGAATCCCTGTTTAAGAGCTTCACGATGGTGAACCGGCTACTCAATCTGATCGAAAATGATGAACTTCAAGTACGGATAGACACATTGAAACGTCTGCTCAACCGCATACTTGCCGCCGCCAACATTCCTTTTCACGGCGAGCCGGCCATCGGTATGCAGGTAATGGGGGTGCTCGAAACCCGTAACCTCGATTTCCGTAACCTTATCATGCTATCACTCAACGAGGGCCAACTGCCCAAAGGCGGAGGAGAGTCCTCTTTTATCCCCTACAATCTCCGCAAAGCCTTCGGGATGACCACCATCGAGCATAAGAATGCCGTATATGCCTACTATTTCTACCGTCTGATTCAACGGGCGGAAAATATCACGTTAATATACAATAGTTCTTCCGATGGCTTGAACCGGGGAGAATGGTCACGCTTTATGTTACAGTTCCTTGTAGAATGGCCACACGAAACCAGTTACGAATTCCTTGAAGCCGGTCAGTCTCCTCAAAAAAGCCGGGAGATAACGATCGAGAAAACGCCTGCAATACGAAGCCGCATGCTGAACAGGTATAATTTCAATCAGAATCCGAAGGCGCTCCCGCTCTCTCCATCGGCCCTGAATGCCTATCTGGATTGCAGCCTGCGATTCTATTACCGTCACGTGGCCGGATTGAAAGCACCGGATGAAGTAAGTGCAGAGATCGATTCCGCACTGTTCGGTACCATTTTCCATCGCTCGGCAGAATTGGCATACGGCGAATTAAGTGCTAACGGAAAAGAGATACGGAAAGAGGATTTAGAACGCCTGCTACGGGATGATGTCCGCATTCAAGGATATGTAGACCGTGCATTTAAAGAAGAATTTTTCCACGTCCCCCTTGACGAACGCCCCGAATACAACGGAGTACAGTTGATCAATTCAAAGGTAATCAGTTCCTACCTTCGCCAGTTATTGCGCAATGATCTGGCCTATGCACCTTTCTCCATGGCAGGAATGGAAGAACCCGTAGAAGAATCGTTGGAAGTAAACACACCGGAAGGAACCATCAAAATCAAAATAGGCGGAACGATAGACCGCATGGATTGTAAAGAAGATACTCTCCGGATTGTGGACTACAAAACCGGAGGAAGTCCCAAGACACCGGCCAATATCGAACAGTTATTCATCCCCGCCGAAGGGAGGCCTAATTATATTTTCCAGACATTCCTGTACGCTGCCATCATGAGCAGAAAGCAGTCACTGAAAGTAGCTCCTGCCCTACTCTACATTCATCGGGCAGCCAATGAAAGTTACTCTCCGGTCATTGAGATAGGCGAACCCCGTAAACCCAAAATACCCGTAAATAACTTTGCCTTCTTTGAAGATGAGTTCCGAGAGCGGTTACAGAGGTTACTGGAAGAAATATTCGGAGCGGAAACACCCTTTACACAAACAGAAAACACGAAAGCCTGCGAATACTGCGACTTCCGTGCTTTATGCAAAAGATAAAGCACTGTGCTCACTGTCCGTATGCATAGTGCTTATAGACCATATGCTCGGTGCCTACGGATCGTATGCCCGGTGCTTACAAACCGTATACCCTATACTTGGGAATCATCGGCATGGATGCCGGATCAATCATATCTTGGCCGACTGCAAAGCAGCCATCACCAATCGAATATCCGCATAGGAAACCTCGTCTCCCAAAGCTGCTTTTATAAACGTAATGCCACGGGCATCGGCATTCTCCTGCAAATAGCGGGTTATTTTATCTACTTTCTCCCGGGATACCAATTGATCGACTTTAACGACTCCCGAACGTACATAATGCTCCAGATGTCCCGCAATAGTTCCGGTTACCAACTCGCGCTTCCTGGCAATCTCTTCGATATCCATCCCTTGGCGAAACATGAAATAACTTATCTCTTTTGTATCTATCCGAGGAGTTTTAGCCGCCAATTCTGCAACCACATCTGTACCCGAGCTTTTGGTCTTTTTGGCTCTTTTGACAGGTACTTCCGGCATTTCCGGCTGATGTATTTTATTTTCGGTCACATACCGATTTACCATGTCCAACAGAATATCACCATACTTCTCCGCTCCTTTTTTTCCAAAATAAGGAATACGTACCAAAGAAGCTATATCCCGAGGTAAAAGATTGACGATACCCAATATCGCTTTCTGTTGAATAACCGTATACACAGGAAGCCCGGCCTTAGCTGCTTCTGTATTTCGCCATGCTATTAGCTGTTTATAGAGATCCGGATGAAGAATGTCCGTAGGTACTTCTATCTTTTCTCCCCGATCTGCTTTCGTGGCAGACGAGGATGTACGTGATTTGGAAGCGCCGGTATCTCCCTTTCCGCTTCCCTCAATTGTAAGTACCGCTTTCCGCTTCAAATAGGAAGGCACGGTAAAGCCCTCTTTTTCTGTAAGCAGAAGAGTCCCTTTCTTTATATATAATGCCGATTGAAGCGCTGCCAAAGCTTCGCTGAATTTTTTCTTCAATTCTTTATTGTCCGTTTGGATTTTAGTGCCAGCCACCAACGGAGAAAGTATTTCCTCCAACTGCCCGGCAAAATAATGTGCACCGGATATCAGACGCTGTTGCAAGCGATCATCGTGCATATAATCACCGGAAGCATTTACCAACTCCGTATATTGCAATTGAAAAGTATCTCCCACTTTCACAATTTTCGTTTTATATAATTCATCCGCTTCCTTATATCGCTCCAGCAATTTGGGATAAAGCCGGTACAAATGCTCATCCAAGAGACGGAGTACAAGTGCAAAATGACGCTCCAGAGAGTGAAAATCAAATTGTTCGCAAAGTAATTCATAGAAATAACGGTGCTGCAACTTATTCAGTTTTTCCTTATCGGGTGACAGCGTTTCCACCTCACGGGTGAATTCATCGATCGTATCATCACTGATAATCGCCTCTTTCCGAAGCGGAGAACCTAAGACAAGCCCTTCAAGGCTTTTGCAACGGCTTAACGCAACATACACCTGCCCGTGCGCAAATGAAGCATTGGCATCGATAATAGCCCGTTCAAAAGTAAGTCCCTGGCTTTTATGAATCGTAATAGCCCATGCCAAACGGATGGGATACTGCCGGAAACGCCCTTCCACTTCTTCCGTAATTTCCTTCGTTTCAGGATTCAACGTATATTTACTATTGGTCCATTCTTCCGTTTCCAAAAGAAAAGATTCATCATCTCCGTTTCCACGCACCATGATACCGTCTTTGGACACGCTTGTTACCAGACCGATCTTTCCATTATAAAACCGATGTTCGCCGGAAGAATCATTTTTGATAAACATAATCTGTGCTCCCTTCTTCACAGTCAATACCTCATCGGCTGGATAAGCGGATTCGGGAAACGTACCTTCGGTTTTTGCCCGAAAACTATAAGCCTGTCCCGGTAAGGCTACCAGTTGGCGGTCGTTATATTGCTGGGCTTGATAATTATGGGTGGTCAGACGGATGTATCCCTCTTCTTCCTTCGGACGAAAACCGGGAAGATAACGCTTGTTCAGTTCCGTAAGCACCGAATCGTCAGCGGTATTTTCACGTATCCTGTTCAATAAATTCACAAAGGCAGTATCACTCTGGCGATAGATATGCTTTAATTCGATGGTCACATATTCCGTTTCACGCAAAGCCCGGCTACCGAAGAAGAAAGCCGTGTCATAATACGGTTTCAACAACTGCCAGTCATCCTCTTTCACAACAGGAGCCAACTGCTGAAGATCGCCGATCATCAAAAGTTGTACACCACCAAACGGTTTATACCGGTCGCGATACTGACGTAACACGGCATCGATGGCATCCAGCAAATCAGCACGTACCATACTTATTTCATCAATCACCAAAAGGTCCAAGCTACGGATGATATTGATCTTCTCTTTCCCGAATTTATGGAAAGTCTGGGCAGACGTAAATTTAGTATCAGGCACATAAGGTGCAAAAGGCAGTTGAAAAAAAGAATGCATCGTTACTCCGCCTGCATTGATAGCGGCAATCCCCGTAGGTGCCACCACTACCATACGTTTCGGTGATTTGGCTTTCAGTTCTCTGAGAAAAGTAGTTTTACCTGTGCCGGCTTTTCCTGTCAGAAACAGATGCGTACCCGTATTTTCGATAAATTGCCAGGCGAGCTGTAAATCCGGATTGTTTTCCATACGATCTATAATTGCTTTGTTTTTCTGCCAAAGATACGGAAAACGATGATTATTTCGCCAAAAGGTGGTTTTAACTTTGTATCTTTTTATCAGTTTCACAACGGATCATTTAATAACCACTTAGGCATAAAGCAATATTCTGAAAGAATTTATATCGAGAGAATAAAAAAAGAGATTAAAACGGAGTGGACACATCATTATAAAACATCACACATCAAAGAAATCTCCACATCAGTTTTAGAAGAATATCTGATAAAAGTCGATAAAATAAAAAAGAGTCATCTGCTTTTTATAGCAGACAACTCCTTTTCAAATATTTACTTAAGGCAAGATTATTTCATCGATCCCCCGATAATATCCAGCAACTCATTCGTTATCGCCTGCTGGCGTCCCTTATTATACTGCTTGGTCAAATCCTGAATCAGTTCATTCGCATTATCCGTTGCCACTTGCATAGCCAATGTACGGGCAGCATGCTCGGATGCATTAGAATCCATAGCGGCTGTAAAAACCTCCTGGCACAATACTTTCGGAATCAAATCGGCGATAAACTGCTCGACTGACGGTTCGACAATATAATCGTTCATTACCTGATTTCCTTCCATTTCTTCAGCCTGTTCCTCTTCTATCCGGGTAAGATCGATCGGCAAATATTTTTCACGAACCAGTTCCTGTACGCCCATCGATTTGAAATGGTGATAAATCAGTTCTACACGATCGATGTCCTTGGACACGAAAAGTTCCATTAAATGTTCTGCAAGAGCAGATGCCTCCTGATAAGTGGGCTTATCAGCTAACTGCTGATAACTGCCTTTCGGGAAAAAGCCCATCTTCTTCACTGCCTCCTCCACCTTACGCCCGATAGGATAAATCAAGATATTATCCTGACCCAACTTGCGGTATTCACCGATGGTATGCAGAAACATTTTGATAACATTGGCATTGAAAGCACCACACAAAGAACTGTTGGAAGAGAACAAGACAATAGCCACACGCTTTACCTCACGCTCCTCCACATAGGGAGATTCGATCGAAAGATCACCACTGAGAAAATTATGCAGAATCTTGTTCAGTTGCCTTTGATATGGCAACATATGTTCAATGGCTCCTTGCGCCTTATGTAATTTGGCAGAAGCCACCATCTTCATTGCTGAAGTGATCTTTCGGGTACTCTGTACCGAATTTATTCTGGTTTTTACTTCTTTAAGTGAAGCCATATTGTTTTAGTAGTTAGTAGTTAGAATTTAGTAGTAAGCATGGAGATAGTGAAAATTGGTAGTTAGAAGTCAGTAGCTGGTAGTTAGTAGCTGGTAGTTAGAAGCTGGTAGTTAGAAGTTAGTAGCTGAAAGTTAACAGTCAGATACAATGAATAGAAAACACCGGGAATAAAACCGGATTCAACACTCTAAATCATTCCTACTTAACTACTTGACTACTTAACTACTACCTACTTAATCACTACCTACTTAATCACTACCTACTTAACCACATACCCACTCTACCACCTTATTAATTCATAAATTGTTTCGCCACCATTTCCGCCGTCTCACGAATACCCTTTTCAACTTCTTCATTGATCACACCGGTTTTCAGTACATCGAGAACATCTGCCTGATGGTTAATGGCAAGACTCTCCTGGAAACTGCGTTCAAAATCTTCCACCTTATCCAAAGGTACATTACGCAGCAAACCATGAACACCACAATAGAGGATAGCAATCTGTTTCTCTACCGGCATCGGGCTGTACTGCGGCTGCACAAGCAAACGGGTATTCTTCTGCCCCTTATCAATGATGTGGGCAGTCACAGGATCCATATCGCCACTAAATTTCGTAAACGCTTCCAATTCACGGTATTGTGCCTGGTCTATTTTCAATGTACCGGCTACCTTTTTCATCGCTTTGACCTGAGCATTACCTCCTACACGGGATACAGAAATACCCACATTGATAGCCGGACGGTTACCCTGATTAAAGAGATCGGTATCGAGGAATATCTGCCCGTCGGTAATCGAAATTACATTCGTAGGGATATAAGCGGATACGTCGCCGGCTTGTGTCTCGATGATAGGTAATGCAGTCAAAGAACCACCTCCCTTCACCATTCCCTTAAGGCTGTCGGGGAGGTCATTCATCTCACGCGCCACTTCTTCCTGATTGATAATCTTTGCCGCACGTTCCAACAAGCGGGAATGCAGATAGAATATATCACCCGGATAAGCCTCGCGCCCGGACGGACGACGCAGAATCAAGGACACTTCGCGGTAGGCAACGGCCTGTTTGGAAAGGTCGTCATAAACCACCAATGCATCACGGCCGGTATCACGGAAATATTCACCGATAGCGGCACCCGAGAACGGTGAGAAGTATTGCAAGGCAGCAGGATCACCGGCTGTAGCAGCTACCACAATAGTGTACTCCATCGCACCATATTCGCGCAAAGTATTCACGATAGAAGCAACCGTAGAGCCCTTCTGGCCAATGGCAACGTAGATGCAATACACAGGCTTGCCTGCCAGATAATTTTCACGTTGATTGATAATGGTATCGATGGCAATGGCCGTCTTACCGGTCTGCCGGTCACCGATGATCAACTCACGCTGTCCACGGCCGATAGGAATCATGGCATCCACCGCTTTCAATCCCGTCTGCAACGGCTGGTTCACCGGCTGGCGGAAAATTACCCCCGGTGCTTTACGCTCCAACGGCATTTCGTATAACTTCCCGCCAATCGTGCCCTTTCCATCCAGAGGTTCCCCCAACGGATCGATCACACGTCCTAACATGCCTTCACCCACACGGATAGAAGCAATACGCCGGGTACGCTTTACGGTATACCCCTCTTTGATCTTATCTGTAGGTCCCAGCAGCACGGCTCCCACATTATCTTCTTCGAGGTTCATTACAATAGCTTTAATGCCATTGTCGAATTCCAGCAATTCGTTTGCTTCGGCATTCCGCAACCCATAAATACGTGCCACGCCATCACTGACCTGCAACACCGTACCTATCTCATCGAGCTGCACACGCGTATCGATGCCTTCAAGCTGACGACGCAGTATATCGGATACTTCGCTTACTTTTATATTTTCAGACATAATTATATTTACGATTTGACTATTTACGATTGAAATTAGAAAATTAGTGAACGGATAACTCTTGATATTTACGATTAGACGATTGACGGATTACGATTGAAATTACTCTGATTCGCAATTTGATTCGGTTTGATAACGCCGAGTACCTCCAATCGTAAATCGTAAATCGTCTAATCGCAAATCCCTACACTATTCTTCTGTTCTTATCAATAAACTGTTGTTTCACACGCTTCAACTGGGTAGCTATGCTGGCATCCAAGCGATAATCATTGATATCGAAAACAAAACCACCTTCAATAGACGGATCTACCACAGTTTCCAACTCCATTTGCGCATGAAGAATCGCACCGGCAGAATTACGTATCCGTTCTTCCGTTTCTTTATCGACAGGTACCGCCGTGATAAGTTTGCCTACACCGATGTGTTTCAGCTTCCTGTACAAATCCAGAAAAGACAGGCTAATAAATTGCAGGAACTGTTCGCGATTGTTCTTCAGCACCAATGTGATAAAGCGGGAAAAAGTACGGCTTACTCCTTGATCACCGGTAGCAGCCGCACAAATCAACGAATACTTCTCACGGATATTCAGCACAGGATTTGACAGGGCTTCTTTCAAGTTCGGAAAAGCAGAAAGATTTCTCGACAGCATCTTCATCTCTTTGTAAAGCGTATCCTCTGCACGATTTTCTTTTGCATATTCAATCAGTGCTTTCGCATAGCGCATTGAAACAACTCCTATATCCATACTTCATTCCAGTTAATTCTTATTCAATACTTCGTCCAGCATCCGGTCTATCATCTCCATCTGCTCACGTTTGTCATCCAGATTCTTACGGATCACTTTCTCGGCAATATCCACCGAAAGTATGGCAACTTGCCGGCGGATATCACGGATTGCCTCGTCCTTTTCTATCTGGATCTGCTTCTTCACCTCATCCAGTTCTTTCTGGGCGGCAGCTTCTGCCTGCTTACGGGCTTCGTGAATAATCTTATCACGCTCCTGCATAGCCTCTTTCAAGATACGTCCCTGCTCCTTGTTAGCGGCAACCACGAGCGCTTCGCCCTGTTCCTTCAATTTAGACAACTGGGCATTGGCTTCCCTGGCCACCTCCAGAGACTGGTCGATGTAGGTTTTACGGCCTTCCACCATCTTAACGATGATGGGAAAACCATATTTCGCCAATACAACGAACACAATCCCAAACGAGAGGAACATCCAGAATAACAGGCCACTATCGGGTAATAACAATGACATAAGGCTATTTACAATTAAATGATTTACAATTTACGATTGAGAAATCGATACACATCATTTGTTCCGGCATCTTATAAGAAGAATACCAACAAACAAACAACGACTGCCAACAGAGCCACACCTTCAATCAAAGCGGCAGCAATAATCATATTCATACGGATATCGCCCGAAGCTTCCGGCTGGCGTGCAATAGCTTCCATAGCCGAACCACCGATTTTACCAATACCCAAACCTGCGCCGATTACGGCAAGACCGGCACCCATAGCTGCTCCCAACTTTCCGATAGCAGCACCAGCGGCTGCTTGTAATAAGACTGATAGTAACATAATTTTCAGTTTTAAAATGGTTTATATTATTAATTTAAAATTCAAGAATAACATGACTTCACCCGACCGTTATTTATTCAGCTATTTATTTAGCCACTTCTTCGGCCTTGCTCCCCTCTTGTGCCAAACCGATAAATACGGCAGACAACATGGTGAAAACATAAGCCTGTATGAATGCCACCAACAGCTCAAGTGCATTCATAAAGATATTAAACAAAACCGAAGCAACGGTCAGTGTCCCGTTCAATGCGGGCCCCATACTTGCCGAAATAAAGATCAGACAGGTGAGCACCAACATAGCCATATGCCCCGAAAGCATATTCGCAAACAGACGGATCATCAACGCGAAAGGCTTGGTAAACACTCCGAAAAATTCGATAAACGGCATCATCGGTATAGGTACTTTAAGCCACCAGGGTACATCGGGCCAGAATATATCTTTCCAATAATGCTTGGTACCGAAAATATTGACAGCCAGAAATGTACAAATGGCCAATACCATTGTGATGGCAATGTTTCCGGTCACATTCGCTCCACCGGGAAAGAAAGGTATCAGTCCCATGAGGTTATTGATGAAGATAAAGAAAAAGGCAGTCAGCAGATAAGGAGCAAACTTCTTATAATTAGGTCCCACGCAACTCTTTATCACATCGTCGTGTATCATCATAATGAACATTTCCATGAAACCGACAAAACCACCGGGTGCCAATGCTCCCTGTTCGCGCTTGCGATACCAATGCGCCACGCTCAAAACAATGACCAGCAACAATACACTGTTCATCAACAACGACAAAGTGACCTTTGTAATCGAAATGTCCCACGGACGAACCTGTTCACCGGCCTCATTGTATTCCACGATCTTCCCTTCATACTTGCTTCCGGAAGGAGCAATGGAAAAGCCCTCATACGTTCCTCCGTTCTCTTCAAGCCGTGAGGAAAGAAAAGTGTGCCAGCCGCTATTCGAACTGTACACGATTACCGGCAACGGAATTGTGATATGTGTGTTGCCCCAGGTAGTGATATGCCATTCATATGAATCTCCGATATGCCCGAAAACGATACTTTTCACATCAACCGTGTTCTCTTTTTGTTCGCCGGGCGTGATCTCCTCCTGCGCCAATGCAGGAAGCGAAACAAGCAGCCCCAACGCGAAGAACAATCCTGTGAATATGTTACGCAACTGTTTCATTTTTTGTTTTATTTTTCTTTTGTCGTTTCTTATTCAGCTCATAGCCTGCAAAGAAGCTTGTCTCAAATACCAGATAAATCAGATAGTTCACGATAAAGGTAAGCAGAAATGCCACCGCCTCTTCCCGGACTACCATGCAATATATCACCAGAACGATTACAGAAAGAATCATCTTAAGCACCTTCATGGCCAGATGAAGCAGCAACATCTTTTCAGGAGCAAACCGCCGGCAAGCATCGAACATATAGATATTGAATACTCCGAAAATATAGAAGAATACCGGAATCAGCGGATAACCTCCAAAATAATGTTCGGGCACCAAAGAGAAATAAGTGACTCCACCCACTCCACTCAACAAAAGAGTGATAAGAGTAAGATAGAGCAGATACTTACGCTTTGTTAGATTTATGCTCATTTTATGTTGCTGTGTTTTTCTGTTTCTAAATTCAATATTATCGTCAGGAGACACAAACGGATACCTTACCGTCACTCATCTCCACAAAACCACCCTGAATATCGAGCGTACATTCTTCATTATCATCGGTCACATAGCTCAACTTCCCTTCTTTCAAAGAAGAGACGATCGGAGCATGTTGCGGCAAAATAGTAAACGATCCCATTGCTCCGGGCAGAGTCACACTATTTACTTCTCCATCGAATATCTCTTTTTCAGGAGAGACAATACTCAAATGCAATTCTTTCATTCTCAATAATGTGCTAATGTGCCGATATGCCAATGTGCCAATTGGCTGCGCACAATTAATTATTCAATTTTATGAATGGCCGTCTTACCAATTGGCACATTGGCATATCGGCACATTCATGCATTATTTCTTCGCCTGTTCGAGCAATTGTTTCCCCTTCTCAATGGCTTCTTCAATCGTACCCACATTCAGGAAAGCCTGTTCGGGCAGATCATCCACCTCGCCATCCAGAATCATACGGAAACCTTTGATCGTATCTTCTATGGAGACCATCACACCGGGTACGCCGGTAAACTGTTCGGCTACGGAGAAAGGTTGCGAAAGGAACCGTTGTACACGACGTGCACGATTCACAAGCGTCCTGTCTTCATCCGAAAGTTCTTCCATACCCAAAATCGAAATGATATCCTGCAACTCTTTGTTACGCTGAAGAATCTGTTTTACCCGCTGTGCTACTTCATAATGCTCCTGCCCCACGATATGCGGATCGAGAATACGTGAAGTGGAAGACAACGGATCTACCGCCGGATAGATGCCTAACTCCGTTATTTTACGGTCGAGTACCGTGGTGGCATCGAGGTGTGTAAAAGTAGTTGCCGGTGCCGGGTCGGTCAAGTCATCGGCAGGCACATATACAGCCTGTACAGATGTAATAGAACCGTATCGGGTTGAAGTGATCCGCTCCTGCATAGCTCCCATCTCTGTTGCTAACGTAGGCTGATAACCCACTGCCGAAGGCATACGTCCCAACAATGCCGAAACTTCAGAACCGGCCTGCGTGAAACGGAAAATATTGTCGATAAAGAACAGAATATCCCGTGGTCCGTCACCTTCCGAATGCATATCACGGAAAGATTCCGCTACCGTCAATCCGGACAAAGCCACAGAAGCACGTGCTCCCGGCGGTTCATTCATCTGACCGAACACTAATGATACCTGCGATTTCTTCACCTCCTCATAGTCAATTTTCGACAAATCCCAATGTCCTTTCTCCATGCTCTCTTTGAAAGCTTCTCCATAGCGGATAACCCCGGATTCTATCATCTCACGGAGCAAGTCATTACCCTCACGGGTACGCTCTCCCACTCCGGCAAATACAGAAAAACCATTATGTTTCTTGGCTATATTGTTAATCAGCTCTTGGATAAGCACCGTTTTGCCTACACCGGCGCCACCGAATAAACCGATTTTACCACCTTTTGAATAAGGCTCGAGAAGGTCGATTACTTTGATACCTGTATACAGCACTTCCTGTACAGTGGTCAAATCTTCAAATTTAGGGGGATCACGGTGAATGGAATAAGCTCCCTCACGGCTAAGCTCTTTCATACCGTCAATAGAATCGCCGACAACATTCATAAGTCGTCCTTTAATCTGTTCACCTACCGGCATGGTGATCGGCCCGCCCGTCGGATATACTTTCATACCACGCAGCAAACCGTCGGTACTATCCATTGCAACAGTTCTTACCGTATTTTCACCAATGTGTTGTTGCACTTCTACAATCAGAATTTTGCCGTTCGGCCTTCTTATCTCCAACGCATCGTGTATGCTGGGCAACACCAGTTCGGCCTCCGTACCTTCAAAGTACACATCGACCACAGGCCCGATTACCTGAGAGATATGTCCGATAATCTGTGACATAAGCAATCTTTTTATATATTATTTTCTAAACTTCATAGCATAGCAAGTCGCGTTTTTATCAACTTTACTATTAAAATAACGTCTGAGATTTTGTTTTGTTCACACACCCGTCAATACAAGTAGTTAAACAAACAACTGTGCAAATGTAGAAACAATTGTGATTCATTATTCTCATTTGCTTTTTTTTTGTTTTAGATAACATTCGTTAGGCCTAAAAATACTACTAACAGACCGATAATCACAACAAAAAAAGAGTATTTCTAACCAAAATATTATCTTAAGATTCATTTTATCAGAAAAACGTTTTTACCCAATCGAGTTTTCTGCATTTATCGCAAGAGTCAACTCATTAGATTGCAAAAGAGATAGTAAAGAGGACAACGGGTTTCGTGTCCGAGCACAACAAATTCGCCATAATGATCCGGAAAATGTAAGAAATCATAGCTTCCGGATGATCTGAAAAGACGATTATTAATTTTTGCAAACGATAAAATGTAATTATTATGACCATACAGCCCTGTTTTTCTTTATCGGATGTATGACCGCACGCCTTCACATACTTTTTGTGAAGTTATCAAAATCATAACTATCTCCCATTACCCCATATGAGACAACCGGAGACAAAATCACCGGAAAGCATGCATATCATCATATAAAATACTGATATACTAATATTTAAGATATAGAAATACGTATTTAAGGGTATGTTAATAACGTATTCTTAGATGCAAAAGATTCATTTTATAAAGGAAAGAAATACATTCTTTATCAACAAGAATATAATAGTCCCAATGAACTGTTAAGAATGTTAATGAAAAGTGCCCCGTCACATCTATTATCGTAACGGGGCACTTCATCTATGGATATTATTTTCACAAAGTATTTTTATCAGAATACTTCCACTTTTTCTGCTATACGCTTTGCCTTATCACGTAATGTATCCAGATCGGAGCCCAGAGGAGCATAGCAAAGAACAACTCCCATACGACGATTCACACGGGTAAACGGTTTACCAAAAATACGCAGGTAAGTATCTTCTTCTTTAGTCACCTCTTCCATACCACGATATTGCGGACGTTCCTGACTGGCAATCGGAGACAGAATCACTGCGCTCGCTCCTATCCTCTCCTGCTTAATGCCCGGAATAGGTAAGCCCAATACGGCACGCAGATGAAGTTCGAACTCATTCAGATTTTGTGTTCCGGCCAATGTCACCATACCGGTATCGTGCGGACGCGGAGAAAGTTCGGAGAAATATACCCCGTTGTCATGGCTCAAAAAGAATTCCACTCCCCACAAGCCAGCCCCGGTCAAAGCTCTTGTCACCTTCTCTGCCATCTCCTCAGCTTCTTTCAGATGAGCAGGATCGATATGCGCCGGCTGAAAACTTTCGCGATAATCTCCCCCCTTCTGTACATGTCCGATAGGCGGGCAAAACAACGTCGGACCGTTTTTCTGGGTGACAGTAAGCAAGGTTATTTCGCTATCGAACTTGATGAACTCTTCAATAATAAGTTCACGGATATCACCACGACTGCCGTTGCAACCATACTCCCATGCATGTTCCAATTCGTCGGCGCTCTTCACCAACGACTGGCCTTTGCCGGAGGAAGACATCAAAGGTTTAACCACGCACGGAAAACCGATCTTATCGGCAGCTTCTTTCAATTCGTCCAAAGAAGTGGCATAAAAATATTTGGCAGTTTTCAGTCCCAATTCCTTAGCAGCAAGGTCGCGTATGGCTTTACGGTTCATGGTAAAGTTCACCGCACGGGCACTGGGCACTACCTGAATGCCTTCTTTCTCGAAGTCATACAAACGTTCGGTACGGATAGCTTCGATCTCCGGCACGATAATGTCCGGCTGATGTTTTCTGACCGCACGCTCCAATGCCTCACCATCGAGCATATTAAATACTTCACATTCATCGGCCACCTGCATAGCCGGAGCCCCGGCATACGAATCGCAGGCAATGATATACTGTCCTTTACGCTGAGCGGAAATAACAAACTCTTTTCCTAATTCACCGGAACCGAGTAAAAGTATTTTTTTCATGATTGAATATTTTTTAAATAATATGCAAAAGTAATGTTTTTCGATGAAACTTATTCAAATGACGAAGAGTAAAGATATAAAAAATGTCCCTGACCATCTTCAAACAGACAACCAGGGACTACATAATGAAAAATAAAGTAAAAAAAATATTAAAGTACAATATTTATTGATGCTGCTCACGCAACAAATCATTCACGGTCTTCACCGGATTAAAAGTAGAAAGCGGCACTTCAACGAATACTGTATTCCAATCGCTCATCGCACCGTTCCACAAGCCGGGAAGCTCCAGTGCTTTAAGGTCTTTGCCGTTCTTTGATTTATAAGAGATAAATCCGGTGGCTTTGTCTACATAATTCACCAAATCGAATTTATGTCCTTTATAATCACGCACAGCACATACAAGATCTACCGGATTAAAATGTGTTCCTTTTTCAAACATCTCTTTTGCAGCAGCATTATTCATATCGATCTGCGAGCTTTCCAATATCTGGAGAGAAATAGTACCGTCACTATTGTATGCAAGGAACGGGCCGCCACCGGGTTCACCCACATTCTTCACCATACCGCATACACGCATCGGACGATTCAGTTTCTTCTTCAAGTACATTGCCAACTCGGAATCTTCAAGATTCTTCGTTTCCGGATTCTTACAGAATAAGCTCTTTTGTACAAACTGAAGGATTTCCATTACCTGATCATGAGAGTAATCACCGCTATCGAGCAATTCCAAATATTCGAAAGTCTGTTTCTGCAAAGCAACCAGCACACCGGCTATCAGCTTCTTATACAATACCGTATCCGCCTTCAATCTGTCCGGCACCACATTATCTATATTTTTTATAAAGATGATGTCGGCATCCAAGTCGTTCAGATTCTCAATCAATGCTCCATGACCACCCGGACGGAAAAGCAATTTACCATTATCGCGGAAAGGCTGATTGTCCATATCGGCAGCAATCGTATCGGTACTGGGCTTCTGCTCTGAAAAAGTAATGTTATACTCAACACCGTAACGTTTTGCAAACTCTCCGGCTTTCTCGGCCACCAATACTTTGAAAAGTTCGCGGTGTTCTGTAGAGACTGTGAAATGTACATTTACCTTACCGCTCTTCCCGGCGGCATACATAGCACCTTCTGCCAAATGCTCTTCAAGCGGAGTGCGCGAACCTTCTTCGTATTTATGGAATTTGAGCAACCCTTTGGGTAAAGCCCCATAGTTCAATCCGGCTTCTTCCAACAAAGCCGCAACCACAGCTTTGTAATTTCCTTCGCCCATCAATCCGGGAATATCTTTTCCTGCCATACGCCGGCAAGCCACATTCAAATCATCATAAAATGCAAATTTATCGATACCTTCAAAAAATGCCTGTTCAAACTTCGTCGTAGGCCGTTCATAGTCAGCTCCTAAAAACTCAAACAGGTTCTTGAACATACGACTGGCAGCTCCCGAAGCAGGAACAAACTTTACAATCGTCTTATCCGTATTCTTATATGCATCCCATGCTGCAAGATATGCTTCCTGTTCATCTGTGGCAGGAGCCAGAATTCCCTTCTCTACAGACGCTGCCGCATCCAACTTTAAATATGGGAAACCTTTTTCGAAGCAAGCCAGTTGCTCGGCTATCTGTGCTTCTGAAATACCTTTTTTGGCAAGCAACTCTTTGTCTTGTGGTGTTATCATACGTATCTAATTTTATTAATTGATGCCCAAAAATACAAAATGTTATTTAGTTATGCTCTTTTACTAAACAAAAAAAACTACTTTTACAGCAAAATAATAATTAGCCAATATGCCAATGTGCCAATTGCCATGCGGTACATTTTTTCATAGCGCAGCCAATTGGCACATTGGCATATTGGCACATTGGCTAATTATTCAATTGGTACATTTAAATGATTATTTATCATGGAGAATATTTCATTTTTCACCCCAGAAGAGAAAGCTGAGCTATTCGCTTTATACAAACAACTGATACGGACAGCAGGAGAAAGTATCACAAAGGATGACACCCGGAAATTGAAAAAATACCTTATTCATGCAGCACAGTGTAATCATCTTTGCCGCAATAACTTTGGTATGAATCCTGTAATCAGAGATTTACAAACGGCTGTTATAGTAGCCGATGAAATAGGAATGAAAGGTTCGTGCCTGGTGGGAATCATGTTGCACGAAATCGTAAAAAATAACGTATTACCGCTCACAACCGTACGCAGTGAATTCGGAGAAGATGTAGCAAGTATCATTACCGGGTTGGTAAAGACAAACGAACTTTACGCCAAAAGTCCGGCTATCGAATCGGAAAATTTCCGCAACCTGCTCCTCTCCTTTGCCGAAGATATGCGGGTGATTCTGATCATGATTGCCGACCGCGTCAATATCATGAGGCAAATCAAAGACTCCGACAACGAAGAAGACCGTGTTAAAGTTGCCAATGAAGCAGCCTATCTGTATGCTCCACTGGCTCACAAGTTAGGGCTCTACAAGCTAAAATCCGAATTGGAAGACCTGTCACTAAAATACACCAAACGAGATACGTATTACTTCATCAAAGACAAACTGAATGAAACAAAAGCGTCCCGCGATAAGTACATCGCATCCTTTATCGAACCGATCAAACGAAAAGTGACAGAAGCCGGCTTGAAGTTCGACATCAAAGGGCGCACCAAATCCATTCATTCCATCTGGAATAAAATTCAAAAACAAAAAACATCTTTCGAGGGCATCTACGATCTCTTTGCAATCCGTATCATCATCGATGCGGAACCGGATAAAGAAAAGCAGGAATGCTGGCAGGTATACTCCATTGTGACAGACATGTACCAGCCCAACCCGAAACGCCTGCGCGACTGGCTTTCCATCCCGAAAAGCAACGGTTACGAATCACTCCATATCACAGTAATGGGGCCGGAAGGGAAATGGGTGGAAGTACAGATCCGTACCCGCCGAATGGACGAAATAGCCGAACGGGGACTGGCTGCCCATTGGCGCTATAAAGGAATAAAAGGAGAAACCGGACTCGATGAATGGCTGACTTCCGTACGCGAAGCACTTGAAAACCCGGACAATGATTCACTGAAAGTGATGGATCAGTTCAAAATGGACTTATACGAAGATGAAGTATTCGTATTTACCCCAAAAGGAGACCTTTTCAAACTGGCCAAAGGAGCGACCGTACTCGATTTTGCCTTTCACATTCACAGTAAGTTGGGATGTAAATGTATCGGTGCAAAAGTAAACGGAAAAAATGTACAGCTCAAACAAAAGCTGAACAGCGGTGACCAAGTGGAAATTATGACATCGAACACCCAGACGCCCAAACAAGACTGGTTGAACATTGTAACAACTTCCAAAGCACGCACCAAAATACGCCAAGCCCTGAAAGAGATGGTGGCGCGCCAGCACGATTTTGCCAAAGAGACACTGGAACGCAAATTCAAAAACAGGAAAATGGAGTATGATGAGGGTACGATGATGCGCCTCATCAAACGATTGGGTTATAAAGTAGTAACCGAATTCTACCAGGCCATTGCCGACGGTACGCTGGATGTAAACGACTTACTGGATAAGTATACCGAATTGCAAAAACGTGAAAGTGATACGCACGATGAAATCACCTATCGCAGCGCTGAAGGGTATAACCTGCAAAATCAGATAGAAGAAGGTAATGCGAAAGAGGACGTACTTGTTATCGACCAGAATCTGAAAGGATTGGAATTTAAACTGGCCAAATGCTGTAATCCCATCTATGGAGATGATGTTTTCGGTTTCGTTACCGTTTCTGGAGGTATTAAGATCCACCGCGCAGACTGCCCGAATGCCGATCAAATGAGAGAACGTTTCGGATATCGTATCGTAAAAGCGCGTTGGGCAGGAAAGTCGCAAGGCACGCAATACCCGATCACGCTCCGTGTAGTAGGACACGATGATATCGGAATCGTAACCAATATAACTTCGATTATCTCAAAAGAAAACGACATCACTTTGCGTTCAATCGGTATCGATTCGCACGACGGTTTGTTCTCGGGCACAATGACCATCATGGTGGGTGATACCGGACGACTGGAAACTTTGATAAAAAAATTACGGACGGTAAAAGGGGTAAAACAGGTAAGTAGAAATTAAATAATGTATAAATGTGCCAATATGCCAATGTGCCAATTGGCTGCGCTAGAAAAAAACATACCGCATGGTAATTGGCACATTGGCATATTGGCACATTAAAAAATTATTTTCATGGAACCATTTAGTATAAAAAAGCGTTTGAAAAGTTTCACGTATGCCGGGAAAGGGATTAAGAGTTTTGTCTGCCGGGAACATAACGTATGGATTCATTTGAGCATTGCCTTACTGACAATTATGGCTGGTTTCTTTTTTGAGATACACCGGATTGAATGGATAGCCATCATTATCTGTATCGGTGTTGTCATTGCAGCAGAAGCCTTCAATACGGCTATTGAAAGACTGGTCAATCTTACATCACCGGAATGGAATCCGATAGCAGGCGAAGTAAAAGACATTGCAGCAGGTGCAGTACTGATATGTGCCGTTGCTGCGGCAATTGTAGGATTGGTTATCTTCATACCTTATATATAAGTCTCTCCGCAGGAGAGGGAGTAACCTTAGCCCCCTCTCCCACGGAGAGGGTTGGGGAGAGGCCTCACCCTCTTTCTTTTAAAATAGGGATAAGCCAATAGCACAAAAAATAAAAGTGCTATAGGAGACACAATACGTCCCAAGTGATAAATGGACTCCACTGACGATTCTACACTCATATAACAGGCAACAGCAACTCCCAAAGACATTCCGGTTTCCCATGCCAAAAGATAAGTCGTATTAGCCGTACCGCGCTGACAGTGATGTGATAACTTCACAAATATCAATAGAAACTCCGGAGTAACCAAGCCCAAGCCTAAACCTAATAACATAGCAACAACAGAGGTGGGCAACTCTTCCAAAAGAGTGAAAGAAACCATCATCAAGCTGATTCCTAATATGATTATTCTCAATGATTTTTCCTCCCGGTAGACCAATTTAGCCAATAATACGGAAAAAAGAAACCCCACTCCCACAATTGCAAAAAACGGAATTGTTATCTTACCTATCGAGACATCACTCAATGAGTGATGAAACACCGGCAACAACAATCCCGGAATAAAAGCAATTAAAGCAAAATTAAGAGCGGGCAACCATCCACGAGGCAAAAGGAAACGATCGGACGAACATAGTCTTGTTACGATCGGCGCCCTAAAAGGCACGTATACCCGGGATACAAAGAAAACTCCCACTAACCCGCATATAACCGAAACATACAACAGGATATGAAAATCATACCATTGATAAATCACCACTCCTAATGCAATACCGACCAGCATCCCTATCCGTGCAGCCCACGCAAAAGCGACATTGCCCGAACTGCGCAAATGGGTACCGGTAATATCGATAGCCAATGTAATGCCCGCCGTAGTAGCCATACCGAATGCAATTCCCTGCACCAAACAAAGCAACAACAACTGAGTGATATCGTTTACAAAACCATATCCCGCTGTTGCTGCAATCATAACGGCAAACGAAAAGGCACAAACATATTTACGTTTATAGGCATCTACCAGATAGGCATGAAAAGGCCCGATAGCAAACATTCCCAACGTAAGTAAAAGAAACATTGCTCCGGTTTGAGACACCGGAGCACCTAAACGATCTGCCATCTCTGCCGGAACAACCGGGAAAAGCATATATAAGGATATGAACAATAAAAAATTGGCAATACATATCCGTATAAAATGGATTGTCCACAATCGGTTTCCCATACAGATTTAGTATTGTTCCTTCTCGTTCGGGAAGTCGCAATTCTTCACATCCGAAACGTAACGGCTGATAGCATCTGTCATTACGGTGAACAAGTCGGCATAGCGACGCAGGAAACGGGGGCGGAAACCATTGTTCATACCCAACATGTCTTGAATAACCAATACCTGGCCATCTACATCACCACCGGCACCAATGCCGATAACAGGAATCGTCAATTCACTTGCTACACGCTTGGCCAATGCAGCCGGTATTTTTTCAAGAACCAATGCAAAACAACCGGCTTCCTCAAGCAGATGTGCATCACGAATCAATTTCTCCGCCTCTGCTTCATCTTTGGCACGAACCGTATAAGTGCCATACTTATTAATGGATTGCGGCATCAATCCGAGGTGTCCCATAATAGGAATACCGGCACAAAGAATGCGCTTAACCGTTTCGATAATCTCTTCACCACCTTCCAACTTCAATGCGTCGGCATGGCTCTCTTTCATTATACGGATGGCGGAAGCAAGTCCTTCTTTAGAATTTCCCTGATAAGAACCGAACGGCATATCAACCACTACCATAGCACGCTTTACAGCACGTACAACCGACTTTCCATGATAAATCATCTGATCGAGTGTAATAGGAAGCGTAGTTACATTACCCGCCATCACATTGGAAGCAGAGTCACCGACAAGAATCACATCCATCCCGGCACCATCTACAATCTGTGCCATAGTGTAATCGTAGGCAGTCAACATAGATATCTTCTCGCCTCTTTCTTTCATTTCTATCAGGCGGTGTGTAGTCACTTTTCTTGTATCATCTGATATATATCCAGCCATGTTTCTATATATTTATGGATTAATAAATTGACCGCAAAGGTATAACTTTTAATTCATAACGAACAAAAAAAAAGAAAGAATTCATAACCGGACAAGTCAAACAAACTGACTACTAAATGGTCAACAGCTTGTCATAAGTCATTCCGGTAAAGTCGTCGATGATGTAATCGGCTTTGCCGGCAATGGCTTCACGAGAATTAGTAGTGGCCAAGCCGATCACCTTGGCACCGGAAGAGCGTCCGGCCTGCAAACCGTGAAAGGAATCTTCAAAAACAAAACTATTTTCCGGAACCGTTCCAAAAATCTCCATTCCAAGCAGGAAACAATCGGGAGCCGGTTTGGAACGCTTAAACATGTCTCCGGTAAGAATACGGTCGAATTGTTCTTTAAATTCGGGATGGATCCGATAGACGTTTTCCATTTTTTCATCATTGGAACTGGTAACAAGTGCTATCTTGACATTATGGCGACGCAGCTCTACAAGGAAATCCTGTACACCCGGAAGATATTCGTATGCCATATCTTTTTCAAACAGATTGAGATCAGAAGTGATCTGCTCCCGTACACTGACAAGTTCTCCTGCAAAATGCTTATCATAAATCTGTGTCAGAGTCTGTCCTTTAATACCCGGGCCGAAATTCTTCACATGCAGATATTTCTCTCCCTGCTCATTCCAAAAGATGGTATATTGCAGTTCTGTGTCCATGATAACGCCGTCAAAATCAAATAATGCGGCAATTGTTTTCGTAGTGTCCATATAAACTTTCTTTTACCTTTAAACGTTAAACGTTGTATTAACTCGGATGCAAAGTTCAGAATAATCGATGGATAAGACAAATAATTCGTACCTTTGCACCACTTAAAAAACTGTAACGAACAGACATATGGCACAGCAAACCGATCCACGTATCTTAGGAACCGAAAAGATTGGGAAACTCCTATTGCAATATTCCATTCCCGCTATTATCGGAATGACCATCACCTCGCTTTATAATATAATAGACAGCATCTTCATCGGACATGGTGTAGGTGCCATGGCTATTTCCGGACTGGCTATCACTTTCCCGTTAATGAACCTTGTAGTGGCTTTCTGTGTACTTATATCCGCCGGTGGTGCCACTATTTCATCCATCCGGCTGGGTCAGAAAGATATAGACGGAGCTACGGAGGTATTAGGAAACACATTGATGTTGTGCCTTATCAACTCGGTAGTATTCGGAGGAATCGCTTTCCTTTTTCTGGATCCGATATTAAACTTCTTCGGTGCCAGTCCGGCGACTCTCCCGTATGCACGCGATTTCATGCAAGTTATTCTGTTGGGAACTCCCGTCACTTATACCATGATAGGCCTGAACAATGTGATGCGCGCCACCGGATATCCTAAAAAGGCAATGCTGACATCCTTGGTCACTGTTTTGGCAAATGTCATTATAGCTCCTATTTTCATCTTCCATTTTCACTGGGGAATCCGTGGTGCTGCTATGGCAACCGTTGTTTCTCAATTTATAGGAATGGTATGGGTAGTGCAACACTTCCGCAGTAAAAACAGCTTCGTACACTTCCATCACGGATTCTGGCGATTGAAGAAGCGCATCGTAGGAAGCATTTTTTCTATTGGCATGTCGCCCTTCGCCATGAATGTCACCGCTTGTGTAATCGTTATCATCATTAATAACGGTTTACAAAAATACGGCGGTGACATGGCAATCGGTGCCTATGGCATCATGAACCGGCTATTAATGCTTTATGTAATGATTGTAATGGGGCTGACAATGGGAATGCAGCCGATTATCGGCTACAACTACGGAGCGCAAAAACAAGATCGCGTGAAACATACGTTGCGATTGGGAATTATCGTCGGGGTACTGATCACCAGTAGCGGATTTATCATCTGTGAACTGTTCCCGCATGCGGTTTCGGCCATTTTCACCGATAGTGAAGAACTGATAAATATGGCGGCAACAGGTTTGCGTATTTGTATTCTGATGTTCCCTCTGGTAGGTGCTCAGATTGTGATTTCCAACTTTTTCCAAAGTATCGGAAAAGCTAAAATCAGTATCTTCCTCTCGCTGTCGCGACAGTTGGTATATCTCTTACCGGGACTTTTGATATTCCCCGGTTGGTATGGTCTGAACGGTATCTGGATAAGCATGCCCGTAGCAGACGGACTGGCATTCATTACCGCAATCATCATCCTGACGGTCTATACCAGGAAAATGAAAAATACGGTTTCATAACCGTTATCTTTTCCGGTAAGGTCTCGCGCTCTCTTATCGACATAAAAACCTCATTCAGCGTCGAAATTTTCCCCAACGTCTATCATTTTTGCAGCAGTTATTATAGGTACGTATCTTCGCATACGTCAAAAAGAATAATAAACTGTAAGAAATATGATAAATGTAAGAAGATTGACAGTGATAACACTCTGCGTAACCGGCAGTAGCATAAGCGGTAATATTCTCCGGGCACAAGACAATCCGGCTATGGATATTTCTGTAACTCCTGCCACAGAACAAACAGTAGAGAACGGTTCTCAGCAGCTCCCTGACGAATGGACGCTACAGAATTGTATCGATTATGCCTTGGAACAAAACATTACCTTGCGCAAAAGCCGTATCACGGCAGAAAGTACCGCAGTCGATGTGAAAACAGCTAAAGCGGCACTCTTTCCTAACCTCTCGTTCTCAACGAGCCAAAACATGGTAAACCGTCCGTATCAGGAATCGAGCAGTACTGTAAGCGGATCGGAAATTATCCGTAACAACAGTAAAACCAGTTACAACGGAACGTATGGACTAAATGCCCAATGGACTGTTTACAACGGCAGCAAGCGTCTCAAGACCATCGAACAGGAAAAGTTAAACAATCGTGCAGCTGAACTGGACGTAGCAACCTCGGAGAATGATATTGAAGAGACAATCACCCAAACCTACGTACAGATACTTTATGCTGCTGAATCGGTAAAGGTGAACGAATCTACCCTTGCTCTGAGCCAGGCGCAATACGAACGCGGCAAAGAACTCTTTGCTGCCGGAAGCATCTCCAAAGCAGATCTGGCACAACTGGAAGCACAGGTAAGTACCGACCGCTATCAGCTTGTTACTGCACAGTCCAGTCTGCAAGATTACAAACTGCAGCTTAAACAACTCCTTGAGTTGGACGGTGAGGAAGAAATGAACCTCTATCTGCCTACATTAGAGGACAGTAATGTACTATCTCCGCTACCCACCAAAACAGATGTATACCAAGCTGCTCTTGCCCTGCGTCCGGAAATAGAATCAAGCAGACTCAATGTACAAGCGTCGGAACTCAACATCGATATAGCCCGTGCAGGATATATGCCCAGTATCAGTCTGAGTGCAGGTATCGGCACAACCAATACAAGCGGTTCGGACTATACTTTCGCCCAGCAAGTGAAAAACGGATGGAACAACTCTATCGGAGTATCCGTGAACGTCCCCATCTTTAATAACCGCCAAACGAAAAGTGCCGTACAAAAAGCCAAACTTCAACGTGAAACCAGCATGCTCAACTTGCTGGATGAACAAAAAAATCTGTATAAGGCAATCGAGGGTCTCTGGTTGGATGCCAACACCGCCCAACAGCGTTACGTAGCTGCCCAAGAAAAACTGCGCAGTACACAAACCAGTTATGAACTGGTAAGCGAGCAGTTTAACATGGGCATGAAAAATACAGTAGAATTACTGACCGAAAAAAACAATCTCCTCAGCGTACAGCAAGAAACACTTCAAGCCAAATACATGGCGATATTGAATGCACAACTGTTGAAGTTCTATCAAGGAGAAGAAATTCAGTTATAAAGCAACAATAATGCAAAGTTTAATCAGGCATTATCGGTAGAGAAAAAACAGTAAATAATAAATTATAATATAAACCATATGAACAAGAAGAAAATTATCCTCATCGCTATCGTTATAATAGTGGTGGCAGGTGGTGCAATATGGATATTCAGTGGTTCGAAAGCCAAACACAAGATTTCGTATACCACTGTTACCGTAAGCAAAAGCGACATCTCCAATTCCGTAACTGCTACGGGAACTATCGAACCGGTAACAGAAGTAGAAGTCGGTACACAAGTCTCAGGTATCATAGACAAGCTATATGCCGACTATAACTCAGTAGTAAGCAAAGGGCAACTCATTGCGGAAATGGATAAAGTCACCCTTCAAAGCGAACTGGCATCCGCACAAGCTACTTACGACGGAAACAAAGCAGAATACGAGTATCAGAAAAAGAATTATGAACGCAGCAAGGGGTTGCATGAGAAACAACTTATCAGCGATACTGACTATGAACAGGCACTTTATAATTATGAAAAGGCCAAAAGTCAGTTTGATAGCAGTAAAGCAGCTCTGGCAAAGGCCGAACGTAATCTGTCATATGCCACCATCACCTCCCCTATCGACGGTGTAGTCATCGACCGGGCGGTAGAAGAAGGACAAACGGTAGCTGCCGGCTTCGAGACACCGACCCTCTTTACTATTGCCGCCGATTTAACCCAAATGCAGGTAGTAGCCGATGTAGACGAAGCTGACATAGGCGGTGTAGAAGAAGGACAGCGCGTAAGCTTTACGGTAGATGCTTACCCCAATGATGTATTCGAGGGGCGTGTAACACAAATCCGCTTGGGCAGCAGTAGCAGTACAAGCAGCAGTACAACCAGTACGACCACAAGCGTGATCACTTATGAAGTAGTCATCTCTGCACAGAACCCCGATCTGAAACTTAAACCCCGCCTGACTGCCAACATTACTATTTATACTCTCGACAAACAAGGAGTGCTCAGTGTGCCTTCCAGAGCATTACGTTTTACGCCGGAAGTTCCTTTAATCAGCCCGCAAGATATTGTAAAAGATTGTGAAGGCGAACATAAACTATGGACAAAAGAAGGAAATACGTTCACGGCCCATCCGGTACAAATAGGTATCAGTAATGGTATCAAAACAGAAATCACCAGTGGCATAAGTGAAGGCACTCAAGTTATAAACGAAGCCAATCTCGGTACAGATAACGAGTCGCAACCGATGGTAGAGAATAATGGAGAGAACAAGGAGCAAAGTCCTTTCATGCCGGGACGTCCGGGAGGAAAAAAGAAATAATGTGCTAATATGCCGGTTGATTACCCAATTTCATTCACACATGTAATGACAACCGGCATATCGACATATTAAACAATGACCAATTATGGAAAAAAAAGTAATCGAATTACATAACATCAAACGAAACTTCCAAGTAGGAGAAGAAACCGTCCATGCTTTACGCGGCATCTCTTTTACCATCAACGAAGGAGAGTTTGTGACCATTATGGGTACATCGGGATCGGGAAAATCGACCCTGCTCAATACATTGGGTTGTCTCGACACTCCGAGTAGCGGTGAATACCTGCTCGATGGCATTTCCGTACGCACGATGAGCAAACCTCAACGTGCCATCTTGAGAAACCGTAAAATCGGATTTGTCTTTCAAAGCTATAATCTGCTGCCGAAAACGACTGCCGTAGAAAATGTAGAACTTCCTTTGATGTATAATGCAAGCGTCAGCGCTTCAGAACGTCGGCGCCGTGCCATCGAAGCATTACAAGCCGTAGGATTAGGGGATCGTTTGGAACATAAGTCCAACCAGATGTCCGGCGGACAGATGCAACGTGTAGCCATTGCCCGCGCTTTGGTCAATAATCCTGCTGTAATATTAGCGGACGAAGCTACGGGTAACCTTGATACACGCACCTCATTCGAAATCCTTGTACTCTTTCAGAAATTACATGCAGAGGGACGCACGATCATCTTTGTAACCCACAATCCGGAAATAGCTCAATACAGCAGTCGGAATATCGTCCTTCGTGACGGACAAATCAAAGAAGATACTGCCAATCAGAACATCCAATCGGCCGCAGAAGCACTGGCAGCTTTGCCACTGCCGGAGGAGGAGTAAGAAGATGATCGATCCGAAGATGTACGATTAGACGATTTACTATTTACGATTGGAAATACTTTTATTTACGGCTTGTTGATGAAAAGTATACCATTTAGCCAATTAGCCATTTTCTAAAGTAACCTCAATCGTAAATCGTAAATTGTCTGACCGTAAATCTCCCGGTCTTTAGATCGTTTAATCGTTAATTGCCTAATTATAAACAAAATGAATGGAACCAATTTATTCAAAATAGCCCTCCGGGCATTAGCCAACAATAAACTAAGGGCTTTCCTGACAATGCTTGGAATAATCATTGGCGTTGCCTCGGTTATCACCATGCTGGCCATCGGACAAGGTTCGAAAAGAAGTATCCAGACGCAAATTGCTGAAATGGGATCGAATATGATTATGATACATCCTGGTGGCGACATGCGTGGAGGGGTACGTCGGGATGCTTCAGAAATGCAAACGTTGAAGTTGGAAAATTACGAAAAGTTACGCGATGAGTCCAACTATCTGGCCGGCATAAGCCCTAATGTCTCTTCTTCAGGGCAACTTGTCTATGGTAACAACAACTACCCGTCATCTGTCAATGGAGTAGGACTGGATTATCTAAGTATCCGGCAACTGACAATTGAAAACGGAGAGATGTTTACGGAAGCAGACATACAAAGTTCCGCAAAAGTATGCATAATCGGGAAAACCATTGTAGATAACCTATTCCCCGACGGAAGTGATCCCGTAGGACGTGTCATCCGTTTTGGAAAAATCCCTTTCCGTGTTGTCGGAGTTTTAAAATCCAAAGGATACAATTCTATGGGTATGGATCAGGATGACATCGTACTGGCACCTTACACAACGGTCATGAAGCGTCTACTTGCCGTAACCTATTTGCAAGGTATCTATGCATCTGCCCTTTCGGAAGCCATGACCGACTATGCTACGGAAGAGATAACCAGAATTTTGCGTCGTGAACATAAACTGAAGGATTCGGATGAAGACGATTTCACCATCCGTAGCCAGCAAGAGCTCAGTACCATGCTGAATTCTACCACCGATTTAATGACAACCCTATTAGCCTGCATTGCCGGCATTTCTCTGGTAGTAGGCGGTATCGGCATTATGAATATCATGTATGTATCTGTTACAGAACGCACACGGGAGATCGGTCTTCGCATGTCAGTCGGTGCACGTGGAATCGATATCCTCAGCCAATTCCTTATAGAAGCCATTCTGATCAGTATCACAGGAGGTATCATCGGAGTCATTATCGGCTGCGGTGCCAGTTGGATTGTAAAAAGTGTAGCCCACTGGCCTATCTTTATACAGCCTTGGAGTGTTTTCCTATCGTTTGCCGTATGTACCATTACAGGTGTATTTTTCGGATGGTATCCGGCTAAGAAAGCTGCCGACCTCGATCCGATAGAAGCGATCCGATACGAATAACAGGTGATTTTTATTATCTTTGCACATTATGAAACAATATACCAACAACCACATTCGGTTTGCCGAAGTCCTGACCCATGTCATCGGTTGGGGGATTGTATTCGGATTCCCGTTTTTTATCATCAATCGCGGAGGAGAAGCAATTGACTGGATGGGATACTTGCGCCATAGCGGAGTCTCCCTCTCCTTTTTTATAGTATTCTATCTCAATTACTTCCTGCTTATACCCCGATATTTATTCAGTGGACGCATCCGCGAATATATGTTGCTCAACCTCGCGTTGATCATACTTATGAGTGGCGGTCTTCATCTATGGCAAAGCGTCCTTTTTGGCAATACTCCACCGAAAGCTCCCCGTAAAGATCTGCCTCCTGGTTGGATTTTCTTTGTTCGGGATATGTTCTCAATGGTACTTACCATCGGACTGTCCGCAGCAATCAAAATGAGTATTCGCTGGGGACAAGTAGAAGATGCCCGTCGTGAAGCCGAAAAGAGCCGTACTGAAGCTGAATTGAAGAACTTAAGAAATCAATTGAATCCACATTTTCTACTCAATACTCTGAATAATATTTATGCACTTATTGCTTTCAATACAGACAAAGCGCAATTAGCCGTACAAGAACTGAGTAAACTTCTCCGTCACGTATTATATGATAACCAACAGACCTACGTCTCATTAGGAAAAGAAATGGACTTTATACGCAATTATATAGAATTAATGCGTATTCGTCTTTCTTCTAATGTGACCGTAGAAACACATATCGATATCGCTCCGGATAACCGGACAGAAATAGCCCCCCTAATTTTTATTTCACTTATAGAAAATGCATTCAAACATGGCATCTCTCCCACAGAGCCCAGTTTTATACGCATTTCTTTTTCTGAAGGCAACGGCGAAGTGAAATGTGAAATTACCAATAGCTATCATCCCAAAGCCGAAACAGATAAAAGTGGTTCGGGCATCGGATTGGAGCAAGTAAGTAAAAGACTGGAATTAATCTATCCGGGGCGTTATCAATGGCAACGCGGAACAAGTAAAGATAAAAAAGAGTATTCATCGAAATTAGTGATTAAAGTAGTGATGAGTGAATATCACTAATCCACTCATCACTAATCTCTCTAACCACTAAAATTATGACTCTAAATTGTGCTATCGTAGACGACGAGCCTCTGGCTCTTGATTTATTGGAGAGTTATGTCAATAAAACTCCATTTCTCGCGCTGGCTGGTAAATATTCCAGTGCAGTACAAGCGATGAAAGAATTACCGGGCAATCCTGTCGATCTTCTTTTTCTCGATATCCAAATGCCCGAACTGAACGGTCTGGAATTCTCTAAAATGGTAGACAGCCATACCCGTATCATATTTACCACTGCTTTCAATCAATATGCTATTGACAGTTATCGTGTAAATGCCCTTGACTATCTGTTAAAACCAATCTCTTATGTAGATTTCCTACAAGCTGCCAATAAAGCATTACAATGGTTCGAGCTTGTACAGAAGCCTGAAGAGATTGAAAGTATTTTCGTAAAAAGCGATTATAAACTCATCCAGGTGGAACTGAAAAAGATTCTCTATATTGAAGGATTAAAAGATTACATTAAAATATATACAGAAGACCAACCGAAGCCTATCCTTTCATTAATGAGTATGAAAGCAATGGAAGAATTACTCCCTCCCAACCGTTTCATGAGGGTACACCGTTCGTTCATCGTACAAAAAGACAAAATACGCATTATAGATCGTGGTCGAATTGTTTTTGACAAGACCTATATTCCTGTCAGTGACAGTTACAAACAGCCTTTTCAAGCCTTTCTTGATGAAAGAAGTTGAAAAAAGAGTCGTTTATCGGTAAAAAACGCCGATTTGTCTATTCCTGTTTGTTTAATAAATAATAAATACATATCTTTGTACCGAACAGAAAAGGAGTTGTGAAACTCTGAGAATAGAATAGTTTAGTTAAGTCTAGTTTAGTTTTTGTGTTAAGTCGGAAGCCTGCAAGCGAGCATGAGCTTCCGATTTTCATTTTTACTGATATTCAGTATTTTACGCACAGAAATCTAACTTTTTCAATATCTATTAGTAGTCCATATTATGAGAATTAGAACAATTCACAATGCCACTTTTGGCATTATATAATGGTCGGATTATGGTCGAAAGAACATTATCCAATCAAAAATAGAATAAAGTATGGCTACATTTTCATTGGTAATCGTCCCGTCTAAAAAATTATCAGATGGAACACATAAAATAAGAATTAGAGTTGCACACAACTCCGATACAAGATTCATCACAACAGAGATCGCCGTTCGAGAAAATGAATTCAAGAACGGGAAGATAGTTCAACGCCCAGACAAAAACTTCCTGAACGTAAAATTGCAAGAATGGTATAACATGTATTTCAAACGCTACATAGAATTAGAGAATGCAGACTCATTAACTTGTGCACAACTGGTTAAAATGATCACAAACCCCATCACAGGCGAACAACATCGCAAATTTGAGGATATAGTTGAAGAATTCCTCTCACAGATAGATGAGGATGATAGAGAAAAAACGCATAAGCTATATAAGTTGGCCGCTAAACATTTTATTCGGTTTACCGGCCCAGGCGCGCTAATGGAACACATAACACCCATCCGGATTAATAACTATCTAACGCATTTAAGAAAGAGCAAGCTCTCTCCTACCACAATCAAGATCTATGTCACACTATTAAAAGTGATAATAAACTACGCTATAAAAATGAGATATGTAGAATATAAGGTAGACCCATTCATCACGGCATCCATACCGTCCGCGAAGAAAAGGGATACACATATTACGGTCGAACAACTGAAAATCATCAGAGACATGGTACCTGATAAATACAACGTATCAGTAGTACGCGACATCTTCATGCTTACTTACTACTTGGCCGGAATGAACTTAGTCGATATGTTAGCCTATGACTTCCGGACAAATATGGTGGACTACATCAGAATCAAGACAAGAAATACCAAAGATGGTGACCGGTTGACTTCGTTTGCGATTCCCGATGAAGCAAAACCTCTCATAAAGAAATATATGAATAAGAATACCGGAAAGCTCGTATTTGGAAAATATAAAACCTATGTATCCTGTTATAATACACTCACACGGAAAATGAAAGTACTGAAAGCAGCAGCAGGCATCACCCATAACCTAACGCTATATTCCGCTCGTAAATCATTCGTCCAACATGGCTATGACCTTGGGATACCACTTAGTACGCTTGAGTACTGCATAGGGCATTCAATGAAAGAAGATCGTCCAATCTTCAATTATGTATCAATCATGAAAAAGCATGCAGACAAAGCGATACGAGAAATACTTGATAATCTGAAAAAATAAGCAGCATCCTATAAAATAAATCATAAAACGCTTGCATAATATACAAATGTATATTATATTTGCATTGTCAAATTAAACGTATAAATAAAAATGAGTAATGAAAAAGATTATCTAATTAGCTTGCTAATGAAAAACAAAGCACAACTAAAAATGCTTGATTTCATCTTCGAAAACAACAGCAGTGCAGATGAAGAAAAAATGAACGCAATCCTTGATGAGAAACTAAGAGTTGAAAAAAACATCGGGAACATTGAGAAAGCGTTAAAAGAGTTAGAAAAACAAAAGTAAAAAAAATGCCTCCCAGAAATGGGAGGTTCTAAAAACATAAAATTATGAAAACGTTAAAAGATGAATTAAAAGAGCTTCAAATACTTCTCAATAATCCGACTCCGGAAAATGAGATGTTATATCAAAAAAAGTTTATTGAAATAAAAAACAAATTTTCTTCTAAAGAAGATGCTAATATTATAGCAGACTTCATTTTAAATGGATACAAACAAATAGGTGAAGGATTAAAAGAAATAGAAAAAGAAATAAGTATACGCCAGCAATTGGAAGAAGTAAAGGAAGTTATTTCTTTATCGTACATCGCAAAGAAATATTTCGGTAAATCTCGCCAGTGGTTAAATAATCGGATTAACGGCTGTATAGTGAACGGCAAACCATGTAAATTCAGCGAAGAAGAAAAAGAAAAATTAAATTATGCTCTTTCAGATGTAAGTAAGTTATTAGGCTCAATTCGCATACTCTAATGCGTTTAATTTGACACCGCCCCGCAATTGAGCCGTTGCGGGGCTTTTTATTGTACAATCTAAAATAATTTGTATCTTTGCAGCATCAAAGTAAGACGACCATAATTCGGATTTCTTTGGTTTGACTTGGTGAGGGGGTGGTTCCCCTCACTTTTTTTATGTCCGCATCAAACTTTTCAATGCACAAATAGTAATATATTATGTAGCTCTTCCGAAAAGTTGTTGATTTTGTGCTGTTGAAAGGAAAGCTACATTAGAGGTAGCCAAAAGGGACTACCTCTATTCTTTCTCTACCTTTTCCCTAAATTCCCATAGGTGTTCAATATATGGGTGAAAGGTGGGATTCTCCCAATGTTTACTGATGGTTGCGATGGAGCTATCCAAGTAATACTCGCAATCAATTACCTGCGTACTTTTATTTATTTGATACGGGGATGCCGGATACGTTTTGTTTTCAAGCATATTCTTTGCCCAAGAAAGTAACTCCTGTACGGAGTTGTAGTCGTAACTGTGTGCCATGATTCTTTTATTTTCCGGCAAATATAATAAAAATCCCCGATCCGTTAAGAACCGGGGAATGTCACTTGTCGCTACAAGTAAGCTTCTACACATATATAACAATTACCACATAAATAAGTTGCAACTCACCCCAGCACCCACATACCAGCCACCCGGATAACCATATCCAGCTTGTAAACCAAATCCCCAACGCTTTTTCTTCGGGGTAATGGTATGATAAATATCATTTGTAACCGTTTGGTACACTGTCCTCGGGAATATCTGCATACTATCCAATCTCGGCCGGTAACCGGATACCCATACCCGGTAAAGGCTATCTTCATAGTAAGCCTGTTCACGTTGAACGATTGTATCACCTATATGCATAGTATCTGTCAACCGGACGATCAATAGCGGAGCCATAGGCGCACAGATAAGTAACGTATCAACTCTTACAACGGTCTTTACTTTTGTCTCGGTGCGTATTTCTGCCGGTAAAGGCTTGCGTGGCCAAAAACAAGCAGTCACACAAGCAATCAGCAACATTATTACTAATACCCATGGTAGTGATTTCATAAAGACAAGTAATTGATAATTCCATTTACATGCAAATCCACAATGGCACGTTTACCAGCTTCGGAAAGCAGGAAGTCCACATCCGTCCTGTTGTCTTGAAACAGATTCTCGGTGAGTACTGCCGGACACTTCGTATACTTCAATATATAGAAACCACTTTCTTTATCCGGATCACCGTCTGTTATATTCTTCCGGATCTTCATTCCCGGAAGATACTTTTCTGCAGCTTCATACAAACAGGTAGCCAACTTATCAGCTTTCGTTTGTCCCATACTGGTCCAAGCTTCCCAACCCCGTGCCTGCATCCATGTAGAACCACCACCGGCTGCATTACAATGGATGGAGATGAGGATTGCTTCACTTGCTTTATATTCGTTAACCCTACGGCAACGTTCAGACAAAGGGACATCTACTTCCTCTTTTACAATCTGCTCTGCATCAATTCCTTTTTTACGTAATTCAAACACTACACGTCCGGCTATCTCACGGGCATACGCGTATTCTATTAATCTTCCATCCGGTGAACGTTTGCCCGGAGTATTCGCACCATGGCCATTGTCAATTAATACTTTCATTTATTTTTCTCCTTTTTTTAAAATTAATAATCACTTGGTGGCTGACGTTTACCACACCCTCTCACATCACAACGCTTCATTTCAGCTTCTTTCAATTTTAATTCCGTCTGGTGACGTTTATGAATCTCATCCAAATGTGCCGCCTGTTCCTGCCTCAATTCAATGTATAGGGCGTCAATCTTTGCATCACGTTGGGCAATGCGATCTTCCAGCCACGCTACTTGCTTGCGCTCATTCTCATTTTCCAGACCATTCACTGCCGCATCTTCCTTACGGGCATTCGTCTTACGATTGGCAAAGAAACTCACGCCCCATTTGATGGCTTCCAACCCACCCAATGCACCAATTATAGCAAGCCATTCATTTAACCCCATATTTTATGTTTATTGAAATATTAATACTATCTTTAGGTCGTTTTTCATAGTATTATCCATTTTATGGAAAGATTTTAAAATTTCACCGCCCTACTTGTGAAAGTAGGGCGGTTTTTATTTATTGATACAAATTCAAGTCCAACCCTTCTTTCTTCCTCCACCCTTCATACAAAATATCCTGTATGTATTCCATCGCTTTCGTGTAGAAATCCGTCAGTTCCTCTAACTTCTCAAATGTCCGGTACCGGGGCTCCTCATCCGTCCCGAACTTGAACGTCACCGGCAACGTAGCACCGTCTGTCTGTACCGCCAAATCATAAGCCGCCTTGTAGTTGAACTGGTTCTCGCCTGATAACCACACAGGCATATTCTCATAAGAAAAACCGGATAGTATGGCTGTATCCGTCCGTTCATTATACCAACCCGTAATCAAAGCACGTACTTCCCCCGTTGCCGGCTTATGGTCAAACTCTTCTTCCATATACGTGACCATATTGTCACTATCCTCTTTGAGCTGCACATCCCACCGCACACGCCATCTGTTCTTTTTCGGATTCGTGCATTCGAGCAGCTTCACCCCGCTGCCTCCTTCAACTCTTCTCATATCAATATATCGCTTTTAAAGATTTATAAGTATCGACATCCTCGATTATCTCGATCTTGCCACGGAAAGCAAGACGGGTGCCAGTGTAAGTGGATGCATATGAATGCTCGTAAAGGGCATAAATACATGAGATACCACCAGGATTAGATGCACTGTAGTACGACCGAAACACTGCTACATTTGAAGCATTGCTGATATGTTGTACATCGGCATAGAAGGTAGTACTTGTACCAGCAATACCGCTGACACTTATCACGTCCATGTATTTTTGATGATATACGGACTTCACGTAATTTCCGGATACGGTGACAGATTTAACCTTTCTCGTACTGCCATCAGGCATGGAAATTAAAAATTTGTACATTTCGGAAGTAGGAGTATTCGGTAATGTGATTCCATCCAGCCACTCCGTCAGGTTTCCCCACAAATTTTCATAACAAAGACAACGGATACAAGGTATTCTAACCAATTCTCCTTCTTCGTCATAATACCAAGCATATTCCTTAGCTCCAGTGGGGTTGACGGTATCGGTCATTCCCAAAAATGCACTTGAACCGATAATTCTTGCGGTAGTCGATTGCCCGCAGCCGCACTGCGCTTGTGCGTCTCTTCTGCCATATTTCGCGAAGAAAAGATTTGCGACATCCTTGTGCATCTCCCAGTCGATTAACCGTAAATTTCTTGCAGCCGCATAATTGCTAAAATCAATTTGAGAAAGGCCGTAAACTCCAGTGGAACCATTAGCTGCGGAATATAACTTACTTCCGATATTTATTGCCTCAAACATACCTACCAAGCATTTCTCATGCTTAACCCAATCCGGCTCCATATCCTCTACCTTATCGGAATTGGAAAGCACTACGCAATCAAATTCTGCATTGTTATGAATGGAGAAATAAAGCGCTTTTGCATTATCCGGAATATCAGCTACGACATACATTCCATTGACAAATTTTACATCAAGCGATTCAACCAGGATATCTTTGATAACCGTATCATTTGCATCCGACACGACAGCACCGACGAGACCGGTACCGACAACGGAAGGGAAGCGTACATACTTATACCCGCCAACATCCACTTTACAAACGCTGTAATTGCTATCTGCCGAAGTCGCATCCGTTACAGTCGTTTTACCCGTGAGGATTTTGTAACCCTTGTTATAGCCATCAACCGCTTTTATATCTTCCAACGTAAGAACATCTACAGATGGTTTGTCAGGCATATCCTCATTGCTACTGAAACATGAGTACTTCTTACTTACCCCATCGGAGAAAACACCTAAGATATCATTAATCCCCTTATACCAGTAATCTGGTTCATACACGAACACATCCCCCTCCGTACTATCCAAATTGGCGGGCGTTGAGTCTTCAACCCCTATTCCGTCTGCATAGTAATTGAAATTCCTGTCATTCAATCTACAAACACTCATTGTACCGGCAACAGTCTGCTTGCCAAGACAACCGAAACGTTTGCCAAGGATTTTTGTAATATGACCACTCGGTACATAATCATTACCATAATCATAACCTGTTTTATTGTCATGGTTCGTATAATTTGCATCATCCGCCACGGTATCATCGCAACTGATAATCGTATATTGCGGTTGACGAATGTTCAGTTCATCAAAACGTTCAACGTATTTTGCAAACGTGTCATCGTCCAAATAGGTTGTCAACTGATAATATCCTCCTATCTTACATCTGTTATTTATGGTATTGCCTTGTGCATCAAAACCACCAAGCTCCGCATCGTACCATGCTTTCAGGTCTGAACCATCGCCTTCAAGAACCAAATCCGTAAGACGAACGTATTTAATGGAACAGTTACTAAGTGCAAACAATTCCTTGAACAAGGCAAATCCATCTAAGCCTGCACAATTCTCAATCCATAATCCTGTTATAGAACGAAGATTATCAAACGTGATTCCTTCACGGGTTATGTTAGGCAAAGAACGCAAGGTCAATGTCTGATAGTTAGAAGGAAGATGTAAGGAGTTCAATGGCGCTCCTTGTGCAAATGTCATGGTCGCCATTTCCGTACACCCCGTAGCATTTACTTTCAGGAGCCTTGTGCAACCCGATAAATCAAGTGAAGGAAGACTGGTGTAATTGATAATATCCAACGTTTGAAGCATAGGTAATTTTGCTCCAATAACTAATTCCGTCAGTGCATAGGTTTTATTACTGTTACCCAATATCAAACCCTCCAATATCGGTAATACTGGAATGTTAATATCGGTAAAACCACCCCAATCCGACAAATCAAGTTTCTTCATCCACGTACCACCGAAAAGATGGAATATAGTACCGATATTAGCAACCTGATTGTACGTGTAGCTCCATTCCTGGTCTTTCGTTACTTTGTCATGGGTCATCGTCTCACCCTCCCGTCTGAACTCGAAATAAAACTCACGTGCAGCCACGGCTTTGACCGTTGCTCCTGCCGCCGAATTACCCTTGAACGATATATCCGTGGCGGTGTATTGTCCCGTGCTTCCCCAGGCATCAAACAAGCCCATACGGTTCGTAACGAACCAATGACGGTGCGCCATTCTGCTTCCCTGCATGGCTTCCAAATACGAGTACTTCACATTGGAAACCACGCCATCCTTATTTACTTCTATACCGATAGTTTTGGGAACTACATATTTATTGATAGCATCCAAATTATATATTCTCTCACAAAATTTCTCACTTTGCTCTTTATCGAACATTTGGAAAATATTGTCGTTGGTAAGTTTTGACCTGATACGGACATAGGCGGCTTTCAGTTCATCAGGAAACTGTTCACGCAAATTCTTCCAAAGTACGGAATCATGCCCTGCAAAGGCATATACAGTTTTCTCTGGCGTAGAAAGCTCCGTATCAATGGTATTCTCGTCAACGTCCCAGTTATATTTCAAGCGTCCGTCATTACGTACACCAAGTATCGTATCGCAGTCGTAGAATATCATGTAAGCAAGCATTTTATCCACATCAGGAGAATACCAGAATGCCATCATCATATTCTTGACACGTTGGTCAACACAAGCAAAAATTTCTGTGAACTCGTAATAGTCGCACAGGTAATTTACATCGAAATAGTCTGCAAGCTCGTCACGGAACTTCTTTGCCCTTGCCGCCTTTTCTTCTGTACTTAACCCTTCGGCGGTAGTATCGGTACTCTTCACCCACTTTACAAGTGCTTCAAGATACTTGGGTTTTCTTGTACCGGCTTCATATTCCGCATTAATGTCATCATCATCCGGGAAACGGGCTTCAAAGACTTTCAACCAATTCGGTATACCATCTTCACCTTTGGTGTCGAAATCATCATCCAAGAACATTCCCATCGGATAGTCATTATTCAGGAACTCCCAACATTCAGTAGGATTATTACCTTCAAATTTTTCTGTCACCCACGCTTGGTCATGATAACCCGGTATATCTAAGAAGCCGAATACATCTTCTGTACTCTTATCATTATTCCAGTTGAATTTACCCAAAAACTGCGGCGTTTCGTCTGCTGTACCACGATAGAAGAACAGGCAAGGTTCGCCATCTATCGTAGTACGGACATCATATTGATATTGTTCCCTGTTTACATATTTCTGAGGTGGCACAAGTTCTCCAATTCCCAACAAGGTATCTTGAACAATACGGGCCATGCCTGTATTATGAGAACTGGAACTTTCAGCAAAGTCGGCTTTCGTACAGAAGCAATCTACAGGAGCCGCCGCATAATTATCTGCGGAAGCAAGACGGAATGAGAATTTTGCCTTTACTTGCAATTCACCACCTACTCCCTGCTCATCACAACCAAGATACAGCTTTCCTTCTTCCTTGGCTGCATTCTTGAAATATATGCGGTAGTTCTTTATCGGATAAGCCAATGAAGATGTTCCCTGCAAACGGATACAACCGCCAACGCATAAGAAGTTCTGTTTGGGGTCACCGTTTTTTACATACGACAAAATCCGGTCAACGTCATATTTGGTATCCTTATTGTTATTTACGGCTGCTTGCAGTACAGTAGGAACCCCGTTGGCTTGCCTGCCTGTAATGATAACCACCCGCATTCCGTCAGGAATATTCTCCACGCTGACATTGCCGTTATCGTCTAATATGTCGTTTGAATTGTATTCATCCATCAATTCATCAACCGTATCCCGGTCAAGGATATAACAAGATAGCATCTGGTCATCCGTGAGGAACGTATTATAACCACGCATCAGATAGACATCCAATGTAGCACCTTCCGCTCCCATATTGATATAAGAAGATATGCTTTGATAGATACTATCCGAAGTACCACGCTGAACACTTCCCGACATAATACCATTGATGTACAGATATACCATTTCCGTGTTCTCCTTCTCATAATCCGATGAGCCATCAGAAGATTTGGGGAAAGAAACGAAACCGACCTCATAAACGTTATCGGAAGCCATCTTCATGGCCAGCCGGCTGTTACCACGAGTTACCATCCTTGCTTCCGTGGGGGTGATGACAAACCCGGTTCCGTTTTCGTCAACGCAACGGATAATCTCCGCATTATCATCCGTAACTTCCGTGGCTTTATACTTTATAAGGAACGCAAAGGCATTGTCAGCGTTCTGTGTCGGCTGTTCCAATGGCTTGTATTTCACTACGCTTCGGGAATTGTTCGCATGCCTTAAAGCATTGCCTACCCAGCCATCGCCACCCCAGTTAAATCCGCTGAACTCCGTGGTAATGTCTCCATACGTCCATTCCTCTTTATTAGTATCACTGTTGCTACGTCCTTGTGCGGATAGTTTCAACTGCATACCATCAGTTGGCTCTATAAGGTTCAAATCGGATTTCGTGACATTCAAGTTGAAAAAGTATTCCAATGTACCGCATACGAGTTTACAAGTTTCCGTACCGTAGTTCATTGCCCGTAAATCTAATTTGGTCGTGACAAATGCCACTTTTGCGGATGAAACCAATGTTCCTGCCTCGTAAACCTCTACCGTAGCAGGAGTTTCCCGCGGATTGTAGGCTGCATAAGTCAGCGTGTAACCATCGTATTGCTTGACAGGAATATATGGTCTGTTACCGTTTGTAATGATTGTTCCATCCTGATAATCAAAACGAGTTGCAATAATCGGCTTGGTGTTTCCAATCTCCCTGACCGCAATATCGAAATAAATGCTGTTACTCTTAATGATACTTTCATCGGCAAGTTCCAACTCCGCAACAAGCTGAACGGAATGAGCACCATGTGTCATCTTTGCCGTATCAATAGAGAATGAACCGTTTGCAGTACTCGTGGTAATACTTCTGTCTTCCGTATCTATGCCATCCACGTAGCAACGCAAGGTTTTTGTACCGCTACCGGTAAGGGCATACGGAATACTGACTTTATCACCCTTGTTTATGACCGTGGCAATATTGAAGGAACTTGTAAGCGTTAGCTGAATCACGCTTACCGTCCAAGATATGCTTGCTACTTGTTTCTCTTCTCCGCTACCGACTTCTACACGCACACGTACATTATTAGTACCGATACCAAGATATTTCGTTACATCAATCTTTTGCGTGCTACCTGCTGGGATGGTACTCTCAAATGAACTTGACGTTGCGCCACGTACTACCGTCACGACAGCCTTTGCGGAGTTACCAGTTGATTCCCCCGTGGTCGTATCAATCTGGTCATACTTATAACTCAACTCTACGGTATCACCATTCTTGACCGTAGGATTGGGAGTAAGGCGTGTTAATGTGATTTTCGTGGTTGCTACCGAACCACCGCCACCACCGGTGAATGTTTCCGTAGTGCTTAGCTCTTCGCCTCCCTCCGTGAGCAGGGATAATGAATAAGCCTTTTCATCACCTTCTCCGATGGTATTCAAACGCAAGGCTGCACCGTATTTGCCGCTAATACCCTTCAACTCTGCGGAAATGGCCTTGTTCTGTACTGGGTTGGTAGAATTTGCATCAATGGTTTCATCTACTTCCATGACGGGAATATCAAGATTGACATTGCCGCTCTTGTCGGGTGTAAGTTCCGTGGTTTCTACACCACGTGACACGGTTATTTTCTTGACAGCTCCTTTACCGCCGTATTCCTCCCAGGCGGAAGGCTCAAGAAATGTACCGGTATCCGTACCCACGAAACGGTAATCCTCCCAGACACCGTCGGACGTTTCAAACGTGATTATCATACCGGGTTTCTGGTCATCCTTGATTTTTGCATCCTTAAGGACGGCAACGGCAGTTTCTTTCGTATAGAAACCGGTATTTAAAGGATGAAGCAGGGTGACATTATAGAAACCGCTGCCGGAGCCGCTACCCGTAATCTCTTCCCAATCGCTCCACTTACCGCCTGTCTGGATACGTTTCTTGAGTATTCCGGCTGTGAACTTGAAAGAGAAAAATACCTGCGCTACGGCATCGTCCTCACCGTACCGGGATACGAACAGGATATCGCTTGAATAAGTCTCTTCATCCGTCACGATGTAATACCCACTGTCGACCACCGAATCAATATCGGAATAGCGAACGGTTTTAAGGAACCGGAGCATGTCGATATTGGACAGATTATTGTAGAAATCCTCTTCAGTACCGTTGTAGCCCTTATCTGCCGCATCCTTATAAGTAGTATGTACACTTTCCCAGTCTGACCATTCCCCAGTAAGCCGGTTATATACCCGATTGTAAGTAACTCCTTTGACAAAACGAATCTGCTGGCAATAAATCGTGTTGGAAGCCGGATAATCGACAAAAAGCATCCCGGGGACATTATCTTCTTCACTACGATATACGTAAATGCCTGTTGAAAATCCAAGATTATCAAAAAAAGATAAGGGAACGACACCCAGATCGGTAACAATACCGCCAAGCTTCTTCAGTTCACCCCAAACGGAACCGTCATCAATTTTAGACCCGTTTTCAGTACCGATAACTTCCCGTAATTTAGCTTCGGTTGACATCCATTTCCCCCAAGTCGTATTACCATTGGAAACCACACCACTCCGGGACAAAGTAATAACCGGTCCTACGGTTACTTCAGTAGCCGTATTGTTATTCATTGCATCAAGTTGGATGCACGAAGTAAACGACTGATAAACATTATTGAGTCCCAATCGCTCTACTTGAATATTGAGAGGAATACTGGTAGAATCAGCCATAAACACACAACGGTAATTTCCAACAGAGGAATTACCCACATATAAAGAATTGAGTTTTAGCTTTAAGTCCGCCAGTGAACCAACCGTACCCAGACTCTTGAAAGGGTCGGTAAGAGGGTTTGAATCAGTTGAAGTACCTAATATCCTTTTTAGCAGTTCAGCATCTCCGTCAGTAATATTCTTCTCCACAGCCGAAATACTACTCTTTAAACCTTCCAAGTCTTGATCAATATAATCGGATATAGCGTCAGTTAAATCCTGTACTAATATTTTCCGCCCACCACTAATCTCAACATACATATCATCAGACAAAGATTTCACGGCAGTAAGCTGTTCTATCGTAAAGCTATTTGTCCTCAACGCTTGCAGCACAAGGCTGACAATCTCTTGCTTTTCTATTTCTGTCATAATCTACTACTCTTTTATGTAATACCACGCATATGTTCATTATCCGTTCTCCTATAAATATCATCTTTCACGCGTCTCATTGCCAATTGGTTCCTATTTTCCAATATGGGATCAAGCGTTTTTATCTGTTGTAACTGTTGATTGAATATGAAACTTTTCAATCCTTCTATTTCTTGGTTCAGTTCCGGAACACTACTGTCTTTTCTTACATGACGTACACCGTCAAAGTAAACATAGTTGCAACATAGGATACGATTAAGAAAATCCGCGAACCAAATAGGGCAACCGATCGAATTTCCCAAAGTGAATACTTTTTGTGTGGCTTCACGGCTATACAACTCAACAATATCGCCATCGGGAGTGGTAAACTGTTCATTGTCTACCGTAAATGCCCAATTACTATCTTTGAATCCTCCCGGAGCACGGAAATCAAGGAAATATTGCATACCATCAATCCAAAAAACACTATCAGTCCGCTGCCGGTTGTCCTTCATTGAATACTGGATTATGGTAGTCTCATCAAGCTCGGCAGCATCGTTCGTCACCTTGAACATTTCGCTAATCGAATCACCGATCTGTACATTGTAGTATCCACAATTCAACCCTGTTATTACATGGAAATAGACGATTTGGTTTTCATTCATATCCCACGTGTGCCATTCAACAGAATCATGATATTCATTTACCAGATCGTGAACGATCAAATCCGGTATCGCATCGGATGTTCCCCCTATCAATTCAATAAATATAATATCAGAACCGGAGAATTTCTGAACATATTTACTCTTCGCACCGAACCTGTCAGTAGATGGATTGAAAAACAGAGGGGTAAAAGGACTTATTCTCAGCATAACCAATAATTTTAAACTTTAGAGATCGATTTCACTATGAGTTCATATTTTAAACCGTCAAACCGTTCTATCTGCCTGTCAGCTTCACTCAAAAAACCCTTATACACATATCCATCCTTAACAAGAGTAATAATGCCATTTACAGGAGAAGGCATAGTCCCGTCATAGGTATTGAAACTTACTTTTCCACAAGTTGCCAGTTTTTCGGGTATTATAAAATCATCCTTTAGTGCAGTACCATTGATCACGACATCACTGTTGCCGTCAGACGAAGTAAATTCAAGTTTATCAGCACTAATGCCGATATACTTACTGTTTGCAGCCAACATAGAGCGTTGATTGAACATGACATTAAACATTGTATCCGGACTCAAGACCCCATCTATGTCCCACCCCATTCTAATAAGCCTATAACATATCCCACTTGGAGTAATCAAGCGATCCTCGGCACCAACAAAAAATACATCATTGTCACTTTCGTTGTCGGTGGTATTCTTTCCTCTTTTTTGGGCTAAAAACTCAATACCATAGGCATCCGAACGATAAGGACTAATTAGTTCCAACTTATTATCCGTTACATCTATGCCAGTCACAAATTCTGCTGTAAACCGAAATTCGTCACGCCCGTTGATAGAATCATAATCCTGTTTGTCATAACCAACACGGACAGACGAATAAATCAAATTCTCATCAACAGAATAAGTAAAGTCCGTATGCTCAACATCAAATTCCTTAATAACACTTGCATCAAACAGCGTGTCCCTGTGAACGAACTGAACAGTATTTCCCTCAATTACAGGAACAAAACCGAATACTGCTTCCATCCAGTCTGCAAATCTCGTATACGAGGTGTATAATTTCGCATCAGGTATGCCGCGGATGCTTTCAGCCGCCACTATGACACAATTTTTGAGTCTGGAATCATAATTGCTCACAATTTTACCGGTTATCCCCTCCTTTCCTCCATTGATACTTTTAAGCAGGCTATTCAGCACTTTTGTTGGGGTTATTACATCTATATAAATAGTATTGTTACTACGTTCTTTCCATTTTACAGATATGGATTTCTCTGTAAACAGAACGGTATACCTCTTCTTTTTCGAATAAATACCAAGAGAAAGAACATCATCCCCATTCAATGTAAGCGTTGTCTCAATATTTATCTTTGTATGGTTTATACCATCATTTTCCCATTTAAGATCGTTAAGCCTTACTCCGTTTTTAAATAAGATTATTCTTGTATCATCTGATGCTGCGACATAAGCCAAAAAATCAATATTTATACTCAAGTCCAATGTCACATCTTTCTTGGCTTTGAGAAAACCAGAGTAAACCGAAACTTCTCCGGGATCCACATCCGAAAATTCAAATAAATTATTTGTGTATATTTCAGAGCTGGTTATATATATAGGAATCACTTTATAGCCCACTCCGTCAAAAGACAGTGTAACATCGCTGCTATCTTCTGCAGACTCCCCTACAACAACCCAGTTGACAGTACTGAGCATATCCAGCCTATCATAATATAGCTGACGCTTTTCTTTTATTTCATCAACAAGATATTCGTACTGTGTTCCTTTATTAGCATTAATAAGAGTCGAAACGCTGTTATCAACAGTATTCATAGATATCGCGTAGCCCGAATTGTCGAAAGTGCCGAAATCAAGTTTACTATCAACAAAAATATCATAAGTATGCCGGTTATTGATCTCATATATTGCAATCCGGGCATCAGCTAACAGGTATTTTTCAACCCATTCATTGAGAAGTAAATCATAGGCATCGCCTACGAACTCAAATTTCGAAGTGAACGTCCTGATAATTCCACCGAAATCACTACGCTTAACGGTGCGTTTGATTTCATCCCAATTCCGGATGCAGGATTTAGGAAGTTCATGGGCAATTCCATCTATCGTAAGAACATATTTGCAAAGCATTTTAATAGGATAAAAACGTTCACGGGCAAATATAAATAAAAAGCCAACCGGTTTCCCGATTGGCTAATTTCTTGAAAATACAGCTTTGCAAATACGAGGTATAACTACTTGTTTTTCAATACAATTTCTAAACCAAGAAATAAAAAAGACTTTTCTATATTCTCCATGCTGATTTTCCCGTTGCCCTTCTCTTGGAAAGCTTCTAATATTGCTTCACGTATCATAAAATAGTATTTTGGAGCAAAGACTATGATCCTTGAACGGCAATTCGCCCCAAAGTGGAGCAAATACGTCTGTCTAACCACTTTCGGATTTTTGTATTCTCAAAGGATTCGCATTGAAAACTAAGCCATGCGCATTTATTTCTTCTAATATCGACTCAATAAGTTGTAAAACATTCGCTCCTTCTCAATGTATGTAAGTCCGTTTCTGCGAAATCCCCTTTTTCTTTTAGACACAATCATTTTACAACCATTCACACCAACATAGATACATATATTATTCATATCTAATTTCTAATGAATCTGCGATGTATACTTTATCAAGGGATTACAGACAAATACATATTAAAATGTATATCCAAGAGCGATACGTAAACTGCCTTTATAACCGGCAGAAATTTCAATACTATGTTCGTCATTTGTCATAACAGAAATAGCAGGTATTTAGTTTTAAAATGTTGTTCTTTAGTAGAGTGTCTACTTTGTCATTTTGTTATCAAAGTTTGACAGTACAGCGGGAAATCCGAAAGAAAGAAAACTGTATTTATTGTACATCTCCTTACCGTATTATTCTTTAGGTAGTTAATTTACAGGCAAATGAATATATATAACTCGGTTCAAAAGCAATATTAACCCGATTATCTTCATAAAAGATGTCAAACAGGAGTTAAAGGGCGCTCATCTGAACTTACGCTTGAATTGCTGACGGTAACGTTATTTACCAAAACGTCCGTAATGTCCTAACTGTATAAAATTAACTCGCCCAAGAATTATCAGATATAAAAATAGCATTTTAAGTATAAAATATTCACATTATTTGTTTATCTTTGCCCCGATTTACATAAATACTATTTATTATAATCAACGCATACTATGTAATAATAAATAATATTATTATAAATTATATTAACTTTAAAAACAGAGACAAATTTATGAAAACATTTAGATTTTATGTTTCAATGATGTGCATCCTCTCGGTATTCGCTTTTGTCGGGACAAGTTGTGAGGAGGAGGATGAAAAGGAATTGCAGAAGTTCACAGTTACGTTTGATTCACAGGGTGGCAGTGAGGTAGATTCGCAGACGGTTGCTGCCGGTGAACGACTGATCGAACCTACAGCTCCGGCTAAAGAAGGAGCCGCTTTTACGGGGTGGTTCAAAGAGGCAGCTTGTACCACTGCCTGGAACTTCAATAAAGACGTGGTGACGGAGAATCTTACTCTGTATGCCGGTTGGAAAGTAGCCGACTTCACCGTAACATTCGAAACCAACGGTGGTTCCGAGGTAGATCCGCAGGGAGTGCTCAGAGGAGCGTTGGTGAAAGAGCCGGTTTCACCGTTTAAAGCCGGAATGATATTTGCTGGATGGTACACCGATGCCGAGTTGACACAACTCTACGATTTCAATACTCCAGTGACGAGCGACCTGACGTTGTATGCCAAGTGGACGGAAGAAATGGATATAACGCGTGAGGCGTTGGAAGAATTGGTGGAAGAAGCTACAAGCCTGCTTGACTACAATTATGAATTATGGTCATACGAGGCAATGGTGAGAAAGCGTGAAAAAGCAGCAAACGTGTTAAGTAATCCCCAAGCAACTGATGAGGAAATTGTGGAAGCATACAAGGCCTTGTCGAAAGCCCTTTCACAGTTGGTGGAATTACCCTATCGGGCAACGACAAAGGTTGTAGTGGAAAGCATATCCGCCGATGGAAGCATTTTACTTATTCCGGGCGGATACCTGTATCTGTCCGCAAGAGGTGTGGACAATAACGGACAGACCTCGACGAATTATGAAGTGACTTTCGACTATAATGAGATAAGAGAATGGATTTCGGGAGATGTAAGGGAAGAAGATGATGTATTATATTTTGAAATGAAAAAGGATGTTCCAGTAGGTAGTACAGCCAAGTTGGTTGTCAAATCTGCCGAAGTTCCGAATATAACGTCTACGGTGACAGTGAAGGTTGTTTCCCACACCGACTTGGTAGAACAGTTCAAAACCAAAGTCAATGCCCTTCCCGAATATGAGGAAATCAACATGGACAACGTAGAAGAATTACGCCCGATTATAGATGAATTGATTTGGATGAGTCAACTTTGCGAATTGGGATTTAGAGATCAGGAAAGTACTCAGGAATACTTTGAATTTCGTGTGGCTAAACAAAAAATGGGAAAATGTGAGACGGCTGCCGATAACATCGTAACCTTCTCTTACACATTTACCGGTGATGATTGCAAACTCTATGATGCCTACTATGATGAGCTCTATTACTGTACCTATCAACCGGAAGGAAGTTTCCCTGTGGGTATTTACCTCGTGAAAGGCTGGGAACCTTGGAATTCAAACGATTTCGTACAGTCAAGAATCGTGCTGAATGCGGATAACACGTTCAGAGTGGAATATCGCCATTCTACCAATGACGATGGCAGCAATGCAGGCGATTGGGTATTCGATGGCGACAAAGGTGTATACAAGTTTACAGGCAGTCAGGAACAAGGCGGAAATATCATCATGCAGTATGATTACGAAGACTATTCACGCTCTGCTCTTTCCAAATCGATAAAGGCAAAGAAGGCGAAAAGTTCTTTAAAGTATGGGAAATAACCCCTGTCGGATAACTGTCTGACAAACAGAAATCCCCGCAAAACTATTCATATATTTTTTTGTGGGGATTTCTTGTATAAAAGCCTGTTTCTATTTTACTCAAAAAACAGAAGTAGAGAAGACAACAGACAACTCCCACCCCTCATGAACAAAATAAAAATGGTTATTCTTTCTTCAACAGTTTTTTTGACTACATTTGACATATCAATTATCAAGCTCACGTGATAATATCTTCCGTCCAAATGAAATACGGCTCCGGACCGCCGAAACAGGGACATCCAGTATTCCGCTTATCTCATCATAAGAGTATCCTTGAGCGCGATATACCAAGCTATCCATACAACATGACTTTTGAGCACATCGACGGATAGCAGACACGACATCATTAAACATAGCCAAATTAGACGCACGCTCATGGGATGTGCTTTCTGCGACCGAATCATATTCAATAAAACGTATGAGGGCGTTTCTGTTATATTGGGTGATGTAGGTATTCTGCATAACGGCATAACACCATGTTTTCAGAGATTTGGAAGTATCGAACTTGTCACGGCTCGTAAGAACCTTACACACGGTATCACCGGCTAAATCTTCTGCGTCCTGTATGGACTTACAAAACTTTCTCGCGATACATAACATCCAGGGATATATTTCCGATAATTCTTTTTCAAAGTCCATTATCAGCCCTCCCTACCAAATAAATCCCAGACTTACCACTGATACATCTTTCAACGTATTCCCGGTGCATAATACTTTGTTCATGCATCTCCAATGCAGAACGTTCGATCGAACTGACAAGAGAGCCTATGTCGGAAGGCAACAAGGCAATCTTTTTTTTCACTTCGGATAATTCAGCAATTACCCGATCACACTTCGTCTCCAATGTACGAAGTTCTACCAACAAGGCATTGCATAAATGCTCATCTATGCAATTTACGTAATTCTTTTTATTCATAAATAGTCGTTTGTGATTCCAAAAAGGCATACTAACGACCTCAGAGATAATTAGATTACGATAAAAAAATTAACTATGCTGACAACATCACAAAAAATATCAATTACTTACTTTTTTTCTCATATTAACCTCTATTTCAGCCTGATGTACAATATTTGCATAGACAGCGGCATTTATATTGCGAACATCAATATTCATTTTAAAAAAGGTCATGATAAAGGCAATCTCAGCATCAAAAGAAGAGCGTATTTGCTCTGGAGTAGCTTTTTCTGTCTCATTATCAGAACGAATCTCATCACTTCTTTTCTGTTCAAATAAGGCAGATCGCAACAATTCCTCAACCTTAGATTTGACCTGTTCGTCAGACATCGATTTCATGTCATACGACAGCATGGCTAAGGTTTCCCTAATATCCTCATAGGCACCAATGGCAATCAAGGACACGCATAATTTAAAAAGCAAAACGCGTATCCTTTCTTTTACCATATCTTCACGATCCATCAAGACAGAATTCAAACCGGACGGATTGGTTATCCTCTTGTATTCTATTATCAAATCAGACGAACGTTTCTTCAACTCCACCTCACTAATCTCCTCTCCGGGAGACAACAACACAGAGCAATCACCACATGAAAGTTCTATAAAATCATATAGCGATAATTGATTCAGTCTTTCAATCATAATCGGGAAAGTATATAATATCTATAATCACGGGCACAGGCATCTTTGTGCTGTTGCTTGCCTATGTTATGCAATTCTTGACGTAGCCCCTTTACCTCATGCTTCAAATCACTATAATCGTTGAATATCACAGGCTGGCCGGTACTGTCCATTCCAACAAAGGTATGAGGGAACGCGGGAATATCCCATTCCGGTAAATCAATGGAATGAACATCCGGAAATACTTGTGCACCTTTAGGAAGATCTACAAGTGTAGGAGTATCGGGGGTTATCCACGCTTTTCCGGAATACATCACGACCTCACGTTTGCCGGCATCCCCCACAAGTGCCTTACCGCCCGGATGGGAGCCATCCTTTGTACCCTCAGCATATGAGGGGATCGGGGTAGCAAGAATAGTAGCTACTTGAACTGCACCCATGGCACTGATCATTGCTGCCATAACAGGATTGGGTGGAATCATCGCTAAAGCTTCCATAATACCACGTGCAGTAGCTATACCGGTCTGGGCAACTTGTACCGCTTTCTCCCATACGGCTTGCTTATGGGCAATCTCCTGCTTTTTCTTTTCAAGTTCTTCATTTTTAGCTTCCGTGGCAGCTTTAGCAGCACGTTTACGGGCTTCGGCTTCCTCTTCCGAGATGGCACCCTGCTCAGCCTGCCTTTCGTAACGTTCTACGTCTTTCTCATACTTTTCATCATTAATATCCTGTTCTTCCTCTATTTTATCAATCTGGCCATCATAAACGGCATTAATAAGACTACTAATGTTACCAATGGCCTGAGATGCAGTTTGCAGCCATTTCTGGAGATTTTTTATTCGTTCTTTTTGAGCTTTTTCGTCCGCTTTAGCTATGCTATCAATAGCAGCAATCTCAGCTTCGGCTTCCTCTTTTGCAAGATCAGCCTTTAGCTTATGTAACTGTTCGCTAAGCTTGGCTCTATCTTCTGTACTAAGATTGTCTGCATTAAGTTCCTGCTCCAAAGCATCAATCGCAGCTTCAGTTGTTTTTCGGGCATAATCCAAGCGCAGTTTATACTCTTCCTGAGCATATTCCTCTTGTGTGATTTGCTTGGTTGCCAATCGCTTTTTCAATGCGAGCATATCCATGATGTGTTCTTCATCACGAATCTTTTGTTCATGAGCTGCATTTTCTGCAATTAAGACAACTTGATCGGAAGCGTACTTTTCATATATTCCCTGTTTTTTCTTTGCATACTTTTCATCAATGAGAAACACATCTTCACCTGTTTTCTCGGCCGCATCAATTTCACTCTCACGTTGAAGTTCCAACTGTTGAAGTTTCAAATCGAGTTCCTCTTTTGAACCTTTTCTCACGAAAGCAAGAGCATTCTCAATATCTTTCTTTTCACGATCTGAATTATACTTTATAGTATATTCATCAAGAACTTTTTGCATTTCTTTTGCAAGATTCTCACGAGTGGAAATTTCCTCTTTACTATATCCTTTAACAGCCGCTATCTTCTTAGAATACTCAATACCAATACGGGCAAGTTCTTTCTCTAATCCCTCATCCATAAGGGAAAGTTCTGATTCTTGATAAGCCTGTTGGATTTTCAATTTCTCCTGTGCAACTTTCTCTAATTCTCGTTTTTCCTTATCAGTAAGAGTTTTTTTGAAAGTGCTCTCAGTGCTTTTATTTTTAGGATTAAATTTTTCTACAATTTTATCAAGACCAGCGTTAAACTCATCACTTGAATATATTCTAAAGAAATTCTTAGAAAACTCTAATTGTGCTTTATCAGCTTTTTGGGCTTCTTTAGTATATACACCAAACATTTTAGCACCTGCATTTTTAAACCATGACATATCTTCGAACTCAGATGTAGAATACAGAGCACCTGTCCTCATTTTCTCCAACTCCTTACGTTCTTGAGCTGTTACCTCTATTCGTTTATTCTTCATTTGAACAACGGCTTTGGTATATGCTTCCTCCTCTGAATCCCCATTATCAAGAAGCCTCTTATATTCTGTTTGAAACTCTTTTTCTGCTTCTAATATTTTTTTATTTGCATCCTTTTGTGCAAGTCCTCTAAAGTTTGTTTCTATTTGTATTATTTTATCTTCTGGAGACTTCAAATCATTGGCTATACCTCTAATCTTATCAGCCATCCAGTTAAGAAATTCTTTTGCAGGTCCTGTTGATTCAGAGAATGAGAGCATGAATGCCTCCCAGGCAGACGAAAGATTAGCCAAAGCTCCCTGAACATTATCTCCCATTGTATGTGCCATATTAGCAAGCTCTCCATCGACACCTGTTATTTGATCACGTAATGGAACAATCTTATCGGCGGCAGTAAGGAAAGCGTTGAAAGCTGCTACACTCCGTTTATCAGTCATTTCAAGAGTAGTATTCAAATCGACCCCTTGCTCTTTCAACTTCTGTAAACCAATAACCAATTCAGGCAATGTCTTTACAGGACCTCCCAGTGATTTTGCAAGTACACCATTAGTATCAGCTAAATTTAATAGAATATTACGTGTAGCGGTAGCAGACATAGAAGCATCAAAGCCAGCATCTGCAAGCTTTCCGACTAATGCCAAAGTATCTTCTATGGTAAAATTGAAAGCCTCAGCAACCGGGCCTACGATAGGTAATGCAGTAGCAAGGTATGAAAAAGATAAAGCGCTTTTCGAGGTTGCAACTGCCATAGCAGAAACATAGCGTTCGGTTTCTTTGGTATCTGCATTAAACATTCTCAGAGCTGCACCTGATAAAGCGGCAGCATCTGATAATTCAGCACCAGTCGCTTGAGCAAATTTGAGTACAGCCTCTGTTGATTCTAAAATTTCTTTTCTTGTAAATCCTAATTTTGCTAACTCTATTTGTAATCCCGTTGCTTCAGCGGCTGTGTATTTAGTTGTAGCCCCCAAACGCTGTGCATCTACTGTCAGTTCCTTGATTTTATCAGAAGTTGTGCCTAATATAGCAGCAAGATTACTATTAGCAAACTCAAACTTTACGATATCCCCAACTCCTTCACGTAATTTGGTGAATAAAGTAACAATACCTGTAACAACAGCTTGCGCGCCAATATATCCAGCAGCTATACCTTTTAACCCCATGCCGACTTGGCTCAAACCTTTACCCATGTGCTGTTGAAGCATCAAACCGGAATTTCGAGCAATAATACCCATGTTTTTCATAGACCTATTGCCGTTCTCTAATTCAATGATAGCAGCCTTTACTTCTTCCCTGTATGCTCCAATGGTCATCTTCTGCTGCGTATACCGGTCAGAGTTGCGTTTTACATAGTCGTTATTAATCCCTATCGTAGAATTGAGCCGTGCAAGAGTCCGGATATAGTTCTCATCAGTATCTTTCAATACATCTACAGCCTTTTGAAGCTGTTTATTCATTTCTTTTGCTTGTGCCTTACTATGTACTTCCTGATTGGTTAGAGTGATAGCTGTCCGGATGAGCTTTAACCGTTCTTCCTCGGTCAATACAGTTTTCTTGCGAGTACTATTGCCTGCGTTTTGAACTTTGGTTAAATTAGCCTCTGCTTTAGCACTTTTTTCTAAAGAAGCAGCATTATCAGCACTTGCCTTAGTAAGCTTCTTGATTTCAGCAGTGGAGAGCTTTTCCGCATTCAGTTTTTCTTCAATGCGTTTAGCCACAGTTTGGGAAATCTCAGACTGCTTTTTAAGTGCTTCCGTCAATTCATTCGATGCCGAACTCGCATTTTTAGATTGAGTCGTATAGATGGAATGCAACTTTTCAAGGTCGGCAATTCCCTCGACATTAATTTTTAATCCTTTTGCAAGTTCTTTAGCTGCACTTGCATAATTAGCCCTCACACGCTCAACAGTCCTGTCAAGCTCTATCAATTTTTGAAAATCGTCCTCATCAACGAAACCCTTTAACTTTAAATCTGCCATTGTCACAGGTAATGTCTATATTCTACAATTTTTCCCCTTATCTCAACTCCAACTTTATCAAAAGCATAGGTACCATCCTCTTTTTGATAGACGACATACATGCAGCCGTCCAAGATGGCCGCTTTCTTTGCGAGTTCACTGATACGATCCAGTTCACTTTGCATTTTCTTTATTTCACATCCACAAGCCATAACCTACCGATACCCACATTCAGAAAAGAAACGCTCCAACCATGGACGGAGATACATGATATTGAAATACTCCTTTGCAGTATCTCCAACGCCAAGAACCTGTTCGCCATATTTCCTCTCAATAGACGGGCCGTCCTTGAACCCTTTCGTCTCAAAACGTAATCCGGAATCTGTCCTCTGTGCAAAAATGCTGTCATAAAAAGTACCGGTGATAAAAAGGTTAGGCGCCTCGACCGGACGCGGTGGCAAATAGAGCATCTCACCCCTAAGAGGTGGAGTGATCCTCTCTTTCCAATGCTTATACCGTTCTGCCTGATCCTGCCACGGACCGGGTTCATTGAAATAAGAATCGTTATCATAAGTAGGTTTCAACAGGTGTTCTGTTCCATCCAAACCACTATATAGCTGTTCCTGTATACAGTCAATAAGCACATTCTTATTTTCATCCATACACTTAATACATTCCTCTTCAAACCCGGAAGCGATAGAATGAATAACCCTATATAGTCCGTCAAAATCTGCCATATGCAATAATAATAAAACGGGCTGGACTGCAATCACACCCCAGCCCGTCTGCTATTTGGTAATGGTATCATATACCTCAGAAAGCTTCTTCTTGCGGTCAGCTTCCTTCATTTCTTTCCACACGACCTTAATATGCGCGTTAATAAACCCTTCCTTCGTCATGCCCTTTACAGCAGCTTCGACGAACGTAACATTATCTATCTTCATGCTACCTGTTCAATACCTTTAATTCCTTTCTCGAACAATACAGAAGGAGTTTTCAGCGACGGAACCGCATCAGCCTTTGGAACAATGGTAATCACACCATCGGCATAAGAAGCAGAGGTTACATTGTTCATAGTCTCAGCAGCACCATCCGCAATAAGGCTTCCAAACTCTTCGGTACGATCGTATCCACCGATATTTTCGATGATCTTATAAGCGTTTTCTGCTTCCGTCTTCTCAAGAACCACATCAACCAAGCCCATCAAGAAGTTTCTGGGATTGAAATCCAACTGTACATAGTCAAAATTCAACAGGCTTTCTTCTGCGTCCTCATGAGCGAAACTTACAGTCATCGTGGACTTGGCGCCACTGGTCGGATATTGTGTCACAGTCGGATAAACTGTAGACATGGGGATGCCGGCAAGGATATCGGTACCATCATTATACCCTATCAGCATATAATCCATATTCCAATAATAGACATCCCATCCCTTGTTTGCACATTTCAAAAGCTGGGCATTCAAAACCTCATCGAACTTTTTCAATGTGAAAGTATCTGTCTGTGCGTTCAAGCCATTATATTCACTCGGACCATAGCCAACTGCATTAACCTGTGGCTCACCTCCATTCTTTGCATATTCCAAGAATGGGAAAATTGGATAAATACGTTCAGGCCGATCCGCATGACACAATTCAAGTAATTTCTCGCCTGTGATATCGGCAGGAAGTTTAACACCATGCTCTACCAAAACGGCACCCTTGATCTTTTTCCAGTCAATGCTACAAGCAGAACTGCCAGTATTCATTCGTGAGCCCCTACATGTTCTAATCTTTCTCATTTTCTTCTACAATTAAGATTATTAATTTTAATTTCCATCGAGCGTATGTTTATGGCATCAATAGGCTCGCTCACCGCCTCACCGGAGTCTGTATAAGCCCCGTACCTGCCATAACTATAATTCTCTGAATAACTATGTTTCACCCCTTCGTCACAATCAAAGCTAAAACGATAATCGTCACACAACACGTCCAATAAGTTCCTGTAAATCGGTCGAAGAATGTTTTTAAAAGAATTTGTTCTTCTTTCTTCGTTACTCCACTTCGACCGGGAAGAGCAAGCTATAATCAACGATACATCCGCCTTAGAGAAATAATTCAAATACCCCCTATCTTCATTGACAGGAGTAAATAGCGCAACCAACGGAAACTTCTTCTCTGACAGGCTGGGAGATTTACTGTACTCATCTAAAATATCCTTGATATATTGACTGCTGCCGAAGATGTAATTCAACTTCGGTGATTTCACTACCTTAAAACCTCCTTTCCCATCGGAATACAGGATTTCAAGCTTTTCCGGAATCTTCCGTACAACTTCCCCAAACATCTCTGTTATATCCAAGTCTATCATAAATTGAAAATATTAATAGGAGTCAATAGATTCTTATTTATTTTTATGCAAGTAAAAGTACAGCCGGCCGACATTGCCCATTTTGCAAACAGCTTATTCCTCTTTACCATGCTATTCCATGTATTTACCTGTTTCCTTAAAGGTGACACATATTCATTTGCGCATTTTAATCGGACAAGCCCGGTTGCCGTAGCCTGAGTATTGGCATCACGGAGAATATGATAGAATACATAGTCGGCAAACGGTTCACGCAACTTATCGCACAATATGTCATACTTCGATTGCGATCTTCCCTCTTTTTCCGGACTATCGGTTTCATCCGAATCACCCTCTTCCTCCTGCTCGATGAGTTCCAGATAATCAACTATGGCTTGAGCAAGAGTGCCACCTACGATATCACGAAGAAATTCGGTCTGAAACGAACCGATATACCCGTTTATCATCTCATTCACTGCAAGAGAATCGGGTGAAGGCATTTCGGCAGACGAAGCATTCCTTATGTGTCTGGGACCTGACGTAAAATAGGAAACATCAATTAGCATATCAGCAGTTATTTAGGAGACTTGCCCTTTCCGGGTTTCTTATTATCACCAACAGAAACGGCTTTATCTTCCTCGACAATAACCTCTTTAGTGTCTCCGGCAGGCAATTCTTTTGAATCGGCAGCCGGAAGATTCTTGTTATCAGAAGAAATCAAGGCTTCAAGTTCTGCAATACGAGCTTTCATCGTATCACGTTCATCTGTCAGTTCAACAATAGATTTATCCTTCTCTGTGATGGATTCAGCAAGTTCACCGATTTTCGCATCTTTTTCTGCGAGCATACATTCCAACGTTTTTTGAGCATCTTCTTCTGTTATCAGACCGCATTCGGAAATGGGGGTGATTGTTATCACCCCCCTACTAACACGAATACGTTGCTCACGAAGTACACGCGTCAGTTCTTTGTCCTGACCTGTAACAATGTACTTTTCCATAACTTTAGGCTTTCTTAATAGCGTTCAAAACATCATCCAAATCACCATAAGCAAAGGCCCAAGGCATATAAACAGGCATCATCACTTCCTCTTGAATCATAACAGTAGTCATGTTCTTCAATTTAGTGTTCACATCGTCAGCAAATTCAATAGAAAGTGCTGTGTAATCAATCAATGAACATCCGTTCACCATATCCCCGGCAAAGTACTTACCAACTCCCATTGAGTTGCACTCAATAATAGGGATACCAGCGATTGACTTTTGGCCATTCGTTTCTGTGATAAGGTTCAGTTCTCTACCGGTAGTATCTTTTGCTGTTGAAATAGTAAACACTGTAGACGGATGTAAAACAAAAGCATTTGGATAATACTGACCGAAGTTCAACACAGCAAAAATAGCATTTGCGGCATCCTTGTAGTTAGGATCTTCAACAGAGCCAAACATACCACTCTTCACAGTACCGGTAATCTTGTTGATAGATTCTTCGGTGCCTTGATAATCGAAATCAATCGCAAACTTACGATCATTCATCTTATGAATCGTGAAAGTGTCGTTCAACCCTGTTTCAACAGTGGCACCGGCAAGCGTCACTTTCATATTATCAATGATCTTATCGTTTGCAGCAGCAAGAACAATCACGGCTCTACCGTTAGTTGTTTTCTCAATGGATTCGATTGCACCGGCAACAATGGTAGTATATGTACCACTAATAAACTTTGAGACACATTCAACCCCATCGTAGGTAGTAATACCC
>OJJA01000081.1_pt1 | contig 87389 bp, 65 predicted proteins | sample 1596031 | NCBI WGS metagenome assembly OJJA01 (sample SAMEA4350132, study PRJEB24818) | metagenome | biome: human; feature: gut; material: faeces | place: Denmark | collected 2013-09
TTTATCCCCATCCCCAATGCGTAACATTGGAGGATGTTTGCTATCTTTGTTGTCATAGTAGAAATGATTTTATCCCACCGGTCAAGACGGGAATCAAATCTACGAAAAATCCCCTGCCGGGCATTGCCAAGCAGGGGTATTTTTATATTGGAATCAAGGGGGTAGGATTATTTAGCACAAGGGGGCAGAATCGCTTGGTTTTAGGGGGCAGCTTACACTGGATTTTCCAGTTAACACTCCATTGGAAATTTAGCATTGCTTGATGAGCATGTCAATAAAAGCTACGGGAATGACCCTTTCCAAAAGAAAATCCAACGCATTTTCAGTGAATACATGAATGATGAATGGTATATACGACCATATACTATGATAGTATTCGAGCATAAAATAAAAGATTCGGATAGATCATGGAGATGGACACAAGAAAACATTACAGAAAATGCTAACAATATAGCAAATAATATAGAATTGCTATTAAAAATGAAGTTATGATAGAGCAATATAATATAAAGAAACTATTCTCCGATTATACTTTATTCGTTCCTGAAATACAACGTGATTACGTTTGGGGAGCTACAGAAAATTGTCAGAAAGTTATGATACCTTTTCTTGAAGCATTAAACTTTAATCTTCAAGGAGAACAAAACTATAGCATAGGATTCTTGTATTCCTATACAAACTCACCTGAAGATAATTATATCATTGACGGACAGCAACGTTTTACAACCATTGTGTTGCTGCTCTACGTATTGTCTGTGCGCGAGGGAAAGGACTTTAATGCTTATATCGGAACCAATAAGCCTATAATGCATTTTTCATACAATGTTCGTCCACAAACCGAAGTATTTATGCGTAACTTATTTCTTTCCAAAACTATAGAGAAAAACTATATAGTAAACCAAACATGGTTCCTCTCTGAATATGTTCACGATATAACCATTAATTCTATGGTAAATGCCGTAGATACACTGAATAAAAAATTGGACAATTTAGCAAATATCTCTTACGAAAAAGTACTTAACCAAGTATGCTTCTGGTATTTTAACGTCGATGAAACATCACAAGGGGAAGAACTATATATAAAGATGAACAGCCGTGGACAAAAGCTTACCGAAGCAGAACAGATAAAACCCTATCTTTTTAATGAATGGCAAAAGAAAAAGAGCACAACTTACGACAATACCGATTATGGCAAGAAATGGGATGAATGGGAGGAACTCTTCTATTCAAAGAAAGGGGAACTCAGTATCATATCCGTTGACTGCGCTATGAATACATTTCTTAGAATTGTCTATGAAATGGAAACACTGAAAGAATGTAACGGTGAAATCCCACACAGAACAACTGTCCTCAATCTGCCAAAGATCGCAAAGTATATGGCAATTATGTTAGAATATGCTGAACGAGAGTGGCCTCAACTGCTAACAGGCAAAATTAAATATCGTCCTCATCGCGTTTTAAAAGCTCTTATTGCCGAAGGATTGAAACCAAAACATCACAACAGAGATTTAGAAAGGGTTGAGAAGATTTTCACCAACATCGTTACAAGACGTAAATACAGATTGAGTCATGGCGATATTTTGGAATTTCTTTCTGAATACTCAAAGTCATCAAATTCTTTTTATGATTTCATTACAGAGAATCCAAGATTATCTGAACTTGTTTTCGATAAGCACGAACTGAAGAAAATTGCCATCTATAAACAGTTTGAGAAAGATGTTGCATTACAGACAACCATAGAAAATATATTTTGGGAAGCGGAGACAAGAAAAGTGTGGCGTGGCAACATCTCTCCGCTTATAAAATGGTCTTTTTCAGAAGATGATTCTCCTGAAAGCTTTAGCCTAACTGCATTCAAAACGTATTTATCAAAATTTGATGAATTATTTGGAGACAATAAGTTGAAAAACAAAGATATGGATATCACTCGCCGTGCTTTGATTGCGAACGAACTTCACGATTATCCTAAAATATTCCGAGGTTACACCAATAGCTGCTTTGCATATGAAGACGAAGATTGGCACGTGTTATTTTTAGACGAGGAAAATATTCCAAAAATGAAACAATTCTTTGATCAATATACAGGAAAAGAATCCTTATACAAAATGATTAGTTGTTTCCCCATAGAAAAAGAATATAGTGAATTCGTCCACATTCCCGAACTACTTGATTTTTGTAAACACAAAAATTTCCAGTGGTGGCATGATTGTATCTATCTTATAGAAGGAAAAACAGCCAATGGACATTATGCAAATATCCATTCCTATAAATATTATTTAAGCCGTAAGAATCATTTATTATTTCCGGGATGGACGAAAATGAATTTCTGGTCAAAGGATGGTTCCTGTATCTATCTCGACCAAAATACTGAAGACAACACACACATTGCAATAGACGCATATTGGAATGGTGGTTTAAAAAACGATCAAATGGCTATCGAAGTTCACATACGGAATAGTGAACCAAATAGAACTGAAGCATATTTATCTTCCATAACAACTTTGTCTAATTATAAGTGGAATGGTGAACGCTACGTTTACTATTTAAATGCACCGAAAGAAGAAGCAGAAGCTTTTTTACTCATGGATAAAGAGTTAACTTTCATAATTACAATAATAGAACAATTGAAATTGTAAATTATACCCATCAATTTACTTTCAACCATAAAAAACATTTGACCATAAAAGAAACAGCCATCCTTGACAATGTGAGAAATGGATATAAAAAAGCGGGAGAACCACCGTATATTCTCCCGCTTTAATCGCATACATTGATTGTATACCTTGATCGTATCGTATTATCAGCAACTTACATCCGAATCACTTCCAGATAATCCAGATTACAATCGTTGGCATCTTCCCTGCCATGAGACATATTCGAATCAAAACCCTTGCCCTCCGGATTGAGCCTTAAACTGACCGTGTGACGTCCCGCCTTCATATTCTTCCACAAATAATTGGAACGCATCCACTTATTCCAGTCTCCCGTAGCTTCGAGAATAAATGTACCGGCATCAACATTGTCGATAAATACCGAACGAATCGTACAGTATGTGCCATCGGGCCCATGACCGTTTGCACCGGAAAGCACGAGCGCATAATCACCATCAACAGGCACATCGACGGTAAAGGTCACATCGGCCGGTTTTGCATACAAATCGACTATAAATCCCCGGCCGGAATATCCGGAATGAACCTGACTGAATGTCCCTTTCGACACGGCATCTTCCGCTTCGAACACTTTGCGCCAGTCTGTCTTTATCACCGGATTGGAACAATCGGACTTGAATCCCCGGCTATCCATCGAATATACAGAATAGAACCCGGCAGGCTCCCGGCTCAAATCGTAAGGAAACGTAATCTCCTTATCTTCTCTCTCCCGGCTACACAGAAAATAGCGCAACCCCGGCTCTACGGAACAATTAATCACCTGTCCCTCCTGAATGAGCACCGGCTCTACCGGCGACCAGTCCTTACGCGGTCCCGGCTGAACAAGATTCATTTTCTCTCCGGCAGGCACTGTTGTCATCACAATGTCAATCGTGTAATCTCCCTGAGCCGTTGCAGGAAACAGATAAGGCAAGCTCTGTTCCTCCCCGTTCACGAGAAGACGTTTCACGGTATTTCCCTTTCCGGTGACATTCAAGTTCAACACGGCATCCCGGTAACGGAAATTCTCCAATGAGATCTTCCCATCTACCAGATCCGGTATCACAGGAGTGAAAGTGATCCCCTCCTCGCTCATCGTCATCCCGAACAGTACACGATATACCATACTGATATAAGATGCCACAGACCATAACTGGCGGGAAGAGTTCAACGCCGTACCGCGATCGTAGCCCGTGTCATAAGTCATATTTTCTTTGTGAGTCAGAAACAGTGCTCCGGCACGCATCAGCGATTTCATCATATGTTCCACCACTTGCACGTTTTTCGCATCACGGGCAGCATACATATAAGGAGTTTCCCAAACCGGCCATACGCTTTTGTTATGATAAGAAAAATCATCCGGGATGCTGGGATACAGCACGGCTGCCCCATAAGGATAAACCGGAAAATTTTCCACCATCTTCGCACTCTGTTCCGGGGTGGCTATACCCAACACGGCTGCCAGTCCATTCGACATCACCCCCACTCTTTGAGCAGGCCGGTATCCCAAATACTCCGGATAGAGATAACAGGTATAGCCCCCCTGTTTCTCGTCCCAAAAACGCTTATTGATATTCTCTTTCAGCAAATCGGCATATTGATCCCACACGGCAATCTCTTCCGCCGGCTTTCCGGTGATCCGTCCGGCAGCCCCGAGAAACTGATAGAGGAACTTGTGCAGTGCATTGGTGCCACTGGAAAAAGAATCGGCAATAACGGAATTGATAAACCAATTGGGATAGGTATGGGTACGCCAGTCCATCGAACAGGTTTCTCCCTTAAACAACCCGGCATTCGCATCAAACGCCACATGGATATCTTTCTGTGCCGTATACTTCAACCCATCGTACACCGATTCCAGCCAACTCTTATCGCCCGTGTACAGATAATATTCCCAAGCCGCCATTGCCCAGACAACGCGGTCGGTAGAGATGGGCCAGGAACCGCCGCTACCGGTATCCTGCAAGGCTTCTTTCGGATTCTGCAAGGTTTGTTTTTCCAATGTCTTGCGCGAAACCTCCGGCAATATCCAGGCATAAGAGAAATAAATGCTGTACACCGCGTCACGCGTCCATGTATCGGGCCACAACGCACCTGCCATGAAGGTACTGTCCGTACGGATGTCGAGCAGCATCTCTTCCAATGCCATGTTGTAAAGGGCTGCCAGCAAGCGGTTGTTTTCGGTCGTGAAACGGGGAAATGCAGAAATATCCTTTTGCAGTTTCCAGCGATCCTTGCCGTGATAGTCCGATTCGATTTCGGTATCGGAAACGGCAACCGCCTCTCTTGTGCCGAGGAAAGAGGCATCGGTCACCTTGTCCGGAGTCAGCACGAAAGAAAGTTCCGTACCGGTTTCCCGTACGATGTTCCAATGCGAACGATAGTCCTTCACACGGTCGGAATCATCCATGACTATTCCGTCTGCCCGACGCGCTAAATGGCGTTCCGTCTCCGCCGCCCCGTTTTCGAGCGTATACCAGCCGCAATTTTTCTGGGTGACAAAATCAAAACCGCCATACTTCCATTTCATGTTCTCTGTCTCTTGACCTCCCGGAGCAGCACAAACCGCCCCTTCGCCGTCGAGTTGCAGATAGTTTCCGCTTTTCTTGTTCTTGATCAGAAACTCCTCACCGGAAGTACTTTCAATGATCCAGAGGTATTCATCTCCGGAAGGCTCGGCAGCAAAACAGAAGCTCCCCTGCTTCTCTCCCAAATACTCGCCACTTTCACGATTCTGCAAACTCCACTCGGAATAGACCTTATCGCTCCGGCACGACACCAGAAACAACAGTGCAAACAAGCTACAATATAGGTATAACTTCATATGGAAGAATTATTTTATAATTAATTTCTTGGTAACGACCTGATCATCGGATTCGATGCGAACCACATAATGCCCGCTATTCCAGCCGGCCACCCGGATGTTGGCAGTACGTTCCGCAACCATCGACTCAACCGGCTGCCCCATCATGTTGTAAACAATAATACGGACATTGGCAGAACCGGTTTCCACCGTAAACGAAGCATCTTTCCCTACAACGGACGGATATACGGATACGGTCTCCTGACGGTTGTTTCCGGATAATCCCGTACCACCTTTGCTCAGTTTCACACCACGCACACAAGTCGGTTTGAGTCCGGAAGGCATATAGAACGTTTTATCGAAAGATCCCCTCCCGCTTTTGCTGTATCCGTTGTTCTCAGGTTTGGTAGCCGGATCACGCAGGTTGACACTCACTTCCTCATCGTTTACCGAACAAATGGCCATATCGTCGTAACCGTCGCCATTAAAATCCAGCAACAAAGGAATATCGTTTTTGGTACCGAACTGCATATTCGCAATATCCTGATTGGCAAAATCGGGAGTCTTATATTCCGTAGTGGAAGGGGTGAAAGAGCATAACCAATTTCCCCTATCGTATAAAACCACATCCGCCTGCCCGTCGTTATTCATATCCCCGGCCAGCAGATAATCATTGTCTGAAATGCCGAAAGCAAGGTTCACATCCGGAGCCATCGCCATAAAATGCATCAGCCACCAAAGCCCGTATTCATTATCGCGCCGGATAGCGACATCTCCTGCACCGTCACCGTTGAAATCTGCCGAGAGCGCCTTATCACCTACCGCCATACCGTAAACCACATCCTGCGGGTCGATAAAATTATTATTCCCGTCGTTATAGTAAAATCTCCAATGGATGAGCTGGTCTGCCGCGCAGGAACGGTCTACTTCGCACAAGTCAAAATAACCGTCACCATTGGCATCGTACACAAACACTTCGGCTATCGGCACGTCTTTGGTCTGTGTGGGAACTGTAAGGTCTATCTTTCCGTCCAAATCGAAATCGAAGTGATAGCCGGCCTCGTAAGACCAATATACAATACCGTCGGACTTCTGGGCATAAGTGAAAACCGCCATTGTACAGGCTAAAACTGCAAGTACTAAATTTTTCATAACTATTAAATTTTAATTATACAATAATTTGTTTAATTTCAACATTGGATAATGCTGAGCAAAAATTAAAAAGCTCTAAATCATGTTTGTTTGATTTACCGGAGTACCACCGAAGCGTATAACCGGTGATACCCCTCTTGTTCCACATCGCTGATCGTCAGCAGATAGGCCCCCTGCGACAACGGAGGAATGCTACAGGAGAGCACTCCGTTGCCAAAACGAAGCCTGTCTTCATAACAGATACGTCCTCCCATATCCGCCAACCGGATCTCGCACAGACGCTCCTGCCCCGTTCCTCCGGATATAATCATCCGGGAACCTCCGTCATCGAAACAGACGCTTATCTCCTCTTTTTTTTTTGAAGATTCGATTCCCGTATATTTGTCCGACATGAAAATCAGATTGTCATAATCGGCACTGTTCCTATCTACCGGCCCCATAAAGACCGATACCACGATGGCATCCGCCCAATCTTCTCCCCACAGGCCGGTAATATCTTCCCGGAGATCCCGCTCATATTCCACCCATTCGTCTACCTTGGGCTTCACGGGAGTCAGCGTAAGATAAGCCAATCCCGGCTGGGAATACCCCACGCGATAGAACAGGTCTTTCGTTTCCCATACGGGAGAACTGTCGGACGGCTTTATCAGACGGAAACCGAACCAGCAAGCCGTGGTGTTATGGGAACGGACAGCTATCTTAAACCGGTTGAAACGATCGAGCGGTACACGGATCGCACCGTCCGAAGTGGTGGTAAACCGGATCATTCCCGGAGTAACCTGCAATGCTTTCTCTCCGGCAAATGCATCTGTCACTGTCTGGATCTGAGACACGTTACCGTTATAGTCGTTGGAGACGATAAGCGGTTCCTGATCGTCGAGAATGGTAATCGCAGCAGTCTCTTCGGAGCGCAAAGTCTCTCCGCCGGCATCGTAACGGAAGGGGAATAGATCGAATGCGACACTTTTCTCCGCAGGTGCTTCGGGCATTCCGACCGTGCTGTTGAGATGCAACACCAAGGTGGCAAAAGTACCGAGTGAAGACAACGACACTTTTACCTTATCGCCTTCTCTGGTATAATCTACCTTCCGGCTGCCTTCCAAAGTAACGCAATAAAGATCTGCCGGCACTGCATCTTCCGGTAAGGTGAAAGAGAGACCGGTCGCCTTTGCCGCAGGCGCCGTATTCACCACATCCCAACGCAAATCGACCGAGCTGCCGTAGTTCACCAGATCGACAATCAGAGCATCCGCCCGGCCAGTCCGTTTATCCCAACGTCTTTTCAGTTTGGCATAGATGCCGTCGTCATTATCCAGAGCCAAATCCGACTGATTGTAATCGGCAATGACGTAAGCGCGGTTGGAATAATACAGATAGGCTCCGTAGGCTTCCGTAAACTTATTCCAACGGGCGATCTGTTCGAGCACTTCCAACGGATAGTTCACAGCATGGAAAGGAACCGGATCGGTAAAGCTCGCTACTCCGTCCACCACTTGCGCAGCAGGATAACCGCCGGCCGAGAGACAGGTTGCAAATTGATAATCGATATTTTGTTTCGGCCAGCCGGTCGTCAGGTTCATCTCTGCAGGCGGATAGAAATTGGCGAAAACCGGCTTATCGGGGTAACGCGATTTTGCTTCATAAATGTCACGGTAAAGATCGGTGTATTTGGTTCCCGTGCCAAAAGGCCAGAGTTCCATAAACTGATGGTTGGCTACCGCTCCCGTCGTGTAATGCGGGATATTCCCGTTTGTAGACGGCAGTTGCAATGCCGTAGTAGTGACGTCCGCACGCTGTTCCTTCACTGCCAGATCCAGGCGTTTGACCAACGGAGCCATCTCCGACGAGAAATTACAGGCAGCCTCCGTTCCGTCACAGACATAGCTATCGGGCAGGCCGTACCAATCCCAACGGTATCCGTCCCAATTATACTCTTTCTGAGCCGTCACCGCCTGATGCACAAAATAGTCGTTGAAGTTTTTATACGTCTCTCCGCCGATGGTATACGGGGCATCCACCGATTCGTTGGTAGACATGAGGTAGAGATAAGAACCGCCATAAGTGATAAAGCTACGGTCGCCCGCATTGCGCATGGCCCAATCGGGACAGGTATGGGCAAAAGCCGGAGTTGCGGCATAGATGCCGGTATAGCAGACCGAACGTCCACCGATGCTGCGGAATTTCTCTATCTTCTTTTTCATCATGGCCTTGCTCGTCCAAAGACGGTCGTCGCCGACGTATGTATTCCAGGTTTCCGTCTGAGGGGCTACCTCCTCATGGGCTCTCATCCAGGGATGATATTCCAGCGTATTGATTCCTGCGGCTTCCAGATTGCGCGCCCACTTATCCACATCCAGCGAATTGTCGAAGATACAAGTCCATCCGTGCCGGAGATTCACCTCTTTCCCCGTCTCTTCAAGGGTAGCCAAAGGCAGGACGGCAGGGCGGGACTGATCCGCATCCGCAGACATAACGGCAAGTACCCCCGTCAACGGCACTGTCACGGTGCAGTCCACCGTCCCGTAACCATTGGAATCAGCATAGTGTTCGTATTGCGGCTTGTCTGCCGACCAATAATTGATGAGTATCTGTCCGGTCGAAGCACGGTAGAGTGCCATATCGGTATAGCCGTCTCCATTGAAATCTCCGGTAAAGGGAACATCTTCCGCCGTCCCGAACACCACCCCGTTGATGGCAAGGGGCATATCGAACTCGGGATATCCGGTAAGAGACGAAAACGCTACATACCAAGTCGACGTAGAGGGACGGTAAACGGCAAGGTCATCTATTCCGTCACCGTTAAAATCACCGGACAAAGGGATGTCTCCGGGCAGTCCGAACTGACCTCTGGCATCGATGTTCCCCTCACAAGGGGAAAAATCGATGTACCAGGTTGCCAGTCCTCCGGCTCCCGAACGCATCACAGCGATATCGGTCTTTCCGTCACCGTTAAAGTCGCCCGTCACATACTTGTCCGTAGCACTGATGCCAAAGCCGACCGGAGTGCTTGTTATCCAATCCTTTTTACCATTATTTATTTTCCATACCCATTTTATCATTTCGCCGGTAGTCTCCACCTCGCAGATATCCACCCGTCCGTCTCCGTCATAATCGCCCACGCAAGCTCCTCCTGTGAAAACGGCATCCAACGTTTGAGAAATAACAGACTGGTTACCGATGTCGAAATTCCATCCCGCCTGCGTTCTGTAAATCAAATCGTCGTGAGCACCGGCCCCTACAGCCAGGGAGAAAGAGACAACGGACAAGAGAATTTTCTTTTTCATATTCTTTTTCATATTCCTTTTCATCTTCTTTTTCATATCAGGTTAATAGCCGGGGTTATTAGGTCTCAAATTTGGGTTTGCATCGATATCGTCCATAGGAACAGGCAATAACAGATGCTTGGGAGTTGTGAAATTCGTTTTACCTATACTGTGGAAGAATTTCTTGGCGTACTCCCCATTCTCATCGTAACGGATCAAGTCGAACCAACGGTGTCCGCCCTCGAAAGCCAACTCCATACGGCGTTCATGACGGATAATCTCCCGTAATTCCGCCTGGTCTTCAGTCGTTACCTCAGGCAATCCGGCCCTGACACGAACGCGATTCAACGGCCCGCCCTCCTCATAGGATGCGGCAGGAGCACAAACCTCCGATGTACGCCCCTTTTCATTCAAAGCCTCGGCATACATCAGCAATACATCCGCATAACGCAATATGGGGAAATTCAACGGGCTATCCATAGCGCGATCCTGTCCTATATCCTCACAGAGGAATTTCTTTACGTTGTGTCCGGTCTGAGAAACCGACGGATCATAAGCCCAGCCTTTGTACTGGTCGCCCTGACACCACACGGAAACGGATTTCCGCAAATCTCCCGCTTCATAAGCATTCACAAATTCCGGATATACGGCAAACCAGCCGAAGTTACCCCATCTGCCACCAATCGCTATCGGGGCCAAAGGAGCCATATAGTCATTGTGCCACCCGCCTTGTCCGAGGATGTCAAACTCGGAATATGTGGTCACATCTTTCTCATACTGTACTTCGAACAGGCTCTCGGGGCCATTCTCACGCAGGTAGTCGAAATTCCAATCGTATTTTCTGTTCAAGGTATATATATTCAGCGCATCCAGTTCCTCAATAGTAGAAATGACATCATCGTATTTCTTCAAGGTGAGATATACCTTGGCCAGCAGTCCTAAGGAAGCGCCTTTGGTGGCACGGCCTATATCGGAAGAAAGTTCGTATTGCGCCGGCAGCATGGAAGCAGCATCTTTCAAATCCTGTATTATCAGTTCGTAAACCTCTTCTTTTGGAGACCGGGATACCTGCAGATCGTCGCCTGCTGTCTGCTGGGTCTTGATCAGAGGAACATCACCAAACAAACGTACCAGATTAAAGTAATACAAGGCACGCAGGAAATGGGCTTCCCCCTTATACTGGACAATCTTTTCCGGACTTACCCGGGCCGCATCATCGATGTTGTTCAAAATCCAGTTTGTCCGGCTGATTCCGGCCCAGGGTCCCCGCCATAATTCCTTTGCACCGGAATTATCACTGGTAGTTATAAAATTGGCAAGCTGTGTTGTTTCCAGCCCGTTGCCGCCCGCTTCATTGCCCACACTCCCCTCGCCGGCCACAATATCGAGTGTCCACATACGGAGATTGTACATATACGAACTCTGCAAGCGCTGATACATGGAGTTCACTCCACTCTCGATCTCTTCGGCCGTACCTTTTTCAAAGAAATTATCGGTAATAATCTGGTCATTAGGCAATATCTCCAACTTATTCATACAACTCTGGTTACAGAGCGACAGTCCTAAAAAGGCGAATATATAAATATACTTTTTCATGGCTTTATGTTATTAGAATTTAACGGATACACCAAACATATAGGTACGCGCGGACGGATAGACACCGTAATCCAATCCGCTCAATCCGGCTTCGGGATCCAGCCCCGAATAGTTGGTTATGGTACAGAGATTATCTAAACTGACGTAAAGGCGCAACGCTTTCATCTTTGCCTTGCGAATCCACTTTTCCGGCAGTGTATATCCGAATGTCAGATTCTTGAGCTTCGCATAGGCACCGTCTTCCAGCCAACGGGTAGAGGCACGCGAATTGTTGTTCGGATCGGCATAAATGGCACGGGGCATCGAGTAGCTGCTCCCCTCGCCTGTCCATCTTTCCAGAGTAGTTGCCAACTGGTTATACGTACTGTTCATACTCTCATGACTGGCCCGCACGCCATTCCACACCTGGTTTCCTAAAGCGCCTTGAAAGAAAATGCTCAAATCAAAATTCTTATAGCTGAATGTATTGTTGAAACCGAAAATACAATCGGGAGAAGGATTACCGATAACGGTACGGTCCAGATCGTTTATTTCACCGTTCCCGTCTACATCGACAAACCACATATCACCGGGAGAGGTGTTTTTATAAGGATTGTGAGAGGCTTTATCCGGAGCACGGTTTTCCATGACAGGGCCGGTGAACACTTCATCGAGTGTCTGATAGATTCCGCCCAACTCGTATCCGTAGAAAGAATTGATGGGCTGGCCTTCACGGATCAGGCTCACACCGTTCAGTATCTCCGGGCCACCGATCGAAACCACTTCATTGTGATTGAAACTCATATTCAGACTGGTTTCCCACTTAAATTCTCCTACAAAGTTCTTAGTGTTGACGGTGAATTCGAAACCACGGTTCAGTACTTTACCGATGTTTACCGGTGGCCAGTCCGCCTGTTCCAAAGAAGTGCCGCTTGTCTGCGGAACCGGTTTCTTGGTAAGCATGTCCCGGGTATTCTTTACATAGAAATCAAGATTGGCGACAATACGGTTTTGCAGAAAACCAATGTCGAGACCTACATTATATTGTTCCACCGATTCCCACTTCACTGATGGATTGGACAAGAGGTAAGGATAAATCAGATTCACTAAATTGGACTCGAAACCCCGTTGCGAACCGAAATTATAAACACCGTTCACACTCAGTTTATCGGCAAAGGCGTATGCACCGATATTCTGATTACCCGTTTGTCCGTAACCGGCTCTGAGTTTCAGTAAAGAGACGGGCTTGACGGACTGCATAAATGCTTCATTGCCGATATTCCAGGCAGCAGCAAAAGAGGGGAAGTAGCCGAAGCGGTTATCCTTACCGAACTTCGACGAACCGTCTGCACGGAAAGTAGCTGTCAGCAGGTAACGGTCATCATATGAATAATGCAGACGGGCCATGTACGACATCAATGCCCAACGGTATGAATTGCCTCCTACATCGGTAGCCTTGGTCGCATTGTCCAGTTCGGTAGTCAGTTCGCTGGCACGTCCGGAACCGGCAGCCGATACGGACTCTTTCTTGTATTCCTGATAAGAAGTACCTATCATGGCATTGATGCGGTGCTTTCCGAAAGCCTTGTCATAATTCAATGTATTGTCCCACAGATACAACTGCTCATAAGCGGAAGTGACCGTCTGCATGGTATTTTTCGATTCATTCATCCCCCATTTGTATTTGGGAATGTACGAATTGTTATAATCGTATCCCAACTCGGCTCCCCCTGTCGTCTTGAATTTCAGTCCCTTTATGATTTCCCACTCTAAAGAGATGTTAGACAGCATACGGAATCCCTTCATCCGGTAGTTTTGTTCATTAATGATGGCTACCGGGTTCAATGCATTTCCATTCCACTCCGCATTGCCCGTAGGCCCGGCATATTCTCCGTTGTCATCATAGATAGGAATGGAAGGCAATATGCGCATTGCATTCTGGATAACCGTACTTACGGGTTGGGTACGGCGATTCTCCGCACTCAGGTTTACATTCGCCCTTACGGTGATGTTCGATGCCAGTTTGGAGGAGATGTTCGATTGCAGGCTCAGACGGTTGTAAGACGAATTCTTCATGATGCCGTCCTGAGTATAATATCCCAAAGAGGTGGCATGGCTTATCTTCTGATTGCCACCCAGCATGGATAGATTGACTTTCTGCATCGGCGCGGTGCGGAAGATGGCATCCATCCAGTCGGTACCTGCTCCCAACGACTCCGGATCGGCAAAAGCCGGATTCAAAGAGTATTCCGGGCCGGCATTGGTACGCATCTCATTGTGTAAAGCCGCGTATTGCGACGCATCCAGCATCTTGTATGTTTTGGCCGAATGCTGTATGCCGTAGCTGTAATCAAAATTGATTTCCGTATGTCCCTCCTGTGCCTGTTTGGTGGTAACCATCACTACTCCGTTGGCTCCCCGCGAACCGTAAATAGCCGTAGCCGAAGCATCTTTCAAGACATCGATGGATTCTACATCGTTCGGATTCAAGTACCACATGCCGCCGCTTACAGGCACCCCATCGATCACATACAAAGGAGACGCGTCGTTGATGGTACCCACACCACGTATCAGAATGGATACATCACCGCCCGGCGTACCGGAATTCTGCACGACCTGTACCCCCGACATCTTTCCGGCAATGGCCTGCATCACATTGGAAGTGGCATTCTTGGTGATCTCTCCCGAACGGACGGAAGAGACAGCACCCGTAACGTCTTTCTTACGCATCGTGCCATAACCCACTACCACCACTTCATCCAGTGCCGCCACATCTTCCTGCAATACCACTTCGACAAAAGCCCTTCCGGATACGTTTACTTCCGTAGTGACATAGCCTATATAAGAAATAACCAGAACAGGCTGCCTTCCGGTGACATTCAGTGTAAAATTTCCGTTCAAATCGGTTATGGTAGCATTATTGGTACCTTTCTGAGAGATATTGGCAGCAATGACAGGCAGGCCGTCCGGGCCCTTTATAATACCTTTTACGGTCTGTTGCTGCTGTGTCACGTTCGAAATACCGGTTTCACTGCCCGCATCGGAATGTGCGGTAACACCGGCGAAAAGGGTGATCGGAGAGATAAGAAACATCGCAGTCCCTATAAGCAAAGTGTGCTTCATGCGACTCTTACATTGATACTCTGTTTTCATATTCATTGTGTTTTCATTTATTATAATCTATAATTATATCCCGGTAAAAAAAAGAAGGTCGACCAGCATCAAATGACGAATGTAAAAGTACGGAGAAGTGTTATACCTTCTTTCCACCATTTTAGCTGATAATTATGATATTTTACCATAATAGTCTTATTATTGCCCGAATATTGATATGATTCCAATATTCCGGGCATTTTTTCCCTATTTCAAGAAACGTGGTTTGCCCCCCTTGCGCCAATATTCCTCAATCTTTTCCAAAGAGACTCCTTTGGTTTCGGGCACATAGAAGTATCCCCATATCAAGGCTGCCAGAGCTACCACGGCATAAAACCAGAAAGCACCGGCCGGATTCCCCAAGTTCTCACCTTCTGCATAAATCTCCGTACCGCTTATCGTGAAAGCATGTACGATCTTGAAGAAAGTAAACGAAACGATGCTATTGAAAAACCACACGGACAAGGAACCGATGGATGAGCCCAATCCCCTGAGTTTCTGGGGAAATACTTCGGAGATGATAAGCCACCCCAACGGGCCGATGCTGATAGCGAAAAAGGCAACATAGAAAAAGACCAACAGGACGGACAACCATTTGCCGGCATCGCCCAACGAAGCGGAGAAGGCAAAGCAAATGCCCAACAGAATCAGCGAAACCGTGATCCCGGTCAGACCGGTGAAATAGAGTTTGCGCCTTCCAAGCCTGTCTACAAAATACACCGATACGATCGTGAACAGCAGGTTGACCGCCCCTACGCCCACCGAGGCCCATATAGCGGAAACCGTACCGTCGAACCCGGCCATAAGGAATATCTTGGGACTGTAATAGATCACGGTGTTGATGCCTACAAACTGTTGGAAAAACATAATTCCGATGCAGATGATCACGGTATTGCGCAGCCAGGGCTTGAACAGTTCGCGATAACCGGACTTCTCCTCACGACTCTTAGCCACTTCTTTCCGGATCGCTTCAAAAGCATCGTTTCTGGATTCCGGACTCTCTATACGCGAAAGCACGGCCAGTCCTTCCTGCTCTCTCCCGCGACCGATTAACCAACGCGGCGTCTCGGGCATACACAGCATACCCACAAATAATACGATAGCGGGAATCACGCCTACATAAAACATCGGCCGCCAGCAGTCTATCCGGCTTTCATCGGCAAAAAAGAGATCGGAAAGATAAGATACCAAAACACCGATAGTAACCATCAACTGGAACATCGACACCAAAGCTCCGCGTTTTTTTGCCGGAGAAATTTCCGCAATATAAAGCGGTACGGCAAAAGAAGAGACACCGATAGCCACTCCTAAAAACAAACGGGAAGCAATGAGGTGATACACATCGGGCGCAAATCCGGACCACAACGCACCGATGGCAAAAACCACGGCCGATGCCAAAATCACCTTTCTACGGCCGAGCGTATCCGTCACTTTCCCACAAAAGAGCGCTCCCAAGATAGCACCGCACAACCCGGAAGCCGTAATAATTTCAATCATACCGTTATCGATTCCGAAGTCTTTCTGAAAGAAAGGGATAGCCCCCGATATGACTCCGGTATCAAACCCGAACAACAGTCCTCCCGTAGCGGCAACGACTGCAATCACATAAATAAGCTTGCTATTATACTCTGTTTTCATGGTATTTATTTTTAAATTTAAGTTGCTAAGTGATCAAGTAGTGAGTAGTTGAGTAGTCAAGTAGTAAGTAGTTAAGTAGTCAAGTAGTAAGTAGTTAAGTAGTAAGTAGTTGAGTAGATAAAATAGTAAGGACGGATAGTTCACGTCACCGGTATCCCAACTTGAATAATTAAGGATCAGCAGTCAAGCAATAAGCTGTCAAAAAAATACATCAGACAAGACATTTCTACTTAACTACTTACTAATTAACTACTTGACTACTTGACTACTAAACAATCACTTAACATTTTGGCTACTACATATAAATTATTCAAGCTAAGGTTGATAATTCTCCCATACCTCCTTTTTCAGTTCCGGGCGGGGAACATATAAGAAAGTATCCGGATTTTTTTCAAAAGTCGTATAGATGGCTTCCCCCTTTACGATGCCGAGGGCGGAGTAATCGGTAGGAGTTTTGCAGATCAGTTCCGATTTCTCATAAAGCGGATTGGCTTGCCACTCTATTTTATTCTTATCGTTAAAGACAGGAAACCAAGCGATGCCTTTATGCCTGCGAACACCCTCGTACTCAAAACCGTAGTCGCGGTCACACCAGGCACCGAATGTCAACGGTTCGTCCGGATTGGCGCTGATAGTGGCATGCGCCCAGTATGGGGGGACAATTACAACGTCACCGGGACGGGCATAAACGGCAAAACAACGCCCGGGATTATCCTCGGCAAACTCCTGCATATAGATAATCGCTTCGCCCGACCAGATTTCATAAACCTCCGGAGTAGACCATTGGCTGAATTTGGAAACCCAGTGAATATGTCCCTGGCTACGTATGGGTTCCCGTCCTAATTTTCCAGCGGCATAAGTCACCACCCCATAGAGAAGGTGCATCTCTTTCAGAAGCGGTTCATGGATTTTCTTTCCGACATCCATGGCAATGGCATACACTACTTCGGGACCGTCACAATCGGGATCGGATAAACTCTTGCGGATATCTTTCAGCAAACGGTTCTCTACCGGAGGGCCAAAAACATCGGGACCATAAACGAACCCCATGGGATTCGTTGTGGGTTCTATATCAAAACCTGGATTAAATTTCATACTCAAAATCGAATTAAGGATTGTGTTTAACAAAAGCTTTAATAGTAGCGCACTGCTTACCTGCGGATTCTCCATAAGGGCGGATCGTATATTCTTTCACCGATTCCGGCACGATAAACGTCTCGGCATAATGAACAACAAACGGCTCGAACCCTCCTGTCGGACTTTCCACAATGACCTCTCTCCCTTCAACCAGATTGAGAACATTCACACTGCCGTCCGTCCGGTGCAATACGGGAGCGGTAAACCAATGACGGCGGGTTTCGATGAACTCGTTTTCGTGCAAACCGGTACGTTCTTCCCTCCAGCCTTCGCCCTCAGCCACCGGCTCTATACGATTGAAAATCTCTTTTCTGACCCAAGACTCCGTACGGTTCCATTGAATGACTTCCTGCCCGTGCTTTATATTGATGGGACGCGGACGGCCATCCAGCCCGAGACGTCCCCAATCCCAAAGCTTGAAAGTGAAGATATAAGGAGTCGCACTGATTTCAAGCACCATACCGTTTGTTCCGGAACAATGTATCGTGCCGGCAGGTATCAGCAAATGGTCGTGCTTCTTAACGGGATAGCGACCCACGTATTTCTCCGCATCGAAGCAACCGCTTTCCTGCGCTTCATTAAGGGCATCAATCATCTCTTCCGGTTCGATCCCCTCTTTCACCCCCAAATACACGGTAGCATCTTCTGCCGCATCCAACATATAATAGCTTTCGTCCTGCGTGTAGTGCATACCGAACTTTTCCTGTATATATTGTGTCAGAGGATGTACTTGCAGACTCAGATTTCCTCCCTCCATCGTATCGAGAAAGTCGAAACGGATCGGAAACTCGTCACCGAAACGGCCATATACCGGATTGCCTAATAAACGTGCCGGATAAGCAAAAACAAGATCGATAGAAGGTAATTCGAAACGTACGTCTCCAAAACCGAGATAAAGACTGTTTTCCTCGGGGACACAATCGAAACACCAGGCAAAATTAGGTACCTCCCGGTCGAGGTCGCATACCTCTTTCATCCATTGTCCGCCCCAAGGTCCCGGATCGAAAAAAGGAACGACCCGGAAGGGGGTACGGGAGGCCTTTTCCAGTCCGGCTTCTATTGCCTTTGCAGTCGCCATCTTTGGATTGCCGGCGGTATTCGTATCGAGTACATAATCCCACTTCTTCATCAGTTTCTTCTTGAAGCGGTCACAAATACGCCAGTCTACAAAAAAGGCACGCTTGTATTGCAATGAAGCACGTTCTTCCCTATTGCTGATGCCGACATTCGATACCTCGTTGCGACGGAAACGCATCTGTATCTCCCAACGGGCCATATCGGCGTACACCAGCAAATCATACGAAGGCTGTACGTAAGCCGCACCGACCCCATAGACAAAAACAATGCCTTCGGTAACGGCAGCAATCTCCGAACGGATACCCGGCAATTTATCTCCGTCGAAATAACAGTCCATGTTCTGACGGGTCATATAACCGAAAATCTCGTCTTCCGTGATGTCCTGCTTCAAGATGGCATCTATCTGTTCCGGAGACTTCATGGCATCCGCCGAAAAGAACCAACGGGAAGCCGGGAAAGCAGACTGCAAAGCCGTAACCACCTCTTCATCCGATACTCCCTGGTAACATTCCAGCACCACGACCTTTACTTTCTTTCCGATCTGCGACAGGTCTTTCTCCAGACGATCGGAAATAGCTCTCCAACCCACCCGGCACTCTTCCTCCATACCCGGCACGTTCACCACCGGATACTTATCATAATTAGATTTCTCATTAAAATATCTGTTCATAGCATTTTTCTTTTTTTATTGTTGACAACGTACACGAAATTCCCAAAAGAGCGGCATTATCCCCCAATAAGGAGGCTCTGATCTCTACTTCATTTTCCGGCGACCAAACCAGACGGTCGATCCGTTCTTTCAGATAAGGCAATATGATATCCGCACTACGCATAATCCCGCCGCCTATCACGATGATCTCCGGATCATAAGCATGGATGTAATTGATAATGGCCGCCGCCCATACATCCATGCAATCCTGACATAAAAGAGTGGCTTCCGGCTCTCCCTGTCTCATTAAACCGAACAGGGTTTTAAAGTCGTAAGAAGAAGCTTTCGCCTTATACTCATTGCTGATCTTGGAATGGGTACGGATAATCTCCGGCAGGAAAAAGGAAGAAGCCATTGCTTCCACACACCCGATGTTTCCACAAGTACAACGCCGTCCACGATAGTCCACGACGATGTGTCCGCCCAACGACCCTGCCTGATAATGAGTTCCTTTTATAATCCGTCCATCCAGTACGACCCCGGTACCGATTCCCGTACCAATGGTCATCATTACCATGTTCCTGCTATTTCTTCCGGCACCGAAACACCACTCTCCGGCAAGTGCCAGGCGGGCGTCATTATCGATAATGAAAAGAGTTTCCCAATTCCTGTAAACCCACGAAGCCAGATCTATGTCACAGGCATCATCGTATTTATCATTGGTGGAAGTCACCCTTTTCTCCTTCGGATTGACCATACCGGGAAAGGCCAGCCCTATGCCGGAAAGCTCTTCTTTCGATACCCTCCATTTTCCTAACAACCGGTCTATTACCGTCTTCATAACAGGAAGATTGTCGGCCAGACTCCCTGCTTTGGCGGGAAACGAGTTGAATTCAAGGATTTCCGCTCCTTTCACCAAACCGATCTTGATAATGGTACCTCCTAAATCTATTGCTATACAATACATTGCCGGTCAGATTAAATGAGGGACACCATTCACTTCCATCAATCTGGCAGAGAATCCGTTTTCTGCAATCTCGGCATAATTATGCCCGGCGTCCGAAGGCCAGCAGGCAGCAAATGAGAAAAGGGAACTTCCCGTATTTGCCATCCGATGGGCTACTCCCCCCGGAATGTAATGCAAGCTGCCGGGAAATACATGTTCGGCCCACACATTACGCTGCCCGTCCATCAGGATCAGCATACCTTCGCCCTCCAGTCCCCAGTAGAATTCCGCACGGTCGACGTTGGCATGATAATGTCCTTTCGTCATCATGTACTCATTGCCGACTTTCCCCGGATACAGATAGGTAATGCCGAAGTACAATCCGCCCGGAGTTCCTTCTTTTTCGGGTAAAAAACTGCTGACTTCATAAGCAAGCTGATTCTGGGGCATTCGTTCGAAAGCTTCCGCATCGGCAAAGATGCCTTTCAAGTCGGATAAATTCCGGGAGATTTTAAGGACATCGCGTCCTACCAGATTCTTATCGGTAAAGAACAGTTCCGGAAAGACAATTTTGTTATTTTCCATAATCACCTATATTTTAAGATTCCACATATAATTCGATGGGAACAAAGGTAGGCCATAGCCATAAGCGGTCTGTCTCCTATTTTCCCCGATAATTATGTTATCTTATCATTTATACAGGTATATGGATTTTAATTGATAATATTCCAGAATATAGCCTGAATAATTCACACTCAGTAGTCAAGTAGTAAGTAGTCAAGTAGTAAGTAGTCAAGTAGTAAGTAGTCAAGTAGTAAGTAGGTAAGTAGTAAGTAGTTAAGTAGAATACATCAGACAAGTCATTTCTACTTGACTACTAACTACTTGACTACTTACTACTGAGTGTGAATAATGTAGGATAGAGGGCTTCTAAATCGCTTTTTTATTTTTCACACCATACTGTTTTTGGTATTCGGTAGGCAACATATGGACGCTCTTTTTGAATTGCTCGATAAAGTTGGACAGGTTATTGAATCCCACTTCCATGCTTACGGTGGATATCTTCATTTTTCCTTCAATCAAGAGCCGCTTGGCATGTCCGATACGCATATCGTTCAGATATTGTACGAAGGTCTTCTTTGTCCGCTCCTTGAAATAGCGGCAAAAGGCAGTAGGGGTAAGACCTACCAAGCCGGCTACCTCTTCCAGTTTAATCGGTTGGTTAAAGTTCTTCACCAGATATTGATATATCTTATTGAAACGTTCAAAGTCGGAAGAATTGACGGACTGGGTGAAACCTACACTGGCGAGAAGTTCATATTCTTCCGTATTAGCCATCATTTCGAGCAAAGTGATCAGATTGGTAACCCGTACCGCCCCATTCGAATTGAAAGTGCTGCGGATAAAGTCCGCAATACGGTCACGGGCGGTTCCGGTGAATTTTATCCCCCGCCGGGAACGTTCTATCAGATTACGGATATTCATGAATTCGGGCAAATTAATCATGACCCCCTCAAACAACTCTTTACGGAAATACACACACAAGCATACGGAACGCAATCCGGTTCCTTCTCCGAAAAACTCTTTGTCATTCCTCCATTCATGGGGCAACTGAGGTCCGATGATACAGACATCGCCCACTTCATAATTTTCGATATGATCACCTACAAAGCGGGTACCGCTTCCCTGCTCTATGCACATGATCTCTATTTCGGGATGATAATGCCACGGAACAATGAAATAAGGCAGATCTTCCCTGTAAAAGTTGATGTAGTGTTCCACAGAAAACGGGAGTTCCTGATAAAGTGGTTTCATAGTGATATCGAGTTGAACTATTATGTAATTTGAGATTGTAGCGGGAGCAAATATATACGATTAATATCAAAAGTACAAATAAAAAGTGTACACTCTTTATTATAAGAATGTACACTTCAGTTCTTAAGTAGTCTCAGTAGTCAAGTAGTAAGTAGTCAAGTAGAAATGACTTATCTGATATATTTTCCTTAACTATTTGCTACTTAATCACTCAACTACTTACTACTTGACTACTTAACTACTTGACTACTTACTACTTGACTACTTACTACTTGACTACTTACTACTTGACTACTTACTACTTGACTACTTATTACTTAACTACTCTTTATCAAAAATAGATTTTGCAATGCCCATTTCGAGCCCGCGCAATTCTGCCAGTCCCCGAAGACGACCGAGACATGAATAGCCCGGATTGGTCTTTTTCTTCAAATCATCAATCATCTGATGGCCGTGATCCGGACGCATGGCAATGGAACATTTGCGACGTTGCTGCAACTTCAACAAGTTTTTCATGACGTTGTACATATCCACATCTCCTTCCAGATGATTGGCTTCGTAGAAATTGCCTTCGGCATCACGCTGGGTACTACGCAGATGAACAAAATTAACGCGGTCTCCCTGACGTTCCATTATTCCGGCAAGATCATTGTCGGCACGTACACCGAAAGAACCGGTACAGAGACAAAGGCCGTTCGATTCATTAGGAACCGCTTCTATCAATTTAATGAAATCCTCCTCCGTGCTCATGATACGGGGCAGACCCAAAATGGAGTAAGGAGGATCATCCGGATGGATCACCAACTTCACCCCCACCTCATCGGCCACCGGAGCAATCTCTTTCAAGAAGAAGATAAGATTGGCACGGAGCTTTTCGGCATCGATATCATTGTATCTGTCGAGGGCTTCTTGGAATTGCCCAACGGTGAAACTCTCTTCAGAACCGGGAAGACCGGCAATCATATTACGGACAAGAAGTTTCTTGTCGTCTTCGCTCATCTGTTCGAAACGGGCTTTCGCCTTGGCAATTTCTTCGGCTGTATAATCCTTCTCGGCATTGGGGCGTTTGAGGATGAACAGATCGAAAGCCACAAAAGCCGCTTTTTCAAAACGAAGAGCTTTAGAACCGTCGGGCAGAGTATAAGCAAGATCCGTACGGGTCCAGTCGAGCACCGGCATGAAATTGTAAGTGACAACCATCACTCCACACTTCGCCAGATTACGGATGCTCTCTTTATAATTCTCGATATATCTCATGAAATCTCCGGTCTGAGTCTTGATATGTTCGTGTACGGGTACACTTTCGACTACCGACCAGGTAAGACCGACTTCTTCAATCATCTGCTTCCGCTTCATGATCTCCTCCACTGTCCACACTTCTCCGTTAGGGATGTGATGAAGGGCATTTACTATTCCGGTGGCACCGGCCTGCTTGATATCCCACAGGCTTACAGGGTCATTAGGACCGTACCAGCGCCAAGTTTGTTCACATAGGTACATAATAATTTTATTTACGATTTGACGATTTACGATTTACGATTGAAATTACAGTTATTTCAAGCTATTAGCTACTAACTTCTAACTACTAACTACTAACTTCCAACTCCTAACTTCTAACTCCCACCTCCCAATCAAATTGAGAAAGCATCGAAGCCACCGTCGATAACAGCTACAGTACCGGTTACGAATTTTGAGGCATCGCTGATAAGATATTGGATAGTTCCGTACAAGTCTTCCGGTTCACCGAAACGGCCAAACGGAGTATGGGCTAAAATTGTTTTGGAACGATCGGTCAAAGAGCCGTCAGGGTTTGTCAATAGAGTACGGTTCTGGTCGGTGAGGAAGAATCCGGGGGCAATGGCATTGACACGAAGGCCGTCACCGAATTTAAGAGCCAGTTCGCCGGCCATGTATTTGGTGAAATTGGCTATTGCAGCTTTGGCTGTTCCGTAACCGACCACACGAGTCAACGGACGGAGTGCAGATTCTGAACAGAAGTTGACGATGCTGCCTTTTTTCTGATCGACCATGATGCCGGCAAATACCATTGTAGGCAAAACGGTTCCGAAAAGGTTTAAATCGACCACCTTTTTGAAAGCGTCGATCTCAAGATCAAAGAAAGTTTTGTCCGGTGCAATGGTGGCTCCCGGCATATTTCCGCCGGCGGCATTCAGCAATACGTCGATGCGGCCGTAAGCTTTCATGATTTCCACTTTATTTCCTTCGAGTACCTCTTTATTCATGACATCGGTATAAAGAAACATGGCGTCTCCCCCCTCCGCTTTGATGCCTTGCACCAGAGCATTTCCGGCTTCTTCGCTGCGGTCGAGAATAACAATCTTAGCTCCCTCTTTTGCCAGATAGGCAGCAATACCTTTACCTAAAATACCGGCTCCACCGGTGATAACAACAACTTTGTCTTTTACACTAAATAATTCGTTCATGATTTCCTGTTTTATAAAGTTATAATTTCTTATTCAGATAATATTTCAGATTCTCTTTAATGAGAATATCTATCGGCATCAGATTTACCTTATCGGGACGCTGCTTCAACACAAGATAATTGCATAAAGACTTAATGCCATCGTATCCCTGCTGTTCCGGCCGTTGGGCTATCAAGGCCGTGATAATGCCTTCGGACAGTAATTGAGTATTCTTCCCTATCAAGTCATAGCCTACTAATTTGACATTTTCCAACCCTCTCTCTTTAAGGTAATTTCCCAAAATATAACAGGTTGAATTGAAAATAACCGCTCCCTCGATCCGGGGATTGGCACGGAATATCTCATCGAGTCTGGCAAAATTATAATCCGTATCGTCTATCCTTAATTCCACTTCATGGATATTTCCTTCAAATCCCTGTTCGGTGAGATATTGGCAAAAGCCTTCCTTCCGGTTCTTTCCCTGATTGGAGTCGTTCTTGCCGCTATGCACAATCCGGGATATCAGAATATCCGAATGGCTGCCAAGCTGGCTCATCAGCAATTTGGCCGCAATGAATCCGGCATCATAAGACTCCGTACCGAAATAAGCAAGCTGATGCTCACCCACAATATTAGAGTCCACATAAACGTAAGGAATATCCCGGGCATCGAGTTCGCGCGAAAGACGGACTACGGAATCGGTGAACAAAGTAGCAATCAGCACACCGTCAATATCTTCTTCATCAAAAAGGGTACGCACAATTGCATCAAAAGTATGGTTGTCGTACTGGTCAAAAAAAAGTTTGGTAACATTGACATTGTAAAGTTCGGTCTCGGAAGCGGCTTTGTCTATCCCTTCGGAAATGGCTTCCCAATATTCTCCCGGTTTGAAAGAAGGAGTAATGGCAAGGAAATGGTACTGCTTTTTAGAAGCTAAGGAACGGGCCATCAGATTAGGCTGATAATTCGCTTTCTCAAGGATCGCTCTTACTTTTTTCTCATTTTCCTCCGACACACGGCCACGGTTATGTATCACCCTGTCTACCGTGCCAACGGATACACCGGCCATTTCGGCAATGTCTATAATGCGAATGTTTGGAGATTCTTTGTTCATAGGATAAATACCTTAAAACTTTTTTTTCTTCTGCAAAAGTAAAATGAATAACCCGGATAAACAACAGTGTGTACGCACACACATTCTACAATAAAAACGATATAACACTATATATCAATAGTTTAAATAATTATCTAATAGTAATAATATGTTTTCAAACATATAAAGAATGGAATTTTCATCCCAACGTAAGTTATTCCGGTAATATACCTTATTATGGTGATTGCATCATATAGTATATCCGATATTCGATCTATGCAGATTACCTAATAGTAGCGATTGTGCAAATGACGATAAATAAAGACCTTTGCAACGCATTAAAAACGTTTAATACACAAAGGATATTTTGAAAACAAGAAGCCTAAAATTAACTCTGACTTTTTTGATAATTGCCTGTCTATCGACTTCTGCATATGCACAACACAGGGCAATGCTCTCCGGCAAAATTATATCTGCCGAGAATAAAGAAACCATTGATTTTGCCACTGTCTACCTGAAAGGTACACAATTCGGCTGTACTACTAATGAAAAAGGAATCTATCATCTGAAAGCCCCCGCAGGAGACTATACATTAATCGTATCTGCCGTAGGATTCGAAACGGTAGAGAGAAAAGTGCACCTGACCGAAGGGGAAAGAAACAAATTAAACATCGTGATAAAACCGTCTACTACCGAACTGGATGAAGTGGTGATAACTTCTACGGGAGTCAGCCGAATCAAAAGATCGGCATTCAACGCAGTGGCTGTCGATACAAAAGAACTTCAGAATACAACGAAGAATCTGAGCGACGCATTGGCCAAAGCACCGGGAATGAAACTCCGTGAATCGGGCGGCGTAGGTTCGGACATGCAGCTCATGCTGGACGGTTTTAGCGGCAAGCACGTCAAGGTGTTTATTGACGGTGTACCACAGGAAGGTGTAGGAAGCTCTTTCGGCTTGAACAACATCCCTGTAAACTTTGCCGACCGCATCGAAGTATACAAAGGGGTAGTACCGGTAGGTTTCGGTACAGATGCCATTGGCGGAGTGATCAATATCGTCACCAACAAGAAACGTCAGCGTTGGTTTCTGGATGCTTCCTACTCCTACGGTTCGTTCAATACACATAAATCTTATGTCAATTTCGGACAGACTTTCGGTAACGGGCTCACTTACGAGATCAATGCTTTCCAGAACTATTCGGACAACGATTATCATGTATATGCTCCGGTAGAAGATTTTGAAACCGGCAGAATCGATAAGGATAAGAGGGTACGTGTAAAGCGTTTCAACGACACTTACCATAATGAGGCCGTTATCGGTAAAATCGGAATCGTGGATAAAAAATGGGCGGACCGCCTGATGTTCGGTTTTACCTATTCGCACATGTACAAAGAGATACAGACGGGGGTACGCCAGGAAATAGTATATGGACAGAAACACCGCAAAGGCCATTCGCTGATGCCGTCACTGGAATATAGCAAGCAGAATCTGTTCACCAAAGGACTGGATGTAGTGCTGACTGTAAACTATAACAAGAATACGACTACCAATGTGGATACCGCTTCTTATAAATACAACTGGTACGGAGAAAAGAAATTATTAAATTCGCCCGGTGAACAATCCTACCAACATTCAGAGGCGGACAACAATAACTGGAACGGTACGTTCACCGCAAGATACCGTATCGGTAAAGCCCATATGTTTACGTTCAACCATGTGCTGAATACGTTCCATCGGTCCAACACCTCACTGCTTGCCAAAGAAAAACAGGAAGACGCCATTGCCAAAGAGACCCGCAAGAATATTTCCGGCCTGTCCTATCGTCTGATGCCTTCCGATAAATGGAATTTCTCCGTATTCGGCAAGTATTACGATCAATTCGTGGCAGGTCCGATGGCTACCACCGCCAATCAAAGCAATTATGAACGAACGACCCGCAGTATCAGTTCCATGGGTTATGGCGCGGCAGGTACCTACTTCATCCTGACAGGACTTCAAGCAAAACTGTCTTATGAGAAAGCTTATCGCCTGCCTACCATCGAAGAGATGTTCGGTGATGAAGACCTTGAAATGGGAGATATCGGCATAAAACCCGAAAACAGCGATAATCTGAATTTCAGCCTGAGTTATAACAGAACTTTCGGTAAACATTCGATATATGTGGATGGCGGGCTGATCTACCGGAACACCAAAGATTACATCCAGCGCAACATTGCCGACCTGAGTGGTGGTAAATACGCTGCTACTTACATAAACTACGGCAAAGTGCTGACGAAAGGATTTAATATCTCCGCCCGTTATAACTTCGCCAAATGGCTCAGTGTAGGAGGAAATTTCACGAAAATGGATGTACGCGATAATATGGAGAAATCTATTTCCAGCAATGCCGTAAACCTTGCCTATCGTGAACGTATGCCCAACCTCCCGTATATGTTTGCCGATTCGGATGTAAGTTTTTTCTGGAATAACCTTTGGAAAAAGGGCAATACGCTGACCGTATCTTATGACAACCAATATCTGCACAGTTTCACGTATTATTCGTCCAATATCGGTTCGAATAAGGGTGATTATGTAGTACCCAACCAGTTCTCACACAATCTGGCACTCTCTTACAGTTTGAAAAACGGACGATATAACCTGTCATTCGAATGCCGCAATTTTACAGACGAGAAACTGTATGACAACTTTAGTCTCCAAAAAGCCGGACGCGCGTTCTATGGAAAAGTACGTATCCACTTCGGCAATTAAAAATAAACAAATAAGTAAATAACAATTAGCTTAAAATTAAAAATTACATGAAGAAAAATTTCTTTTTTAACGGACTCCTTGCAACAGCAATGGTCGGATTGACATTGACAGCTTGTTCTGATGACGAAAAGGGCAACGGATCGGGTACTGTAGGCAAAGGCGAATATGTCATCGCATCTTCTGTTACCGCATCCGGAAATACAACCAATGTACTGGTGACTTCCGAAACTCTGAACGGAGGGACGGTTTCTACGATAAACAATGGTCTGGTAAACGACGGCGCCACACAATGGGTGTTCTATAAAGACCAATACCTGTATGGATTGACCTACAATCAAGGCAATGCCGGTACGACCCGCTCTTTTTTCATGAATGCCAATTATGAAATGCAGGCCCGTTCGGGCGAGTATGCAGTGAAACGGTTCACTACTTACGGCATCTATGACAAATATATCATGACCTCCTCTACCGGTGACGGTCCTACACAGTACGCGGATGAGAACGACTATTTACCTAAAATGTTCCTGCTCTCTTATCTTGATGTACCGAATGAGACATTTACCACAAATGACACCCAGAATAAGGCCTACATGTCGGAAAACTTCCTGGGTAATGGCGAATATGTAACATTGGCCGGTATCCTGGAATATAACAGCAAAATTTATAGCGCCGCAGTTCCGATGGGTTTAAGCCAGTACGGAGGAAAAGCAGATGGAGGGAAATGGATACTTCCGGGAAATGAAGACCTCGTGAAAAAAGAAGATGGCGGTTCGAACAGCAGCAGCTACAAGAAAGGTGAATTGCAGTGGACGCAATATCCCAATGAATGTTGGGTGGCTATCTTTGATGATGAGACGCTTACTACCAAGAAACTCATCAAGACAGACAAAATCAGCTATGCCTGCGGACGTATGAAATCGCAATATTATCAGACTATCTGGGCAGCAGACAACGGCGATATCTACGTATTCTCCCCGAGCTATGCCAAAACAATGGACGATGCCCGCCAACAGACGACTTTGGATGCCGGTGTCGTACGTATCAAAGCCGGAACAGAAGAATTCGACCCGAGTTATTATTATAGCATCGAAGACCAGACCAATGGAAAATCTTTCCTTCGTTGCTGGCACCTCACCGGAGACTACTTCCTGTTGTTAATGTATGACCGTCCTTTGGACGAAGAAGACTTCACAGCCAACCAACTGGCTATTTACAAAGGAGAAACCGGAAAACTCACCTATGTAGAGGGGCTGCCTTCAACCGACCAGATTTCCGGATTCGGCAATACACCATATACGGAAAACGGCCTTACTTATATTGCCGTAACCACTACCGACGGCCATCCCGGTATCTATAAAATCGATCCGGTAAATGCCACGGCTACAAGAGGTGTTACAGTAGAAGCCACACAAATCAGCGGTGTCGGAAGACTGAAACCTTAAATAGGCAAACAGATAATAATATAAAAGAGCCTGCAAGCCGTATGCGCTTATGCAGGCTCCTTTTATAGCTCTACTCATAACTCCACGAAAAAAGCTTATATGAAAAAGAAATTTCGCCAAATACATCTCTGGCTCTCCGTTCCTTTCGGCATCATCATCTCCATCCTCTGCCTGTCGGGAGCAGCCCTCGTCTTTGAAAACGAAATAACAGAAGCACTCAACCACGATTTCTATTATGTGGAAAATGTAGGATCGACTCCCTTGCCTGCCGGAGAACTGGCAAAAAAGGTAGCGGCAACTTTGCCCGACAGTGTATCGGTCACAGGTATCAGTATCCCGGCCGATCCGGCAAGGGCCTATCAAGTCAACCTTTCCAAGCCCAGACGGGCATCTGTATACATCGATCCGTATACAGGAGAAATAAAAGGTAAATACGAACGTACGCCGTTCTTCACTACAATGTTCAAACTACACCGGTGGCTACTGGACAGCATGAAACCGGATGGTGGGATTTTCTGGGGAAAAATGATCGTAGGAACAAGCACGTTGATGTTTATCTTTGTTCTGATATCCGGTATCGTCGTTTGGATACCCCGTACTGCCAAAGCATGGAAGAATAGCTTTAAGATATCCGTCAATAAAGGGTGGAGAAGATTCTGGTACGACCTGCACATTGCAGGAGGACTGTACACTTTCCTCTTCCTGCTGGTTATGTCGCTCACCGGGCTGACATGGTCTTTCGGATGGTATCGTACAGGATTCTACAAAGTATTCGGTGTGGAGACTACACAAGGGACTTCCCATCACGGCGCCCTCTCTCAAACAACGGAGAAAGAAAAAGGACACTGGGGAGAAAAAAACGAAAGAGGTGATGCCGGAAATCCGAACCGCAAAGAGGGCAAAGAAGATGATCGGGAAGGACGCCGCAAAAGCAACGGAGAACAGTCTCCATATACTTCATGGCAAGGGGTGTATGAGCAACTGAAAGCACAAAATCCCGGCTACAGACAAATCACCGTATCAAACGGTACTGCAACTGTCTCTTTCAATCGTTTGGGCAACCAACGGGCAGCAGACCGGTACAACTTTAATCCGAAAAACGGCGAAATCACCGAAACGACTCTTTACAAAGACCTCGACAAATCGGGAAAGATACGCGGATGGATATTCTCTGTACACGTAGGCAGTTGGGGCGGTATGCTCACCCGTATCCTGAGTTTTATCGCGGCATTGGTCGGAGGTACATTGCCGTTGACGGGATATTATCTGTGGATAAAAAAGGAAATGGGACGGTCGGCAAGGAAAAGGAAACAATAAAAAAAACAACGAAGAATGAAATGCAACCGTCCATAGGCAAAATGCAAGAATTCCCACGCAGACGGTATCCGGATGATAACCGATGAGCGTTCCGTCGCAAGTACGGAAGAATCGCACGAGGATCGGCAGAGTCGTCGATATAAAGTCCGGGAAATTGCAGTTCGTTCATAGCTTGCTATATAAAGACTAATTTTGAGAACGAAATTCATTGGGCGTATAACCCGTCACCCGTTTGAACATCCGGCTTAGATGCTGCGGGTATTGGAACCCCAGCCCGTAAGCAATCTCGCTCGTCGTCTTATCCGTACCAAGTAAGGCTTCTTTAGCCCGCTCGATAAGTTTGTTCTGAATATATTCCGAAGCGGTCTGCCCTGTCTGTTTACTGATCATATCTCCGAAATAATTCGCAGACAGAAATACCTTGTCGGCAAAATACTTGACGGTCGGTAATCCCTCTCGTATCGGGGTATCGCTGTCAAAATACTCGTCTAATAGTCGCTCGAAACGGACGACAATGTCCTTATTTACCTCTTCTCGTGTGGTGAACTGCCTCTCATAGAAGCGCATACAATAGTCGAGCAACAGTCCGATATTGGCACAAATCAACCGACGGCTGTGCTTGTCGATACTATGCTTCAGTTCTGCCTCTATTTTATGCAGGCAGTCCATTACGGTTTCACGTTCTTCCTCTGAAAGATGCAACGCCTCGCGAGTCTCATAAGAGAAGAATGAGTAGTTCTTAATTTCCTGACCGAGTGCGGTGCCCCGAATTAGGTCGGGATGGAACAGAATACCATGGGCATTCGGTTGAGTATTTTTCAGCATCTCGGTCTCTGCAACCTGACCGGGGGCGAAACTGACAATCGTACCGTCCTGGTAGTCGTAACTTTGACGTCCATACATGATGTTCCCGCAGTAGGTGTCCTTCAGATAAAGGGCATATACACCATAGTTGATCTTAAAGTGTTCCGGCCACTGCGTTGCCTTCGACAAATCGACAACACTCACTAACGGATGTCGTGTTTCAAGTCCGAACAGTTTGTTGTATTTATCTATTTCATAGAGTTTTATAACTTCTTCCATAAGCGTTTATTTAAATTCTTTCGAGCAAAAGTAATTCATTTGATTTGAATTACATACGGTCCTATTGCAGAATCGAGGATTCGGGTATGAATATCCGTAAATCGTATACAAGCCGGCTTATTCAATCGCGGTAAATTTGCAATCAGAAAATGAACAATGAAAAAATAGAAGATTATGGATCGCAGAAATTTCTTAAGGACGGCATCGAGTTTTGCACTACTCGCAACCGGAGCTACGACTGGTGTTTCCCGTGTGTTAGCCAAAGCACCTTCGTTCTCTTTGACTGGAAATCAGTCTGATGAAAATACGTCGAATACGGACGATACAATGGAGTATCGTAAGCTCGGAGGATTGGATGTATCGGCTATCGGTCTTGGATGCCTGCCAATGGTGGGTTATTACGGCGGGAAGTACGACAAAAAGGATATGATCGCTCTGATTCGCCGGGCATACGACAAAGGCGTCACTTTCTTCGATACGGCGGAGGTCTATGGCCCTTACACCAGCGAAGAGTGGGTCGGCGAGGCACTCGCACCGTTTCGCGACAAAGTGAAAATCGGGACGAAATTCGGCTTCGGCGTCGAGGAGAAACAACCGACCGCTATCAACAGCCGTCCCGATCACATCCGCCGGGCTGTGGAAGGTTCGCTGAAACGCCTGCGCACCGACCATATCGACCTGTTGTATCAGCACCGTGTCGATCCTGCCGTTCCGATGGAGGATGTGGCCGGAACGGTAAAGGATTTGATGCAGGAGGGGAAAGTGCTGCATTGGGGGCTGTCGGAAGCGAGTGCCCGTTCCATCCGTCGGGCGCACGCCGTCTGTCCGCTTTCCGCCGTACAGAGCGAGTATGCCATCTGGTGGCGGGAGCCTGAAACGAAAATCTTCCCGACATTGGAAGAGTTCGGTATCGGCTTCGTGCCTTATTGTCCGTTGGGGCGTGCGTTTCTTACCGGAATTATCAATGAAAATAGCCGTTTCTACGAGGGCGACCGCCGTTGGAACCTGCCGCAGTTCACGCCCAGAGCCTTGAAGCACAATATGCCGCTCGTCGCGTTGGTGCGCAAATGGGCCGAGCGCAAGGGAGTTACACCCGCGCAATTCGTTTTGATATGGATGTTATCTCGCAAATCGTGGATTGCTCCGATACCCGGAACAACCAATCCGGCACACTTGGACTACCTGCTCGGAGCGGGAACCGTCCGTCTCTCGGCTTGGGAGATGGAGGAGTTCGACAGGGAATATGCTCAAATCGACCTCATGGGCCATCGTGCCGACCCGTTCACCGAAAGTCAAATAGATAAATAGAAGCAAAGATGATAAAAACAATACTGGGTATTCTGTCGCTGTCGGTCATGCTGTCGTGCAGTACGGCCGTGAAGGAGAATACCGCTCACCCCGATATTATGGAAACGAACAAGAAAAATCTCGGAAATCTCTTAGCACTCTATCCCAAACCGATGACGGTTGTAGGGGCGGAAGTCGAAGGGAAAGTAAACTGGCTCGTGGTGGGACACACGGGTGTTATCGGCCATGACCGGATACTGGTCAGCATGAGTAAAAGTCATTATACCAATCAAGGCATCAAGAAATCAAAACGGCTTTCCGTCAATCTTGTGAGCCGTGAAATGCTGCCGAAAGCCGACTATGTCGGAAGCGTCAGCGGTGCGGCGGTCGATAAATCGAAGGTCTTCGCTTACCATACTGGCGAATACGGTACGCCCGTCATCGACGCATCGCCGCTCACGATGGAATGTGAAGTGGTGGATATTTATGAAACCGACGGCTTCGACAATTTCATTTGCGCAATAGTCAATACATACGCCGCTTCCGATGTGCTCGACAATGATGGAAAACTCGACTATACGAAACTGAAACCTGTATTGTTCGAGTTCCCGACCTATTCCTATCTCGCTACGGGAGAGATTATAGGTAAATGCCTGAATCTGGATAAACAGCCGGGAATATGCGTTAAAGAACCGATGAATGTCGATGGTATCGTACGATTGTCGAAAATCGAGGTTTATCCGCAATATCTTGACGAGTATATGAGATACGCTACCGAGGTGAGTGAAATCTCTCTACGTACCGAACCGGGCGTGCTGACGATGTATGCGGTCGGCGAAAAAGAGAATCCCTGTAAGGTAACTATTCTCGAAACGTATGCGAGTCGCGAGGCATACGAGAAACATATCGCTTCGGAACACTTTCAGAAATATAAGCAGGGGACACTGCATATGGTCAAGTCGTTGGTATTGTCCGATCAGATGCCGCTCAATCCGGCCAACAAACTCAATAACTTCATGGAATAGATAATGTTTCTTATTCAAGTTATTGGAATGGATTCGGAGTGTATCTACAATTATGATTGAATATCTTGAAAAACTAATTATTACGATATTATGACATGGATTTCAAAGAATTGAACAATGGAGTAAAGATGCCGATACAAGGCTTCGGTGTCTTTCTGATACCCGATGCCGCCGAGTGCGAAAGGGTCGTTACCGATGCGCTGACTGTCGGCTACCGACTCATCGACACCGCTTCGGTCTATGGCAACGAACGAGCGGTCGGTACGGCTATCAGGGAAAGCGGCATTCCGCGTGAGGAGCTGTTCATCACGACCAAAGCGTGGATTTCGGAAATGGGTTACGAACGGACATTGCGGGCATTCGATGCTTCGCTCGCCCGTTTGGGGCTGGATTACCTTGACCTCTATCTCATCCACATGCCTTTCGGCGACTGTTACGGCGCATGGCGAGCTATGGAAGAACTCTATGCTCAAGGACGTGTACGGGCTATCGGAGTATGCAATTTCGAATCAGACAGATTGTTGGATTTATGCCATAATGCCAATGTTATTCCAGCGGTCAATCAGGTAGAGGTGCATCCTTATACTCCGCAAACCGATGCGATACGAATTATGCAGTCACTCGGCATACAAGCAGAGGCATGGGGCCCTTTGGCCGAAGGACGGAACGGATTGTTCACGGACGACATTCTGACCGGTATCGGTCGCAAATACGATAAATCGGCAGCGGATGGAAGAAAATTTCAACATCGAGGATTTCATGCTGACGCCGGAGGATATGGCCGCAATCGCTTCCATGAATACGGGACACAACACGATTCTCGACTTGCACGCTCCGGAAGAGGTGCAACGGCTCTATGGTATCGAGTGTCCTGCATGACAGATATTTTCTTGATTTTTCTGAAGTGGTTATCGGAACTTTCGTTCCCTTATATCTCTGCTGTATTCCGAGAGAGTCTGTCCGGTCTGTTTTTTGAACATGCGACTTAAATGTTGCGGGTATTCGAATCCCAAGTCATAAGCGATCTGCGTGATTTGTTCGCCGTTGATAAGTTTACTTTTGACCATATCGATGATATGGCGACGGATATGTTCTCCAGCAGTTTCTCCGGTTTCTTTCTTTACCAAATCACTGAAATAATTGCGCGACATACATAACTGCTCAGCACAATATTGTACGCCGGGCACTCCGTTTGAGTATTGTTTTTCCTTCTCATAATATTCTTTGAGAATGTGCTCGAAACGTGCCAGCACATCACTGTTACCCGCTTTGCGTGATGTGAATTGCCGATCGTAAAAACGAAGGCAGTGTTTTAGAATCAGTTCTATATATGAAACAATGATTGTTTCCTGATGTCTGTCGTGTGTTTTGGTCAATTCGGTCTGCAACATTTTCATAAACCGAACGAAGGTTTCCCGTTCTTCAGTTGTCATATGGAGGGCCTCGTTAGCTTGATAAGAAAAGAAAGAGAAGTCTTTGATGTGATTACCCAACGGGGTTCCATGCAACAAGTCAGGAGAGAAAAGCAAGGCCCATCCCTTGATATGGAATTTCTGTCCGTTATACTCTACTCCTCCTATTTGCCCGGGCGACACGCAGATGAGCGTTCCCGCGTTATAGTCGTATTTGCTGCATCCGTAGGTCAGGTCTTCCAATGTGTCGTCCCGCAAGAAAAGTGCATAGACTGAAAATTGGCTGCGCGTATGCAGGATGGGCGTGACGGTATCGTAATCTATCACGCTAACCAAAGGATGCTGGTCGGCATGTCCTACAAAAGTGTTGTAGTCATGGACGTTTTTTACTTTTAGTATATTATCCATATTCCCTATACTATCAATCGATTACAAATTTACGACAATTCTTGGATAATCCGGATTTTTGGTACGAAAATCCGGATTTCATACCCGTTTGGGGCTGGAGAACCGGATAATTTTGCAATAGAATAAAAATTAAGAATTATGGATAGACGTGATTTTCTAAAAAAGACGGTAACGGTCGCCGGTGGAATCGCAGCAAGCCGACTATTGGGGGAAACGAATGTTTTGGCAGCCGGGCGTTCTATATCGAATACCGACCCTATCATGGATTATGCGACGCTTAACAACGGCATAAGGATGCCGATTTTGGGATACGGCACATTGCGTATTCCGGTCGAGCGCTGTGCTGAATGCGTGTCGGAAGCGATACGGAAAGGCTGGCGTCTGATCGATACCGCCAAAAATTATGCGAACGAGACAGAAGTGGGTAAAGGTATCCGGCAGAGCGGTATCGACCGGAAAGAACTTTTCGTGACCTCGAAGCTATGGTTCAAGGATTACGGTTACGAGTCCGCAAAGCGGGCTTTCGACGCGACGCTCGACCGGCTCGGGCTGGACTATCTCGACCTCTATCTGCTGCACCAGCCTTTCGGCGATGTTTATGGAGCTTGGAAGGCATTGGAGGAGCTTTATGCAGAGGGACGAATACGTGCCATCGGTGTCAGTAATTTCCATCCGGATCGAATTGTGGATATGGGTTTCGTCAACCAGATCATGCCTGCCGTCAACCAGATCGAGTTCAGCCCCTATTTCCAGCGTTGGGAGGATAAGCGGGTGAACGATCAATACGGCGTGCAGGTGGAATCGTGGGGGCCGTTCGTATCGGGCAGTCATCCCGAACTTTTCTCTGAACCCGTGTTACAGGACATCGGCAAGAAATACGGTAAGACCCCGGCGCAGGTCATTCTTCGCTACCTGACACAACAGGGCGTGGTAACCGTCTGCAAGACAGAACGCCCGGAGCGTATGATAGAGAATATCGGTGTATTCGATTTCAAACTCTCAGTCGGCGATATGGCGCAGATAGCGAAACTCGACAAAGGGCGCACGATGTCGAAAGACCATCGGGCACCGGAAGATGTGAAATGGTTTCACACGGAATCGACAAGAGTATTAAAATAATAATTGGAAAGAATATGGAAATTTCATTCAAAGACAAAGTGGCTCTCGTAACGGGAGCGGCTGGAGGCATAGGACTTATGGCGGCACGTATGTTTGCCGAGTCCGGAGCCTCGGTAGCGTTGGCCGATATCGACGGCAAGGTGATGGAACGGGCGGAGGAACTGGTCGCCGAAGGGTATAATGCAATCGGCATACAGTGCGATGTCTCCGACGAAACGCAGGTAAAGGCGACGGTGGAGAAAACGGTCGCGGCGTTCGGGCAGCTGGACGCGGCTTATAATAATGTGGGGATTCATGCCCGCGTTACCGGCGAGCTGGCGGAGTTGGAAGGTGCGGATTTCGACAGCGTGATTGCCGTGAACCTGCGGGGTGTGTGGAACTGCATGAAATACGAACTGTTGCAGATGAAGCGGCAAGGCAGCGGCGCCATCGTGAACTGCGCCTCGCAGAGCGGGCTGGTGGGTACGGACGGAATCGGCGCCTACACGGCTTCGAAGCACGGGGTCGTGGGACTGACCAAATGCGCGGCACTGGAATATGCCCGTCAGGGAATACATATCAACGCCATCTGTCCCGGTACCTGCGATACTCCGATGGTGCAGCATGCCGTCGCCCGTTTTCCCGAACACATGGCACACGTCATCGAGGGCATTCCGCTGGGACGCATGGGACGTGCCGGGGAGATAGCCTCGATGGTCGTGCTGCTGTGCAGCGAATACGGCGGTTTCGCCGTGGGGCAGGTATGGGCGATGGACGGAGGATATACAATCATGTAAACATAAAAAAACGAAAAGTATGAAAAGTAGAAGTTTTTTATTCAGTGTATTGTTCCTGACTGGAACCATACTGACAGGTTGCGGAGGCGGAGCTTCCGACAACGGACAAACGGCGCAAGCGACCGATACGCTGCCTGCCATTCCCCATGTCGTGCTGAACAACGGGATGGAGATGCCGCAGTTGGGAGTCGGCACGTTTACTCTCAAGGAGACTGCCGCCGAGTGCGTGAAACACGCCATCGGATTGGGGTACCGTCTGGTCGATGCGGCGCAAGGCTACGACAACGAGGCCGAAGTGTGGCAGGGAATCGAGGAGAGCGGTATCGACCGGAACGAGGTGTTCATCACTTCGAAAATCGCTCCCGATGCCATGCGTAGCGGCAAGGTGCGCGAGTCGCTCGACCGGACGATCGAAGCATTCGGGGGAACGTATGTCGATCTGATGCTGATTCATTGGCCGGTAGCCGGAAAGGTCGAGGAGACATGGAAAATCATGGAGGAGTATGTCGATGCAGGGAAGATCCGCGCCATCGGAGTAAGTAACTTCAATCCGCATCACGTGGACGAATTGCTGGCATACGCCCGTATCAAGCCTGCCGTCAACCAGATCGAAATTCATCCCTACATGACGCAGCAGGAGGTCGTGGGTAACACCTTCGCCAAAGGCATTCAAGTTCAGGGATGGGCACCATTAGGACAGGGAGGTGCGGTTCTTCAAGACGGGACAATCGGCGCCATTGCCCGAAAACACGGAAAAAGCATCGCGCAGGTAATCCTGCGCTGGAACATCCAGCGCGGTCTGATTGCCATCCCCCGGTGCGACAATGCCGATTATACGGCAGAGAACATGGATATATTCGATTTCGAACTCTCGCCCGTGGAGATGTCCGTCATCAACGGGCTGAACCGCAACAAGCGTACTTACGAGAAGAACGACCCGGATAATTTCCCGTGGTAAACAACTTATAATGCTATAAATATATGAACAGACCTTATGTGATATTGACAATGATGACCTCCATCGACGGAAAGATTGAAGAAGATTTCATCCACGACCACAACGAAGAGTTGGGTGACTGGTTCGAACTGCAAAAGCTCGAAGACACCGATGCGTGGGGTAACGGAAGCAACACGCACGAGAAGTATTTCAGCGATGCGAGTATAGACCTTTCGCCTTATGCCGAAGCCGAATCCCCGACGGAAGACCATGTGCTGCTGAAACCGTCGCCCTACATCGTATCGCTCGACACGAAAGGGAAAGTATTGTGGAACGCAGATTCTTTGGAGTTTCCAGACGGTGTCCACAATCAGGTACTCGTTGTTACGACCCGAAGCGTCCGTCCTGAATATGTCGCTTATCTGCGGAAGATGCGGATACCCTTTATTCTGGCAGGAGATACGACCATCAATCTGCCTGCGGCACTAGACAAACTCTATTCGCTTTTCGGTATCCGGCGCTTCGCCATTGTCGGCGGAGCGACCATCAATGCCCGGTTCATTCAGGAGGATTTGGTGGATGAGATACGTCTTGTGGTCGCACCGTTTATCGACGGCAGCAAGGAACTGACCATTACCGAAATACCGGACAATACGCGGCTGACGAAAGCCTTTGCACTCGACCGGGTCGAGCGATTGGAACATGATGGAATTTTAATCATTTATAAACGAAACAAGTAATATGAAAACGGTAAAATTGAACAATGGAATTGAAATGCCCGTGCTGGGCTTGGGAACTTTTCTGTCGAACGACCCGGCAGTGTGCGAGCAGAGTGTCGTGGACGCCATATCTTTGGGCTATCGGCTGATAGACACGGCGCAAGGATACGGCAACGAAGAGCATATCGGACGGGCCATCGCCCGGTGCGGCGTGCCTCGCGAGGAACTTTTCATCACGACCAAGGTGTGGTTCGGGGATTACGGGAACACCCGCGCCTCGGTCGAGGAGTCGATGCGGAAGTTGCAAACGGACTATCTCGACCTCGTACTGCTGCACTGGCCGTTCGGCGATACATACGCCGCATGGCGGGCGCTGGAGGAACTTTATGCCGAAGGTAAAATCCGCGCCATCGGGGTATCGAACTATACCGCCGACCGTCTGGTGGACTTGGTGAACTACAACAAGGTGGTTCCTGCCGTGAACCAGGTCGAGACCAACCTCGTGTCGCAACAGACCGAAGTTCGGACTTGGATGGATAAACTCGGTGTTCAGCACATGGGCTATGCCCCGTTCGGACAGGGTAAAATCAATGAAATCTACGCTGACGAGGCATTGCAGTATATCGCCGGCCGCTATCACAAGACGGTGCGCCAAGTGGTATTGCGCTTCCAGATTCAATCGGACGTGGTCGTTATCCCCAAGACGACGCACATCGAACGCATGAAGGAGAACCTCGAAGTGTTCGATTTCGAACTGCTCGATAACGAAATGGAGATACTGCGGGCCCTTGATAAAGGACAACCCCTTATCGGAAATCCCCAAAATCCGGATTTGGTTTCTTCTTCCATTGGCTGGTAACTGCATTAAGGTACTTGAACAAGAGAGCCGGTGTCTGAAATATGATATCGGCTCTTTGCCATATAATCCACTACTACACGTTAAAACAGAGTTATATTAGGCTTTAGGCAATTTGTGTAAGAATCGGCAACAAGCATAATCCGTAATTTGGGTACGAATACCGGGAATTTGTCTACAAAGTATGTGGCAGATACCATCTATTTTTGCATCAGAGAGATAAAATATTACCTCTCCATTACAAGGTGAACTTCAGAACAAAGCAGTTTGAGCCTTGAAGCAAAGTTGTTATGGAGGGAGCTTCGTACTTTTGCACTGTTACAAGTTGAATATGAATAATAATTAAAATAAGGAAAGTATGAAAGTAATATCAAATGCAGAATTCGGTGGAGAAAGACCTCTGTTCGAATCACATGACTTACGTTTGGAGAATGTAATCATCCGTGCCGGAGAGTCAGCCATCAAGGAGTGCAGCAACATCGAAGCCGTCGATTGCCGTTTCGAGGGAAATTATCCTTTCTGGCACGTGCACGGTTTCGTTATTGACCGTTGTTTTTTCGATGTAGGCGGACGTTCGGCACTGTGGTACTCCGATAATCTGAAAATGACGAACACACGCATCGACGCCCCCAAGATGTTCCGCGAGATGCACGATATCGAAATCGAGAACGTGGAGATAAACGATGCCGACGAGGTGTTCTGGCGTTGCAAGAATTTGGACATCAAGAATCTGAAACTGCATGGTGGCACTTATCCGTTCATGTTCAGCAGCAATATCCGCATAGACGGGTTGGAGAGCGACAGCAAATACGTTTTCCAATACGTGAAAAATGTGGAGATTCATAACACCAAGATTACGACAAAGGATGCCTTCTGGGAAGTGGAAAACGTGACAATCTACGATTCGGAACTCAACGGCGAATACCTGGGCTGGCATTCGCACAACCTTCGGTTGGTAAACTGCCACATCACCGGCGAACAGCCGCTTTGCTATGCTCACGACCTTATATTGGAAAATTGCACGTTCGGCCCCGACTGTGATCGGGCTTTCGAGTACAGCTCGGTGCAGGCCACCATCAAAGGTGTGATAGGCGGGGTGAAGAATCCGCGGACAGGTTGTATCACTGCCGAAAGTTACGGAGAGATTATCCTCGACGAGAATATCAAGGCTCCCGCCGATTGCAAGTTGAGACTTTGGGACGAGAAAACCTGTTTTACCGATTGACACCCTTGCAAATAACTTGATGGGAATAGGAAAAGGAAAGACCGATTACCTGTTATCGTTGATTCGCGAAGGGAAGCAAATGACGCTGGGGCAGCAGTTACGCCTGACTGCATACCTTAGCGTCCCTGCTATTATGGCGCAGGTATCCTCAATTGCCATGCAGTACATCGATGCTTCGATGGTGGGTAGCCTGGGCGCGAACGCCGCTGCTTCCATCGGATTGGTCTCAACTACGACATGGCTGTTTTGGGAATTATGCGCAGCCGCTGCAACAGGATTTTCCGTTCAGGTAGCACACCGGATCGGAGCCGGGGATTTCGCGGGAGCCCGAAAGATACTTCGCCAGTCGATTGCCGCCACTTTGGTTTTCAGCTCATTGTTGGCGGCTGTCGGCATTTCCATCAGCGGCATGCTTCCCGGCTGGTTGGGCGGTGATGAAGCAATACGGAGCGATTCATCCCTCTATTTTGGGATATTCGCACTTTTCCTTCCTGCCTTGCAGTTGAATTTCCTTGCAGGAGGCATGTTGCGTTGCAGTGGAAATATGCGTGTGCCCAGCATGCTGAACGTGCTGATGTGCCTTTTGGATGTCGTGTTCAACTTCTTCCTTATTTTCCCTTCGCGGCAGGTGGAATGGTTCGGGGTGACATTTACCACTCCCGGCGCAGGCTTGGGCGTGGAAGGCGCAATATTGGGAACGGTGCTGGCCGAGCTCATCACTGCCGGCGGGATGATGTGGTATCTTTGCCGTCGCTCGCCCATGCTGAGACTATCCGGAGAACGGGGAAGTTTCCTGCCTCGGAAAGAGACACTGAGTAAGGCTTTCCGCATCTCCCTGCCGATGGGATTCGAGCACATGGCCATTTGTGGGGTGCAGATCGCAACGACGGTGATCGTCGCACCACTTGGTATCATCGCCATTGCCGCCAACTCGTTCGCCATCACTGCCGAAAGTCTCTGCTATATGCCCGGCTACGGTATTTCGGAAGCTGCCACGACGTTGGTCGGCCAAAGCCTCGGAGCAAACCGTATCCGGTTGCTCCGTCGTTTCGCCAATATTACCGTCTGGTCGGGAATGCTGATTATGGGTGTTATGGGAGCGCTGATGTATGTGGCAGCTCCGCAAATCATAGGAGTGATGACCCGGTAGAGGAAATCCGCATGTTGGGAATCGAGATTCTGCGGATAGAAGCCTTTGCGGAGCCGATGTTCGCGGCATCTATCGTAGCCTACGGTATATTCGTGGGTGTGGGTAATACATTCGTACCCAGTCTGATGAACTTCGGCAGCATTTGGGGCGTACGGCTGACACTGGCGGCATGGCTCGCCCCCACGATGGGACTACCCGGCGTGTGGCTTGCCATGTGCATCGAGCTTTGTTTCCGGGGAGCAATCTTCCTCGCGAGACTTTGGGGTAGTAACTGGATTTATAAATTACGAATAAATAGATAAGTTATGAAATACGATTTTGATACGATTGTCCCGCGTCGCGGGACGAACTCCTACAAATGGGACACTCCCGAAGAGGAAAATGTACTGCCCATGTGGGTGGCGGATATGGATTTCCGTACCGCACCCGCCATTATCGATGCCCTGCAAAAGCGGGTGGAGCACGGCATTTTCGGCTATACAAAAGTACCCGAAACCTATTACGATGCGGTCGTCCGGTGGTTTGAAGACCGCCATCGTTGGCGGATAGATCCCCGGTGGATTATCTATACAAGCGGTGTCGTGCCGGCTCTGTCGGCCATTATCAAAGCCCTAACCGTACCGGGCGACAAAGTAATCGTCCAGACTCCGGCATACAACTGTTTCTATTCATCGATTCGCAATGACGGGTGCGAACTGTCGGCCAATAACCTCGTTTACCGGAACGGTCGCTACTCAATCGACTTCGACGACTTTGAAGCGAAAGCGGCCGACCCGAAGGCGAAACTGCTGTTATTGTGCAATCCTCACAATCCGGTCGGGCGGGTCTGGACTCCGGAAGAACTGCGATGCATCGGCGACATCTGCCTGCGCAACGGGGTGTTTGTCGTGGCGGATGAAATTCACGGCGAGCTGACCTACGAGGGGCATGACTACACGCCTTTTGCCTCCCTATCCGAGCGTTTCCAACAAAAGTCCGTGACCTGTGTTTCGCCGAGCAAGGCGTTCAACATCGCCGGGCTGCAAATCGCCAATATCGTCGCGGCCGATGAGGAGGTACGCCGCCGCATTGACCGTGCCATCAATATCAACGAAGTGTGCGACGTCAATCCGTTCGGCGTGATCGCTACGACAGCGGCTTACAACGAGGGTGGAGAGTGGCTCGATGCCTTGCGGAAATACCTGTGGGGAAATTACGAATATCTCTGCCGCTTTTTCGAGGAACGACTGCCGCAATATCCCGTGCTGCCGCTCGAAGGGACTTACTTAGTATGGATAGACTGCCGGGCGCTCGGTATCGGTTCGGATGCCACGACCCTGCGCCTGCAAGAGGGACAGAAGCTGATGGTCAACTCCGGTACGATGTACGGCCCTGGCGGAGAGGGATTCATCCGCCTGAATATCGCCTGCCCCCGAACACTGCTTGCCGACGGATTGGAGCGGACGGCCCGTGTATTGGAATGCTGTTAAAAGATTGAAATCGAGTATTTGGGTATAAATATCCGTAAATCGTCTACAAACGGGATATTTTGAACCGTGTAATTTTGCAATATGAATTAGAAATTGAATAACGAAAAAAAATGGATATGGAAAAATTACCGTCAATAGCATTAGGCACATGGTCGTGGGGTGCAGGATTCGCCGGAGGCGACCAGGTATTCGGGAACAATCTCGGAGTGGAAGAACTGAAACCCGTATTCGACGAGGCGATGGCCAACGGGCTGAACCTCTGGGATTCCGCCGTGGTGTATGGCATGGGAGCTTCGGAAACAGTGCTTTCGACATTTACAAAGAACTGCAAACGGGAGGATGTGTTTATCTCGACCAAGTTCACACCGCAAATTGCAGGCGATACGGAGAACCCGGTAGCAGATATGCTGGCAGGAAGTCTCGAACGCTTCGCCACCGATTACATCGACATCTACTGGATACACAACCCTGCCGACGTGGAGAAATGGACACCTTATCTTATCCCGTTGGTAAAAAGCGGCAAGGTAAAACGGATTGGCGTCTCCAATCACAACCTCGCGCAAATCAAGCGTGCGGAGGAGATTCTCTCGGAAGAAGGGGTACATATCTCTGCCGTGCAGAATCATTACAGCCTGTTGTATCGTTCTTCGGAAAAAGCTGGTATTTTGGATTATTGCAAGGAGAACGGTATCGATTTTTGGTCTTACATGGTATTGGAACAAGGAGCGTTGAGCGGAAAATACGATACCGTGCACCCGCTGCCCGCCGGTAGCCAGCGTGGGGAGACCTATAATCCGTTGTTGCCACAAATCGAGAAGCTCGTTGCCGTGATACGCACGGTCGGCGATAAATATGATATCACACCGGCGCAGGTCGCTCTGGCATGGGCGATAGCGAAAGGCACGACACCGATTATCGGCGTGACGAAACCCTCGCAAGTGCAGGATGCCTTGCAAGCGACAAAAGTTACCTTGACTGCCGACGAAATGAAGGCATTGGAAGAAACTGCCGAAAGTACCGGTGTCGATACGAGAGGTTCATGGGAAATGCCGATGGTTTAAGAAAGGAGGAATGGGTATGAAGCGTTATCTGATCGGTTTATTGAGTATGCTGTCCGTACATGCCGCTATGGGGCAACAGGCGATAGACGTGCATTGTCATAATATACTTCCCACGTTCAAGGAACTGTTGGACAGGCACGGGGCAGCTTTGGAAGAGACTTTCCCGCTTCCGGATTGGGATGTGGCTTCTCATCTGAAATTCATGGAAGAGGCGGGTATCGAAACATCCGTCCTTTCGATGCCTGCTCCCCAACCGTGGTTCGGCGATGCGGAAGAGAGCCGTCGTGCGGTCAGGCAATACAACGAGACGTGCGCCCGGCTGAAAGCGGATTATCCCGGCAAATTCCTCTTCTGTGCTTCATTGCCCCTGCCTGATGTGGACGCGGCTATCAAGGAAGCGGTCTATGTACTCGACACACTCGGTGCGGACGGCATCAAGCTGGCTACCAACAGCCGGGGACAGTACGTGGGCGATGCGGCACTCGATACGCTGATGCAAGTTCTGAACGAGCACCATGCCGTCGTGATGCTGCATCCGCACAAACCTTCGCCCGTAAACGATGGAATCATTGCAACAGCACCGCTGGCCGTTTACGAATATCCGGCCGAGACGACCCGTACCGTCGTCAATCTGATTGCCCGGAATGTTCCGGCCCGGTATCCGAATCTGAAGTTCGTCGTACCGCATTGCGGTTCATTTCTGCCGCTGGCCCTTCCGCGCATGAAGGCGGTATATCCGGCCATGGCGGCGAAAGAGCTTATGGAACCGATTGACTGGGATGCCAATCTGAAGGCGTTCTATTATGACCTTGCAGGAGGTGCAACGCCTGAAGTTGTTAAGGCTCTGCTGACCATAACCACCCCCGACCGGTTGTTTTACGGCTCGGATTATCCATATCAGCCGGCAACAGTTCTGACAGAAAATTTGAAACAATTGCGAACGTGGATAACCGATGATGCCGAGCTCGCACCTTTTGCAGAAAAAATCCTGCATGACAACGCCCTTAAATTGTTTGGCAGATAAAAATGAGTAATATGAAGAAAGAGATAATGATATTGACCGGTGCCGGTCAGATAGGAATGGCGATAGCCCGCCGTATGGGATATGGGAAAAAGATCGTTGTCGGAGACCTGAACCCGGAGAGTACCGAGGCTGTTTGCCGTATATTGAATGAGGCGGGATTTGATACAGTACCCGTCGAAATGAATCTCTCTTCAAGGGAGTCCATTTTGAACTTGATTGCGGTTGCACGGAAACATGGTGAAATTTCAATGTTCGTCAATGCGGCGGGCGTATCACCGAGTCAGGCTTCCATCGAAACGATTCTGAAAGTCGATCTGTACGGAACGGCTGTCCTGCTCGAAGAAGTTGGGAAGGTTATTAAAGAAAACGGTGTCGGGGTAACGATTTCCAGCCAGTCGGGGCATCGGATGCCCGCTCTGACCATCGAGGAGGATATGCTATTGGCCACGACTCCTACCGAAGAATTGCTCTCGCTCGACATGCTGCAACCGGATAGCATCAAAGATACGTTACATGCCTATCAGATGGCCAAGCGTTGTAACGTGAAACGTGTAATGGCCGAAGCTGTGAAATGGGGCGGGCGCGGGGCAAGAATCAACTCCATTTCACCGGGTATCATCGTAACTCCTTTGGCTATCGACGAGTTCAACGGGCCGCGAGGTGATTTTTACAAAAACATGTTCGCCAAATGTCCGGCAGGACGTCCCGGAACCGCGGACGAGGTTGCCAATGTTGCCGAACTGTTGATGAGCGACAGAGGAGCATTTATCACAGGAGCGGACTTTCTGATCGATGGCGGTGCTACGGCATCGTACTTTTATGGCCCGTTGAAACCGTAATGTGTTGTACTGTAATCTGTAAGGTAATAGCTGCCATACGAGGTCAAGAGTACAAAAATATTTTATCCGTTATGCAAATTTGAGCTTTACAACAAATACTTTATGGTTGGAATGCGTTATTTTTGCGAAAATTAAAGACTGACAATATGGAACGATTAGATGTATTCGATTGCTCGAACGTGCTTATAGCGAGTTATTTCACCGATGACCGGGGATGCGCCCATGAAAACAGGGAGCATACGCTTATTTATTTGTGCTCCGGTGAGCTGGAGATAGAGGAACGTGGTAAGAAAACCGTGTTGCATCCGGGGGATTGTGCTTTCATGCGGCGCGATAACCGGATGTGGTTGCAGAAAAAGGTAGAAGACGGAAAGCCTTACCATTCTGTCGTACTGAAGTTCTCAAGACCGTTTCTAAGAGAATTTTACCAGACGCTTAACCGGCAACAGATTCCGAACAACTCCGAACGTGAGAAGGTAAGCCTGCGTGTGTTGCCCAGTAACAGGCTTGATATCCGTTCGCTGTTCGAATCCGTCATTCCCTATTTCGATGCAGGCGAAAAACCGTCCGAAGACGTACTGAAGCTGAAAATGGTAGAAGGGATATATGTACTGCTTAATACCGACCGGAATCTCTATGCCTCGCTGTTCGACTTCGTGGAGCCGTGGAAAATCGACATTCTCGACTATCTGAACGAGAACTACATGTGTGATCTCTCTCTGGAGGAGATCGCCAGTTACACGGGACGCAGCCTGGCTACCTTCAAGCGGGACTTTGCCAAAGTCAGTAACCTGACACCGCAAAAGTGGATTATCAAACGCCGGCTGGAAGCCGCGCACAGCCTGATAAAATCAGGCAAGAAGAAAGTGACGGAAGCCTGCTTCGATGTGGGTTTCAAGAACCTGTCGCATTTCTCCAAGATATACAAGGAGGCTTATGGTGTCGCTCCTTCATGGTAAGATGAACTTCAGAACAAAACAGTTTGAGCCTTGCAACAAAGCTGTTGTGGAATAATGCCCGTACTTTTGTATCGGAAACAGGAAAGACCTGTCGGTTGTCTTGGAAATGTCGAACTAAAAATCATATCGTATGAAAACAAAAGTAGCATCATTAGCTTTATTATTGACTTTAATTTTTCCGATCATGGCAAAATCACAAGTAAAAATCCAACAAACTGCCGGACGCGATGCGCTCGGAGAATTTGCCCCCGAATTTGCACGTTTGAACGATGATATTCTTTTCGGGGAAGTGTGGAGCCGGAACGATCTGCTTTCGCTCCGCGACCGTTCCATAGTAACCGTGGTGGCCCTGATGTCACAGGGACTGACCGATTCCTCGTTCAAGTACCATCTCGAATCGGCGAAGAAGAACGGAGTGACCCGAACCGAGATAGCCGAAATACTCACCCATGCCGCATTCTACGCGGGCTGGCCGAAAGCGTGGGCGGCTTTCCGTATGGCAAAAGAAGTTTGGACCGATGGCAATGCCGACAGCGTAGCGGCAGGTTCGCTCGAAGCGTACGCGCAAACCATCATTTTCCCCGTGGGGAACCCCAACGATGCCTACGCCAAGTATTTCATCGGTCAAAGTTACACGGCTCCCGTAGTAACGGACGGAGTCCCCGTGGTAAATGTGACCTTCGAACCGGGCTGCCGCAACAACTGGCATGTGCACAAGGCAACAAAAGGCGGCGGTCAGACACTCGTATGCGTGGGCGGTCGCGGCTACTATCAGGAATGGGGCAAAGAGCCGGTGGAACTGCGTCCCGGGGATGCCATCAATATTCCGGCAGGCGTGAAACATTGGCACGGGGCGGCTCCCGACAGCTGGTTTTCGCATTTAGCCATCGAAGTGCCCGGTGAGAACAACAGTACCGAGTGGCTGGAACCTGTCGGTGATGAAGTATATTCTAAATTAAAATGACATGAAACAGATAGTATTGATACTTATGAGCCTACTTATATTCAGTTGCTCGTCGAAAGCACAAAAACAGACAGCGGATACCGACAGGCAATCCGATAAAAGAATCCTTGTAGCCTATTTCTCCTGCACGGGGACCACAGAGAAAGTGGCAACCGCTATCGCAAAAGAGACAGGCGGTAAACTTTACCGGATTACTCCGGCTACGGCCTACACTTCGGCAGACCTCGACTGGAACGACAAGGCGAGCCGCAGTTCGGTGGAGATGGCAGACGAAAAATCACGTCCTGCGTTGGGCGGAGAAACGATTGATCTGAAAGATTACGACGTGGTGTTCCTCGGTTATCCGATATGGTGGGACTTATGTCCGCGTCTGGTCAATACATTCCTTGAGAAATATGATTTCGCGGGTAAAACCGTTATTCCTTTTGCCACATCGGGTGGCAGTTCAATCACGGGTAGCGTGAAACAACTCAAGAAACTCTATCCCAAAATTGAATGGAAAGAAGGCCGACTGTTCAACGGCGGTACGGCAAACGTCGCCGGATGGTCGAAGCAGATTATTGAAAAACTCTAAAAACGACAGATATGGAAAATTTCGAATATCATACCCCGACCCGTTTGATTTTCGGGAAAGGTATTATCGACAGACTGCCCGAAGTGATGCGCCCCATCGGAAATAAAGTCCTTCTTGCATACGGCGGGGGAAGCATCAAACGCCTTGGGCTTTACGACAAGGTGAAGGAACTGCTCAAGAATTTTGAAATCCACGAATTGGGTGGTATCGAACCCAACCCCAAATACAATCCGAGCGTACTCGACGGACAGAGAATATGCAAGGAGAAACAGATTGATGTTATCTTATCCGTAGGTGGAGGTTCAGTCCTCGACTGCTGTAAGGCGATTGCCGCAGCCGCCCGATATGATGGTGACCCTTGGGACTTAATTTCGTATAAGGTAAAAGCAGAGGATGCTCTTCCCATTGTCGATGTCATGACGCTTGCCGCTACCGGCAGTGAATATGATTGCGGCGGTGTTATTTCCCGGACAGAGACCAACGACAAGATCGGATATGTGGACCCGCTTCTTTATCCTGTCTGCTCTCTGCTTGACCCTGCCTATACCGAAACGGTCAATGCCAAACATACTGCGGCCGGTGTGGCCGATGCCATCAACCACGCGATGGAACAGTTCTTTGTCAATCCGTCTAACTCGGTTGCCGACGGTTTCTGCGAAACGCTGATCAAAACCCTGATGAAGTTCGGTCCCGTCGCTTTGGATCATCCCGATGACTACGAAGCCCGCGCCGAAATCATGCTTGCCTGCACTTTCGGTTGCAACGGGTTGCTCAATCTGGGGGCAGGCATGTCGGGATGGCCCATGCACGGTATCGAGCATGCGTTATCGGCCTACTACGACATCACGCACGGTGAAGGGCTTGCCATCATCACACCGAGATGGATGCGACACATCCTGAACGACCGCACGCTGGAACGTTTCGTGAAGTTCGGTGTGGATATTTACGGTATCTCCGCTGAACTGCCACCTTACGAGATTGCGGAACAGACGATTGACAAGACTTACGATTTCTTCAGGAACACGATGCGCATGCCGATGACTCTGCGTGAAGTGGGCATCGACGAAAGCCGTCTGAAAGAGATTGCCGCACACATCGCGACAAATGAAGGACTCGATAATCCTTCCATTTTTGCTCCGCTTACGGAAAAGGACATTTACGAAATACTTGAAACATCTTTGTAAAACATGCAAGGAATAATCGTGGACGGATTCCCGGACAAGGAGTCCGTCTGTTTATTATAAATGATATGGAAGAATTCAGAATAGACTACCTGCACCAGACAGAAGAAGAACTGGGCGTGGCAAAAGAGTTACGGCAAAATATCTTCCGGCTGAATCATACGATGCCGGATACGGAGGAATATCGTGAATTATTGCACAAGGTATTTCCACATCTCGGAGAGAATTGCCGTATCGAAACACCATTTGCGGGTGTCCGTACCGCAAACGTGAAGTTCGGACGCAATGTGATTGTCATGCCGGGCTGTCTGATGATGTCGGCGGGTGGCATTACCATCGATGATGATGCGATGCTTGCCGCCAACGTCCAGCTTATCTCGAATAACCACGATCTGGAGAACTGTCATGTGATTACCTGCAAGCCGGTACATATCTGCCGGAAGGTCTGGATTGGAGCCGGGGCCACCGTCCTGCCCGGAGTTACCATCGGCGAGAATGCGGTGGTCGGAGCAGGCAGTGTCGTCACGCACGATGTGGAGCCGAATACCCTTGTCGCGGGCAATCCCGCCAAATTTATTCGCAAGATAAAATCATGATTGGATGAAACAGAAAATGATTATATGTATATCCATTCTTATAGTATTGGTTCTTACCGTTATTATCGTTTTGAACCATCCGGCTTTCGGCCGTACTCCTCGTGGAGAACGACTGGTACGGATCGAACGTTCTCCGAACTACAAAGAGGGGCAATTCGTGAATCAGGAACCGACTCCGTTTATGACCACCGATAAAAGCCGGTGGCGGATTATGTGGGACAACCTGACAGAAAAGAAACCGGACAATCTTATTCCGTCCGAAAGCATCCATGCAGTAAAGACCGACCTGAAACGGTTGAACCTCTCGAAAGATGCCGTCGTATGGTTCGGGCACTCGTCTTACCTGCTGATTAATGGCGGTAAGAAAATATTGGTTGATCCGGTGCTGACGACAGGTTTCCCGGCCTCTCTTATGATGAAGCCTTTCAAAGGGACGGACATTTACTCACCGGAAGACATCCCGGAGGTGGATTACCTTATCATCACGCACGACCATTACGACCACCTCGATTACGGGACTGTGAAAGCGATACGCGACAAAGTGGACAAAGTCATCTGTCCGCTCGGTGTGGGGGAACATCTCGAATACTGGGGATATTCCGCAGAGAAGATTGTCGAAATGGACTGGAATGAAGTATACACCTCCGAACCCGGCTTTCGGATTACCTGTTTGACTGCCCGCCATTTTTCAGGCCGGTTCCTTCGGCAGAATCCCTCGCTGTGGGCTTCATTCATGCTCGAAGGGCACTCTACGGTCTATATCGGCGGTGACAGCGGCTACGGTGCCCATTTCTCGGAAATCGGCAAACGGTTCCCGCATATCGACCTTGCCATCCTCGAAAACGGGCAATACAACGAAGACTGGCGGTATATCCATACGATGCCCGAACAGCTTCCGGCAGAGATTCACGAGCTGGATGCGACCAAAGTCCTTCCGGTACACAACAGCAAATTTTCACTCTCCCGTCACGCATGGGACGAGCCGGTCCACCGCATCGAACAGACAGCAACAAAGGACAGCAGCCTGCATGTTATACATGGTATCATCGGCAGCCCTATAATCTATTGAAATAGTCCATAAAATACATCCTGTTCCTTTTTTAACAAAATGAACTTCATAACAAAATCTTTTGAGCCTCGCAGCAAAATCGTTGCGAGGCTCTTTGCGTAACTTTGCATCAGAACATTAAAGCAATTAGAATCATGGAAACAATGAATGAAAAAGTAGCGATGGTAACGGGTGCAGCGGCAGGTATCGGGCTGGCCTCGGCAGAAGCATTTGCAAAAGCGGGTGCAACCGTAGTATTGGTGGACATCAATGAACCGAAAAAGCAGGCCGAGAAGTTGATTGCGGAAAGGTATAAAGCCGTGGCATATCGCTGCGACGTATCCGACACGCGGGCTGTAAAGGAGATGATTGACTGGATCATTGCGACTTACGGCAGGCTGGACGCTGCATTGAACAATGCCGGGATACAGACCCCGCAACGGCCGATGGCCGAGATCACCGACGAGGAGTTCGACCGCACGGTGGCTGTCGATCTGAAAGGTGTATGGAACTGTATGCGTTACGAGATTATCCAGATGTTGAAACAAGGCGGTGGCGCTATTGTCAATACCTCGTCGCAAGGCGGCGTTACGGGGTTCCCCGGACAAGCGGCCTATATCGCCTGCAAACATGCGGTGATCGGTCTGACCCGCACGGCTGCCATCGACTACTCGGCAAAAGGGATTCGTATCAATGCCGTCTGTCCGGGTGTGATCCGAACACCTATGGCCGAAGAACTGATACGGCGTAACCTCGATCTGGAAAAGGAACTGGTCCGCGATATCCCAGCCGGACGTCTCGGTAAGCCGGAAGAGATAGCCAATACCGTATTGTGGCTTTGCTCGCCGCAGGCAAGTTTCGTAGACGGGCATGCCCTTTTAGTGGACGGGGCATTTTCCATTCATTAAGTTATAATTCATAAAACATAAAATCATGGAAGAAAACAATAAAATGGATATCAGCCGTCGTGGATTTCTCAAGACGGCTGCATTGGCAGGAGCCGTAATGGCCATGCCTTCGGGATTGGGCAAGGTATTCGCTTCAGAAACGGGGCAAGCAGACATATCAGATGTCGATACCGATGCTGTCCGCATCAAGGGACATCGTGTATTGGGTACGGGCAAAGCGGCCTTCGAGGTGTCGGCACTCGGTTTCGGCGTGATGGGAATGACCTACAACCGCAGCCAACATCCCGACAAAAAACAGTGTATCCGTCTGCTGCATGAGGCGGTAGAGCGTGGTGTAACGCTCTTCGACACAGCTATCATTTATGGACCGTTGACCAATGAGAATCTGGCAGGAGAAGCGCTGTCCGAGTTCAAAGGGCGGATCAACGTGACGACCAAATTCGGACATGAAGTGATCGACGGTAAAGGAACCGGTCGTCAAGACAGCCGTCCGGCAACCATCCGTCGCTATTGCGAGGAGTCGCTTCACCGATTAAGACTCAGGAGAACCTGCGCACACTCGACTTCAACATCAGCTCCGAGGAGTGGAAAGAACTGGAGGATACCGTGGCTGCTATGCCCGTTGTGGGAGACCGGTACAATGCCGAACAGCAACGTCAGGTAGGCCGATAAGGAATCAGTAAATAAGGTAGTATAATCCGTAATTTGTCTACCGGCAGAGCGGAGAAGCTGCCTTACTTTTGCATTATAAATAAAAATCAAAAATATGAGACCATACATAATCAGTCACATGGTGACTTCGGTCGATGGCCGCATCAACTGCCCGATGGTCGGGCAACTGAGTACAGATGAGTATTACATAGCCTTAAAAAAAACTGGGCCCTTGCTCGAAACTGTCAGGACGGATAACTACCGCACTCGAATGTTCCGCCGTCAAAGAGGAAAGTACCCCCATGGAGGGAACTCCGATAGGTCATAAATCCGTATATGTCGCCAGTAAGGCACAAAAAACGACAACAACAAAATATATAAATTCAACCAGTATGAAACCATTGGAATTGACGCAGGAATGAGATAAGACCTTTCCGTAGAGCGATAAGGTGGAACATACGAGAATCACGTTCCACAACCGCTACGGCATTACGCTTGCCGCAGACCTTTACAAGCCGAAAAATACGCAAGGACATCTGGCAGCCATTGCCGCCAGTGACCCTTACGGTGTGGTGAAAGAACAAGTGTCAAGCCGTTATGCCCAGACGCTTGCCGAATGAGGTTGATCCACGTATTAAAGCGACGGTAATATCCACTATGTACGGTATGAACCGAGTTAAAATAATTCAACAACAATCTTACTCTAAAAAAAATAACAATATGGATAAAAGAAAATTAGGACAATTGGAAGTATCTCCGATAGGAATGGGATGTATGGGATTCAGCCACGGTTACGGACAAGTGCCGCCCGAAGCGTATGCCATAGAAGCAATCCGCAAGGCATACGACTACGGCTGCACGCATTTTGATACGGCGGAAGCCTATGGCAAAGAACAATTCTATGCCGGACATAACGAGGAATTGGTGGGTAAAGCTGTCGAGCCGTTCCGTAAAGAGGTGGTGCTTGCCACCAAATTTCATATTGGTGAACTCCCGAAGCCGGACGGGACGAATCTCTACCGGGAAGTGCGTCGGCATCTTGAAGATTCCATGAGCAGACTTCGCACGGATTATATCGACCTGTATTACCTGCATCGCATCAATGAGACGGTCCGGCTTGAGGATGTGGCAACCGTCATGGGGCGGCTTATTCAGGAGGGATTGATACGTGGTTGGGGATTGTCGCAAGTATCGGCCGACCAAATACGGACGGCGCATGAGGTTACTCCCTTGTCTGCCGTCCAGAACATCTATTCGATGGTGGAACGCGATTGCGAAACGGAGATTTTCCCGGTGTGCCTTGAAAAAGGAATCGGAGTCGTACCGTTCTCGCCGATTGCGAGCGGGTTCCTTTCGGGTAAGGTTACGGCACAGGAGCAGTTCGGCTTCGATGACGTGCGGAAATTCGTCCCCCAATTATCGAAAGAGAATATCGAGGCCAACCAGCCCATACTCGATTTGCTGCATCGGTTCGCCGTGGAGAAGAAGGCTACCAACGCCCAGATATCGCTCGCGTGGATGCTCCATAAATATCCCAATGTCGTACCTATTCCCGGCTCCAAGAATCAGGAAAGGATTCTGGAGAATCTGGGGGCTTGGAACGTCACGCTTTCCGATGATGAATTCCGGCAGTTACAATCAGCGTTGGATGAATGTAAGGTGCACGGACATCGTGGATGCGTGGAAACAGAACAGACGAGTTTCGGTAAACAATGGAGTGAAGGAACAGATAAGTGAATCAAGTCACATTCAGTCCGGTTGAATAATCAAAAAAAGGAAGTGAACTTCCTGATAAAACAAATTGGGGGATGTGTCAAAACTCCCCTTTTATTGAAATCACCCTCGCTACAACTGCCTGAACTACACTCCTAAAGTTTTATGTCCAACTTTTGGGGTGCAGTTCAGCCTGTGGCGAGGGTGATTTTTAATTTATGAAAGTTTCGACACCCTCTTGCTTTTACCTTTGCATCAAAGGAATAACTTAAAAATAACAGATATGAAAACGAAACTCTTATTTCTCTTTACATGGCTTATGCATCGTCAGAATCGATATTCAGCAGATTCTGAATGACACATTCTTTTGAGTTCTTCGTTCCTTCAGGAATTTCATATACTTTTAACCAGTAACATTTACCTTTTTGAGTAAAGAATATCATTGTATTGGCATTGTTGCCGGATAGCTATGCTCGATGAAGTCTTTGGCACGCGTTTCATACAGAAGCTCAGAAATTTTAGTTAATGTTACCTCATCAGCACTCATATCCAATCCTATTCAACTAAGATTTGTAGAAGAGCGACACAATGTCGCGAATAGAATTATACATAAACCCCTTACTTATATGAGCCTGCGGATGATAAAAATCAATAATCAGCTTTCCATCACCGATCTGATAATAAAGAATTTTCTTTGCCATCTCCTTATCAGCAGTTTCAAATACATGCTTTTGCAACGAAATGTCTTTTACAAGGCTCCGGAACAAGCTACCAACTTCTACCCCACAACAAACAATAATATCGGTTTGAGACCAATAAAGATCAACCTGACTACGCAACAAGCCCTTGTGTTTTTTCACGAATTCACGAAGTTCGACTTTATTGGTATTTGCACCTCCGGGAGTCTTCTTCAGATTCATCGCCGCGACCGTTTGTAAATGATGCTTGCGTCTCGCCTTTTCCAATGAACGTAGATTGATTTCATCCGACCATTGAAGATTCTCTTTATAATGCCGGATAGCATGTGTCCACATCGCAATGTTCCCCCAAGTATTGCTTCCGGCTCCATCATACAACCATTCTCTTGAAAGAGAAGCAGAATGTGGTTTACCTTTATGATTGGCCTCTTTCAATACAAACAATATTTTTGGTGAAGACTCTAACCATTTTTTCTCATCGACAATGCCGTCTGTTACTAAATGCGAGTTCTCCAATACCTTTTTCCACGCTTCGAAAATCTTATCTTCTTCTGTAAATAAACTCATGATACCTATTATTTTACTTCCACCATATCGAAGTTTGCCAAGCTACATCCCGAAATCAAAGAAATTCCATACTTGCGCTTAAACGCTTCTTCTATCTCTTTAATAACCGGTTTGGCAGTAGTTCCGCTTTTCACTACTTCCGCTTCCATCCCTTTAGCAACTTTTCCCACCGCTTTCTTGGCAGTGACTTTCCATAAATGACTACTCATACTATTATTTTTTTAAGTTACCTACTCTATCGGTTTTTCGGTCTCCCCCATTATATTGTTTTTTATCAAAATACTGCTTGTTATCAAATAAGAAAAGGACACAACACTCCTTTTCTTATTTCTTTGGTTAGGCTCTGGTAAGCCCGAGATCAAAATAAGTAAAAGCAGCCTGTGCCCTTTATGGAGGGTACAAACATGCTTAGACTAATTATTTTTGATCTCATTTTAAATTTACCAGATTTAACCAAATCAAATAATCGTCTGCAAGTTATGCAATATGTCTTTTATAAATCAGTTCTGTTTTTCTCCTACACAAGATTTATCTGCTTACAAAGCTACAAAAAACAGTTGGATTTATAAAACAAAAAATCTCCGCATATCACAGGCTGCCGTTATTTTGTGCAAAGAAATGAATAAGGTATGCCAAAAGGTTTCATCAACTCCTCTTTTTATTAAAATTCCGGTTATATTTCATAAGAAAAAAACAATTACTTTATCTATATATCCCACTTTTTCCCCTTTTTTGTTCTATCTTTACAGGCAAAATAAATTAAACAAAAAAAACGATAAAACACTAACCACATGCAACCAACCGTAAACAAAACACCACGTATCGAAGTGGTAGATGCCTTAAGAGGCTTTGCTGTAATGGCTATTCTCCTTGTACACAGCGTAGAGCATTTCATCTTTCCTGTCTATCCAACAGATTCGCCCGAATGGCTGAACATACTCGATAACGGAACCTTCAACGTTATCTTTTCGCTCTTTGCCGGAAAATCTTATGCAATATTTGCTCTGCTCTTCGGATTCACATTCTATATCCAATGTCATAATCAGCAAAAGAAAGGAAAAGATTTTGGTTATCGCTTTCTCTGGAGATTAGTTTTACTGGTGGCCTTTGCCACGCTGAATGCAGCCTTTTTCCCTGCCGGAGATGTTCTGTTGCTTTTCTCTATCGTGGGAATTATTCTGTTTTTAGTACGCAAATGGAGTGATAAAGCGATCCTGATCACAGCTATTTTCCTCCTGCTGCAACCCATAGAGTGGTATCATTACTTCATGTCTCTTTTCGATCCTTCGCATGCATTACCCGACTTAGGCGTAGGAGCCATGTATCAGGAAGTAGCGGATTATACAAAAGCCGGAAACTTCTGGGATTTCCTAATAGGAAATATCACATTAGGACAAAAGGCAAGCCTGTTTTGGGCAATCGGTGCAGGACGTTTCCTGCAAACAGCCGGGCTTTTCCTCATGGGACTGTATATAGGAAGAAAGGAACTGTTCGTCACTTCGGAACTGCATCTCAAATTCTGGATAAAGGCGTTGATCCTTGCAGCTATCAGTTTTGCACCGCTCTATTCACTCAAAGAGCTGATTATGCAGAGCGACAGCGACTTAGTTAAGCAAACCGTAGGCACTGCTTTCGACATGTGGCAGAAGTTTGCATTCACCATTGTACTGGTAGCCTCTTTCGTTATTCTCTATCAGAAAGAGAAATTCAAAAATGCAGTAGCCAGCCTACGTTTTTATGGCAAGATGAGTTTGACGAACTATATCACCCAATCCATAGCAGGAGCTATTATTTATTTCCCCTTCGGACTTTACTTAGCCCCTTATTGCGGATATACAGTCAGTGTATTGATCGGTTTTGTATTGTTCCTCCTGCAAGTACGGTTCTGTAAATGGTGGCTATCCGGACACAAGCAAGGACCTTTGGAAAGCATCTGGCATAAATGGACTTGGATGTTCTCCAACAAGTAAAATTTGCCATCAAGAATGGAGAACGGTATTAGCCAAATATCATCAAAACCGCCTTATAAACATCTTTTTGTTCTCTTATTGATGATTTTTATAACAAGCACTTTCTAAGCAAAGTCGCAACCAGAGAAAAAGCTGCATAATAAAACAAATATCATGCAGCTTTTTCTGTATATTCTTACCTTATCCGGATAAATATGTGATTTATCCCGGTATGTCAACTCCATTATCCCGGCATGATAAGTTCGGTTTCTCTACGAGGAACAGTCCGAAACTCTACGAGAAACGACAAGAGACTCTACGAGATAAATTATTTCCTCTTCAAAAGGCACTTTTTCACGCTGGTTGATGCCCGAATCCCGATCATGCTCAATTATCTAAAATCGCAGTAAATACAGATTATAAAGACAAACTGCACAATAAAAGACACATATACGGCCTATTTATCGCACAATTGCCCCTAATACAAACTATTCACTTCAATAATGCTTCCAGTAAAGAAGATTTCCGGCAGCCATTCCTATCCATCCCTTAACAAAGCAATTCTACAAGATCAGCTTTAGCAAAAAGTCAAAGTTGACAATGTGTCAACGAAACAACTCTTATCATAAATTCGGATTCGCATCCATCTCCTCTTTCGGGATGGCATACAGATAATTGGTACTGTTCGGGACAAATACCTCTCCCTCGGAGAAAGTAACAAACCAATGTCCCAACGGATTCCTTTTAGCGAACCCTCCGCCTTCCTGCCAGGCATCCACTTCCTGTTTCTGCTCCTCGGCAGAAAGCACGGTACGCTTTACGGATTGCTGCGTACGCAAGATATCGGTGATCCCGAATCCTTCACCCCACAATTCCCGGCGGCGTTCCATCAAGATCTCGTCGATAACATCCTGCTGCGACTTGCCGGTTAAATCATAATCACCCAGGCCACGGGCATGACGCAATTCATTCAAAGGCACTACCGCCTTTTCCGGGAAACCGTCGCGAGCCAATGCTTCCGCCTCTACCAATAGCATTTCGGAAACACGCATCAATACAATATCGGCCGTATCATCGGCACGCATGTGGAATTTCTTATATCCCAAATATCCCTCACGCATCCATTGAAAAAGCTCCAGGCGGATATCCCCGTCCGAAAATGTATCCCGGAAATGGGGATCGGCCATGAAACTGCTGTAAGCCCCCACATAGGTGGCATCCAGAAAATAGAAATTATAAGAAGCACTGGATTGGGAAAGCGTCTGCGGATGCCCCCAGATCCACTCTTTATTAGAGATGTTATTGAACCCTTCGTACTCGGCGACAGTGGTCATCAGCGAATAACCCTGACGGGCGGCGGCAGCAGCCTTTGCAGCTTCCTCCCACTGCCCGGTGAGCAGATAGGCACGGGCCAAAAGCCCATTGACGACATTTACATCCGGCTTGAATTTCTGCCCGTCACCTTTACGTGTATAGTTCTTCAGGTAATCCTTAGCGAGAGCCAGATCATCAAACACACGCCGGTAAACCTGTGCCACGGTCGATTTCCCTTTGGGAGCAGTATCATCCGTAGTAGGCTCAGTATAGATAGGGACACAGGGAGCCGCAGGGTCTTTCAAATAGGTAAACTGGTAATGCTGTGCCAGATGCAGATAGCAGAAAGCCCGAAGCGCCAATGCCTGCCCCTGTGCCTGACGGAGCGCTTCCGTATCGCCCTGTATGGCAAGGGCGGTGTTGCAGTTATCAATCGTCTTATACATCAGATACCAGGCAAAAGAGGTACGGGTATTGTTGGGTATGGCGATGTCGTTGAACTGATAAGACGAGTTAAAGCCATAAGCCGGACGGGAAACAACATCATCCGCCATCATGTCGTCCTGGCATTGAAGCCCACGGTAACCGCTATTGGCAAGCGTATAAACATATTCGAAAAGATTGTACCAGGCGCCGTTAAACAACCGTTCGGCATTGCCGGGCACACCGACTTCATCGGAACTTACGGAATCTGTCGGCTCTTTATCGAGAAAATCACCGCTACATCCCGCCAATAGAAGCAGAGAAGCCATAAAAGAAAATATATATTTCATAATCGTGAATTTTTAAACTGTGAATCATAAATCAAAACGTCACATTAATCCCCCCGGTAAAAGATCTCATGGCAGGATACCTGTAATAAGTCAATCCGGTAATCCCCTGTTCAGGGTCGAGACCTTGATTGCGGTGAATGGTAAACAAGTTATCACTCTGCACAAAAACCTGTACGTTACTCAATGCTGCCTTGCTGACAAGCTGCTTCGGAAGCGTGTAAGACAAAGTCAGGTTCTTTAGCCGCATATACGAGTTATTCTGCAAAAAACGGGTGGAATAGGACGTCCAGTTATTGGTAGTGGTAGCCAATGCCGGCACATCCGTATAACGGTTCTCCGGAGTCCAACGGTTCAATATCTCCTTCGACCACGCGCGGCCGGCAGAACTGCCGTTGTGCAGAATCATCGTTATGTCCCGGTTCATGATATACCCGCCTACACTATAAGCAAATATAGCCGACAGCTCCACCCCCTTGTAAGAGAAAGAGGTATTGAAACCGCCATAAATTTTAGGCAAAGAGGACTTATTGACAAAATAATCGGTAGCATCCTTGTAGACACTGGTAGTCCCGCGCCCTACAACGTTATCATCCTTGTCGAGAATATCCATGTACCACAACGGATTGCCGTTTTCGGGATCCACCCCCGCCCACTCTTTGGTGTAAAAGTCATAAACGGAACGTCCCACCGCCAACTTATTGACTCCGGAAGGCGGCATGTCTTTCAAAGGCAACTCGGTAACCTCATTCTTATAATGTGTCAGATTGAGACCTAATTTCCAGATAAAATCCTGAGTATTGATCAGCGTCCCGTTCAGAGAAAGCTCGATACCCGTATTCTTCAAAGCACCTACATTTTCATCCACCGACTTATACCCCAATGACGGAGCCACAGGACGCGAATAGAGCAGGTCCTTCGAACGGCGCTGGAAGAAATCGAACGAACCGGATACACGGCTGTTCCACAAGGAGAAGTCGATGCCGACATTGAAATTCAGATTGGTTTCCCACTTCAATTTCGGAGTGGCAATACGATCGGAAACCAGTGCATTCTCTCCCAAATTGGAGACAATGGCATAAAGTCCCTTACTGGCATAATAGGTACCTAAGTTATCGTTTCCCTGTGCGCCGTAGCTGGCTTTCAGAGTCAAAGCAGAAAGCCAGTCGGACGTGGAGATCATAAAATTCTCCCGGTCGATGCGCCAGGAAGTACCCAATGACCAGAAATTACCCCAACGCGTCTCCGGTGCAAAACGGGAAGAACCGTCGCGACGATAAGAAGCGGAAAAGAAATATTTGCTCTGATAATCATAAAGCAACTGGGTGAAATATCCCGCCAAAGCATAGTCGATGCGATAGCCGGAACCGCCCGTAAGCTGCGAGCCTACCACCAGTTCGGGCATATCGGGCAAAGCCATCTTGGTACGCGATGCAGAGAGTTCGTCATAACGGTACGAATAGGCTTCCTGCCCGGCAAGGATATTGAAATGATGCTCGCCGATGGTTTTATCGTAAGTGACGATATTATTCCACGTCCACGAAAAAGTACGGGTGTTCACACGGCTCGATCCACCTCCGGTGGTCACGGAAGGTCCGATAAGGGAGTTAGTGAAGTCGAGTGAGTTATAGTTGATCAGGTCGAAATTGAAACTCGTCTTGAATTTCAATCCGGGAATGAAGGTCACTTCCAGGAAAGTACGTCCGGAAAATTCATCCTTCATACGTTCCGACTTATCGAGAGGAAGCGTAGCCGGCAAGTTCCAGTTCGATGTCGATCCGGAAGGCCGGTACGACCCGAAATCGGGAATAAGTTCCCCGTTCGCATCAGTCTTTAAAGAGCCGTCGGCATTTACTTCATAAATGGGATAAAACCCCGGCATGGTGCGGCCGGCATTGATCACATTGCTGGTTTTCGTATCCGAAGAAACCGGATAGTTCTGCATGGAATGCGCAAAACTCATATTCACTCCCCCTTTCAGCCAGGAAGTCATCTCACTGGTGATATTGGAACGGAGATTAAAACGCTGGTAACCCGATTCGAGGGCAATACCCTTATCATTCAGATAGCCGGCGGAAAAGAAATACTGGTTCTTCTGTCCACCACCGGATACATTCAGATTGAGTTCGGTACGCAAAGCCTGTTGCTCCATGGCATCACTCCAGTCAAAATCCCAAAGGGGCCGGGCACCGTCCACGAGCTTGCCGTCCGTGCCCACCGGTTGCGGATAGTTAGTGCCATAAGGGTTAGGGCCGTCCCCCATCAGCTTCGTCACCAGATCTTTAGAAGCCTGTGCGGCAGCGGTGGCAGGCGTATAGTTTTCCGTATCCTTGGCGTATTGGTTGCGCAGCGCTTCCCAATAGAGCTGAAAATAGTCATTGGTACCGATACGGTCATAATCGCGTACAGCCCGGTTGGAACCTCCGAACGAGGCTTTCACGTTGACGGTCGTTTTAGAGTCCGTCTGCCCCTGCTTGGTGGTGATGATAATCACGCCGTTGGCACCACGTGAACCGTAAAGGGCGGCCGAAGCGGCATCCTTCAATACAGTCATCGAAGCGATGTCATCGGGATTGATGGAGTTGACAGAACCATCGAAAGGGACACCGTCCACCACATAAAGCGGTGCACTGGAAGCATTGATAGAACCGATACCCCGGATACGGATTTCCGCATCCGTACCGGGCTGGCCACTGGCTGCGCTGGCCTGTACGCCCGAAACCGTACCCTCAAGGGCACGGGAAACGCTGGCTACCTGCAACTTCGCTATCTCGTCTCCCTTTACGGTAGAAGCAGCTCCGGTAAAACTATATTTCTTAGCGGTGGCATAGGCCACTACCATGACTTCATCCAGTTCTTTACTGTCAGACTCTAAAGTGACATTTATCATGTTCCGCCCGTTGACCGATTGTTCCACCGTTTTTAATCCGACAAAGCGGTAAACGAGTATGGCATCCGAAGGGGCGGAAATGGAATATTTTCCATCCATATCGGTGATTGTTCCGGTAGTCTCGCCTTTTATTTGTACAGAGACTCCGGGCAACGGCTCTCCATCGGATATCACCGTACCCGAAATTCGTATTTCTTGCTGCACGGCCGCCCACAAAGTAGCAGACACAACAATAGCAAGAAACGTTAATACTAAACGTAGATTGATTCTCATAATTTTTTTGTGGTTTAGGATTGAATTGTATGTGTTATTAAACAGAAAATTACGGAAGTTTGTTTTAGAAAGAAAACAAATTTTAGAGGAATATTAGCATAAACGGAGAGGAAACGCTACATTCGCGTTAATAATTTGCCAATGTGCCAATGTGCCAATATGCCAATGTGCCAATATGCCAATGTGCCAATGGAAGAATGAAGAAATGGAATAATTTGCCAATGTGCTAATATGTCCATGTGCCAATGGAAGAATGAAAAAATTGGGGAATGTAAAGAATCAGAATAATGGGAAAGAGTGTCGATATAGAAAATAAGAAAATGAGAAAAGATGTCAATGTGCTCCCCCACCGGACAGCGCAGCCCATTGGCACATTGGCATATTGGCACATTGACACATTATTAATTGGCACATTATTATTATTCATTTGTTTATCATTTCCGCTTTCTTCGTTTGCCCAAAGCGGAGAAATTGAAAAAACAGTTGCAGTAGCAGATAGCTTGCAAACGAAAAAGCGTCCCAATGGATTCATAAGGGCTTTCAATTATCTGTTTAATCCCAATGATATCGATACGACTTATATCGGGCCCAACCGATATAACTATGCTTTAATGCTGGATCATTTCACGAATTACGAATATTACGCCATAGGCAGTAATACTCCCGAATCACAACGATTACGGTTCTCTCCCAATCCGCGCAACAAGATCGGCCCTTACTTCGGTTGGCGATGGATCTTCTTAGGATGGTCTATCGACACGGACGGACTTTACGGCAAGCAAAAAGGAAAAAGAAAAGGTACGGAATTCGATTTGAGCCTTTACAGCGCCAAGTTAGGAGTGGATATCTTCTACCGTCGCACGGGTAACGATTATAAAATACATAAAGTGACCGGCTTCGATGATATTGCCAGTGACTATTCCGAAAGCTTTGACGGTCTGAAAGTAGACATGAAAGGGTTAAATCTCTTCTATGTATTCAACTACCGCCGCTTCTCTTATCCGGCGGCTTTCAGCCAAAGTACCAACCAAAGACGAAGTGCCGGTTCAATGATCGCCGGTTTCTCTATCTCCACACATGATCTGAACTTCGATTATACCCGATTGCCGCAGGCTATCCAAGGAAGTATGAACGAGGATATGAAAGTAGAACATATCAAATATACCAACATCAGCCTCACGTTTGGATATGCCTACAACTGGGTATTTGCCCGTAATTGGCTGGCCTGCCTTTCGCTCACTCCCGCCGTAGCCTACAAGACATCACGCATCGAAAAGATAGAATCACAAACCAATGATTGGTACAAAAACTTCAACATTGATTTTATCCTGCGTGCAGGAGTGGTTTATAACAACAATAAATACTTTGCCGGCACTTCTTTCGTCGGCAGATCATATGACTATTACCGGGATAATTTCTCGATGAACAACGGTTTCGGTACATTACAGGTATATGCCGGATTCAACTTCTATCTGAAGAAACAATACCGGAAGAAGAAATAACACCTTATTCCACCAGCCAACAGCTGATATTCCGGGTAGCGGCACTGAACTCTACTCCCATTTTTACAATCTCACACCTATCAGTCCCCTAAAATGTACATATAACCAAAACAGAGAAGTTGAGAAAAATTTCAGAATTAACAATATGTATTATACTGCTTAACCATAACGGTTACTTTTCATAACCAAATAACATCCACTCAATATAACTTAAATTAAATATAGATTATCTTGATAAAATAAATCAAGTGAAGTACGAAACTAAAATAGAAAACATTCAAAAACACATAATGTAATTATGATTTTATCTCAAAAATTGTTGTATTTTTGTTGATGACATAAATTCATTACAGAACAACATTATTTATTGTTATTACCAAACCCTATTTACAATATTATGGAAAATAGAACTATCTTATATTTATTCTGTTTCCTTATATTACTAACATCCTCTTGTTCTATTAATAAAACAATAATATTGGAAACACCATTTGTTACAGTTGTAAAGCTGATAGATGCAGAGCAGGCATTAGATTTAGAAGATGCAAAACAGTACATTGATGTAATTCAAGTATATACAAAATTAGGATCTGAAAATCCGGAAGAAGATTGGAAAAAACTAATAATGTTTAAGAACAATCTTGGCAAAGATAAAAAATTCACAAACACTTTTGGATATAGGAATTACAATATAGAAGAAACTGTTAATGGTAATAATGCGAGTGTTTCTTTTAAAGCAAAAGATGACAACATAAGCATTAAAACGATAACTTACGGATTAGAAAAACGCCAAAACAAATGGGTAGTAATTTCTATTGATTATTCGAAACGCAAAAGTATCCTCCAAAAATAGATTATTAGCGATGTGTTAATATCGCATCACTAATAAACATCGGTCGTTCATTAGCTCAGGGACGAGGGCAGGTAAATCAACATACCGATGCAATTTTGACGGAAAACTTAATCTTACGTGTTATGGGAATTAATTATATTAATAATGGTAGCAATCATGGACCAAGAGTTATTATTCCGAATCCATCTGCCCTACCTGGATTTAGATAAAATGTAGTATGAGAATTCTTTCATCTATTCTATTGATATCTTTTGTAATTCCAGTTTGGTTATCTGGGCAAGTTAATGCCCAGACTATTAATATTTATGATGAATACACGGCTGGTAGGCGAACCATCAAAGAAATTATTATCAATAATAATCTGGAAGATAAATTAATAGGTTACTCTTATTGTGGTTATTTCATTAGTCAGTCACTCTTTCTCATTATCAAGGAAGGAGATTCTTTTTTTGAAGTATATCAAGGAGAACAAGATAAAGGTATTCTGAATACTTATAAATTTGAATTAACAGATAAACGGTTAGATTCTTTGTTTTCATGGGGCAAGAATGATGAGGTAATATACGATATTCGATCCTCTGAATATTTCACCATTTATTATTACTTTGTATTGTATGATAAGAATCATAATAAAAAATTAGAGTTCAATATATCGACAATGGCTGCATACAAAAATGCTCAAAAATCCAGAAAACTCCGCAAATTATTGCCATTTACAAAAGAACAGCAAACACTTATTTGGAAATTAATCAATTACTTTTAAAAACTTAGAAGAGTACACTATAACGTCTAAAATCAATTACCATGCAGGTTTTGGCATTTCAAAACAAATAGAGACCACCTTCATAAGTACAATATTGTCATTTATGAAAAGCAAAATACCTTATCATAATATGATTAATCTAAAAGTAGAGTTGTACACAACGAACTCCTTCACCGGGATTGGTCTCTTCAGACTTGCGCATATCGATCCTAAATTCTTCCATTGTTGATTTTAGCTTTGTGAATATCGGTAATCGCTTGGTGAAACACCCGTTATTTTCTTGAAGACAAAACTGAAATATTGTACATTCGGATAACCTAATTGCCGGGCAACAACGGTGGACGTTGTACCGGATTCCATCAACATTCGTTTGGCAACCTCCAGTCGTTTGAATTGGAAATACTGTTCCAAAGTCTTACCCGTTTCAAATTTTAGCAGGTCCGTAAAGTAAGCAGAAGAGAGGTTGAGTCTTTCCGCAAAATAATCGGGTGCAGGGAGTTTCCCGCTTTGCAATTTTCCAGAACCTATATAATCCTCAAGTAACTGCTCCATTTTTTTCAGAATAGCCTTATTCTTGTTTTCACGGGTGATAAACTGACGTTCATAGTAACGAGTGCAGTAATCCAGCAATAATTCAATATGCCGTGAAAGGATAGTCCTGCTATGTGTATCAATCGAATGATGCAGTTCTTCCTCTATATTCCAAAGACAACAAGTAACTTTCTCCGTTTCACGCTGCGACAGATGCAGTGCTTCTTCTTTATGATAGTAGAAAAATGTGTAATTATTAATATGGTTCCTCAATGTGGTCTGAAACAACAAGTCCGGGTGAAATACCAGCAGAAAGCCTTTACCGGGTAAGGTTTTTTCCTCGTTCATACGGAAAACTTCACCCGGTTTAAGAAATACCATTGTCGCATTGGAATAATCATAATATTTCCGGCCGCAACATGAACATTCATCCGGACAGTCTTCTATCAGCAAGATAGCGTAGAACTCGAACTTAACAGTATTCTGCTCCAGACACGGATTCTCCAGATTAATAAGGCTCACCTGAGGATGCAATGTCTTGCAGTCCAAACAACAGTTACATTCATGCACGGTATTAAAGTCCAATGTATTTTTCTTCTCCATATTCTTCTCACTGATTATTCGGTACACGGTATTCATTAGGAGTGCACCCCACCCGCTTTTTGAACAGACGACAAAAGTGCTGCGGGTATTGGAATCCCGGCGAATAGGCAATCTGGCTGACGGTATCCTCTGTACCGCCCATACGTTCCTTTGCCATTCCGATCACTTTCTCCTGAATGTGTTCCTGTGGTATCCTGCCGGGTGGCTTCATTCAAATCGATTGCACTGACCAACGGATTCAAAGTTTCAAAACCGTACAATTTGTGGTATTGGTCTACACTGCCCAAGTTGAATATCTTATCCATAATTATTGCTATTTAATCCTCAAAAGTACCTCGGTTGCATATCAATTACAAAAGTACAAGATAATCCTGTCACTCCGACAACCTTAATTACGGATTGTATAACCCCAGTTACAGATTACATATAATCTCCTTGTATCAGTATCATAAAATCTGTAATTGAGGTCTAAATAATCGGATTCAACTTCTATCTAAAAAAGAAATACAAGAAGAAAAATAACACTTTATTCCACCAGCCACCGGCTGATATTCCGGGTGGCGGCACTGAACTCTACTCCCACTTTTACAACCTCACGCCCATCAGACAGATAAGGAATCAAGTATCCCTTATCATCTATCTGCTGCAAAGCCTGTTCTGCAGTACCGTTCAGCTTGAACTCGAATACATAAATATATTTAGGAGTTTTTACGACAGCATCCGCACGGCCGCAAGCACTACGTACTTCCGCTTCGGTAAACTGCCCCATTAATTTAAATACCAAATAGAAAATGACCTGATAATAACGTTCCTTTTCTTCGTTCAGTTCATAAGAGAAATCAGCAAAAAAAGCCTTTAAACGGGTAAGAAAGGCAGGAACATCACCACTTTCTAATTCTTGAATAAACTTACCTATATAGAAACGACGCTCCCCATCCGGTATAGGAGTATAAAAGGGCAGAATAAAGTTCATAAAGCCATACTTCACCTCATCATTCGGAAATCCCAAACGATATACCTTAAAACGTTTATCATACTCTTTTATCGTCAGATAACCACTTTGATAAATCAACGGAATAGGATTTTCCGCATCAGCACGATATTCGGAAAAAGCAGCAGAAGAAGCTTCCACGCCGTCAATCAGAACCCGAAGATCGTAATCACTTTGCTTGAGCAACTCTACAAGAAAAGTAGGTGTCCCGGTCTGAAACCAATAATCATTGAATTCCTTTGCTTTCAACGCATTGAGCACACTGAACGGATTGAAGACTCCCTCACCGGCCGGATGGAAAAGGTAACCGTCATACAAACGCGTCATCTCATCCACCGTTTCTTCATAAGACAACTCGCTGACCTTACCGAGAACCTCCAGTTCCGGACGAAAAACAGCCGTCAGCTCCTCTTTCGTTATACCGCAAACAGTGGCATAGTCATACCATAAACTTATATCCTGCAACTGGTTCAAATCACCAAATGCACTGACTTGTGCAAACTTTGTTACCCCCGTCAGAAAAGCAAAACGCAAGTAACGGTCGGCACTCTTCAGTACACCGTAAAAGGCTTTTAGAGTATCCCGGAATTCAGAAAGTAACGGCTCATTCCGCATAGCTTGAAGTAACGGCTTGTCGTATTCATCGATCAAGACAACAACATTCTTGCCAGTTGATTCTGCAGCACGACGAATAACTCCCATAAAACGATTGGACAAAGTTAATTCATCGTCTCCTTTTCCATATTTAGCCTCCCACTGAGTAAGGTGATTGCTAAGAATAGCATGTAGTCCTTTCGGAGAATCATACTTTTCGGCATTCAAATCAAGATGCAGCACCGGATAAGTATTCCATTCCTTTTCCAGTTTCTCTATGGCCAAACCCTCAAAAAGTTCTTTTCTCCCTTCAAAGTAAGCTTCGAAAGTAGACAACAACAAACTTTTACCAAAACGGCGGGGACGGCTTAAAAAATAAGGTTTTCCCGTATTAGCCATCCTCCAAACTAATTCAGTCTTGTCCACATAAAGATATCCTTCTTTACGAATATCCTCAAAAGTCTGTATTCCTATAGGAAGTTTACGATTCAAATCAATCATAAGGCCGTTGTTTTAATAATGAAAATACTTAAACGCAAAGATACACTTTTCTGTTCAATATCAGGATGCAGATGAAAGAAAGAAAAAAAGAAAGCGTAGGGCCTGTTCAAATTTTCCTCAGCATTATTTAAGCAGGCTCTACATAGATTCAAAAGATTCTTTGTACATTTGCCGCGTTCAAAAAAAACATTTGCTGCATTCTGAAAAAATAAAGAAAGAGAATGAAAACCATCCGCCATACCCATAAACCTGTTGTCCGCTTCCGCTGTTGGAGCCGGAAAGGGTATGCTGCCTTTGCCAGCCTGGGGCGCCAGGTCACTATCGGGCAACTGCATCTCAACGTGACGGAACGTTCACTCTCCAAACAGAAAGCGGCTCAAACAATCCCATTCAATCTATTTATGACTATTGAAGAAATGAAAGACCAAGTGCTGGGCGGTATCGATATAACGCCTGAGCAAGCAGCTTGGCTGGCTAATACAGCCGATAAAGAGGCGCTTTATGCAGCCGCCCATGAGATTACCGTGGCCCGTGCACAGCACGAATTCGACATGTGTTCCATCATCAATGCCAAGTCCGGACGCTGCCCGGAAAACTGTAAATGGTGTGCGCAATCTTCCCACTACCAAACCCAAGCGGAGGTATACGACCTCGTCAGTAAAGATGAATGCCTCCGACAAGCACAATACAATGAAGCACAAGGCGTAGCCCGATTCTCCCTCGTCACCAGCGGACGAAAACCCTCTCCGAAACAACTTACTCTGCTTTGCGACTCCGTCCGCCACATGCGACGGCATTCCTCTATCCGGTTGTGCGCTTCATTAGGCCTGCTGGAAGAAAATGAACTTCGTGCTTTGTATGACGCCGGTGTCACCCGCTATCATTGCAACCTGGAAACAGCTCCTTCCTATTTTCCCCGGCTTTGCTCTACCCATACGCAAGAACAGAAACTCACTACCCTGCGCGCCGCACGGCAAGTAGGCATGGACATCTGTTGCGGAGGTATTATCGGCATGGGAGAAACGATGGAACAACGCATCGAATTCGCCTTTACTCTCAAAGAACTCGGAGTACAGTCCATCCCGATCAATCTGCTCAGCCCCATTCCGGGAACTCCCCTCGAACATACGCCTTCCTTAAGCGAAGAAGAAGTCTTAACCGCTATCGCACTTTTCCGCTTTATTAATCCGACAGCCTATCTCCGCTTTGCAGGAGGGCGTTCGCAGCTCTCACCGGAAACGATGAAACGCGCGCTGCACATCGGCATCAATTCGGCGATCGTGGGAGATCTGCTGACTACCCTCGGTTCGAAAGTGTCGGAAGACAAACAAATGATCCGGGAAGCCAGATATGAACTTCCGTCTTCACCATTCGACCGTGAACACCTATGGCATCCATACACCTCGACCACTCACCCACTGCCGGTATACAAAGTGGCACGGGCGGATGGGGCAACAATTACCTTGAGCGATGGAACCGTACTCGTCGAAGGGATGTCTTCATGGTGGTGCGCCGTGCACGGATACAACCATCCGGTGCTGAACAACGCGGCACAGGAACAGCTGGCGAAGATGTCGCATGTGATGTTTGGCGGACTCACCCATGATCCCGCTATCGAACTGGGCAAGCTACTGTTGCCGCTGGTTCCTCCTTCCATGCAGAAGATATTCTATGCAGACTCCGGCTCGGTGGCAGTAGAAGTGGCCTTGAAAATGGCCGTGCAATATTGGTATGCTGCAGGGAAAGCGGAAAAGAGCAATTTCGTTACCATCCGCAACGGGTATCATGGAGATACATGGAATGCCATGTCCGTCTGCGATCCGGTGACCGGTATGCATTCTCTGTTCGGCTCTGCCCTGCCTATCCGCTATTTCGTACCACAACCAAAATCGCGTTTCGACGGAGAGTGGAACCCCGAAGATATCCTGCCCTTGAAAAAAGTGATAGAAGAACATGCCTGCGAACTGGCGGCACTAATCCTCGAACCCATCGTACAAGGGGCAGGCGGTATGTGGTTTTACCATCCCCAATATCTCCGGGAAGCCGAAAAGCTGTGTCGCGAGCACGGAATACTAATCATCTTCGACGAGATAGCCACCGGATTCGGCCGTACAGGGAAGCTCTTCGCATGGGAACACGCAGGAGTAGAACCGGATATCATGTGTATCGGTAAAGCGTTGACGGGAGGTTATATGACTCTGTCCGCCGTGCTGACCACCAATGAAGTAGCGGACAAAATTTCCAATCATGCCCCCGGAGCTTTTATGCACGGCCCCACTTTCATGGGAAATCCGTTGGCATGTGCGGTAGCTTGCGCATCGGTAAAGCTATTATTAGAATCCGGATGGCAAAAGAAGGTACAATGCATTGAGGAGCAATTGAAACGGGAACTGGCCCCGGCACGTGCACTCTCTTCCGTAGCCGATGTACGGATATTGGGAGCCATCGGAGTGATCGAAACCCGACAACCGGTAGACATGGCCTATATGCAACAACGGTTCATAGAAGAAGGTATCTGGGTTCGGCCTTTCGGTAAGCTGGTATACCTGATGCCGCCATTCATCATCACACCGGAACAATTAACCCGACTGACAAACGGAATTGTAAAAATAATGAATAATTTGCCAATGTGTCAATGTGCCAATATGCCAATGAGAGAATGAAGAAATAAAAAATGGAAGAATGAAAGAATAAAAGAAATATAATATCCAATCTCCACCATATGGCACATCCTTTTTCATAGCGCAGCCCATTGGCACATTGGCATATTGGCACATTAAATAATTATTATATATGATCCTCATCGAACAAATGCAACAGGAATTGCAGGAACTGGAAGCAAAGAGTAACCTGCGAAAATTGCCCGGTATCCTGCACGAAGGACGGGACGTTATTGTAAACGGACAACGGATGCTGAACCTCTCATCAAACGATTATTTAGGGTTGGCAAACGATATAGAGTTGCGTAGGGATTTTTTGGAAACACTGACACCGGAAACATTCCTGCCTACTTCCTCTTCCTCACGTCTGCTGACGGGAAACTTCACAGCCTGCGAACAGTTGGAGCAACAACTCGCTACGGCTTTCGGTACGGAAGCAGCACTGGTATTCAACAGCGGATACCATGCCAATACGGGTATCCTTCCGGCTGTAAGCAATGCCCGGACACTGATTTTGGCAGATAAGCTGGTACATGCCAGCCTAATAGACGGTATACGTTTGTCGGCAGCCAAAAGCATCCGGTACTGGCACAACCAATACGACCAGTTGGAACGGTTGATAGAAATAAACCACACGGAATATGAACGGATCATCATCGTCACGGAAAGCATCTTCAGCATGGACGGAGACGAAGCGGATCTCCGCGAACTGGTTCGTCTGAAAAAAAAATATGCTAACGTATGGCTGTATGTAGACGAAGCACACGCTTTCGGAGTACGCGGGGACAAAGGACTGGGATGTGCGGAAGAACAGGAATGCATCTCTGACATCGACTTTCTGGTAGGTACATTCGGCAAGGCATTGGCATCGGCAGGCGCTTACATTGTCTGCCGGAAAGTGATACGGGAATATCTCGTCAATAAAATGCGTACTTTTATCTTTACAACTGCACTGCCGCCTGTAATCATTCAGTGGACCTCTTTCGTATTCACCCGTCTGCCCAATTTCCGACAGAGACGTGAAAAGTTGCAATTGGTAAGCAGTAAGCTCAAAGAAGTATTGGAACACAAAGGATACGTCTGCCCCTCAAGCAGCCATATCATACCTATGATCACAGGAGAAAGCAGCATAGCCGTCCGGAAAGCGGAAGAGTTACAGCGTAAAGGTTTTTATGCCTTGCCCGTCCGTCCGCCTACGGTACCGGAAGGAACATCACGCATCCGCTTTTCATTAACAGCAGAAATAAGTGAAGAAGAGATAGTAAGATTGACCACTTAACACAAGAATTGATGAAACAATATATCTATACGCCATCGCTGTATACCCACACAGCACCGTCACATATCCATACGTCGCCTCCGCAAGAACCTCCGCGCCTTTTACTTTTTTTTGCAGGCTGGGGAATGGATGAACATCCTTTTTTACAATATGCTCCCCAAGACAGTGACTTTATGATCTGCTATGACTATCGGACACTTGATTTCGACACCTCCCCTTTAACCGGTTACACCGTCATCGATGTAGTGGCATGGTCGATGGGAGTTTGGGCCGCTTCACAAGTTCTGTCAAAGGTTTCACTACCCATTCGCAGACGCATTGCCATTAACGGTACCCCTTTTCCTATTGACGAGAAGCGGGGCATCCCGCCCGCTATCTTCATGGGTACGTTGGAGGGGCTGAACGAAGCATCCCTCCGAAAATTCCAACGCAGGATGTGTGCGGACGGAAACGTTTTTGCCCGCTTTCAGCTTACAGCCCCCGAACGAAGCATAGAAGAACTGAAAGAAGAACTTGCTGCCGTCGCAGAACAATACCGAATGCTCCCTACCGGAACATTTGCATGGGAACAGGCTATTATCGGTGAGAGTGATCGTATTTTTCCTCCCACTAACCAGCGCGCAGCCTGGAAAGGAATTTCCATGTCTAATATAGACGGAAACGAAGCCCACTATGACGAATCCCTCTTTATCAAGTATCTGAAAGAAATATGAATAAAGCCCTGATAGCCGAACGCTTCTCAAAAGCCATCGGCACTTATGCCCAGAAAGCAGACATACAACAACAAATAGCGGAAAAGATGACCTGCCTATTACAGCAACATCTCCCGGCAACTCCTTTCAATAAGGTAGTGGAATTCGGCTGCGGCACCGGAAACTATTCCCGCCTGCTTTATCACACCTTACAACCGAAACAGTTTTTCCTGAACGACCTCTGCAACGGAATGCAGGCCTGCTGCCACGATCTGCTCGATCAAGGTGCCATATTCCTCACCGGAGATGCCGAAACACTCGACTTCCCCGAAGATACGGAACTGCTGACCTCCTGTTCTACCCTACAATGGTTCGAAAGTCCGGAAAATTTCTTCCACCGTTGCCACCACCGCCTAAGCAGGAATGGCTACCTCGCAATCACCACTTTCGGGCAGGAAAACATGAAAGAAATACGCAGCGTGACCGGACAAGGACTTCCTTACCGCTCGCTTTCGGAACTCGAAGCAGCACTCACCCCTCACTACGACCTCATTCATTCGGAAGAGGAGAGACTGCATCGTTCTTTTCCCTCCCCCCTGCAAGTGCTTTACCATCTGAAAGAGACAGGAGTGACGGGAACCGGAAAACAGCACTGGACCCGGCGCGAACTAAACCGTTTTTGTGAAGAGTACATCCGCTTGTTTGGAGACAACCAATCCGTACCTCTCACTTATCACCCGATTTATATCATTGCAAAAAAAAGAAGCCTCTCCCCCGACCCCTCCCCGAAGGGAGGGGAGGAGGAGAATGTATTGTAAACCATTAAGCTAATAACAACTATCAATTTATAAAACAACAACTATTAATTTATAAAACAATACTCTCCCCCTCTCCCCTCCCTTCGGGGAGGGGCCGGGGGAGAGGCCCACAGAAACAATGAAACAGAATGTATTTTTTGTCTCCGGTATCGATACAGATGCCGGAAAAAGCTACGCCACCGGATTCCTGGCTCGTGAACTCAACCAAAAAGGCAACCGGACGATCACACAAAAATTTATCCAAACGGGGAATGTCGGCCATTCCGAAGACATCGACCTGCACCGCCGCATCATGGGAATCCCCCCTACCGAAGAGGACCGCGCAGGACTTACCATGCCCGAAATCTTCTCTTACCCCGCTTCCCCGCATCTCGCTTCCCGGCTGGACGGACGCGCCATCGACTTCAATAAAATGGAACAGGCCACAGCCGAGCTCAGTCGCCGATATGACACCGTTCTGCTGGAAGGTGCCGGCGGACTTATGGTACCGTTGACCGAAGACCTGCTCACAATCGACTATATAGCACAAAAAAAATACCCGCTTATCTTTGTCACATCCGGCAAATTAGGAAGCATCAATCATACACTGCTCAGCTTCGAAGCCATACGCCACCGGGGAATCCGTCTCGACACCGTGATGTACAATCTTTACCCCACCGTAGCAGATAAAACGATACAGGAGGACACCTTGATATTTATCCGGAAACAGATGGAAAAATATTTCCCGGATGCACAATTCATACTTGTACCGGAAATATAGAATTAATTGCTTATCTTTACAACCTGTATCCCCGGCTGTCTGCAATGACAGCCGAATCTGTAATGATAACTAAATCTACAATAATAACCGGACAGAGATAACAGCCGGATTATAAAAAGCAATATCGGCATAAAAGCAATATCAGTATGAGAAAAATAATACTTTCAGTAAGCATTCTGCTCTCTTGCACCTCTTTATTGAAAGCGCAAGAATCCTCTGCCACCAAAGTTTTCGAATACCGTCCGGCACCCGGACAGTTCATCAACCTCTTGCCCGCCTACGCAAACGGAGATAATGAACAAACGATCTGCAACAAATGTCTGGAGGCCTTCAAAACAACCCAACTGGTCAGTTTGGGAGGCTTCGGGGGATACATCGTTGTGGGATTCGACCACAGCATCATCAATGTGCCCGGTGAGTATGACTTCAAAATAGATGCCAATGCCATGGACGGCCCCTACGGCATTTCATCGGAACCCGGCATTGTATTGGTATCCGTAGACTCCAACCGTAACGGACTTCCTGACGATGAATGGTACGAATTGAAAGGCTCGGAATACAATAACCCGCAAAGTATCAAAAATTACACGGTGACTTACACCAAGCCCGACCGAAACGATGAAGACATCAAGTGGATCGATAATAAAGGGGAAAGCGGAGTCATCCAATATATGGGTTCACAAGGACATAAGCAAGACCACTACCCTCTATGGATTAGCGAGCGGACACTGACCTTTACAGGAACACGACTACCGGATAATGCGGTAAAAATCAGTAGCAATCCGGAAAAGTGGAAACAAGTAGCTTATGCATACGGCTATGCCGATAACAAACCGAATAATACCGATGGTGCCAAATTCAAAATCGACTGGGCAGTGAACGAAAAAGGAGAAACTGTTTCCCTCGATAAAATAGACTTTATCAAAATATATACTGCCGTAAACCAGCAATGCGGATGGCTCGGCGAATTATCTACCGAAATCTTGTCGATAGACGACCTGCATCCGACAACCACTTCTATCCATTCTTACGATCTGAACTCCGAAATCGACTACCGGGACGGAAATCTGACAGTCACAAGCAAACGTGAATGTACTTTAGAAATTTATAACCTACAAGGAGTATTACTAAAATCAGAACGAATCAGTCAAGGAAAATCCACCCTACCTCTTCTTTTACCTAAAGGCATTTATCTGATCAGAACGGAAGAAACAAGCAGGAAACTTACTATAAACTAATTCAAAGGAAAAAAAGGGAGATGGGAGATTTGAGATGGGAGAAGTACTATGCAGCATGATAGCGCAGCCTACTTCTCCACTCTCCATTCTCCCATCTCCCTTTTTTTCCTCCTCCCTTGAATTAATTATTTCACTGTAAACCGCTTCACAACTGTCTGTTCTGCGTTATACAGCTTCAAGAGATACATACCCTTTTCCAGACCGCCGACTACGATGGTAGCATCACCGGAATTGTTTTCCTGTATCAGTACTTTCGCACCGCTTACAGCAATCACTTCGATGGTGTAATTTTCCAACTCAGTCACGATATTCAGCTTGTCGATAGCCGGAACCGGATAGATAGAAGTAGAAACACGAACGCGGTTACTTTCCATACCGATCGCTTTATTGACAGTAAGCGGAATCTGCACAAACTGTATCTTTCCTTTCTGAACGGCACTAACCAGCAACGACAGGGATGAACCGGCTTCCTTACCGGTAACCAACAGTTTTCCATCTTCCAATGTGATGGTTGCTACTTCATCATCAAACGGTTCTTCGATCTTATAGTCAACAGAAGCATCGGCATCATCAAAGGTAAAGAACTGAGCCAGATTGATAACCGTCTCCTCAAAACCGACATCCTGTTTAGCTCCTTGCTTCACTTCGCGATAACCGTTAAAGTCGTCCATACAGAAATAGGTCGGTGTAGTGAGACCGTATGAATTCTGCTTCGTACCCTCCATCCGGAACGAAACTGCTTTCACCTTACCCAACGGACGAAGATCTACCCACTGCCAAGTATCCAGACAGTAATGATCGGCTTCTTTCTTCGAAGTATAATCAGCTAAATAATAATCCAGTGAAGTAGTCGTATTATCTACCGCCTTTCCTGTAATGATCAATTTCAGATAATCACCGGTTACGAAACCTCCGGCAACATCCGATTGTCCGTCCCCCTTCAGAACAGACTCTTTCACCCATGCCGTATTGGATACATAGAATCCACGAATGGAGTCTCCTTCGGCCTTATTATTCGTCACATCGATTGCATGAGGAATACCTGTATAGACATAAGAAACCGCGTAATTATCAGAATTGTGTCCGCTTCCTACCGCCGAACGATATTGGTCGCTCAAACCGGAATATTCCACAGATGTCTGATTGGAACATGCAAAACCCGACCAATAGGTAGATGTATGCCTGTTGTTACTGAAAGCGTACGAACCGCTATAAAGTGTAGAGAAAGTTCCGTTACCGGCAAAATCATCTTCCCCTTCACCGTTCCAATAACTTTCCTCTTTCAGATAAACATCTTCGAAAGTAGCCGTATACGCATTACCTTCTACGGTAATCACTACCTCATCCGTATCCGTAGCTCCCCATGCATCGGTTACCGTCAACGTACATGCAGTTGTATTTTTAGCATCGAATGCATAAGAGACCTCCGTAGAAACCACTTCCTGCATAGCATTTTTCCACACATAGGTATAAGGTGCCACACCGGTAGAAACCGTAGCAGTCAGCGTCACGCGGTCTTTTTCCTGAACCGTCCGGTTGGCTATATAAACCAACAGGTCAAGAGGTTCGCCACTAAAGTTATCCAGATAAGCATCTCCCGCAGAAGTCATTTCGATCTTCGTTATCAGACCCTTATCCTTCAAATTGCTGAATACCCATTTACCATCCGTTGCTCCTAAAGTGAAGGTCTGTTTCTGATCTGCTTCATCATAAACATCCATTGTCACCGGTTCACCGGCTTTCAGGAAGAATCCGGTCAAAGGAATCCCCTTATCGGAATTGGTGAAGGTAATGGTTCCTTTGGTTCCTATCTTAGCTACCTTCTTACCAACGACTACCGTATCGTCCGCATCTTCTACCGTAAATCCGGAGAACTTGGCAGTTCCGTCTTCAAAGTCGCCCTCAACGGCAGTAACCTTCTCGAAAGTAGAAACTGCGGTCGGTGTATAGGTAGTGGTGAACACGTCACTGGCAATTACTTCGGAACTGACCTCTTTCAGATTCTGCAGAACCACATAAAGTATGTATTCCGTCTGATTCGCCAAACTGCTCAGAACAACAGAAGCCTCTTTTCCCTTTCTCAGTTGCAGTACCTGTTCGGAAGCCAAAACTTCTTCCTGCGTCGGTGCAACCGCTGTTTTTTCCTTCACTAACAGGAATGCTTTTCCGCTCAGATCGACTTTCAATACGGCAGTAGCTTCCTCGTGCGTAATGTTACTGAAAGAAGGATAGCCCTCTACCAGAACCGGAGTATTATCGGAAACATCACCGTATTCATAGGCACCGATGGTAGGAGTCTGCTCATCGCGGACAGTACCGTTCAAGTCCGTCGTTACAAATGCCAACGGCTTCGCATTCTTCAAATTACCGGTTTGTGCAGGTTCGAGTACTGTTTCCGAAAGGAAAGACGTTTGTTCGTTGTAGCTGTCCTTTTCTCCGGAAAGTACTTTCCAGGCCTCAAAATCATTGACGGCAGTACCGGCATAGGCAAATGCAGTACCGGAAGTATAGGTCATATTGTTGGAGAAAACGATTCCGGTGAAATAATCCTTACTGTAAATCCGGTAAACATGCCCGGTCGCTTCGTTTTGCAGAATATTATTCCGAACCGCACCATTGCTTATGCTGCTATTGATAAACAGAGCTGCAGAAGAATTGTACACACCGGTCAGTCTTACTGTATTATAAACGATATTCAAGTTAGTAGACACTTCTTTACTACCGACTTTTATACCATAGAAAGAACTGTAAGCTCCCGCATTTGCATTGCAAACGACATTTATTTCATTATTATGAATGCTTCCCGGAGCTTCCTGACCGGCTTTTATATACTCGGTATATATACCGGTGGCGTCTTTGGAAGTAGCAAGATTTATGATATTATCCGCAATGACACACTGTTCAAATCCCCTTCTCATATCGAGTGCAGTGTAAGACGCAGTAGCCCGGTCGTTATAAAATTCATTACCGGTAACAGAATAAGCTTTCATTCCTTGCAGATAAATCGCTTTAGCACCTTGATTACGGAAAGTATTGTTCCGGACACAAGCTCCTGCCTCATAAGACGGAGTATTGACCCAACTGGCCCCTAAAGACATTCCTTTGTTAGCTCCTTCCAAAAGACAATTCTCAACAACCAGATAGTCGTTCGTATCGGCAGCTATATTACGGCTATACGTTTCGATCAAAGACATGTCTGCCGACATTTCCGTATACAGATAACAATTCCTGACCGTCACATAACAACTGGCATCTTTCAAACGAACGATGGCCGGATAAGAGACATCCGAAGAAGTCACCGTCACCCCGTCCAATGTAAAATAATCCGCGCCTGCAACGGTGACTACACCATAGCCGGCATGTACTTTTTCATTCGAATCGACATCCGGAGCAATGTATCTGCCACCGACAATCTTCACATCACGGTAACTACCGCTTTTCGACTTAATGGTAATGGTGTTGACAGCAGATGTTCCCTTTATCTCCGCAATATTTACCACTTCATTGTAAGTTCCGTTCTCCAGTTCAAATACCACAGGACCGTCGATACCATCTTTCATGGCATTTACGGCATCCCCGATAGATGCATAATCGGCCTTGTCCGAAACACCAACCGTATAAGTACCTTTGAAACCTTCCACAATATACCCTTCGGCAGAGAACGGCTCTTCTATCTGAGTTTCGGTGCCCTGTGCCGTTACACTCACAGGTGTTGCCTTAATCGTATTTCCTGTCAAGGCATCTCCGGATATATCATAAACCAACCAGAATTTATAGATACCGGGTAAAGTAGCCGTGTAGTTTCCGTCAAACTGATAAGGCAGTTCTTTCAGTGTTTCACCATATTGATTCGTGTTCATAAATACGCTCACGGTATCCGTACAATAAACTCTTGCCGAAGCAATATCCGTAGAGAATGAAGTGCCTTCATTGCTGAACTTCAAGGCATCGAGCGTGAATTCTCCTTTATCGCCTTTGATTTCCACATCTACACGAAGCATCACTGCATTAGCTCCTCTGAGGAAAGAACGTTCATTTACCGGAACAACTTTCAGTCCACCCAACGACAGAGGTTGTATCTCGTATTCGCTTACCTCTATTTCAAATCCATCGAGTCCGGTACTGGAACCGTAACTGGCTGTCTGGAAATACAGAGTTATCTTGCCATCTTCGGAGAATGAAACGACCTCCTGAGGATACTTGGTAGACTCGATCAGTAAATCTTCTTTATCCCCTTTTTCTCCTCCGTAATACACATACATCTTATCACTGCCACCGATATTCCATTTTTTCAATGTCAGTTTAAGCGTTTTTCCGGCATGTTCGGGTTCAAAAGTCACCGTTCCTTTAAAGCCGCGAGTGATACCACCCTCTACTCCGCCTTCGTCGTAGAACATCAGAGATTGAGAACCAACCTTGATTGTTCCGTTCTCTCCGGATTTCATGACATAGATACTCTTTGTCACACGTTCCCCCGCAGGGTCACCGGATACCGGCTCTTTTACATCACCACTTACTTTCACAGATGTCAAAGCAGCATCGATGGATTGCTCGGCAGCAACATTCTCCTTCATATCATAAGCAATCCAATAATAAGAAGCTCCTTCAAGAAGTTCCAACGGATTGGTCAATGTCAGTTTCAAGGCAGCAGATGAAGCATCCGGAAGAGCTTCCGCTATGGGTGAAGCAAGGTTCAATACGCTATCCTTGCCCGATGTATATACGTACACCTTGCTTACTTTATCTTGGGCGCCTTTCATATTCAAGGTGATTTCTTCCAGTAAAAGAGGAGTCTTATCTCCGGCTGTCAGTATCTTAAAGCCGATAACCTCTTGATTGGCCGCTGCCGGAGAGGTAGGAATAACCTGGGTGCTTGCCTGAAAAGCATTCACCGAACTAAATTCCATCGGTACGGAAAGATATTCACGCACCTCGGCTTGCCAGCCTTTTGCCGTATAAGAAGCAGAAGTGGTCTTCGCATCAAATACAACGGTCAATGCTCCGTCTGCCGATTCCGAACGAAGAATACGTTCGGGACCTTTATCCTTGTCATCTGCCGTAGTCAATGACCAAAGCAGCTTACCTCCGGTTCCTTTTCCGCTATAAACTTCAAATTTAGCTCTTGGATAATAAGAAGAAGCAGTAGAATGATAATACAGATGAAAATCGCTGAATTCCAACTCTGCAATCATTCCTTTCGTCCCGGGAATAAAAGTCACGATCTGATCGCCCTCAACAGGATTATATCCATCATAGTATGAAGACGGATTCTTGGTACTGGCAAAGTCCCACGTTCCGAAAATGGTCTTTTCAAATGTACCGACCACTGAAAGATATTCATTCTTCACCGTTCGGAAACCTTCCGGATTACCGTTCGCTACTGCATGAGACTGTCCGGAAAGAGTGATCCCGGTACAGCCGCCATCAATCACTTCACCGCTCTGTGTGTCTGCTTTCAAATCGTATGCCAACCAAAAATAATTATCCCCTTCGACCAAGCTCTGCGAACAACCGCTCAATTCGAAAGCCGCATTCCCCGTTAAATCAACTTCACCCACTTTCACTGTATTGGCAAAGACATTGCTTTTTCCGGTATAATAAACCGTAGCTTTTGACAAATGAGATAAAACCGTAGTTCCTTCGGCAGTAAACTTAAATGCTTGCGCAACAAGAGGAATAGTATTTTCCGTCTTAATATTGACAGAAAGAATCGGTTGCGAAACATCACCGGCCACGACAGTACCTTCGGTATATTGAGCAGGAACAATTTCTTTCACCTCCATTTGCACGGGAGTATACTCGGACACAACGGCTTCAAAACCATCTTTTAAGTTATAATCGGTTATCTGTATGGTTTTTAAATAGACAGTCAGTGACCCGTCTTCCGCCATTGACTTCACAACCGCCGGTACTCCATTGCGCATGATTGTATTTAAATCAGCTTCACTGACAGTCTTTCCATCGTAAATCTTCATCACATCATCATTGGTAGAAGTGCTATATATATTTTCATATAAGCTTACTTTGGAAAAGTCTATCTGAATTTTATTTCCCGGAGTAGTCGGAACAAATGTTACTGTCCCTTCAAACTTTGAAGAGATTTTCCCATCCTTTCCACCATCATCATAAAAAAAGAGATTATCGCTCCCCACCTGATAAGTGGCGGGAGTAGCAGACATCAGAACCGTATGCGGAATAGTCAAAGTAACGGGGGTAGCCGCTATAAAGTTCTCTACTCCGGTGGTATGGGCAGTCGTTGTTACCTTCGAAACAACAGTTTGCACCTTTGCTCCGAACGCTGCATCCGCCTTGACATCACCTGCAATGGAAAACCAGTTCCGACCGGAAGACAGCGCTTTAGCTAATGTCAAGGTATAAGTACCGTCATTCTCGGTAAAAGTTGTTTCCAAAGGTGTCTCTCCGTCAAAATTCAGTTCAGCACCGGCATACAGTTTCAACTGTCCGGGTTCTACAACTTCATTTATAGGAAGCGTAAACGAAACACTCGTCAGATTCTCCGGTTTCATGATTCCTTCGGTATCTACATAAAAGCTGACTAAATTTACCGCTTTTTTAGCTACAGGCTCGGTTTCCACTTGCTCGTAAGAAGAACCGGCACCTATAACCGTCATATCTTCCACCTTTACACAACGTACCTTAGCTACCCAGCCGGAACATTTTTTTGCATATACAAAATGATATCCAACAGAGAGGGCTCCGCTGGGATCGATTGAAGTATAAATTTTATTTGTATGGGTACCACTAAGCGTTTCTATCAAATTACCTTCCGGCAATTTAGAAGAGCCGCTTACCCCCCATGTTGATGTAGGGAATTTGTAATCGTCATTCGGTTCCAAAATCCCGTTGTAAACATTCAAATAAGCAGGATAGGACTTGCCATCATCCAGTAACTCTACCGACTCAAAAGTTATTTGAATTGCCTTCCCTTCTTCTGCTGGCTTAAAAACAACGGCAGCCAAAGAATTGTAGCTACTGCTACTCTCTATCATATCTTCCCCCCAATGATCATAGAACGTAATCTCATCGGAAACGATCACCGCCCCGTCTTCGGGCATTCCGAATTGGGGCATAAGCACAACATTCGGGTTATCAGAACCTTGTCCCCATGAATACATGGGGATGGCACTGAGCACCAATCCGAGTGTCATCAAAAATAAATGCGTAATTCTTTTCATAAGCATTTTAATTAAACAATTATTTGAACTAAAACTAAATATTCAAACTCTTGAATAACTTTTGCCAAACGAAAAAAACAGAGATTGCCCTAAGAAATGCAGGCATTGAAATAGGTCCTAAAACGTCTCTTTTAGTCTATTACTCTCCGCTTTAACTCCCGAAAGCATCAGATATTATAAAAATTGGCAGGTCTTCTGACTTGTCTCTCCCTCCGGATGCCTTCCCATAAAGCAGGGCGCTTTACAGTGACATTCTTATCCGGGTTCTACGAGAATTACAGCAGCGGGTACTGTTACCGATTCGCACGGTATTCCCTTTTTATGCATCACAACTCGATGCAAACCAATTTTTTGCAAAGGTAAACTTTATTTTTGAAGTAATCTCAGAGCCTGTTTAAATTTTCCTTTTAAATGTTTTTATCAGTTTATTTCGTTCTCATTTAAAACCGGCTCTTATTTCAGTTCGTCTTCGGTAAGTTCCCGAATCACCTTGCAAGGATTGCCCACAGCTATCACATTGGCAGGAATATCCTTTGTCACTACACTCCCACCACCTATGATGCTATTATCTCCGATTGAAACTCCCGGCAGTATCACTACATTCCCTCCAATCCAGACGTTATGTCCTACCGTCACCGGATAAGCGTATTCCCAACCGGCTACACGCTGTGCTACATTTACAGCATGCCCGGCCGTATAAATACTCACATTCGGCGCCAATAATACATTGTCTCCGAATGTCACCAAAGCCTCATCCAATATAGTACATCCCATATTGGCATAAAAATTCTCACCAACACGGATGTTATAGCCATAATCGCAACGGAACGGCTGTTCGATAAGTAGCTGCTTGCCGGTAGCACCTAAAAAATGTTTCAATATTTCAGTACGCTTTTCCATTTCCGACGGATGCAGATTGTTATATTCAAACAATATCTCTTTCGCGCGGGCACGTTCCGTCACCAATTCATTACAAAAAGCCAGATAAGGTTCACCCGCCAACATCTTCTCTTTGTCTGTTTTCATATCTTTATATATCCTAAGTTACGGGAAATCCGACTCATAAGGACAACAAATATAGATGAATTAATGAAAAGTGGATAAGATTTCTTATAGGAAACCTGATTTTTTACTATAAATAAGCCTTTTGGGAAAAATCGTCAACTATTCCGGTAAAATTGCTATTCTCCTATCTTAGAAACAACTCTATCTTTGCAATAGTAAAAAACAATAAAGAATGAACTATATGAAATCAATTAAAATCTTAACTGTGACATTTTCGCTTATGTTGACTTTTATAACAACAGCCTGTGCAGGCAATAAAGATAACAAAAGTATTAACTCTCAAAAAGAAAAGAATGATATGGAAGTAATAGCATTGACCAAAGCAGATTTTCTAAAAAAAGTATATAACTACGAAGCTAATCCCAATGAGTGGAAGTTTGAAGGCAATCGTCCTGCAATCATTGATTTTTACGCCACTTGGTGTGGTCCCTGTAAAGCGATGGCACCGATACTGGACAGTATAGGCAAAGACTATGCCGGGAAAATCGATGTCTACAAAATAGATGTGGATAAAGAGTCTGAACTTGCGGGAGCATTTGGCATTCAAAGCATTCCCACCCTATTGATGATTCCGGCAAAGGGAGAACCTAAAATTTTACAGGGAGCCATGCCGAAAGATCAACTTACTAAAATAGTAAACGAGTTTCTATTAGAAAAGAAATAAAGGTAGAAGGACGTATCCAAGAGATTTTATAGATACTTCCGGGACATAGAAGTATTTGTTAAAATTGATTCATTATTTCAGACGCAACTTTCACTGTTACACAGATGTATTGGTTTATCACGAAATAATAAACCGGGTGTAACCAGTGAAAGTTGCGTCTGATTTATATTCTATTTTTATTTATATATACAAAATACATCTTTATTTTGTAATATAAATGCCAACATTAGTGTCCCATTAAAATTGGGACGAATTAAAAATTAAATAAACTTGGTCCATTTGGTCCGAATCGTTCTTTGTCATTTTGAAATTTAGTTTTATCAAAGAGGTCTCTCAGATGAGTCTTATCAG
>OJJA01000101.1_pt1 | contig 74367 bp, 73 predicted proteins | sample 1596031 | NCBI WGS metagenome assembly OJJA01 (sample SAMEA4350132, study PRJEB24818) | metagenome | biome: human; feature: gut; material: faeces | place: Denmark | collected 2013-09
GTTTTGCTTGTCTTCTTTTCGCAACACTAAGGTAAGTGAAAATTCTGACATGGCAAAATCCTGGGCAACTTTTTGTTGCTCAGGCACTTATAAATAATGTTAAACTATAGTGTTGCGGAATTAAGGTATATAACAAATATAAGAAACTTTTTATTGGGATTGGGCATATTCATATTACTCTATACAGGAACAAGGTATTTCAACGGAATAGTTTCCTCACTATATGAGATATTAATAGCTATATCCGGTATTTTATTCAGTATACATACAGTTTCACTACTTACCTTTAAGACTGTACCAATCATTAATAAAACATTGAGCTACCTCGGTACGCATACTCTCTGCCTGTTTGCACTTCATCTTCCGTTATTTGAGATAGCGAGACCCTGCACACATATCTTATGGAAAACAAATGGGTTAGCATTCGATGCAACTGTTTTTATGATTTCATTGCTACTATCTATAATATGTGGAGAAATATTAATGGCGATTTTTCCAAAATATTTAGGAAGAAGCATCCTCAATTATCGTGCAAAAATTACAACTTAAAAAAATTAACTTATACATAGCCATTTGCCTGCTACTCTCCTATCTCTTAACTAACGATTTGTTTTATTCTTATGTCTGCTATTGGAATGATAGATTTTATGCTAACCCTCAATGGAATCCGGACAAAAGATATAAAGTAGGAATCATAATGGGGGGATTCGGATACATGGATAAATCAACCGGAAAAATAGGCTATGTGATGTACGACAAAAGTAGAACACAGAATGGAATCAGGCCGGATATGAGAAACAGGCTGTGGAAAGCCGTCAGCTTATGGAAAGAAGGACATTTGGAAAAGATACTGATCACAGGAGACATGGTGGCAAACATACATAAAGACGGAACCTCAGAAAAAAATCTATTTCTGCACTATATGAAAAAGTATGCCGGAGTTCCTCCGGAAGTTTTTGTATTTGAACAGCAATCGAAGAATACATACGAAAACGTACTTTTCACATCAGAAATTCTTAAACAGAAAGGGATAACAGGGCAGGATTGTCTTTTAATAACCACCGCGTCACATATCAGACGCAGTCTGAAATGTTTCTCCAAACAAGGGTTCAACATGGATTATTTTTCCGTAGATGCAAGAAGTCCTCTTACGATATCTGATAATTGGTGGAAGCCGGATATAAAGGTGCTAACGAAATGGAAAGAGCTACTACACGAATGGGGTGGTAGCATCGTTTACCAAAACAAAGGTTATATCTAAAAATAAAATTATGTTCTTTGAACTTTCCAAATTCCTAAACTTTTTTCTCATCTCCCCTATCAGTTGGATATTCCTCCTGTTGATCGTTTTTTGCCTGTGCAAAAAAAAACGTTGGAAAAGGATATTCCTGGTCAGCAGTATCGCCATATTTATAATTTTCACCAACAAGGCATTGGCGGATTATGTAAAGTTTCTAACTGTAAAAAAATACAGCGCAATAGCAGTCGCACCGGAAAAGAGATATAAACTTGCCATCGTGATGGGAGGATTTGCCTCTATGAACAGGGAAACCGGACAGATGAGATACGAACAAGACCGGGCAGACAGGCTTTGGGAAGCTGTAAGACTCTGGAGAAACGGAACCATAGAGAAGATTTTGATAACGGGTGACGGGACATCGATCGTACAACCGGATGGAACTTCGACGGAAAAGCTCTTCCTGCAATACATGGAAGAAATGGGGATACCCCAAAAAGTATTCATTCTGGAAAAGCAAGCGTTAAACACCCGGCAAAACGCACTCTTTACAGTAGAAATACTGAAAAAAGAAAACATTAAAGGCGAGGAATGCTTGCTGATCACTTCGGCTACGCATATGAAACGTAGCTTGGCCTGCTTCAAAAAAACCGGCATTCATCCGGATTATTTTCCGGTAAATACGTACGACACTCCTAAAGTTATCAATCACAGGACATTTTACCCGCAATGGGAAGCGGCTATCGAATGGCAGGAACTGATGAATGAATGGATAGGTGACCGGGTCTATCAAATAATGGGATATATTTAATTCTACAATATGATGATGAGCTATACAGACTTTCAACCTTATATATTACCGGAAACCGATGTCTGGGCGTTACCCACCCAAAAAGCTATGGAATTACTGGAATATGTGGAGAATAAAGGAATGAAGCAGGTGATATGTGTCCCACCTGTGAGACAAGAGAATCCAAACAATACTACAGAAAATCTGAAAAAGATATTCCAAAACTTTCAAGCCGGATACAAAGGAAATATCAAACTGAAACTTGCTGCCAGATACCGTCTGGATAGTCTCTTTGAAGAAAAATTGACGCATGAGAAGCTATTAACGATCAGCAACGAAAAAGAATTGCTCGTTGATGTTCACCCACTGAGAAACAACAGTAAAACATGGGAAATGCTGGATACTGCTTTGGCTGCCGGATACACTCCTGTAATCATGCAACCGGAACGAACCATTTACTGGGGAACAGAGGAGTTCGTAAAACTCAAAGAAAAAGGATGCAGGCTGATGATGAATTTGTACTCTTTCTTCGGATATAATGGCGATGAAGCCCTGAATTATAGTAGAATGTTAATAAGAAGAAATCTATATACCCATGTCTTTTCGGGGATGGAAGATACAAAGATAATGCGATACAGCGAATGCTTCAATCTGCATGACAATGAAGAAATAGAGAACTTATTCAAAAAAACAGAAAACGAAAATCACTTTTATTACCAACCACTAATTCTATAATCATTATGCTAATCGATCAAATCCAAGAGCTGAAACATTTAGCTCACCAATTATTATATTTAGGAACAGATGATACGCCCATATATGCGGACTCTCTTGCTAAACTGAATAAAGAAGTAACACAAAAAGCGAATGCCTTATTTACGGCCAAAGCCTCAACAAATGAAGAGGAAGCGCTACTCTGTCTTGCTTTATTAATGGGATATAATGCCGTGATGTACAGTCAAAGCGAAATTGAAAACCGGAAACAGGCGGTTCTGGACCGTGCAGGAAAGATATTGGATAAAATATCCCCCTCTCTACTGAAATGTCAACTTCTGACATATTGTTATGGTGAAGTTTACGATGAGGAACTGGCCATGGAAGCTCATTCTATCATAGATAGTTGGGGAGAAAGAAGACTAAGCGATGAAGAACAGGAAATAGCAGATACCTTAATGAATCTGGAAAATTACCCGTATCCATGGAGTGAAATTAAAGAATAAAAATCAAAGCAGTTGCTAAACAAACTTCAACAATAATAATAACGAAACAGTTTTTTATAGGCATATAGCATTATGATACAATAAAAAGTGCTATATTTTCCCGAAAGGGAAATCAGAGGTTGATCTGATGTGAATCATATCAACTTCCTAATATTATTGTTTGTTTGTGTTTCCCCTTTCCGGTCTGGCGTGACCAATGGAAAGGGGATTTTTTTATTTATAGGTGATATGTATGATCGATGATATGTATCTGTACTTGCGTACAATAAATCAAATAAAGACTTGGTGATAAACAAATAATTGTGTTTCTTTGTAATAGATAAAAAGATAAGATAGAATGGGAAAGCTTTATCCGATTGGTATACAGAATTTTGAAAAATTACGCTTAGGCGGATATGACTATATAGATAAAACAAAATGGATCTATAAACTTGCTAACACAGGAAGTTATTACTTTTTGAGTCGTCCCCGCCGATTCGGGAAAAGCCTTTTGCTGTCTACTCTTGAAGCCTACTTCGAAGGTAAAAAAGAGTTGTTCGAAGGATTGGATATAGAAAAATCAGAAAAGAAATGGACGAAATATCCGGTTCTGCATCTGGATCTGAATGCAAAGAAATTTGATACTACGGATGATCTGATCCGCCTGATAGACCGCCAACTACTGATTTATGAAGCCGAATATGGTTCATCGGATGCCGACCGCAGCATCGATGACCGATTCTTCACCCTCATCCGTCTGTCATACGAAAAGACAGGACAGCGTGTAGTGATCCTGATAGATGAATACGACAAACCCATGCTGCAAGCCATAGGTAACGAAGACTTGCAAAAAGAATATCGGGAAACGCTGAAAGCATTCTACGGGGTTATGAAAAGTATGGATAAGTATATCCGTTTCGCCTTGCTGACAGGAGTAACCAAATTTGGTAAAGTGAGCGTATTCAGTGATTTGAATAATCTGGACGATATTTCAATGGATGACCGATATATCGAGATATGTGGAATAACAGAACAGGAAATACATGCCTGCTTTGAGGAAGAGCTGAACAAACTGGGCCGAAGCCAGAACATGACCTATGACGAAGTGTGCAGGGAACTGAAAACACGCTATGACGGTTATCATTTCTCGGAGAACACAATAGGAATATACAATCCCTTCAGCCTGCTCAATACTTTTGCCAAAATGAAATTCGGCAGTTACTGATTCGAAACGGGAACCCCTTCCTATCTGGTGGAGCTGCTGAAACGCCATCATTACGACCTGTACCGGATGGCACATGAAGAAACCAGTGCCGATGTACTGAACAGTATAGACTCCAGTTCCACCAATCCGATACCAGTCATTTATCAAAGCGGATATCTGACGATAAAAGGATACGATCCACGTTTTCGTGTTTATCGATTAGGATTCCCGAATAAAGAAGTAGAAGAAGGATTTATGGAATACCTCCTCCCCTTTTATGCCAATGTGGATAAGATAGAATCTCCTTTCCAGATCATGAAGTTTGTACACGAAATAGAGCAGGGAGATTACAATGCTTTTTTCCGCCGTTTGCAAAGCTTCTTCGCAGATACTCCATACGAACTCGTACGCGATTTGGAATTACATTATCAGAATGTACTTTTCATTGTATTCAAGTTAATAGGTTTCTACGTAAAAGCGGAATATCATACCGCAGAAGGACGTATCGACCTAATGCTGCAAACTGATCGCTTCATTTATATCATGGAATTCAAACTGGAAGGAACAGCCGATGAAACACTGCAGCAAATTGAAGAAAAACAATATGCCTTGCCATTTATAAAAGATTCACGGAAACTCTTCAAAATCGGAGTAAATTTCAGCGCGAAAACAAGAAATATCGAGGAGTGGAAAGTGAAATAACAAACATAAAATGAAAATAATCAAACTTGCATACACAATAAAACTCAAACAAAAAATAAAATTATTTTTCATTTTAAACAACTACAAGATAGCATATTATAAAAAACTTTGAAAACTAAATAAATAAAAGTTTGTACATTCAGATGTATTATATTAATTTTACCAAAAATTAAAACTAATAATATCATGAAATGCACAAACAAAAACGCTGTCAGACACAGTCTGGCGGTAGTAATTCCTTTTTTATGTTTTTCCTGTATCAACAGTATTCAGCCGTTAGAAGAATCTACAGAGACACCCCACTCGCCTACCTATAAAGATATCCCTATTGCAATATCTGCTCAAATTTTACAGGTTGAGGTTCAGGTCCATACACGTACCACTAACAACGCATTTGACGAAAACGATGCAATCGGTCTCTACGTATTGGCACAACCGGAAACGATAGGTGGAGTAAGACATATAGATAATATGCGGTTTGTTTATTCATCGGCAGGATTTATGCCGGACGAAGAGATATACTATCCGAAAGGAGACGGTAAATGTGATTTCATAAGCTATTATCCTTACCAAGAAGAAGGGGTTTCCCAACATAGTAACGATATACAAATCAGTGTTAATGCAAATCAAAGCACAGCTACCGATTATAGCCATTCAGACTTCATGGTAGCTAAAATACAGGGAATATCTCCGAGTATGAAAGCAGTAAATTTAAAGCATAACCATAAACTTTCCCAACTAAACATCATTTTACAACTTAACAAAGAAGAAGACATAAAAGATTTACAAGAAAACGCAACCATATCCATCAGTAATATTAACACAAAAGCTATTTATAATATAGATACTGAATTATTCAGCTCACTCAACAATCCTCAAAACATTATTCCTAACGGACAATGGGAAGCAGATGAAGAGAACCACCAACTCACAGGAAAAAAGGCAATTCTTATTCCGCAACCTACTACCGGATGTGAACTGACGCTACGTACCAAAAACAAAATTTACTCTGCCATTTTACCGGAAGATTTAACATTGGAAAGCGAAACCAGTTGCGAACTCCTGTTAATATATGACTCAAGAGTAGGAATTGGCAAAATCAGCTCATCCATAAGCGAATGGAAACAAGGAGGCAGTAGCAACGCCACTCTTGAAGAAAAAGAAAATAACAACTCGATAAGTATCTCCGGACTGAATTTTGAAAAAACAGGGATATACCACCTTGTAACTTCTACGAACGTCGTAATTGGAAAAATTTGTAAAGAATATCTGCTAAATGAGGATATCAATGCACAGGCAATTGTTCTATATCCAGCAGATAATGATGAGAGGGGAACTGTTTTGCAGATAGTAGGTGAAAACAAAAGTCTGCACGGGGGAAGCGTTACTTGGGATAAAGTCAATAATTCAATGGTGTATGCACCTGGAGATCAAACACCAATCGAGGAAATTTATGCAGATACAGATGGAAATGTCATCTTTGAAAAGAGTGAAAACATACAACCGGTTTTAGCAGCAGAAAACGTATTGACAGATATCAGAGGTTCTGAAACAATTACCTGTCCCATAGTGAAAATAGGAACACAATACTGGATGCAGGAAAACCTGAATACAACTAAATACAATGATGGAACTGTCATCACTAACAACACAGCCTATTTAAATAAGACAACAGCCGGCTATTACTTGCAAAATTCTAACCGCTTTTATAATCAAGCAGTCATCGCCACTGGGAAAATCGCCCCGCAAGGATGGAAAATACCGGATATCACAGAATGGAATATACTGAAAACTTATTTGAAAGACGATGCAGCAACCTTGAAAACAGGTATATGGACCTCAAATGAAGGAACACCTCAAGCAAATAATAAAACAGGATTCAACGGAAAGCCGGTAGGAATTTATTCAAAAGATGGAGAAAAAGCAATCATTTACGGTTACTCTCAAAGATATGCTGCATATTGGACCATAAAAGACAATCAAACAACACCGTATGAGACAAGTATCGCTCTAAGCAATAAACTAAAAGAGGTCGGAAAAGTTTTTAATACCGATTACTGCGCTTACTCTATACGCTGTATAAAAGAGTAGCATAAGTATAAAAAGAGCTGTATAAAAAACACTTTTGGATAATTGTATGAGAAATCATCTACCAATAATAGTAAGCATATGGATTCTGATAGGGAGCGTTTTCTGTATCTGGTCGTGTGTCAATAGTATCGGAGAAGAAGAGGATGAAAAAACAGACACTGTTATTCCCGGTAATATCCCCATCAAGATCAGTGCGAAAACACTCCATAGCCAGATCTACCGAAAGGATTGTGACGATGCCATCGGATTGTATGTGCTGATATCGCCTACAACCTTGGATAAAGAACGCTATATAGAAAACAGACAATTCAAATGTAAAGCTTCCGGTTTTGTTACGGAGGAAGAAGTTTATTATCCGGCAAAAAAGAACAAATGTGATTTTATCAGTTACTACCCTTACCAGCAAACAGGTATCACAGCAGGAGAGCAGAAAATAAATATATCCATCCGAACAGATCAAAACTCGGCGACTAATTATAATCGCTCTGACTTTATGACGGCACAGGCCAATAACATATCTGCCGTTAAGAAAAATATCGAACTGCACCATACACATCGATTATGCCAACTTACAATCAGAATCAAACCAACAAATGGATACGACATTAATATTCTGAAAAAGAGTAATCCTGTCATTCGTATAAATCAAGTTTTCACACAAGCGACTTACGACTTTGACAAAAACGAAATCTCCTCACTCGGTCAACTGCAAAATGTTATCCCAAACGGAGAATGGAATATTGACAATAATACATTGACCGGAAAAAAAAGCATATTGATTCCACAAACGATACCGGCCGGAAATGAAATTCTCACATTATCCATAGATTCTAAAAAATATGAATGCCGACTCAAGGAAAACTATGAACTGGAAAGCGGAACTGCCTGTGAACTTACATTACGATATGATCCGGTATTAGGGATCAATGGAATCACAGCAGAGATTAACGACTGGAAGGAAGGAAACAAGAGCGAAATTACTCCAACGGAAAAAGAAGAAAAAACGGGTATTCTCATCAGTGATTTCGATTTCGAACAAAGCTCTGTATACAGTATCATTTTTGAGGGAAAGATAGTAGCAGAGGTATGCAGAGAGTATCTGTCATCACCGGAAATACAGGCGCAAGCAGTCGTAATCTATCCTGCAAAAGACGGGGTAAACGACTGGCTAAAGGGAATTGTCCTACAAATTATAAACGATGACAGAAAAATACATGGTGGAAAGGCCATATGGGATAAAAAAACAAATACACTGAACTACGTACCCGGTAACCTTGCTCCTATCCTTTCTTTCTACATTGCATCGGATTTATCGATCGAGTTTTCCAAACCCGCCGAACCACTCCTGTTATCCATCAGAAAAAAGGTACTAACCGATATAAGAAAAGATGAAACCTGCATATATCCTATTGTCAAAATCGGTACACAGTACTGGATGAGAGAAAATCTTAAAACAGTATTCTATAATGATAACCAAAAGATAACTGCAAAAACAACATCCAATTATTCTAAAAGTTCCGCCGGATATTTTAAGGAAAAGACCTATTTATTCTATAATAAAGCAGCAGTCACCAGTGGTAAACTCGCACCCAAAGGATGGAAAATAGCGGATAACAAAGTCTGGCAATTACTAAAGTCATATATTAAAGAAGACGGAAGCGTTCTAAAAGGTCACAAATTATGGAAGAAATCGGAGTATACGGCATCTGATCTGACAGAGTTCAATGCTATTCCTACAGGCATTTTCACCAAAGAGAAAGGGGCAGACTCCAGCATCTACGCATTCGCCGGAGAATATGCAATATATTGGAATATGGGAAATGATCAGAAAACATTAGCCGAGAAAAGCATCCTATTAAGATATGACAGTGATCAAACGGCAGAAGCAAACCATTCTGATTTTTGCGGCTATTCAGTGAGATGCGTATTGGAAAACAGTGAGTAATCTGCCGACTATACCTCCGTGAAATAATTCAAAGAGACGCTACACAGTGTCAATGAAAACAGGGAAACAGACCGGAAATAAATTCAAAACAAACTGAAAATAACTTTTTGAGGAAAATTTAAACAGACTCTAAATGCAGAAAGATGTTTTTTAAATTATCTTTGTAGGCCGTTTACTGCGTAGAAAGAACAAAACGGCAGATAACAATATAATTAACTAAATAAAAAGCAGAAGAATATGGCAATGCATACATGGTTTGAGTGCAAAATCCGTTATGAAAAACTAATGGAAAACGGAATGAATAAAAAAGTTACCGAACCTTATCTGGTAGATGCACTCAGCTTTACAGAGGCAGAAGCACGTATTATTGAGGAAATGACTCCATTCATCACAGGAGAATTCACCGTTTCGGACATCAAACGTGCCAATTACAGCGAGCTGTTTCCCAGTGAAGAGGAATCAGCAGACCGTTGGTTTAAATGTAAACTTATCTTTATCACACTGGACGAAAAAAGCGGTGCGGAAAAGAAGACATCCACACAAGTATTGGTGCAAGCCGCCGATCTGCGTGACGCCGTAAAAAAACTGGATGAAGGCATGAAAGGTACAATGGCCGATTATCAAATCGGAATGGTGTCTGAAACTCCGCTCATGGATGTATATCCATATAGCGCAGGGCCCAATGATAAACCGGAAGTCTGATTTAGTGATTAGCGGATTAGCGACAAGTGATTAGTAGTTACGCTGTATAGGCATAAAATTTATCACTTGTCACCAATCCACTGATCACTGATTGCTTCTTATTACTAATGAGCTTATCATTTATCATTAATCACTTATCACTAAATACATGAATATTGCGGAGAATTTAAAGCAAGTACTGGTCGAACTGCCTGCGGGAGTCCGTCTGGTTGCTGTTTCGAAATTCCATCCCAATGAGGCGATAGAAGAAGCTTACAGCGCGGGACAGCGTATTTTTGGAGAAAGCAAAGTACAGGAAATGACAACCAAATATGAGAGTCTTCCTAAAGACATCGAATGGCATTTCATCGGACATTTGCAGACGAACAAAATAAAGTATATGGTTCCTTATGTAGCTATGATTCACGGAATCGATTCATACAAATTACTTACAGAAGTCAACAAACAGGCTGCTAAAGTAAACAGAGTCATTAAATGCCTGATACAGTTGCACATTGCACAAGAGGAGACAAAATTCGGCTTCAGTGCTGAAGAATGTAGAGAAATGTTGGCTGCCGGAGAGTGGAAACACTTGGACAATGTACAGATATGCGGACTTATGGGCATGGCCAGCAACACCGATGATACTGAACAAATAGAGAGGGAATTTTGTTCTTTAAATAAGCTATTTAAAGAATTGAAAGAAACTTATTTTCCGGAATCGGACAACTTCTGTGAACTATCTATGGGGATGTCACACGACTATCATCAGGCTATTGCCGAAGGGAGTACATTAGTACGGGTAGGAAGCAAGATTTTCGGAGAAAGAAATTATTAGTATATCATTCATTATAAAAAAATTATATATCATGACCGATTTAAAAACTACTTTTGCAGGGCTTCAACTAAAGAATCCCATCATCATTAGCAGTTCAGGCCTAACAAACAGTGCCGGAAAGAACAAAAAGTTGGCCGAAGCCGGTGCCGGAGCCATTGTACTGAAATCACTTTTTGAAGAGCAAATATTCATAGAAGCCGACCAGTTGAAAGATCCTACCTATTCGGAAGGAAATGATTATCTGGCCGAATATATCCGGGAACATAAACTTTCCGAATATCTGGAGTTGATCAAAGAGAGTAAAAAGGTTTGTGATATTCCCATCATCGCAAGCATCAATTGCTATACGGATTCGGAATGGATAGATTTCGCAAAACAGATAGAAGAAGCCGGCGCTGATGCATTGGAAATCAACATACTGGCACTCCAGTCAGACGTTCAATATAAGTACGGATCGTTCGAGCAACGTCATATCGATATTTTAAGCCACATCAAGCGAGTGGTAAAGCTTCCTGTCATCATGAAGTTGGGCGACAATCTGACCAATCCGGTAACCCTTATCGATCAACTTTATGCCAACGGTGCAGCGGCAGTCGTATTGTTCAACCGTTTCTACCAACCGGATATCGATATCGAAAAGATGGAGCATATTTCCGGCAATGTATTCAGTAATGCTTCTGACTTGTCTAAGACGCTTCGTTGGATCGGCATTGCTTCGGCAATGGTAGATAAAATCGATTATGCGGCGTCAGGCGGCATACACAAACCGGAAGCTGTTGTAAAAGCAATTCTGGCAGGAGCATCGGCTGTCGAGGTTTGTAGTGCAATCTATCAGAATACCAATATGTATATCGGAGAAATGACTCGTTTCCTCCAAACATGGATGGAAGGTAAAGGCTTTAAAAACATCGCGCAATTCAAAGGAAAACTGAATGCAAAAGATGTGCAAGGTATCAATATGTGGGAACGTACTCAATTCTTGAAATACTTTAGCAGCAAATAAAAAAACTTTAGGTCCGGTTCTGGTTGTCAACTCTTTTCTCTTTTATTTCTCAAAAGCCCAAACAAACAGATTCTAAAGTCCTAATAAAAATCAGGTACCGACGCTATGCGAATGACATAGGAGGTCGATACCTGATTTTCTTTATTATCGATAATCTATCTAAAATCAGTCCTTCTTATCCAACGCTTCAAAGCAAGAATTCTTACTTACAAATTCCGGAACGATATCTTTCATCGCTGCTACAATCTTCATCTGGTCGTATGTATAACTCAACTGAACAAGATTCTCAATACGTTCTTTTACTTCATCATAATCATATTCACGAACGGTAGCGATCATAATCTTTTCGTGATAAGTAGGCTTAGTCAGCTCTTTCACATTCAGCAGTTCTTCATACAATTTCTCTCCATGACGCAAACCGGTAAACTCTATCTTCACGTCGGTACGTCCGGAAAGGCTGATCATACGCTTGGCAAGGTCGACAATCTTGACCGGCTTACCCATATCAAAGATATAGATTTCACCGCCATTCCCCATACTACCGGCTTCGAGCACCAGACGACAAGCCTCCGGAATGGTCATAAAATAACGGATAATCTCCGGATGAGTTACCGTCACAGGACCTCCATGCTGAATCTGATCGCGGAAACGGGGAATGACAGAACCATTGGATCCCAACACATTTCCAAAACGGGTAGTGATGAACTGCACCGTACTTTCTCCTTTTTTCTGCAATTTCTTAGCCAAAGACTGTACATAGATTTCACAAATGCGCTTAGAACATCCCATCACATTCGTAGGATTAACTGCCTTATCTGTAGAGATCATCACAAACTTCTCAGCGCCATACTTTACTGCCAAATCTGCCAAAATACGCGTACCAGCCACATTCACCTGTATAGATTCAGATACGTTATCTTCCATCATCGGTACATGTTTGTAGGCAGCTGCATGGAATATATATTGCGGTCTGAATTCACGGAATATCGCTTCAATACGGGTTTGATTAGAAATATCGGCTACAATGGTTTCCGCATCGATATCTCTCCAGCGATCCTGTAGTTCCAAACGGATGTCGTGAAGAGGTGTTTCTGCCTGGTCTACCAAAATCAACTTATAAGGATTGAATGAAGCAACCTGACGCATGATTTCACTACCGATAGAGCCGGCAGCGCCGGTAATCATCACCCTTTTTCCTTCCAGACGAGAGGCGATCTTATGAATATCCACCTCAATCGGCTCACGCTGTAAAAGGTCTTCAATCTGAATTTCTTTCAGTTGAGTACGGTTCAAAGGCTGTCCTCCCCATTCACTCAAGGGAGGGGCGGTAAGCAACTTCACATTATGGGCCAACAGGAGATCTGCCATATCCGTTTTCTTCAGTTGATCCATCTTGGCCGGAGAAATGATAATGGTATGTACATCACGATCATCCAGTTTTTCAATTAATGTATCATCATTGGGATACACCTTTACCCCCATCATAATTTTGTCAATCAATTCGGGTTCGTCAGCAATAAAACCACGCAAACGATAATGGTTACGCAAATTCACACGCAATGATTTTGCAATGTTGACACCTGCTTCTTTTGCACCATAAATAAAAACATTCGTAGTTTTGCTGCCATCAAAATTTAAAACTTCGAAAAGCATCTTCACAACAATGCGTGAACAAGACATCAAAGCAAAATTTATGATATAAGCCATAAACAACACACTCACCGGTGCTACCCTGACACCCATGAATGCTTCTAAAATCACGCTTACAAGTGTCAACAGACCGTATGACACTGTGAGAGATACGAAGATCCGCATAATATCCACAAAGGAAGAGAAGCGGAGTACGTTGGAGTACGTACGGAATACCCGGAAGAACACCAAGTTAATAATCACTGTCCAAAGAATGGTTCTATCAATCGTAGAAGAGTCCAGAAAAATGCTACGAAAATCATAACGAAGTGCATAGGACAACATACATGAAACTACAATGATAAAAACATCAATTAACAAAATAGTCCAAATAGGCAGTACCTTCGAAGAAAGATACCGTTGAAAAAATTTCGATTTCATCCGTTCTACAGTTTTTTTGTTTTTTTAGGCGATGCAAAGATACATTTTTTTGAGTAATCACCGCTTTATTTAACAAAATAATAAAAAAACTTTTGATTTTATGAATATTATGTAAAACAGGAAAAGACATGATAAACGTATCGAAACCATCAGATTACCATACGTTTACCATGTCTTTTCTAAACATTGGCATATCAAGCAAATATTACATCAAATTGCTGGCTAATTCACTTAACTGACTGCGTTCACCTTTCACAAGATTTACATGTGCAAAAAGGTTCTGTTCTTTCATACGGTCGATCATATAAACCAATCCATTGGACTGGCTATCCAGATAGGGCTGGTCGATCTGCTGAATATCTCCGGTAAATACCATCTTAGTACCTTCACCCGCACGTGTGATAATGGTTTTTATTTCATGAGGAGTCAAGTTCTGGGCTTCGTCGATGATACAATAAGTTTCGCTTAAACTGCGTCCGCGTATGAAAGCGAGCGCTTCAATAACCAACTGTTCACTTTTTTGCATATCTTCCAGACGCTTTACTTCGGTGGAATTGGCCGCAAACTGCCGCTTAATAACATTTAAGTTATCAAACAAAGGTTGCATATAGGGTGCCACCTTCTCCTTGGCATCACCCGGAAGAAAACCTAAATCCTTGTTTGAAAGTGCGACAATGGGGCGTGCCAACAAAATTTGTTTATAATCGGTCAAGTTGCCCAAAGCAGCCGCCAATGCCAGTAAGGTTTTACCCGTACCGGCTTTACCGGTCAAGGCCACCAGTTTCACATTAGGATCATTCAGAATTTCGAAAGCAAAACTCTGTTCGGCATTACGGGGTTCGATTCCATAGTTTTTCGTCTTATTCACCCGGCAAACCGTATGCGTAAAAGGATTATACCGGGCAAGCACACTGCTACGGTCACTCTTCAAAATGAAACATTCGTTAGGATGAATAACATTCTTAAAATCGAATTCGCTGATATCCAAACCTTCACGGGCAGAATAAATCCGGTCGATCAGTGCCGGATCGATGCCTTCAAAAATTTCGTTGGACTTCTCAAAAATATCGATGTTAATTACCTTATCGGTAATATAATCTTCGCAAACCACCCCAATAGAGCGGGCCTTCATACGCAAATTGACATCTTTGGTCACCAGAATTGTCTTCATATCGGCATGTTTCCGCGCCAGATAATCGGCAACGGCAAGAATCTGATGATCTGGCTTGCGCGAAGGAAACGAATCACGCACTACCGGAGAATCGACCTCACCCGTTATAACGAACAAACGCCCTAACCCCTCACCCAGCGAAGCACCGCTGGTAAAAAGATTGTCATCGGTGATCAGATCGAGCTCTCTGACAAACTCACGGGCGTTGTAGTTGATCTGTTCATTTCCCTTCTTGAACTTATCCAGTTCTTCGAGCACAACAATGGGGAGATAAATATCATTCTCTTGGAAATTCTTCAAGCAATTGTAGTCGTGAAGGATAACATTTGTGTCAAGCACAAAATTTTTCTTTGTTCCCATACTCTTCGTTAGATTTAAAATGTTGATATTTGCAATCCGGTAAAGCAATCGGTCACTACGATGAAAGATTGACGCACCTAAGATAAGAAATAAAAGGGCAAAAGAGATTTCTTGCCAGTTAAATATTATAAAAGATGGACTATCAGAACACTTTAAAGTACTTATATGAGAGTGTCCCCATGTTCCAGCAAATCGGAAGCGGAGCATATAAAGAAGGATTAGCAAACACGAGAGCATTGGATGAATACTTCGAACACCCCCACCGGAAATACCGTACGATACATGTGGGAGGCACCAATGGAAAAGGTTCCTGTTCGCATACCTTGGCAGCCATCCTGCAAGAAGCCGGTTACCGGGTAGGACTTTATACATCTCCGCATCTGGTTGATTTCCGCGAACGTATCCGGATCAACGGAGAAATGATGCCGGAAACGTATGTTGTAGATTTTGTAGAAAAGCACCGGAGCTTTTTCGAACCGTTGCATCCTTCTTTCTTTGAACTGACCACCGCCATGGCTTTCCGCTACTTTGCCGATGAGAAAGTGGATGTAGCACTCATTGAAGTCGGGTTGGGGGGACGTCTCGATTGTACCAACATCATCACCCCCGATCTATGCGTCATAACCAACATAAGTCTTGACCACACGCAATTTTTAGGAAACACATTAGCCGAGATAGCAGGAGAAAAAGCCGGAATCATCAAAAAAGGAACCCCTGTTGTCATCGGAGAGGTTACAGAAGAGACCCGACCGGTATTTGCAGGAAAAGCAGAAGAAATGCACGCACCCATTGTTTTTGCAGAAGACGATAACCGGATTTTAAAAGCAGAAAACAGCGATAACGGACTACTATATGAAACCCGTGAATATGGCTGCCTGCAAGGAGAATTGGGAGGGTATTACCAAATAAAAAACACCAATACGATACTTCATGCCCTGTCACAGCTAATAGCGTTGGAGTATGCCATCAAAGAAGAAAATATCCGCCACGGCTTTGCCCGCGTCAACGAACTGACCGGACTTATGGGACGTTGGCAAAAGCTAAGTGACCACCCACTGCTTATCTGTGACACAGGACACAACACAGGTGGAATTACTTACATCACCCAACAGATAAAATCAATCGTATACGACCATCTTCACATTGTAATAGGGATGGTGAACGATAAAGATATCCGTGGCGTACTGAACCTGCTGCCACAAGATGCGACGTACTATTTCACAAAAGCCAGCGTGAAACGGGCATTGCCGGAAGAGGAGTTAAAAAGAACCGCCCGTGAATTCGGACTGCATGGCAATACTTATCCCACAGTAACCGAAGCCGTACGCGCCGCCCAAGAAAAAAGCCTCCCAAAAGATTTTATCTTTGTAGGAGGCAGTAGTTTCATTGTAGCCGATCTGTTAGCGAACCGCAATGCACTCGATCTCGACTAAAGCATCTTTGGGCAAAGCCTTCACCGCCACAGCCGAACGAGCCGGGAAAGCACCGTCGAAATAAGTGGAATATACGCCGTTCATCCCTGCAAACAAAGACATATCCTGAAGGAAGACAGTCGTTTTGACGATGTCGGCCATTGTCAATCCGGCTGCTTCAAGAATATGCCTGATATTTTCCAGAGACTGACGGGCCTGTGCTTCTACCCCTTCGGGCATTATTCCTGTGGCTGCATCAATGGGGAGCTGTCCCGATACAAATACCATACCGTTCGCTTCGATAGCCTGGCTGTAAGGGCCGATAGCTCCCGGAGCTTTCTCACTGCAAATTACCTTTTTCATTGTATTTCCTAATTTTTATAGCCTCTCCCCAATCCTCTCCATAGGAGAAGGGAATAGACACTCATGATTATCAATCAGTTATAAAACCAACTTAGTCCCCTCTCCCACGGAGAGGGTTAGGGAGAGGTCTCGTACTCTTATCATTTTCCGCTCCGAAGGTAAGAAAAAAAAGATTTTGATAAAAATTATAAGAAAAAAAGTGGATGTCCGTGCAGTATTCTGTGAAAAGCTGCATTTACTATATAGTTATACAAGAGATTACCTAAACTAACTTTGATAAAACCGAAACCTAAACTTGACTGAAAAGGAGATGAGAGAGAGAGTGTTTTTATGAAAATCTCCAAAAAGAAACCCCTATCCTACTGCGAGGACAGGGGTTTCCCTTTTTTATTACGATCTATCTATATTTTATTTGCAATGTTTCTTGATCAGCTCATCCACATTGGTATCTCCCAATTCCTTGGCTTTTGCAAAACTGGCACATGCCTCTTCCTGCTTTTTCATTTGTATCTGGCAAATACCCATGATGCGATAGGCTTCGGCATACTTCGGATCGACTGCCAAAGCCTCATCCAAAGCTTTTAACGCTTCTTCATAACGGCCCACACGAAGATTTACCACCGCTTGTTCCGCACGATAAGTCAACTCTTTCGGGTTAAGTTCGATGGCTTTGGCTATATCATCAAGGGCACGTTGGTATTGGCGCGCTTTAATAGCCGCCTGTTCACGATAATAATAGAACACATCGTTCACCTGCCCGCTCACGGCATTAAAATAAGTATCATAATCGAGCATGGCAGCCCGGTATTGCTCTGCATTCATGTTCATCTGTGCACGCTCCAACACGTAAGGGGCATCCGCTACGGCAACCGGCTGCGGGCAACGGGCAATGCAACTGTCCATCATTATGACAATTTCCTTCGGATCGGCATCCATCATTTCCATCGTCTTGGCAGCATTAAAGAAAGTGGCAGGCGATGCCAGATTACTGCGGTTCACCTTTCCATAACAGGCAAGTGCGGCAGGATAATCCTGTTTTGCAAATAGAATATCGCCTTCCAACTGCACATATACAGGCAATGAATCGATAGCCAAAGCACTGTGCACATAGTCCAGGGCTTTCTCATATGTCCAGTCTTTATAGGTCTTTTCAGGTTTACCCAACTGATAATTATAAATCTGCTTGGATATGTTATAATACACATCATCTTTCTTCTTGGCCACTTTCAGAGCCCGTTCCATATCCGCCGCCGCTTTATCGAAATCCGCATCCTCTTTACCGCCAAAAACAAACGTCGAAGCACGACGAAGGTATCCGTCCGGGCTATTCGGGAATTGTTTCACAAAATCATCAAGCAACGACACATATTCTTCCTGACTTACCTGCGAAGAAGCCACATACAAATATACAAGCGCCTGCTCCTCCGTATCGGGTAATCCTTTCTTTATACCAATGTTCCGCAGTGTAATATCGCCGAGCGACAATGCGCTGATGCCTTGCGACATAGCGAAAGCGGCACCGGCTGCATAACAGATACTGGCAGTATCCTGTCCGGACGCTTTTTGCACAAGCCCGAATACTTGTCCGTTGGCATCAGCCACCGGGCAACTCACCATTTTATCTTTCAGACGCATGTCGAGCGTATAATAACTGTAATTATCTTCTATTTTTGTCACCTTCTTTACCTTTCCTTGTGTGCATGTGCGGTCTTTCTGAGTGGAATAAGGCAACAGGTAAGCCTCTGCACCGACAGCCGGTGCCACAGTAGCTACTGTAAGGGCGGGCACTTTCTTTTCCGTGATAGCTACCCGGAACTTGATGACATCGTACATATCATTCGCTCCCAAAACGGCATCCACCGGCATTTGCTTTCCTTCCGAATTAATAATAACGGCACGTTCCGCTCCCTTGAACAGGGAATAATCAGACAACGCCACCCCGTCTTCGGTTACAAAAAAGCCGTTTCCGGTATTCAGAATCTTATCATTTTTGTCATAAATAACCACCGAGAACACGGCACGTTTGGCTTTCTCTACCCATTTAGGTGCCTGTGCCATACTCCATTGCACCGACAGGCAGACAAATATAAAAGGTAATAATAAGAATTTCTTCATAATTTTATTGTTTTTAAAGCCTCTCCCCAACCCTCTCCTGCGGAGAGGGGGTACAGATACTATTGTTTATTAATCAGTTATGAAACTAACTTATCTCCCTCTCCCACGGAGAGAGTCGAGGAGAGACTTCACTTTCTATTTAAGTTGAATATTAAAAAACAAAAACCGGCAGATGATTTCCTGCTAATCCAAATGACGTTGCTTTACCGCTTCGTAAATCAAAATACCGGCAGCCACCGAAACATTGAGTGACTCGATACTACCCAACATCGGTATTTTCACCCACTCGTCACAAAGAGCAAGATTCTCGTATGACACTCCCGTATCTTCCGCTCCCATAATTATGCACATCGGGCCTGTATAGTCGCCTTTCGTATAGTCATAATCGCCTTTTTCGGTAGCGGCAACAATACGGAAGCCACTGTCTTTGAGGTACTGCAAAGTACTTTTCAGGCTCTGTTCGCGACAAACCGGCAGGGTATGCAAAGCTCCGGCAGAGGTCTTCATTGCATCGGCATTCACCGACACACTGCCACGTGCAGGGATAATAACGGCATCTACCGCCGCACACTCGCAAGTACGGGCAATGGCACCAAAATTACGCACATCGGTTATACCGTCGAGCATCACAAAGATAGGGTTCTTACCTTCCTCAAAGAGAAAAGGTACAAGATCTTCCGTCTTCTGGTAAGTAACGGAGGAAATAAACGCTACCACTCCCTGATGATTTTTGCGGGTAATGCGGTTGATACGTTCTACCGGAACACGCTGTACCGGGATGAGCGTACCTTTCAAGGCGGCAAACAACTCCTTAGACAATTCACTCTGGATATCTTTCTTCACCAGAATCTTATCAATCTCTTTACCGGCCTGTATAGCCTCTATGACGGCACGAACGCCGAAAATCATTTCACTTTTATCAATCATCTATTTATTTACTATTTGATAGTTCTAATTTACTATTCAGCAGGGCTTTTGCATTCTCCAATGCAGCCTCCGTCAGCGTAGCCCCACTCAGCATATGTGCTATTTCCTCTACCCTTTCTTCATCGGTGAGACGGCGGATATGGCTATTCGTTTCCATGTCATTATCACGTTTGTATACCTTATAGTGCGCACGTCCGCGTGCAGCAATTTGCGGCAGATGCGTGATACTGATCACCTGCCTTTCCTGCTCTCCCATCTCTTGCATGATATCCGCCATCCGATCGGCGATTTCACCGGAAACACCGGTATCGATTTCATCGAACACAATGGTGGGAAGTTTTACCGCACCGGCTATCATGGCCTTAACAGACAACATGACTCTGGCTATTTCACCGCCGGAAGCCACCGAAGAGATGTTCTGCAACGCACCGTTCTTATTGGCCGAGAAAAGGAAACTCACTGTATCTTCCCCCTGCATTCCGGGTTCCTTGCGTAACCCCATCTCCACCTGAAAACGCACATTGGGCATCCCCAACGGCACCAACCGGGAAGCCATCTGTTTTTCCACCTCACGGGCGGCAACAGTACGGGCCTTGGTGAGCAAGGCAGCCTGCTTTTTCACTTTATTATATTGCGTATCCCGCCGGGCGGCCAAAGCAGCAATACGGTCGTCAAAGGAGGTAATAGTGGCAAGCCTGTCACGATACTCTTCCGTCAGCCTTACCAACTCTTCCACCGTTTGTACACGATGTTTTTGCTCTAAAGAATAAATCAGGTTCAGACGGCCGTTCACTTCATCCAACCGCACAGGATTAAACTCTATATCTTCACTTTGAGTGCTGATTTCATCAATGATGTCTTTCAACTCAATATAAGTGCTGTGCATGCGTCCGGCAAGTTCCGTAGCCGGCTGATAAACTTTCTGCAATGACGAAAGCATAGCGGCACTCTCTTTCAATACCGGCAACAAACCGCCTTCATCCGCAGAGAACGCTTGTCCGATCCGATACAACCCTGCCTTGATTTCTTCGGCATGGCTGAGGGTTTCGGACTCTTGTTCCAACTCTTCCTGCTCACCTTCGGCGAGATGCGCTTCTTCGAGCTGCTCAAGCTGAAAACGAATATAGTCTTCGTCCGCCTTGCTCTGCTCGGCACGAACCGTCAACTCATCCAATTCCTTTTCCAACAGTTTCCAGTCGGTATAGGCCTGACGATAGTCAGCTAAAATGTCCTCGTTATGTGCCAGAATATCAAGCACGTTCAGTTGAAAGCCCTCTTTGTTCAACAGCAAATTCTGATGCTGTGAATGCACATCGACCAACTGCTCACCCAGTTCTTTCATCTGTGCCAGTGAAGCAGGCGTATCATTGATAAACGCACGGCTCTTGCCCGAGGCTTGCACCTCGCGGCGAAGAATACACTCTTCTTCGTATTCCAGTTCATTCTCGTCAAAAAAAGATTGCATTCCATAAGCGGAAATGTCAAAACGAGCCTCTATAATACATTTTGATGCTCCTTGCCGGATGGCTTTCACATCGGCACGTTGCCCCAACAACAGCCCGATGGCGCCGAGTATAATAGACTTTCCGGCACCGGTTTCGCCCGTGATGACGGAAAATCCCGTTTCAAAGCGGATATCCAGCTTCTCTATCAAAGCATAATTCTGAATATACAGTGAACGTAACATAATAATAATGTGCCAATTAATCAATATGCCAATGTGCCAATTAACCAATATGTCAATGCACCGATTAATCAATGTGCCAATTGCTCAATGTAGCGATTGCCCGATATGTCGATTGGCGGTGTACACACATAGATCTATTTACATTTTAATTATTCAATTTATAAAATCTCAACCCGAATACAGGGAAAAGTAACACCATACTGCTTCAATGCCCCGTATTCAAGCACCTCACTGTTTCGATTTTATCTGATCCCACGAAGTATTTTGCGAAGGATTGATATTCGAAACAATCTGGTAAACCGTTTCCCGTTCATTCTGGGCAGCAGGCGACTTTCCACCATAGATATTGATGAGTTCATCTTTCTTTATCTCCGTAAAGATGACAGGCAATGAGGACATCGGCTTGTTATCCCGCGCCTGTTTCAGCCCGGCAATCGAGGCAGTGATAGCAGCACGCCCCCGAGTAGCGTTAGTCGCCATTTCATCCAGTCCTTTGCGATGATAATCATACATCATCTGACGGAGCGGACTCATACCGGGGTCCAGATAATCGTTAATAACGGCATAACGGTTACGACTGTCATCAAATGCCTTCCAACCTTTTTCATTGAGCGTCTGCGCAGCTGTCACCACGCTCTCCGCCGCATGAAGTATCTCCGTTCCACCTTCCGGCGCCATCGTATCCATGTCCAGACCGATCATCAAATAGACATAATAGGCGATAACGGCTGTAAGGTTGTTGTCAATCTGATTATCCCGTAATTCCAACGGATCGAACTCGCGATAATTGAACTCCACGTTGTTGTCTTTGAACATGAATACCGGAGATTGATACCCCGACTGATAGACCGGACGGGTAGACTGCACAATCAGTTCACAGCCCCAACGCCCCTCCGCTTCGTCATAGCTCTTCACTGTGAAATTCATCGAACACCGGATACGTTCGTTTACCTCGTACTGCGCCTGCGTCCAGTGACGTTCATTGATAAACTCGGTCAGTGCCGTTTCAAACGTTTTGAACACTTGCACATTGGTTCCCTGCACTTGAGAATGGTTGACAGCCACTTTGCAGTCCAACTCCTGAGCCGAAAGCCACAAAGGAAACGACACTGTGGCAAAAACACCCAGCATTCTCCACAACACGCCACTCCATTTATCTCGCATCCTTCTCGTCTTCATCGCAATTCCTCCACTAAACGGTCGATAATATCTTGTGCTACCTCTGTCTTCGGTTTCAACGGATAATCCGTGTTCCCCTGACGATCGATAATACTGATTTTATTGGTATCGCAACGGAATCCGGCACCGGCATCATTCAAAGAGTTAAGCACGATAAAATCAAAATTCTTACGTTCTAATTTACTTTGAGCATTATGCCGCTCATCATTTGTTTCAAGAGCAAAACCGACAAGCTTCTGCCGTCCGTTTTTCATCTGTCCCAAAGTAGCGGCAATGTCCTGAGTCGGTTTTAAACGCAATACCAAATCCTCTTTTTCACGTTTTATCTTATGATCCGCCATCGTTTCGGGCGTAAAATCAGCTACCGCCGCACAAAGAATTCCCGCATCGGCCTCCCGGAAATGACGTTGCGCTTCCTCTGCCATTCCGGCAGCACTTTCCACATCGATACGACGGATACGCGAATGACGTGTTTGCATCTGCACCGGACCGGTTACCAACACAACCTCAGCCCCACGTCCGGCACATTCTTCAGCCAACGCAAAACCCATTTTCCCGGAAGAATAATTCCCGATGAAACGCACCGGATCAATTTTTTCGTAAGTAGGACCGGCCGTAATCAATATCTTTTTCCCCGCCAAATCACAAGAGGACGGAAAAAACTCATCAAGGACACGAATGATATTTTCCGGTTCTTCCATTCTCCCCTTTCCTTCCAAATGACTGGCTAAGAATCCGGTACCCGGCTCGATGATATGATTTCCATACGAACGCAAAGTATCCAGATTGGCTTGTGTAGAAGGATGGGCATACATATCAAGATCCATCGCCGGTGCAACAAACACTGGAGCTTTTGCAGACAGGTAGGTAGTTATCAACATGTTATCCGCTATTCCATTGGCCATTTTACCGATGGTGGCAGCCGTAGCAGGCGCTATCAGCATGGCATCCGCCCACAGCCCTAAATCCACATGACTGTTCCACGTACCATCACGCTGAGCAAAAAACTCGCTGATGACAGGTTTGCTCGTCAATGCAGACAGTGTGATCGGAGTTATAAACTCTTTCCCCGCCGGCGTGATGACAACCTGCACTTCCGCACCCCGTTTTACCAGTCCGCGAATAATGTAACACGCCTTATATGCAGCGATACTACCCGTAATTCCTAAAACTATTTTTTTACCTTTCAGCATGAAAAGATTTATGATTTATGATTTATGAATTATGAGGGATAATGTGATTTATGAATTGTAATTTTATGAATTATAATTCATAAATCATCTCATTTTGTGATCAAATTGCTCATCTCCCTCAACCGGATTTTCGTAAGCATGGCTTTGGTATTGAGTGTAAAGTCACTGTTCAGAATCCAGCTATAATACCCCGGATCTTTTTTCAGCACTTCGCTTACCGACTGCCCTTTGTACTTACCGAAGTTGAAAACTTCCACTCCGTTGTCATCATAAACCATCCGGCCGGCAAAGTCCACATTTTTGTTAAAGCTGGAATAATCAGCCAGATAGGCTATGTCGTTTTGCAACTCCGGATAACGGTCAAGCTGCGCTTTCAGTACCTCATAGGTAGCACGCGTATCAGCTTCGGCCGTATGCGCATCTTCCAGATTCTTCTCGCAATAAAACTTGTAAGCAGCCGAAAGGGTACGTTGCTCCATCTTGTGGAAAATCACCTGAACATCCACAAACTTACGCTTGCTAATGTCTATATCGACACCGGCACGAAGAAATTCTTCCACCAATACCGGCACATCGAAACGGTTGGAATTAAATCCCGCCAGATCGGCTCCTTCAATGTCATAGGCAATGTTTTTGGCAACCTCCTTGAATGTGGGACAATCCGCTACATCGGCATCATAAATGCCATGAATGGCCGAAGAAGCTTCGGGAATGTGCATTTCCGGATTGATACGCAAGGTTTTAGCCTCTTCATTGCCGTTAGGATATACTTTGAGATAACAAATTTCAACGATCCGGTCTGTGTTGATATTGGTACCCGTTGTTTCCAGATCAAAAAAAACAATAGGGTTCTTTAGGTTCAATCTCATGCTTAATTTAGTTGAAAGTTGAAAGCTTATTTAGTTGAGAGTTGAAAATTGAGAGTTGAAAATTAAAAGTCAACCACACTATCATGCTGCATAGTAACTTTCAACTTTCAACTCTCAACTTTCAACTGCATTTAGTCGTTTAGCATCATCGGCATCAACAACATGAGCAGGTCTTCGTTTTCTTCCTGTTCCACCGGCACTACTACGCCGGCGCGTGAAGGATCTGCCAATTCTATCACCACCTCTTCTGCCGAAATGTTGTTCAGAATATCAATCAGGAATGTCGATTTGAAGCCGATACTCATCGGAGCACCCGCATACTGGCATACCTGCGTTTCTTCGGCCGAAGTGGAAAAGTCAATGTCTTGGGCGGAAACTACAATTTCATTTTCCTGAATACGTAGCTTGATCAAGCTGCTTGCCTGTGACGAGAAAATGGACACACGACGCAAAGCACCGATCAGTTGCTGACGGTCCACCGTCACCTTGTGCGGATTATTCTGCGGTATCACCGAGTTGTAGTTCGGATAACGGCCTTCGATAAGACGGCATACCATACGGTAGTTTTCAAGCGTAAACACGGCATTGCGTTCGTCGAATTCGATAACAACCATCCCGCTTTCCTTCGGCAACAGATTCTTGAGCAGCGTAGCCGGTTTTTTAGGCAGGATAAAGGCGGCACGCTCATTTCCACGGGCAGCCAGCGTTTTACAACGTACTAACTTATGTCCGTCCGAAGCCACCATCGTAATGTCTTCGGTAGTAATATCAAAATAAATACCATTCATCACCGGACGTAATTCATCATCTGCCGTAGCAAACACACTCCGGTTGATTCCACCCAACAGAATCTGTGCGTCCATTTCCACGCGTACGGCATTGTCCCCCAACACTGCCGATTGAGGAAATTCATCGGCATTCTGCCCCACAAGGCTGTATTTTCCGTTCTGATACTGCACTGTTATTTCGTATGTTCCGGTATTCACATCGAAAGTCAACGGCTGTTCAGGAATCTCCTTCAAAGCATCGAGCAGGGTTTTGGCAGTCACGGCAAAACGGCCGTTCATGTCACTTTCATTGACTTCGATAGAAGTTACCATCGTCGTTTCGCTATCGGAAACGGTCACAGACAACGTTCCGTCTTCCAGTTCGAAGAGGAAACAATCCAAAATAGGCAACGCGTTTTTTGAGTTTATCACACGGCTGATGGCCTGTAAATGGCTGAAAAGCGCAGTACTTGAAACGATAAATTTCATATATTTCCGAATGTTTAATTTTTAATTTTATTAATGCACAAAGTTACGAAAAAAGATTGGGGTGCACCAACAAAACAAAAGAAAAAACACAGGGTTGTATTTCGAATATTCCTAAAATATCGTAACTTCGCCGCAGAATTAAAAATTATCACAATGGAATTTACAGGAAAAATTATCGCTATACTCCAACCCAGAGGCGGAGTTTCTAAAACCGGGAACGAATGGAAATCCCAGGAGTACGTTATCGAAAACCACGACCAGTATCCGCGCAAAATGTGTTTCGACGTATTTGGCGCTGACAAAATAGAACAATTCAACATCCAGATGGGCGAAGAACTTACCGTGTCTTTCGACGTCGATGCACGCCAATGGCAAGACCGTTGGTTCAATAGTATCCGCGCTTGGAAGGTAGAACGCGTAGGAGCAGGAGCACCGATGACTCCGGGAGCACCCGTTCCTCCTCCGGCACCGACAGCTGCACCGGAATTTATTGCCGGCGACGCCAAAGACGACCTGCCGTTCTAAAAAAGAAATTACCAGCAAGATTTCAAATCGATCCTAAGAAAACGGGATTACTTGGAATACCAGAAAACCGAAGGGGATGAATCAAAACTCCCCTTTTATCGAAATCACCCTCGCTACAATTGCCTGAACTGCACTCCTAAAGTTTTATGTCCAACTTTTGGGGTGCAGTTCAGCCTGTGGCGAGGGTGATTTTTAGTTTATGAGAATTTCATCAATCGTTCGTATCCCTTCGACCATCCTCCATTTTCCGGAACAAATACCGGACTATAATTTCGTCAAAAGCCAGAGGAATTTCGAAGTGACTTTTACTCACCTTTGTACTGCAAAACCACATTCGGATAAGCCACCCCATCCGTACAGGAAAACTGGGCGGAAAGGACAAAATAACGGAAAAAATCCGGATTACGGAAAAAGAAGCTCGGGAGCAAACGGACATAGCTCTCGGGCTGCACAAACATATGTTCCAGATCGGCCACAAACATAAAATTATACACATCAGACAGGCCGACTATGCTTTCCCTGTAGCCAGGCATCCCTTCCAGTATCTCCCCCTTATCCAAATGCCGGACATAACAGGAAAGACTCTCCGCATCAGGGGCCAGTAACAAGCGCCCGCCATACAAGCATGCATAAGTATGCAAAGACGATGAAGCAATACCTGTCAGTTGCGCAAACAATGTATTGCGGGGCAATAAATATACGGGATAAGCTCTGGACGGAGTATAACAAAAAGTTACAGCCGGACCGGATACAAATTTCCGCTCGTGCGGACAATTATCAATCAATATCTTAAGCATCTGCTCGGCTCGCACTGCATCCCGAACCGAAAGACTTGCAACTGCAGCCGGATACTTCGTGGTATCATTGTATGCAAAAAGACAGGTTGTCATATCGTGCAAGGCATGTTCTTTCAGATAGGCCGCAAATGCCTCGTCATAAACCCCGACAGAATCGGCAGGCATCATTATATCACCCGCAGGATTCCGATCATTGGCAGCAAAATCGAGGGCAGACTGCAAATCACTAATCGATCGCTGGTTAAAAAAGAAAGTCGTCACAGGAAGAATCTCCCCCGGAAATCCCTCAAGAGATTGTTGCCGGCGCAGCATATTCATAAAAGTCAGGCAGGTATCCGTGTCATGATTGACACCCGAAAAATAAACAGCATCGCCATTCAACTTCATATCAAATTCTACCCACCCCCCAAAAGGTGTCTGCTCCTGTGCATCATCCTTCATTTTTCCCATATCAAGTGAATGCACACGAGTATAAATAGTGGCAGCCGCATTGTTTTTTTTCGCTGCACGCATATCAGAAAACACCGAATCTCCGAGCAGTGACTGCCCCGACAGACGTGCGTCGATCACCTCTTCGACCAGCTTTTTCTGATAACTCGCCACTAAAAAATCAGAAGTCAGATAACAGGCAAGGAAGTCATCGCCCGGCAATGGATAAATACGTATCTCTTCACCTTTGTAATCGAACATTTTAGAAGGAAACGTACTGGAACAATATTTCTTTATGAACTTTCCGATCAACTCGTAATCACCCGAACCGAGCGCGCAATAAAGCACTTGATTACGGTCATTGTCCGGCTCATGGAAACTGAGCAACACCTTGCTCATCTGCCGGCTCAATCCGTGCGGAGTTTCTTCAAGAAGTGTATAAAGATGCGATTTCAGACAGGAAAAGATTTTAGAAATATACAGAAAATGGTTGTCCTTGCTACAAGTCAGTTCATCTATATCTTGTATCAAGGCAGTCATATTATCTGTTTCGAGAACCCCGACCGCACTGGGCGGAACCAAAGTATAAAGTTCAAATTCTTCTTTATTTTCTGCGGCCGACAATTTAAAAAAAGAGAACACCGCAAAGCCTGTACACAAAAGCGCGACAGAAGTAGTAATCGAAATTTTTACCAAAGTACGAAGCTTCATAATATTGTTGTTTTACCGGCTACGGACAAAAGTAATAATTTCCATAAAAAAACCAAAACTTCTGCTAAATTATTTCTAATCCGTCAAATGCAAAATGCACATGGGGAGGCAACTGTTTTTCAACTTCGGCCTGTAATCCGATGTGATGACTCATATGGATGAAATAAGTTTCTTTGGCCCCAATCCGCCGCGCCACTTCGAGGGCTTCCGCCAGACTCTGATGCGTAGGATGAGGAGCAATCCGGAGCGCATTTACCACGAGAACATCAAGATTGCGTAATTGTTCATAAGATTCATCGGGCATCGTGAGCATATCCGTAATATATCCCATATTTTCAATACGATACCCTAAGATGGGGAGCCGTCCGTGCATCACCCGCAAGGGAGTCACCGAAGTGCGGTTTATCCGGAAAGTCCGGCCGGGCTCAATCTCCTGCAACGGAATATTGGGCACGCCCGGATAGTTATGATTTACAAAACAATAAGGCATGCGGTTTCGCAGACGTTCGGCCGTATATGCCTCGGCATAAATGGGCACTTCACCAAAACGACAGAAAGGACGGAGATCATCCAATCCTCCCACATGATCATAATGTTCATGGGTGATAAGTACCCCATCTATCTTTTTGAAAGGAAGTCCGAGAACCTGCGCACGAAAGTCAGGACCGCAATCGATCAATATACGCGCATCATCCGTCTCAACCAAAGCAGAAGTACGCAGCCGGTGATCTCGCGGATCGGCAGAGGTGCAAACTTCACAAGTACATCCAATTTCGGGTACTCCGGTAGAAGTACCGCTTCCTAATATCGTTACTTTCATACTTAACCAAGCAGCCTCTCCCCAACCCTCTCCGTGGGAGAGGGGACTAAGTTAGTTTTGCGACTAATCAGTAGACAAGAGTATCTCCTTGCTACCTCTCCTGCGGAGAGGATTGGGGAGAGGCTTTAATTTATTAGTTTTACGTCAAACAAAGTTTACTTCCGGATGAATATCCACCCCGAACTTTTCATGTACGGAAGCCCGTACGGCATCCGAAAGAGAAATAATATCTTTTCCTGTGGCACCGCCACAATTCACCAACACCAACGCCTGCTTGTCGTGTACAGCAGCAGGCCCCAATGCCTTTCCTTTCCAGCCGCACTGGTCTATCATCCATCCGGCAGGAATTTTCACCCGACCGTCAGCCAATTCATAGAAAGGCATGCGCGGATATTCCTTCTGCAGAGCTTCAAAACATTCTCTGTCTACAATGGGGTTCATAAAGAAACTACCGGCATTTCCCAGCACTTTCGGATCAGGCAGTTTACTTTTCCGAATATCGATAATCACGCGGCGTACCGTTTCTAACGTTATCTCATCATACTTTGTCAACTCCTGACGAATAGTGCCGTAATCCAACGTATAATGTTCCCGTTTACTTAACCGGAAACAGACATACGTTACAAAAACATCTTTCATCTCCGCAAATTTGAAAATGCTTTTACGATAGGCATATCCGCACTCATCCACAGAGTAAACGCGCTCTTCTCCCCGGATGTTCATCGTGATAACAGAAGTTATCAAATCCTTCGCTTCCACTCCATAAGCACCGATATTCTGCACCGCACTCGCTCCCACCTCTCCGGGAATAAGCGAGAGGTTTTCGGCTCCATACCAACTGCGACGTACACATTCCGCCACAAAGTCATCCCACTCCACACCCGCACCTACACGTACCCGGACTTCATCATCCGTCTCACCGATGATTTCTATCCCCCCAATACAGGAATGGAGCACCGTGCCCGGGTAATCTTTTGTAAACAACAGGTTACTACCGCCGCCAATATGTAGGTAAGGCTCGGATATAAGCCCTTCGGCAACCATCCTGCGAAGTTCGTCCACCGAATGATATTCCAAAAAACAAGCGGCTTTCACATCAATGCCAAATGTATTATGAGCTAAAAGAGAATAATTTTCTTGTTTCATAACTTTTATAGGGTTAATCCTGTAACAAAGAAACAGGCCGGACCGACGGCAGGGGTTCTGAGGACAGGCGCACAAAATTAATGAAATTATTCTATTCTTTCTTTTGTCTTGATACAAAAGAAAGAATCAAAGAAAAAATCAAGGCTGCATTTCCTTCGCTACTGCACTACGGTAAAAAGCTGAAGGGGCTCGAACTCGCTTCGCTCAGACAATCGCCCCTTCTTACGCTTTTTACCTACGTTCCGTTTGACGCGAAGGAAATGAGGCCGGGAAACCTTGCGGCGTGAAAGCAATCTCTTCAGTACTGAAAATAATCTTTCCATCACCGAAAGTAATCTCTTCTTCAGCACCGAAAGCAGCCCCTTTAGCACTGAAAGCAATCCTTCCATCACAAAAAACTCCCTCCACTACCGTAGTGTCGGGAGATTTCCGTCCGGCCTTATTTTTTCTCCGTCAAGCGAACGCCCGTAGTGGAGCGTCAAAAAGGGGCGATTGTCTGAGCGAAGCGAGTTCGAGCCCCTTTAGCGGAACGAAGGAAGAGAGTAGGAGAAAAAATACAGCCTTGATCCTTTCTTTTGGTATCTTTTCTTTCGTATCAAGACGAAAGAAAAGTACACTCAGATGCTAACATCCTCAAACTTATACAGCTCCCAATCCCCGCTCCTCTCTTTCCTCTTAAAATAGAGAATATTAGAAAGCCCGTTCCCTATTCCCTTCAAGGCAACGATTTTGACATTAGAATCATCAATGCTTTTTTGTCCGTAATTAATGTTCGACAAACGGTCGGTGGGCAGTTCCGGTTTGAAGGCAAACCATTGATTCAGGTCGAGGGTTGTTTCCAGTACCGAAAAGTCGTCATCCGGATCGGTCGTGACAAAAGCCAATGGCTGCTTGATACGGCGGCTCTGAAACAAGCTATCGGTGGCAAAACGCCCGAAAAACTCTACAAAATCTTCATTATCCCCTTTTTCAAGCGGGCGCAGATCGATCGCTTCCAGTATCCACGCTCCCTTTATCCGTTCAAAGTAATATTTCTTCATCTTATGAGTCCGGATAAAAATCCACTCCACCTGCACGGATGTCAGCGTGGTGTCTCCTACTAAATCCATATCTTCCTCACGATCGAAAAGAAGAGTATAATAATTCTGTTTCGTAAACAGGTCATCGTGCTTCCAATACTTTTTATCTATTTTTGAAGGCTCGTCACCGTTGTAGTAGGACAACGGAAACTTAACGCGTTGCCGTTGCAACTCGTCATCAGAAGCAAAGTTATAAATGAAGTCATCGAACGACTCGTCCGCCTCTGTCGGTTTCGGTTCTTCCGGTGCCTTCGGACGGTGGAGCGTATCAGCCCGATGAAGAGCCGAATCCACCTCATTGGTAAGGGATGCAAAAGGGTCAATCCCCGTCTTCTTATTCCCGCAGGAAGCAAGAAGAGCGAGAGCCATGACTCCCGCAATAAGTTTTTTCATTATTTCAGTTTAGCTCTTAATTTCTCAAGCATATCTACCGTCATACTTTCCAAATCATAAGCCGGCTTCCAGCCCCACTCTTCACGAGCGCAAGTATCGTCCAGGCTATCAGGCCAACTGTCGGCAATGCGCTGTTTCAAAGGATCTACCTGGTAAATCATCTTAAAATCGGGCACATGCTTACGGATGGCTTCATAAATAGCCTCCGGATCGAAACTCATGGAAGCGATATTGAAAGCATTCCGGTGAACCAGCTTTTCCGGATCGGCTTCCATCAGCGAAATGGCGGCATTCAAGGCATCCGGCATATACATCATATCCATCAGCGTGCCTTTGGCAATGGGGCATACAAAAGTTTCCCCTTTTACGGCAGAATAGTATATATCGACAGCATAATCCGTCGTACCACCGCCCGGAGGGGTCACATTGGATATAATTCCGGGAAAACGGACGGCACGTGTATCGACACCGTATTTATTATGATAATAGTCGCTCAGCAACTCCGTAGTCACTTTGGAAATGCCATACATGGTACGCGGACGCTGGATAGTATCTTGCGGAGTCTTCGTATGAGGGGTATCCGCCCCGAACGAGCCGATGGAACTCGGAGTAAAAACAGCGCAACCGTGGATGCGTGCTGTTTCGAGCACATTCCAAAGACCGTCGATACCGATCTTCCAAGCCAATTTAGGTTTTGATTCGGCTACCACAGACAGCAAGGCGGCCAAATTATAGATAGTGTCAATATTATATTCCTTCACTACAGACTCGATCATCCCGGCATCGGTTACATCAACCACAGCCGAAGGTCCCGATTCCTTTAATTCTCCTTTAGGCTCCGCGCCCGGTATATATCCGGCTACAACATTCTCATTTCCATAGCGATTACGCAATTCCATCGTGAGTTCCGAACCGATCTGTCCGGTAGCTCCAATTACCAAAATATTTTTCATTCTTCCAACTTATAGAGTATATTAAGCTAAATGGTGCGCAAAGTAAGTACTTTTTTTCCATTTTTATAGCAAATAGTCATTGTTATTTGAAGAAAAATAATGTCCTTTGCATAGAAACTAAAATTCCAAACGCTATGTACGGTAAAATGAAAGAACACCTCAGCAATACGCTTGCTGAAATTAAGGAAGCCGGCCTCTATAAAGAAGAACGACTGATTGAAAGTGCACAACAAGCAGCCATCACTGTAAAAGGAAAAGAAGTGTTGAACTTCTGTGCCAACAACTATTTGGGACTCTCGAATCACCCCCGCCTGATAGAAGGGGCAAAGAAGATGATGGACCGTCGCGGGTACGGCATGTCTTCCGTCCGGTTCATCTGCGGAACGCAAGATATCCACAAAGAACTGGAAGCAGCTATTTCCGATTATTTTCAGACAGAAGACACCATTTTATATGCAGCCTGTTTCGATGCCAACGGTGGTGTGTTCGAACCGCTCTTTACCGAGGAAGATGCCATCATCTCCGATTCATTGAACCATGCTTCCATCATCGACGGTGTGCGTCTTTGCAAAGCAAAACGCTACCGCTACGCCAATGCCGATATGGCTGAATTGGAAAAATGCCTGCAAGAAGCTCAGGCACAACGTTTCCGTATCATCGTTACGGACGGTGTCTTTTCGATGGACGGCAACGTGGCTCCGATGGATAAAATTTGCGACCTTGCCGAGAAATACGACGCCCTGGTTATGGTAGACGAGTCTCACTCTGCCGGAGTGGTAGGTGCTACGGGACACGGCGTAAGCGAGCTGTATCATACTTACGGACGTGTAGATATCTATACCGGCACATTGGGTAAAGCTTTTGGCGGTGCATTGGGAGGATTCACCACCGGACGTAAAGAGATTATCGACCTGTTGCGCCAGCGCAGCCGTCCTTACCTGTTCTCAAACTCCTTGGCTCCGGGCATTATCGGTGCCAGTCTCGAAGTATTCAAGATGTTGAAAGAGAGCAACGCGCTCCATGACAAGTTAGTAGAGAATGTCAGCTATTTCCGCGACAAGATGATGGCTGCCGGATTCGACATCAAACCGACCCAAAGTGCCATTTGCGCCGTCATGCTGTATGATGCCAAATTATCTCAAGACTATGCAGCCCGTATGCTCGAGGAAGGTATTTATGTAACGGGGTTCTATTATCCGGTTGTGCCGAAAGAACAAGCACGCATCCGCGTCCAGATTTCTGCCGGACACGACAAGGTTCATTTGGATAAATGTATCGATGCGTTCATCAAGGTGGGCAAAGAACTTGGCATATTGAAATAATGGAAGAACTTACCCTCACCACCCCCGCCCTCTTGTTTTCAGCAGTTTCTCTGATTCTGCTGGCATACACGAATCGTTTCTTATCGTATGCCCAGTTGGTTCGCCAATTGCGCGACCGCTATATGGAAAATCCGACGGATATCACCGTAGCCCAAATAGAGAATCTGCGTAAACGGCTCAACCTCACCCGTACGATGCAAGGATTGGGTATTGCCAGCCTATTTTTCTGTGTGGTCAGTATGTTCTTGATTTATATCGGGCTACAACTACTTTCGGCATACATCTTCGGACTGGCATTGCTCCTGCTGATTGCTTCATTGGGAGTATCATTAAGAGAGATACAGATATCGACCCGCTCACTGGAAATCTACCTGAGCACGATGGAACGGGGAACGCCTAAAAAGAAATAAGAAAAGGGAGTGTGTGAACACTCCCTTTCGTATTATCTATCGGTATATCTTCAACAGAAACTTATTTGCGCTGTCCCAGTTGAGAATCGATAAAGAAGATTCCTGCATCACCGGCTTTCTTGATCTTATCAACAATGCCTTGTGCAGTTGCTTCTTCTTCCACCTGTTCGCGAACAAATCCCCAAAGGAAATCCTGAGTAGCATTGTCTCTTTCGGCAGAAGCAACAGATACCAGTTCGTCAATCATTTTAGAAACATGGCATTCGTGCTTGTAAACGTGCTCGAACACTTCCAACGGAGTGCCCCATCCTGAAGGAACTACGTCTATTTTATCAACTTTAGCTACACCGCCACGCTTGATAATATAATCGGCCATGACATAAGCATGTTCCAACTCTTCCTGAGATTGCTTTTTCATCCAATTGGCAAATCCGCTAAATCCTTCTTTTTCAAAGTAGAAAGACATAGACAAGTACAGGTTAGCAGACCACATCTCGGCAGTTATCTGCTCATTAATTGCATTTTGTAATTTTTCTGAAATCATAATCGTTTGTATTTATTTGATTGAAATGATTACAAAAATAACAAGAATACTGTTTAATTTGTTCAACCGAATCTCTTTTTTTTAATTTATTATACAAACTCGTCCGAGAGATATCCTTTAGGCAACTCACGACAATTATAACCGGACGCCATAATTTCGCCATAAGCACCGGCGGAACGTAGGGCAATCAAATCCCCGCGTTTCACCTTGTTCAAGTCTATCGCCTTGCCGAAAACATCGGACGATTCACAGATCGGGCCTACCACATCGTACGTTTGCATCGTCTCGTCCGAAGTGAGGTTCTCCATCTTATGATGTGCCTGATAAAGAGCCGGACGGATCAAATCCGTCATCCCGGCATCGAGTATGGCAAATTTCTTGTTTACCCCTTGCTTCACATACAGCACTTTAGAGATAAGCGTGCCACACTGCCCCACCACAGCGCGTCCCAACTCAAAGTGCAAAGTCTGGTGAGGCCGCAACTTCAACTGTCCGGCATACGTAGAGAAATAACTCTTGAAATCCGGAATCGACTGACGGTTGGGGTGATCATAATCAATGCCCAGTCCACCACCTACATTGATATGTTTCACAAATATCTGACGCGCCTCAAGCCTGTCTTGCAACTCGTTCACACGATTGCAAAGGGCTATGAAGTCTCCCATATCCAATATCTGCGAACCGATATGGAAATGCAGGCCGATGAAATTGACATTCTTCATCTCCTGCGCCACGTCGATCACCTTATCCATATCTTCCATGCTGATGCCAAACTTATTCTCTGCCAGTCCGGTAGTAATATTCGCATGGGTATGCGCCCCCACATTCGGATTGATACGGAAAGCGACATTGGCCACTTTACCTTTCGCGGCAGCCAATTCGTTGATGACCTCCAGTTCGGGGATAGACTCTACATTGAAACAGAAAATGTTGTAATCCAGACCGAGTTCAATCTCCCAATCCGCTTTGCCTACACCGGCAAAAACAATCTTCTGTGCCGGGAAACCGGCTTTCACCGCCGCACGAATTTCACCGCCACTCACACAATCGGCTCCCATGCCACTCTCACGGATTATGGTAAGTACCTTCGAATTGGCATTCGCCTTTACAGCATAATGCACGTCAAAACGTTCGTAACGGGCAACTTCTTTATTGACGGCATCCAGCGTATCGCGCAAAACTTTCGTATCATAGTAATAAAAAGGAGTACGCAACTCACGAAACTTATCAATAGGGAATATTCCTTTCATAAAAAAACTCTTTGTTTAGCTTCGTCCACAGAAAAGACAGAGGGCACAGAGTTTTTATTTTGATTACCGAACAATTTAAAACTCCGTGTCCCCTGTGTACTTTCCGTAGTGAAATGTGATTATATTATTTTCCGTTGAACAGCATATCACTCAGCGACTGCAACGCTACCTTCTTATCGCACTCACGAATGAGGAAAGAGATGTTGTAGTTGCTGCCACCGAACGAGATCATACGCACCGGAATGTCTCGCATCGCATCGAGCGCTTTCGCTTCAAAACCGACATTCTCCCATTCAAGATCACCTACCACACAGATGATACACATTTCTTTATCGACAGTCACCGTACCGTATTTCTTCAAATCATCCAGAATTTCATTCAGATGCTTGGTATTATCAACCGTCACGGACACTCCCACTTCCGATGTGCAAATCATATCGATGGAAGTCTGATAGCTCTCGAAGATCTCGAACACCTTGCGCAAGAAACCGTGAGCGAGCAACATACGGCTGGATTTTATCTTGATAGCGGTGATATTGTCTTTGGCAGCTACCGCCTTGATCTTCCCTTTCTCCGTATCATTGGAAATCAGTGTACCCGGTGCTTCAGGGTCCATCGTATTGAGCAGGCGAACAGGTATATTGGCATACTTGGCAGGCTGAATACAGGTAGGATGAAGGATCTTTGCACCAAAATACGCCAACTCGGCAGCTTCTTCGAAGTGCAACTGACGCACCGGTGCCGTCTTGTCTACGATGCGCGGATCGTTGTTGTGCATACCGTCGATATCCGTCCATATCTGAATTTCGGAAGCATTGATGGCGGCACCGATCAGTGAAGCGGTGTAATCACTGCCACCACGCTGCAGATTGTCGATCTCACCGTAAGCATTGCGGCAGATGAAACCTTGCGTAATGTAGATATCCGCATCCGGATAAAGTTCCAGTTGCGCCAACAATTTCTCTTTTATATAGATAGGGTCGGGTTCTGCGTTTTTATCAGTACGCATGAATTCTAAAGCCGGAAGCAATACGGACTTCACGCCACACTCCTGCAAATAGAAGTTCACCATGGCGGTAGAAATCAGCTCGCCTTGTGCCAGCACTACCTTCTCTTCGAACAAAGTGAATAGGTCCTTCGTATACGAACGGATGTAGTCGAAATGAGATTTGATAATTTCCAATCCTTTCTGTTTATATTCCGGCGTAGCAAAAAGTTCGTCAATATGCTGTTTATATTTAGTTTCCAGCTTATTGATAATCTCGTTGGCACCTTCCGGATTCTTCTTGTACAGATAGTCGGAAATCTCCACCAATGTGTTTGTCGTACCCGACATAGCCGAGAGAACAACAATCTTTTTTTCACCATCGGTAATCAATTTGGCTACTTCCTTCATCCGCTGTGCAGAACCTACGGAAGTTCCTCCAAACTTTAAAACTTTCATTTTCGTTACTGTATTAAAATTAGTATGTATAATTAATTATTATTTCCTGCAAATTCACCGGTCACATCTTTAATGCAATGCTCCGCACACCGGTACACGCGGCCGGGATATTCTTTCAGCAATTGCAGATTGTGGGTAGTCATCACCACCGATGAGCCCGATTCACAAATATTATGCAACAGCTCTACGATAGCCTTTCCCGTTTCCACATCAAGATTTCCCGTAGGCTCGTCCGCCAGAATGATAGCCGGCGAGTTGAGCACGGCACGCGCTATCACGATACGCTGCTGTTCGCCGCCAGAGAGCTCATTAGGCAACTTATACCCTTTGTTGCTCATGCCGACCAGCTGCAACACCTCTTCGATGCGTTCTTTTATCTCCATCTTGTTCTTCCAGCCGGTAGCTTTAAGCACGAATTCAAGATTATTGTAGACGGTACGATCCGTCAGCAACTGGAAATCCTGAAACACGATGCCGAGCTTACGCCTCAACTGCGGAATATATTTACGCTTGATAGTCCGCATATTATATCCCAAAACCTCCGCTTCACCATCGGCAATATCGAGTTCACCATAAAATGTTTTCAATAAGCTCGTCTTACCCGAACCTACCTTTCCCACCAGATAGACAAACTCCCCTTTGTGCAACTGCAACGTGACGTCACTCAACACACAGAGTTCCTGCTGGTGTATCTCTACATTATTATATGTAATTAATGTTTCGTCCATGAGCCGCTATGTCTTACCTGCAATTCGCGTGCAAGGTCCTCGATGCGATAACCTTTGGAAGTCAACAGAACAATGAGGTGATAGATCAGATCAGACCCTTCATAAATCAACCGTTCGTTGGTTCCATTCGTAGCTTCGATCACTGTCTCTACCGCTTCTTCGCCTACTTTCTGGGCAATCTTATTGATGCCCGATTCGAAAAGACTGGTAGTATATGATTTTTCCGGCATCTCTTCGTGACGCTTGTCGATGAAATCCTGCAACAGTTTTAAGAACATGACCGGCTCTTCATTTTTTTCACCCCAACAAGTATCCGTACCCGTATGACAAACAGGCCCTACAGGATTCACCTGAATCAATAGCGTATCATTATCACAATCCGCCTTGATAGAAACTACGTTCAAGAAGTTACCGCTCTCCTCCCCTTTTGTCCAAAGGCGGTTCTTAGTACGGCTGAAGAAAGTCACCTTTCCGGTTTCCACTGTCTTCTCATAGGCTTCCTTATTCATGAAACCGAGCATCAACACCTTACGGGTGTCATTGTCTTGTATAATAGCGGGAATAAGCCCGTTCATCTTATCAAAATCCAACATAATGATATTTACTATTTTACGATTTTACTATTAACTATTTCAACTGCGCCACCTCATCATCAGCAACGCCCCGGCTTCAGGAATCTCCTCTTTCTCCCTTCTCGATTTTCCCTTCTCCTTTCGTATCCTCTCTCCGTATCATCTTCTTTTCCATTTGATCCCAACTATTGAAACCCATAGTTCCAATAAGATGAAACCCATTGTTTCAACAAGATGAAACTCATTGTTCCAATAAGACGAAACTCATTGTTTCAATAGGATGAAACTCATCATTGCAATAGGAAGACCCGTCATTCAAATAAACTGCATGGCACTTCTCCCCTCTCAATTCTCCCTTCTCCCTTTAATCAATCCTTCATCTCACCCATATTCCTTGCCCGCAAAGATACGATTTTAAATCGGGAATCTTTATTTCTCCGAAATGAAAAACGCTGGCAGCCAATGCGGCATCTGCTTTCCCTAATGTGAAAGCATCCCGAAAATGCTCCATATTTCCCGCTCCACCCGAAGCGATGACCGGAATGGAGAGTTGATCAGCCAGCGCAGCAAGAGCTTCATTGGCATATCCGGTTTTCACACCGTCATGATTCATGCTGGTAAAAAGAATTTCACCGGCACCGCGTTCCTGAGCTTCCTTCGTCCATGTCAGCAGTTCCCTGTCCGTTTCGACACGCCCGCCATTAAGATAACATTTCCAGCCATTCTCCGTCATCTTTGCATCTACGGCAAGCACACAAACCTGTGACCCGAAATGCTTCGCAATGTCGTCAATCAACTGCGGATTACGGATAGCAGACGAATTAATGGATATCTTATCCGCTCCGGCGTTCAACAAACGGTCTACATCACCCAATTCGTTGATTCCTCCACCTACCGTAAAAGGAATATTGATATTGGCTGCAATCCGCTTTACCAGTTCAGTAAAAGTCTTACGCCCTTCGTGACTGGCCGTGATATCAAGAAAAGTCAGTTCATCTGCTCCCTGCTCGCTATAAGCACGCCCCAACTCGACCGGATCACCGGCCTGGCGGAGATTGACAAAGTTAGTTCCCTTTACGGTTTGTCCGTCTTTGATATCCAGACAAGGTATAATTCTTTTTGCTAACACAATATTATCTACAATTTATTCCCTAAGATGATGATCATTTACCTGCGTCCATACAAACAATTTATCTGCATCCACACAATACCTCCGATCGCCAACACATAGGTACCCATTACTATTTCACAACTCAAATCAATCTATAAAACGACGAAGGTCTTTCAGCGTGATATGACCCTCATAAAGCGCCTTGCCAAAAATAACGGCAGGCACTCCGGCTTCATGAAGCGCTTCTATGTCACCGATATTGCTTACTCCACCGCTCGCTATCAGATAAAGAGCAGGATACTCAGCAAGTATCTCCTTGTACAGTTCGATGGAAGGCCCTGCAAGCATGCCGTCACAACTGATATCCGTACAGATCACCTTTTCTATCCCCTTATGGATATACTCTTTCAAAAAAGGAAAAAGTTCGCAGGCGCTTTCGTCTTTCCAACCGTTGACGGCTATCTTATGATCTTTCACATCAGCTCCGAGAATAATCTTCTCACACCCGTACGTGTCGAGCCAATGGCTGAACAACTCCGGATTCTTCACTGCAATACTTCCCCCCGTCACCATCTGCGCACCGCTCTCAAAAGCTATAATCAGATCCTCATCGCTCTTCACTCCACCACCGAAGTCTATAACCAGCGACGTGCGGGTAGCAATCTGTTCCAGCGTACGATAGTTCACCACGTGGTTGGAAGCCGCTCCGTCAAGATCCACTACATGCAAGCGGCGTATTCCGTTAGCCTCGAATTCTTTGGCCACTTCCACCGGATTCTCGTTGTACACCTTCTTACTGTCATAATCTCCTTGGGAAAGGCGAACGCATTTCCCGTCGATAATGTCAATAGCCGGAATAATTTCAATCATCTGTATCTGTCTATAATTTATTTCTTATCAAGAAAGTTTCTTAAAATCCTCTCTCCTGCCGCACCGCTCTTTTCAGGATGAAACTGCGTGGCATAATAATTATCTTTATGCAACGCTGCACTGAAAGGGTGTATATAGTCCGTTTCCGCTGCTGTAAATTCGCAAACGGGCACATAAAAGCTATGCACGAAATACACAAACTCATCCTGCGTAAAGCCCTCGAACAAGTCACTTTTCAGATGTCCGATCGTGTTCCATCCCATATGAGGCACTTTATCTTCATGCTTCTGAGGAACAAAACGCTTCACCGGAACATCAAAAATGCCCAGACAATCGACCTCTCCCTCTTCGGAACGACTGCACATCAACTGCATCCCCAGACAAATTCCCAATACCGGCTGCCGCAGATTTTTTATCAGTTCATCCATTCTGCTGGCCCGAAGATGTTTCATCGTCGTCTCCGCTTCTCCCACTCCGGGAAAAATCACCTTATCGGCAGCCTGCAACACCTCCTTGTCAGCAGTAATCACCGCTTCTACCCCAAGGCGTTTCAAGGCATAATCCACTGAACGGATATTTCCGGCATTGTATTTTATTACAGCAACGTTCATCCTTATTTTAGTTGAAAGTTGAAAGTTGAAAGTTGAAAGTGAAAATTACCTTGCCGTGGCAACGGTCCGGTAATCGGCACTGACAATCATTCACTGCCAACTAATTAAATATTACGGTTTTATTCTTATAAGCCAATACCTTACGCTCGATATGCTTCTGTACGGCACGCGAAAGGACGATCTTCTCCAAATCTTTTCCTTTATTCACAAGGTCTTCAATGGAATCTTTATGCGTAATGCGAACCACATCTTGTTCGATAATAGGTCCGGCATCCAGTTCGGTTGTCACATAATGGCTGGTAGCGCCGATAATTTTCACCCCTCTTTCAAAAGCGGCATGATAAGGCCGGGCACCCACAAAAGCCGGTAGGAACGAGTGATGAATATTAATAATCTTATTAGGGTACGCACTGATCATCTGTTCGGAAATCACCTGCATATAACGGGCCAGCACGATAAAGGTGATATTATTCTGCGCCAGCAACTCCATTTCCTTGCGTTCCTGTTCTTCCTTTGTTTCTTTGGTAATGGGAAAGAGGTGAAACGGAATGCCAAAACGCTCGGCTACGTGTTGCAAATCGGGATGATTGCTGATGATCAAAGGAATCTCCACATTCCACTCGCCCGCCGTATACCGTGCCAGCATATCAAAAAGGCAGTGTGACATCTTGGATACAAAAATAGCCATGCGCGGTTTTACATCCGAAAAATAGAGACGGAAGATCATATCGTACTTCTGCCCATAAAGCGTTTCAAAATAATCTTCTATTTTCTCCTTCGGAACTAAAAAGTCTTTCAATTCCCATTCTATACGCATAAAAAAGATGTTCTCCACATGGTCTACGTACTGATCCAGATAGATAATATTCCCTTTGTTTACCGTGATAAAGTCTGTCACTTCCGCCAGGATTCCCGGTTTGTCAGGACAGTGCAATAACAGTTTGGCAGTTGTCATCATTGTATTTACTATTTAACTACATTCATACGGTATCATTTCACCGTCTACGATTTTAGCTTGCAAAAATAACTAATTATTGCAAAATACCGAATAATTTGAGCAAAAAGTTTACTTTAAAAGCAAGAAATATAACAGATAGAAAGAACAGAGCCTTAAATCCGGATGTAATAAACAAAAAACAATACCAGCACAGTCAAAATAAGAATTTTCTGTTCAAACATAAAAAACGACAAAAAAGAAGACCATCCGACAGAAATCGGCAAAGAAACAGATCAAAAATTCTTTTTTTATCCTATATAGAAACATCTCATAATGAAGCACTAAGAAAAAAACTGCTAATTTATTCACAAAAAAACTTTTTAAAACTATTGCACATTACGTAAAAACAGCTACCTTTGCACCCGCAATCGAGAGAGATAGCTGATTAAAATGAAATACTGGTGCGTTAGTTCAGTTGGTTAGAATACATGCCTGTCACGCATGGGGTCACGGGTTCGAGTCCCGTACGCACCGCTTCATTAAAAATGAGGCGAGAAAAAGTAAAATCAGATTAATCAAAATTAAATAAGGTGCGTTAGTTCAGTTGGTTAGAATACATGCCTGTCACGCATGGGGTCACGGGTTCGAGTCCCGTACGCACCGCAACAACACTCCAAAGCCCTTGAAAGTCAATCACTTTCAAGGGCTTTTTTCTTGGGGTCTCAATCGGGAGACCAATCCGATGACACACCGTGGCGCATTCTGATACATTGCAGTTTGCAGTAAACCACCCTCTTATTATATTCCTGTCTGCAAATAGTCTTTTCCCACAAATCGCTGTGTTCATGTTTTGACGAAATATCCCAATAACTTTTTCATAGCCCCCTGATTGATACCGATAGGGAGACCAACGGTGTAGCCCACAGTATGCGTATTGCGCTGTGGACTACACCGTTTTGTTCTATACCTTATTATAATATGTCGGCAGAATACCAACTCTTATCACCCCATTATTCATTCACGCTAGTAAAGTTGGTCTCCCCATTGGTCTCCCGAAACGTTTTGCCTGTTACTTTTTCTTTCTTTCATCAAAAGTCGGCAGTCGGTTGAGGTCTGTTTTGGCTATGAATCCCCTTGAAATATCTTATTTAATCTACTACCAAGCCGTTTTTTTGAACCATTTTTTCGGCTCTATGACCTCATTTTTTGTCCAATTCATAACAAATTGTATATCAACTCCCTGCAATAAACATATTGATAAAAGTATGATTTCTTGCAGATATACTATATTGTTTTTATAGATATTATCTCTCTGTTTATCAGATATTTACATAGATGTCATATTATTCATTTCTTGTAATTTTGCAATCGAAATCACAAGCAATGCACATGCTTGCAGCGGTGAGTGAATTGCGTTGGTTGAGTGGTTGATGTTTAATCAGCAAAATTAATAAAATATGAATAAAAATCAAAACATTACCATTATTAATGGTTCGGAACTTCTCTCGAAGTTGGAGCAACCGTTGGATGAATTAAGAACAGACGTGAGGAATTTGCAAGCGGAAGTCAGAAAGAAGACAACGGTCAAGTATTATACCATATCCGAAGTTTGCAACATTCTGCATGTCTCACGAAGTTCTATAAATAGGTACATCAGGGCTGGACTTCTGATAGCCCACAAAGCAGGGAGAAGGGTTCTAATATCGGAAGCGAGCATTAGAAAAGCTCTGATACCTATTAATAATGTAGATAACAACAAATACCAATTTTAAATTTTTCAAATATGATAAAACGACAAATGCGGGTTATGAACTTCATAACCAGAGAGCGAGTATATCGCTTTTTAGAAGAATACAGTAAAAGCACATTAGCTAAATTCCTGCGTTCTTATTTCCCTAAAGAAGTGGTTGATTCTCTTTTGGCTTCATTTGAAGTCAGAATTGATACGAGGTGTTGCTATAAAGGTGATTATGCAGCAATCTTGGTATTCAAAAGCAAGGACGGAAAAATTCGTGATGTAAGGATGATACTCTTTAACCCCGACACAGGAATGATTGTCCGTGACGGAGACGGGGATGCGCTTATCCAACATACCAAAAAACAGAACTCCCATGTGGAATACGAATCTGTTCCGTATGGTGACAAGTATTATTCTCTTGCGTATGAATTAATCGAGGGGTACACCCTAACATTTCTACCCACTCTCTTTGGTATGCAGAGAATCAATGGGGCAAAACATATTGGCGTGGTAACATCCCCTGTTGATGCGTTGGTCATGTCAATCATAGATCCACATCGTACGTGGCTGGCTACCGGGCATGAGGGTAAATTTGGTATTGCATTATATCATCCTAACGTGATACAGGATTTGCGTGAAACGGGTGTACGGGTTACGCTTTATCCTGAATTTGACGGAGAGGCAGAAGCCGAACAAATAAAGTTCCACTTGTTGCAAAACAGGATACCAGCCGATGTCTATCCACATCTTGATTATCTCAAGAATTGTGAGTTTGTGAGACACCGTAAGAGCATTGCCACCATTGCCTTAAAAATGATTGATATGCAGTTCTCTTACAGCGATATAATGCTCGCTCTACGGTTGGTTGACGAACAGAATATACTACCGTATTAAGCACAGGAGCACGGGGCAATTAATATCAAAGTGGTTGCCCCGTGTCTATGAAACCTACCAAGTCGGTTCTTTGTATCCACCTTGATAACGTGATTAGCACAATAAAATATTAACACGATTGCAAATGATGTTCTGATTATCTGCAATCTAAAAATTAAAATTTATGAATGATAAAATTAAAAATGATAGCAGCAAATTACAGTTTGATACAGTAAGATTCTGTACAAGTAGTGATAACATTTCATTGATTGAGGGTAAAGAGCATCTTTTCAAGCATGTACTTGATATAGAGACAGGAGAATTTTCAATTATAGAGTTTAACTCACAAGCCAATCAAAACAATCGTGAGCTTGTGCCATTCTCCCTCTATATCCATGCCAACAGACAGTCCAAGAGAATGACCATAGAGTTCTCCTCTAAATTGCTGTTGGAAGATTATCCCCTACTTATATCAGAGGACACCTTTCCACAAGCATTACGGAACATAGAGAGGTTGGGCATCTGCAAACTTAATGTGGAAGCCATTATTGAGGATTGCTCTTTTAATAAACTCCATGCTACAAAAGATGTGGATATGGAACTCACAGAATCCATATTGAATACACTGAATCTATGCACAGGCGACTATCGCAGATATAACTGGAAGCGTTATATGGGAGAAAGTATCTGTTTCAAGAAAGATGTAAAGACAAGAGATTGTCAAGAGGAACTGAACATCTACAACAAAGAAGTGGAAATCCTCACAAGCAAGAACAAGCCATTTCTAAAGATGGTGAGCAACCCGACAGAAATTATGGCGCATTATGAAAAGAAGACAAGGTTTGAACTGAAAATGGAAACGAAAAGGATGATTATGAAAAAGCTGAAAATATCCGATACATCATACTACAATGTCATGCGTGGCAATCCGAATATCCTATTGGAACAGTTTGATTGCATATTCACTCCCTCTGCCAATAGCAAGGCTGCTGATATATCACTTATTAATGGTTTTACCGACTATACCTTGTTCTGTACACTCCGTTTTCATAAATTCAACTTAAAGACAATAGAGCAGGATATAAAAGACAGGAGACTGTATGGACCAAATTCACGATGTGCGTTGGGACGGGCAATGAACAAAGTAAAATCAATGGCTCATGCTTGGAATAAACAGTCCACGAATGCCAATAGCATTATTGAGGAAATCAGGGAAAAACTGGAAAGCAAAAGTATGATCTTGTAAGGCTAAAGATATGGTATTGGAAGTGTGTGGTAATTAACCAAATAATTGATACTCAACGCATATTACAGCCTTGTTACGAAATATGACAAGCCGTCATATTATGCGATTCCAATCAGTACCAAATCACTTGAAAACAGTAAATGTACATGGTATTGAGAGGAACGATTCTTGAAAGAAAAAATGATAGAATAAAAAAGTATTGATATGTCTAAGAAAGAATTTTTCTATTGTAAAGATGTAATCAGATTCTCCTTGAAGAATGCCACGAAGCCGATTTCCACTATCAGACTACGGATGAATCTGCATGGTGAAAGACTGACATTCTATCTGCCTGTCGAGTACAAGATACAGCCCAAACATTGGGACAAGGAAATGGGGTGTGCCATAGAGGACAGCAAACGGAATCCCGATTTGAAAGGGAATATACGGCTGCAACTGATATTACGCAATATCAACAAAGAGATTGAGAAAACCACCAATGCCCTAATCAAGGTGTTGGAGGAAATGAAGTTACACGAAATCTATCCTAGCGTGGATGCAGTGCGTACAAAGTTGCGTGAAGAATTGAACCAAGCTACAAAGGAAAAGCGGATGTTTGCAGACTTCATCAGCTTCATGGAATATTATATTTCCCTCTGCAAGGACGGAACTATACTGAATAGCAAAGGGGGAAGACTGGCAGCAGGTACAATACAGAGCTATGCTTCAACTCTGAAAATCGTAAAGCAGTATTGCGCCAACAGACGAATAAAGTTGAGATTGGACGGTGTAACTGTGAACTTCTACAATGACTTTGTGAAATTTATGAATGAAGCCAGCCATTCCCGTGGAAAATACAAGCCGAATGCGATAGGAAAATTCGTCAAGAGCATAAAGGCGATGTTACGGTATGCCTACGAGAACAACTATACCGCCAATGACGACTTTAAGCGCAAGGAGTTCAAAGTGTATAAGGAAAATGTGGAAACGGTCTATCTGACGGAGAAAGAATTGGATAACCTCTACAACCTTGAACTCAACGAGGGTGAATCTTGTGTAAGGGACAGCTTCATTGTCTCAAGCTATACAGGGTTGCGCTATTCCGATATAGCACGCTTACAGCAGAAACACTTGGACTTTGACAACAAACTGCTGACGATTGTAACCCAAAAGACCAATACGCTTGTGGTAATCCCCATGCACCCTAAAGTGGAAGCCATTTTCCTCAAGTATGGAAACCAACCGCCTGCCGTGCAGTCCAACCAAAGCACAAACAGAATATTAAAAAAGTTGTGCCGTAAGGCAGGAATTACTAACTTTGTCTCTGTGGTCGAAACATCGGGTGGAATTAAGCATGAGATTACCCATGAGAAGTGCGACATGGTAACCAGCCATACAGCCCGAAGAAGTTTCGCTACCAATGCTTACAGGGCAGGAATACCGAGCTTGTCTATCATGCAGATAACGGGACACAGCACGGAAACCAGTTTTATGAAGTATATCAGAATATCCAAGGAAGAGAATGCGATTGCATTAAGCAAGCATACATTCTTTCAACCAAATGTATAATACAAAAAAAAAGTAAAACAATGAACGATAAAGAATTGAAGTACAGAAAGAGTATAGAGGAGTTTATCTTTGTTGCAGAATCCTCTACTGAAATAATATGCGATATTATTACAAACGAATTGTCCCTAAATGAGCATTATAAGGAAAAGACGGAGGTTAGGTTGAGGAATGCATTAGAGGTGTTCTTTAAGAATAATCGTATATATTATCCCGACAATAATATGTTTGAAGGAAAAATCGTGTTTAATTCTGAAATGATGCACGACTTGACTGCAAATGAGTTTACTTATAACGGGGTAACGTATAAGGAAGATTTCTCCGACTATGACGAGACAACAACCAATACGTATCGGTTGGCGCATGAACAGTATCTAAGGGAAAAGTATCACACAGACAGGTTTGACTACATGAAATCGGAAACAAACATAGTGGAACTATTCCAAGATAAACAGTTTTTTAAGAAATTATACACCGAAATTAATGGAGAGGGCAAGAAGCGAAACAAAGACTTGGATTGTATAAAAATATCATCCTTAAAGAAATATACAATACAACTTGAAACGGTTGTTTCCCGTTTGGACTCCCTTTCCGATAAAATAAATGTAAAGTGTGCCTTTGATATTAAACGCTGGGAAGAGTGTGTCCGAGACTATTCTTATAATCTTTTGATATTACTGTCCAAAGTTGGTTATCCTGACTTCAACACCATAGACGGAGTGTTTATATTGAAAAACTTACTTGATGCTGTTGGCATTGATATGTCAATGGATGATACAGATAAGTTTATTGCTGCGGTAATAGGCTGTCCGATAAGTACAGTAACCACCTATCGGAACAAGTTTAATGAATGGGGGCGTAAAGCTGATGAAGCACGATTAAGTAAGTTGCAAACCATACAGGGTTTATCCGAAGCGTTGCTTAATCCTGAAGGTAAAAATGAACAAAACCAAGTAGTGAAGAAATTCTTATCTTCTATTGGAAAAACCGTAAGAGACGCAAAAGAAGCAAGCAAGAAAAAGAAATAGTATGCCTACAAAAAACACCATACGCAGACATTATCTGATAATCCGCAGAATATTGCGGAATGATTATCCGAGCAAACATATCTTGCTTGAATACATGAAGCAATATGACGTGGAAGTTGGAGAAAGGACTTTCCAAAGAGACTTGGCAGAGATACGCAGCAACTTCGACATTGAAATCATATATGATGAAAAGAGGAACGGCTACTTTGCACAGACTGACAGCACATTGGAATTAGACAAGTTACTGTATTTTATAGGATTGGCGGAAAGTTCGGATATTGCCCTCTCTACCATGAGGGACAAAAACAGGCTACTGCAATATCTTGCTGTCAGCCCCGATCCTCGTGCAAAGGGAGTGGAACATATCGGGTGGTTGTTGAGGGCTATCCAAAATCAGACGGTTGTCCGCTTTTCCCATTATAATTACCAGTCGGGAGAAACCAAAGACTACACCGTCTGTCCCTACTTGCTGAAAGAGTTTGAGGGTATGTGGTATTTGTTTGCCTTTGTGGATAAGTTGAAATCGTTCCGTACATTCGGGTTGGATAGAATACACAATCTTATAATAACAGACGATGTGTTCCAACGAGAGCCTGCATTGGAAGAAACCGCCAAACGCTTTGATGATGTATATGGTCTGGTCTATGAACCCGACAACAATCCGACTGCCCCGATAGAAGAAGTCAGGTTGAAGGTCTCTCCTTCCATGTTGCCCTATCTCCATTCATTGCCAATCCATTCCTCGCAGGTAATTGAGGGTGATGTTATCACTTTGCATCTGATAATCAATCCCGAATTGGAGAACAGGATAATGAGCTATGGAGAACATATAGAGGTGTTGTCTCCGTTGCCATTGAGGGAAAGCATAAGGGACAGAATACAAAAGATGTTATCCAATTATAAATGAATTATTGCCATATTATTTGCATGAGCCGTTGCAGCAATGTAACGGTATTTTTTTTGCCATTTTCTCAGCAGGAATGAAAGATATTAGACCACCGACTTAAACTGACGTACCCTTAATCTTACCTTTGCGGAAAAAACAGGCTTATATGTCAAAATTGATAGGAGGAAAGAAATCGGCAGGGGAACAATCGAAAAATTGTGCGATAAGGAAAACTTGGTGTACGCTGTACTTTATGTCAAATTTATCGCTCTCCACTTGTCCTATAAAACTGGGTGAACATTCCAATATCGCAGCCAGTCCACGCTGCGATATGCCAAGTTCCTTTCGTTTCTCCCGAACCTTATTAATGACGAATAAATCGACCTTTGACTTCATAAAACCCTGTTTTCGAAATTGTAAAGTTGAAAAAAAGATTTATCTTTGTGCTTAGTAATAATAAGCATACATAAAAAGACATAAGATTATGGGTAAGAAAATAGTAAAAGGCGGTTGGGTGTATGACTATGACATTTCAGCTGAATGTCGTAGAAAATATGACTGTGAACTTACAGATGTTCGCTACGTGTTAGGGGAGCAATTCGATACGGATAAACGGAACGTATTGATTTGCATCGGTATTAATCCCAGCATGGCAATGCCAAACTTCCTTGACCCGACACTTAGGAGGGTGCAGGACTACGCAAAAAGAAGCGGTGAATATGGAGCATGGTATATGCTGAATGTCTATCCCCAAAGAGCGACCAATCCGAACAACATGAATACGGACGATACTTACAGCATGGAAATCCATTTGCGCAATCTTACAGCCATAGAAGAACTATTGTCCACTATTGAACGGGCAGATGTGTGGTGCGCTTGGGGTGCGGTCATTGACGATACCAAACGGACGTACTTGTCTGATTTGTTATTCGGAAACGAGGATAAAAATATACAAGGTATAATCAGCCTGTTCAGTGGGAATTATCATTTCAAAGCATACGGAGCTACCACGAAAGGTTATCCTAAACACCCTCTTCTGATAGGGAAAGAAGCTAAATTGAGAAGTTTAAATGAAGTAGGATTGAAAGGATTGTCGGATAGAATTATTAATAACATTAAGAAATAACATCATGAAATTGAAGTATTTATTGGCTGCTTGTACAGCCTTTTTTCTTGTGTCTTGCAGTAATGATGATGAACTGCCCCAACCGACCCAACACGGTGATATTGTGGGGCTGAATATTAAAGATGCAAAGTATATCTATACGAGTGGAACTGATACCCGTTCTTCTGCTGCCCAATATCGACAGATTAAGAAAGACGGTAGAGACATGGAATTATCGTGGATTGACAATAAGGGTGATACGGTTAGAATAAATGATTTGTCTAAAATATGGGATATTAATGAAACGTATCTGATGATAAACACAGAAAGACCTATAAATTATAAACCCTCATTTGATGAGAATGGGAATATACTTCTTGATCCAATAATAGGTGGAGGACACTCTTACCTCATTAATAAAGAGACAGAAGCGATATATGATTTAGGTATAGGACTAAATGGAGAGAACGCTATAACAGATAAACAAGAAAATATCTATGCAACGCAATATTCTGGTCTTGCCTTGTATAAAATCCATACACAAGATGTTACAAATTTGAGATTGGAAATGTATGCACAGGCTTCAGTACCCCAAGCTCAATTTGTTGTGAATAATAAAGGAATGTGCTTCTACGATTATAGATACATCCGTCCGTCATATGGTATGCAACAATTTATCATTTCTAATTTTATCCCCCAAACAGAATACGGAAACGCTTTTGTTTCTCACGACAACGAGGATTTATATCTCACGGCTGTGAGTGGAGAATACGATTCTTACAAGCTTGTAGTTAGCAAGTTGAGTGAGAAACAAGAACTCCAAAGTCAAATTATGGCAGAAACGGAATTTCTTGATTACTGGGGAATATCACAGCCCAACGATATACAAGTGAAATGGAACGAACGTAGGGCTACGATGCTGATAAATGTTTATGGACACACATACGAATATATACTTGCAACAAGGACATTGACAGAAATCCCTGTTAATCTAAACGGATTCTTCACTAAGGATTATTCCACCTATGTTACAGCAAATGCTTTATATGCACGGAAATCTGTGGATAAATTGGATATTATAGCATTAGAGGACTACAGTATCAAGGAGTTGGACTTGTCAAGCAAAGGCATTGATTTTCGTTCCATTTATACAATGGACGGTTCTGATTTATTGTATTTTGCAGGTTTTCAATATAGCACAAGCCAATCTGTTATCGGAACGATTGATATAGACGGTAATGTGGAAATTACGGAATCAACACCTAATCCTATCACTAACATAATACAAATAAATTAGGGTATGAAAAAGCAGCTCAAACAATTAGAAGAATTTCATCGGTCTTTTGGTTTGTATATAAATGAACAGCCAACTTTGCGCATCCCCCAAGATTTGCATGAACTTCGTATGCGTGTGATGAAAGAAGAAGTTGATGAATATGCAGAAGAATACGCAATCACAGGAGATGCAGAGGATGAACGGCTGCAAGCGGTAGCCAAAGAATTAGCCGATATAGCTTACACCTTGTTGGGAACAGTTGTCTCTCACGGATTGCAGGACGAGTTTGAGCGTATCTTCGATGCGGTGCATGAAAGCAATATGAGCAAATTGGACGAAAATGGAAAACCGATTTATCGTGAAGACGGTAAGATACTGAAATCAAGCCGTTACCATGAACCCGACTTGAGTTTCTTGAAAGAGGGTAAATAAAGAAATAAAAAACAGATTTACAGATATGGAGATATTAAAAAAAATAGACAAGAATCTAACTGTATGTAAAATACCGACTACGGTTCAAGATATTTCAGAAAAAGTATTCTCATCTTACGATAGCTTGGAGAGTATTGAGTGCGACAGTGATTATTTCAAATCAATAGACGGAGTGTTATTCACGGCAGATTATAAAACTCTTGTACGTTATCCACCTAAAAAGAATGGTACTGACTATGTTGTTCCTGATTCAGTTGTCAATATAGGAAGCTGTGCTTTTAGAAATTGTGAATTTCTGGAAAATATAATATTACCTAACTCATTAACAAGAATTGGAGAGGAAGCTTTCTGGCATTGCAAGTCGTTGCAGAATATAGAATTATCAAATTCATTAATAGAAATTGGAAAATATGCTTTTCGTTATTGTAATTCCTTAAGAAGGATTGAATTTCCAGATTCAGTAATAGAAATGGGTGATTATATATTTGAATATTGCAATCGCCTACGTGAGGTTATACTTTCTTCTTCTTTAACCCGCATTCCAGAAGGTCTTTTTTATAATTGCAGTAAATTGAAAGAGATTGTTCTGCCCGATTCTATAAAGCATATAGGAAAAGATGCATTTCGCAGGTGTGATTTTTTGCAAGAAGTGAAATTACCGAAAAGCATAATTAGTATCGACTCTTTTGCTTTTTATGGCTGTAGATCATTAGTAGAAATAAAACTGCCTAATTCGATACAATGTATTGGAGAATATGTATTTTCTTCTTGTGAATCTTTAGAAGCAATAGAGTGTGATAATGTCTATTATCAGGCTATTGACGGGGTGTTATTTGACAGAAAAGAGAAGCGATGTCTTTGTTATCCAGAGGGAAAAATGGGACGTAAATATGTAATCCCTAATGGAATATTAATAATTGGAGAAGCAGCATTTGGTAATTGTCGTGATTTGGAGGAAATTATTTTACCAGAATCCATTAAAATTTTGGAAAATAGAGCTTTCCAAGATTGTTCAAAACTGAAATCTATAAAACTACCCAATCAAATAAATTCAATCGCTTCTTCTGCATTTAATGGTTGTTGGAATTTAAAAGGTATTGAATGTGATTCTCCTTTCTTTAAATCCATAGACGGAGTGCTGTTTACGGCTGACCTCAAAACTCTTGTATGTTACCCTCAAGGGAAAGGTTGTGATAATTACGTTGTTCCCGATTCTGTAACCAATATAGCAGAAGATGCTTTTAGTAGCTTCGTATCTCCTTGGACTGCTGATTCCTGCAAAAGAATAACGCTCCCAAAATCAATAAATGAAATAACAGATACAACTTTTAAACACCATGAAAGTTTAAAATGGATTGAATGCGATAATGAACATTACAAATCCATAGACGGAGTATTGTTTACAGCCGATTGTAAAACATTGGTTTATTATCCACGGGGACGAGAAGATTCACAATACATCATCCCCGACACTGTTACAAAGATTGAAAATAGAGCATTTGCGTCCAACAGCTACTTGCGTAAAATCATTGTCCCTAAAGGTAGAATGGAAGATTTTATAGAGATGTCCCCAGAAGATAATGAATACGAACTGGCAGAAGCATAGCTGTCAGTATGCTGTAAATCTGTTTTTGAGAGCCATTACAAAAGTAGTGGCTCTTTTTCTGTTGCTACGTCTAATTCTGTCGTAACCACCAACCTACCTTTGTTGCAAAAAATCCCATGCAAAGGAAAATATTCAAATTCAAAATAGTAAGCAAGGAGAGTAATTGTATCCTGTCGCTTGATTATACTAATCTGACTAACGAGATTATCCGTTCAATCACGAAAAATCTAATCAAAATAGAACCTAACGAGCAATGTAAATTGCTGTTTGTAGGGAAAGAAGATTGCAGGCTTACATTGGAAGATATCTATAATTTGTCAAGCCTGTTCCAATCGGTTGTAGGTTCGGGTTTGGTATGGGATATTATAGGAGATTACCTATATACGGACGAGAGCCAAGACTTGGACGGTTACCTGCTTATTAACCCTGACCTTATCAATCAATGAGCAATACACTACCACTATTCCAACAATACACTCCATACGATACGGAGATTGTAAAAACCGCCACCCGATATGGCTTATACCTTATCGGTGGAACGGCAATAGACTTGCTGTGTAGGTATTACTCCATTCCGTTTTGGAGAAACAGATCTGATAATGACCTCGATTTTTGGACTTCGTTTGCCAATAAGGAAAGGGACAGGTTCGTCAAACAAGTGGGTAGCAAATTCGGGATTGGCGTAGAGGACAGTTCCGACTATATGGTTTCCTTAGAATTGGAGAAAGTCAAGATTGAGACTGACATACTGATAGATTATGATTGCACCAATACAAAGTTTGCATCTTCTATAAACGGAATTTGTGTAATGTCTCCTATATACCTGTTTTCCTCTAAGTTTGACAGATACATTAATACCGCTAACATTCAGCGCAAGAAGACCGATTTTTATGATTTAAGTACATTGCTGTCTATAATCGAAAAGACAAACGGCTTTGATGAACTTGAAAGCCATTTGTCTAATCGGGATTATGACCAGAGAGCCGAAGATATGCTCAACGATATAATTACAAGTATGCTATAAGCTGATATTATTTTCGCCTTTCCTTTTTCTCCCTCTTTTCTTAACGTTTAAGAGGTGATTCAGATAGATACTGGGCTTAAAGTTTACAACCTTTTTAGCAGGAATATCAATCGGGGCGAAAGAAGTCGGATTCATCCCTTTCCTCGCAGCTTTCTGTTTGACGGAGAACGAACCGAAACCGATAAGGGTGATTCTGCCATTCCGTTTCATTTCATTGGCTACGATTTCAATAACAGCATTAAAGGCTTTTTGAGCTTCTGTTTTAGTCAGCCCTGTTTTCTCTGCAAGAGCATTACACAAATCTTTCTTGTTCATATTCTAATTCTATTGTTCGACAAAAAATTTCAAGAATCGTTCCTTTGCATAGAAATATGACGAGCCGTCATATAGTGATTTGATAGAATATGACATGCGTCTGCCTTGATATGACGAATAGTCATGTTGAAAACACGGGTCTCAATCTGGGTCTCAATTCTGTGGTATATTGTGATGTATAATGAAACAACAGGCAACAAACTTTCTTGCATCACAAGACAATCAATGTACCTGTATGTATCACTATGTGTCAGTAAGTAGATATGTTACTGCCCCGTACGCACCGCGATAAACATTGAAAATCAATCGTTTACAAAGAAGACATCCAGTTTTACACCCACTAATGTAAAACTGGATGTTTTTAGTTTTTCATTCTTCCCTGCTGCTGATTTAGGCTACATATCAGCATTCTTTTTGGTTTTCCTTACCGCATGATCACTCTGGTCTTGCCGGTACGCCGACGACCGGTAAGTACAGTCATTTGTAATCGACTTAACCGGTTCAAAGAAAGAAGATACACCTCACAATCGGCTGATGCTTGTATATTCACGGTAGTTCCCATTCTGTTTATAAAAGAGGGGTAGTCACAAACAGAATCATTAAAAAAACTATACCCAATTATCCACTCATTGCCATTAACGTCTATTCTTGATAAACGGAAAATACCAGATACAACAAACCCTATTGATTTGTCATTTCATTCTGACGAATCAAATATCCATTTCTTTTGATTGTTGCCAATATACCCTCTTGTAGAAAAAGCCTTTCTAATTCAGAGGTGTCTAAAATTTCTTTCTCTACATTAAACTTATCCATATCAAAAACTCATCCATGCTGAAATATTCTGTTCCAGAACAAAAATATAACTATTGAAAGAATAATAACCTTTTATGATTTCATTTATTATCATAAAAGTATCATCTTTAACATCAGCCCAACCAACCACCGCAACACCAAGCAGTTTTGTCCTATACAGACGAGATAAAACGATCTATAATGACTAAAAATCCAATCGAGACGACACACTGTGTAACTTTCTACACAAGTAGCCTCATATGTCCATCCATTTCCAGTTTCAACATAGCTTCATCTCCCAATAAGACTGATTGATTGCAAAATCAGTAACCATATTTCAAACTAAAATCCGGCAATAACCCTGCTAATACATTCATCCCAGAAAAAAAGACATAATGAGATAAAATACCGCCGCCAACAATCCACTTACCGGAATAGTCAGCACCCAAGCAGTCATCAGATTTTTAGTAACTCCCCACCGGACTGCTGAAAGTCTTTTAGTAGCCCCCACTCCGATAATAGCTCCCGTAATGGTATGTGTCGTACTAACCGGAATCTTCAAATACTCCGTCAGATACAACGTGAAAGCACCGGCAGTCTCCGCGATAACTCCCTCTAAAGGGGTCACCTTGGTTATTTTGGTTCCCATAGTCTTTACAATTTTCCACCCACCGGACATCGTACCCAATGAAATAGCCGTAAAACAGGAAAATGCTACCCAATCCGGCAGATCATTAATGCTGTTTATCCCCATCCCCAAACCTTCAGAATGTCCTGCTATCATGGCAGCAGCAATAATCCCCATCACTTTCTGAGAATCGTTCAAGCCGTGCCCGATACTGAACAAAGCCGAAGAGACAAGCTGCAACTTCTTAAACCAGACTTCAGCAGTATGGGGATGTGCCCGTTTACAGATATAAAGCACCAACAAAGTAAATCCGAATGCAATAACCATGCCTATCAAGGGGGCCAGGAAGATGAAAGCCGCAATTTTCAATATGATATTCATCTGAATGGCCTCAAAGCCGTGAGCCATGATGGCCGCTCCCGCAAAACCGCCGATTAACGTATGCGATGACGACGAAGGAATGCCCTTCCACCAAGTAAACAGATTCCAAACAATGGCAGCTATCACTCCCGCCAAGATGATGGGTAATGTAATATACGACTCTACTACCGTTTTCGATACAGTATTGGCTATGCCAAAGCCCCCGATGATACATTTGGCAATAAAGAAAGCTACAAAATTAAAGAATGCAGCCCATATCACTGCCTGGAAAGGGGTCAGTACTTTGGTAGATACAATAGTGGCAATTGAATTTGCCGCATCGTGAAAACCGTTGATGTAATCGAATATCAGAGCCAATACAATGATAATCACTAATAATTCCATGTGCCGTACCTGTATTTATGCGTATTTCACAATCAAACTTCTCAATATCTTGCCCACATGCTCTGCCGCATCAGTGGTCTTTTCCAGTTCGTGTACAATTTCTTTAACCTTGATGAGTTCAATACAGTCTTTCTCTTCCTCAAAAAGTTTGGTAATAAAGAGTTCATAAATATCATCTGCTTGATTCTCGATATCGTGCATCTTTGAGCAATACCCACGCAAGGTATTCGGATTCTTACGAAAAGTCTCAAGCTCATCCATCGCTTTGACAATATAGTCCGCCTCCTGCCGGATCATACGGCTCAGTTCCTTTCCACTCTCAGAGATGGGGCGAGGATTATAGATGGTAATACGTTTTGCACAACTATTTATTCCGTCAATCACATCGTCAATACTCGAAGCCAGATCATGAATGTCCTCACGGTCAAACGGTGTAATAAAAGTAGTACCCAGTTCATCCAAAATCAGATGGGTAAGCTTATCTCCTTCACGTTCCATATCCTTGATCTGTTTATAATAACCGGCTCTTTCTTCAGGCGAATCATGCTTCAGGCTCTCCACTAAAAGCTCCGATGAAGCGACCAGGATTTCAGACAATTGTTTCAACAAAGGAAAAAATTTGGGTTCTTTGGGTGTAAACCTACTAAAAAAAGAATTTTTCATAAATGTATATATTTTAAATTATTTCGTTTGTTTACGGGATTTCAGCCGGGCGCGCACCACCTCGACCGCAGCAGGCAATACTGATACCGCTATGATGGCGACAATCAGCAGTTTCAGATTCTCCTGTACGAAAGGAAGATCTCCGAAGAAATATCCTGCGTAACAGAATATGGCAATCCACAGTGCTCCGCCTATCAGATTGTACAGCATGAAATAGTAATAATGCATACTCCCCATTCCTGCCACAAACGGAGCAAACGTACGGACTATGGGCACAAAACGTGCAAAAATAATAGTCTTTCCGCCATATTTTTTATAAAACTCATGGGTTTTCTCAAGATGGCTTCGCCTGAATATCCTGGAATTGGGATTACTGAACAGTGTCCGCCCAAAGAAGCGTCCTATCATATAATTACAGGAATCACCCAGAACTGCGGCAACAAACAAAATCAAGAACAGCATATTCACATCAAGGGGTGTATCGGGCAATGCCGCAATAGCACCTGCCACAAAGAGCAGAGAGTCACCCGGCAGGAAAGGTATTACCACCAGACCGGTTTCACAAAAAATAATCAAGAATAAAATGACATACGTCCAGGTATGGTATTCCTGTACGATATCAATCATATATTGATCGATATGAAGAATAAAATCCAATAAAAAATCCATTTTGTATGATTAATCAGTACTTAAATAGAAAAAACAAGTACAAAGAGAGAAAAACTTTCAAAAAAAAAGAAAGCATTAAATAAGAAAGCACTAAATAAGAATACGTCTCAGCGTATAGATATAATATCTATAAGAGAAATTGAATGGATTGATACTGAATGAAAAGGAGGTTGTTTTTTCTTCGGGAAGCAAAATCTTCAGAGACTTCACAATTCTGGCAATGATAGAAGTCGTATTATTTCTTAAAATCTTGGAGGGAGAAGTACAACGGAATGAAAAGTTATTTCCTATACTGACATCATCCGTCTGGTTATCGTAAGACTCACATTGCATCCCGGCTTCATAGTGATTGAGAAACTTTTCCGACAAAGTATGCCATTTTTCAGGATGATGCTGTGTGTCTACTATGGCATGCAGTGTCTCGCATTCCTCTATATCACCGGAAACAGATACCATTTTTGATATAAGGAATAACCCCAACAACATATAGAAGATATACTTCACCATAGCGGCCGCAAAGATAGAAAGTATTTTTAAGAGTAAAAACCATTCAAACTTTTATTTTCACTTTCCTTATCAGGCCTATCAAATTAACCAGCTTTTTATGTCTTATCCCAATGGAACATCGAACGGGATACTCTGAACACCGTTCATCCATGCCAACCACAAACAGTCTCCCTTGACATCATTGCCCCCCTTAAGTTTTTCAGCAACCTCCCTGCCTTTGCGAATCGTTTCTCCGTACAGAAACAAGCCATGTTATCAGCATCGGCCGGACAGGCTTCCGAATGCCATATGTGATAGTACTCTCATGCTCATTTTACAATTATAGACTTGATAAATCTTGCAGGAACACCGCCTACTATCGTATTTGCCTCCACATCTTTTGTCACGACTGCCCCGGCACCGATGACGGCATTATCTCCAATGGTTACCCCCTGAAGAATCGTGGCGTTAGAGCCTACCCATACATTTCTGCCGAGGATGATAGGTGCAGGATAGGTCGTTTGACGCTCTTCCGGAGCCAAACCATGATTTAACGTGGCAAATACTACATTATGCCCGATCTGGCATCCGTCACCGATCGTCACACCGCCATGATCTTGAAAATGACAGCAGGCATTAATGAATACACCTTCACCGACAGTGATATTCTTACCGAAATCGGCATAGAACGGTGGAAATACCCGCAGCGATGACGGCACTCGATAACCGAATAACTCGGAGAGCAATCCTCGTACTTCATCCGGTGTATGGTAGGCCGTATTCAGCCGGAAAGTGATACGTCTCGATTCGTTACTCATATCGTCCATAAAGCGGTGTATCTCCTCCGTATCGAGTGCCTTGCGGGTCTTTACATATTCCTTGAATTCGTTCGTAGTCATCTCTTATCTCCTTTCAAATTTTACGGGTACATCTCCGGCCACACCCAAAACCCCGATACCGTTACCGTCGATACGACCTATTTTAATCAAATCGTTGCTGTGCGACCAGCTTTTGCAAAAAATAGCGACATTACCCCACGGCACATAGATGGTAATATCGCCGGGCACAGGAGTACAACCGCGTGTAACGCCCCCGGTCGTCAGAGCCGGAGAGGGATAGAAAATTTTCTCCGTTACATTGTTGTAATCGTTCAATGTCACTTCAAGCGGCAGACGCGAGAGGAAATCCCGTGCAGCAGCATTACCTTCCATCGTTGCGGTGACCGTGCGGTCACCGACCGTAATGTTTACAGCCAATGAAGATACATCGGGAGTTTCGGGTTGACCGGGAGTTTCGGATTGTCCGGGTGTAAACGGCTCGTCGTCGGAGCCCTCGCATGCTGCCATCGACAAGACGGTCAGCAGCATCATGGGAATCAATAATAACTTTTTCATTTCATTTCTTATTTGATGCAAATATAGATGGTATCTGCCACATGCTTTGTAGACAAATCCCCGGTATTCATACCCGAATTACAGATTCTGCAAGAGAGCCGTATGTCATTCGAATTAATCACTGCTAATCAGCATCCTAACATGGATTACAGAATAGCTAATACGAATTACGGATTATGATGCTCATAGTATGAATATCTGAAATAAAACGTTTATTTTTGTAGTGGAGTAAACTGATGCCGAATGATGAAATAAACAGATACCGATATGGAGAATATAATAAAACTGGAAACCATTCAAGACTATAACAATTTATTGGGAACAAAAACCCTGCATCCTTTAGTCAGTGTAGCGGATCTTTCTACCCTAAATGGTACTCCTCTGGATCGCCTCTACAATAGGAATGCTGTGGGAAATGATAAAAAAATTCAAAACATGGTGGCTCATCATCTATTTTCCCTGGATATGGTCGATCGGATTCCTGATCATTGCACTTATTTTTGCAACAAGCTGGTTGATTTATTTCATACTGCCGACAGTGGTCACATTTGCTATCATGGCACTTGTCAAAGACAGCAGTTTCGTAAAGGCGATGGACAACAGCAGCGGTAAATCAAGCAAACCGGTTCTTGGATATAACGCACAGGGACAGCCCGTACGTGAAGGTGACGGTGGTGCCATTGCACACAGAACTTGGGACGAGTATGCGAACAGTAAATAGCAAGTTAGCCAAATGCCGTTTATTGCATCCATTTGCTACAATATCATCGCTTTCGCTAACACATCAATCCTGAAAACAATTAAAAATAGAGAACAGGTTGCATAATAAAGTAATTTACATGAGATATTTTCTGTATATTTCTGTCATATATGGATAAATATGTGATTTATCTCGGCATGCAAGGCTCATTATCCCGGCATGATAGACTCCGTTCCTCGTAGAGGAACGGAGTAAAACTCTACGAGAAACACTGAAAGACTCTACGAGAAAAATCAATTCCGCCCTAAAACACATTTTGGAGCGCTAACTGATGACCGGAGATACACTGACTTCAAATATCCCAAAGCGTACTAAACACATTCTTCAGAAACAATTTACGCACTAAACATTCAAATAAAGAGACATTTGTCACACAATCAGCAATAAATGATACAATCCGAATAAGCCTAACCGGAAATAAAGGGGATTTTATACAGGTTACCCCAACCTTCTCCCTAATGAAGGGATTCTGAGGAAACAAGAATATCACTTTGTCATTTTGCCACATTGAAAAGAAAAAATATCATCGGGCAAACAAGCATTTCAAACCGTCGTAAATTGCCGGAAGAGCAATCGTACCGTGTGTCTCTTCCGGAAATTTCTTTGAAACAACACGCAAGTTGCAACGTTCCATCTCCGGAATTACCGTATCCAGAAAGGTGTCAGTCAACGGAAAATGTATCAGATTCCTCTCGGTACGAGGACGGGTGGCAAAAGCAACATACAACTGTTTTCCATCAAAAACCGTTTTATCCCCCCGCGTACCGGCCTGTTTCAGAAAAGCTCCCTGATCCCACCACAAGCTGGGATCGAGTGCCATATAAGTATCGAACGATTCCGGATGATTCCACAAAACATGCAAAGCAAATAATCCTGCAAACGAATGGCCTACCAACATATTCTGCCCACCGACCGGAAATTCTTTTTCGATAGCCGGACGTAACTCTTCTACCAGAAAACGATAGAATTGTTCTGCACCCCCTCCTTTCGGTTCATCACCGGAACGGACAGTTCCGTCGCGACGGGCAGCCGAAGGGGTCGGTGTCAAATCTCTCGTACGGTCTGTATTCAAAACAGCCACTACGATGCAAGGAGGCAGCGAAGAGACTCTGGAAGAAGAAAAGAAACGGGTGAACCCTACCACCGTATGAAAGAAAGAATCGCCATCCAACAGATAAAGAACCGGGTAATTCCGTTCCGTCTCTCCGGGGCGCTTCTCGGGTTGATAAACCCAGTAGGCTCTCTCCTCGTTCAATAGCCGGGAAAACAGAGTATGACGTTCTCCTATGGAAATCGTCTCCTGCCCTTGTGCCCGAAAAGAAAATACCACACACATCGCAACGACACACAATAGAAATAATCGCTTCATTTCACCTTATTTTATTTAAGGCCGCAAAGTTCAGATAAAAAATCCGTTTTATCCATCCCCATTTTTAGGTATTATTTCTGCCTTTCCACCTTGTCGCCCACCCGTACTGTTCCCGGCCTTTGTGATAAAAAAACAGGAAAAGGAATAATTGCCAATTTATTCTGCAAAATTGCCATTTCCGGCTACGGAAAAACAGCCGATCTTTGCAACATAAAATTTAACCCATAAAAAAGATTAAGATGAGGACAAGATTGAATTCGTTGTTTATTGCATTTCTGAATGTAGCGGCATCTACACAAAAATTAGGTATCAACCTGATCCGTGTAGCTATATTAGTGATATTCGTTTGGATCGGTGGTCTGAAATTCTGGAACTATGAAGCCGAAGGCATTGTTCCGTTTGTTGCGAACAGCCCTTTCATGAGTTTCTTCTATACAAAGAGTGCTCCCGAGTACAAAGAGTACAAACTGAAAGAGGGGGAATTCAATGAAGCGAAACACAAATGGCACGAGGAAAACAACACGTATGGCTTTTCACGCGGGTTGGGAATCTTAATTATGGGTATCGGCATACTGACATTTTTAGGGATATTCTCTTCCAAAATAGGACTGGCAGGTGCAGGATTGGCTATCATCATGACATTAGGGACACTTTCGTTTCTGGTCACCACACCGGAAGTCTGGGTACCGGACTTGGGTAGCGGAGAACATGGTTTTCCCCTGTTGACCGGAGCGGGAAGACTGGTTATCAAAGACACGGCCATACTGGCAGGAGCCATCGTAGTACTGTCCGATTCGGCAAAAAAGGTCTTGGCACAATTAAAAAAATAGCTTTTCAGCATAATTAAAAAAACAAAGTCATGAAACAGTTTGATGCAATTATCATAGGTTTTGGCAAAGGGGGGAAAACCTTAGCAGCAGAATTGGCAAAACGTGAACAGAAAGTCGCAGTAATCGAACGTTCGGACAAGATGTACGGAGGTACGTGTATCAACATCGGCTGCATTCCGACCAAGACACTGGTTCATCTGTCCAAACTGACTCCTGCCGGTAGTTCTTTCGAAGAAAAAAGAGAATATTACCGGCAGGCAATTGCCCGGAAGGAGGAAGTTACTTCGATGTTACGGAAGAAAAACTATCATAATCTGGCTGATAACCCTTATATCACGGTATATACAGGAACCGGTTCCTTTGAAGACAAGGAGGTGGTAAAAATAACAACCGGCAGTGAGGTTCTCCGGATCAAAGCTCCGCAAATTTTTATCAACACCGGATCGGAGACAGTGATTCCGCCAATCGAAAGGATCAAAGACAATCCCTCGGTATACACCAGTACTTCTATTATGGAAATGAAAGAGCTTCCCGAAAGACTGGTAATTGTGGGCGGCGGTTATATCGGTCTGGAATTTGCATCGATGTATGCTTCGTTCGGCGCCAAAGTAACCGTACTGGAAAGCTATCCGCAGTTCATCTCACGAGAGGACAGGGATATAGCCGACAGTGTAAAAGAGACCTTGGAAAAGAAAGGCATATCATTCATCCTGAATACAAAAGTACAGGAGATAAAAGGCAATACGGTCGTTTACCGGAATGCGGAAAACGGAGAAACTCACGTACTGGATGCAGATGCCATCTTATTGGCAACCGGACGTCGCCCCAACACCCGGGAGCTTCGTCTGGAAGCGGCCGGCGTAGAGGTCAACGAACGCGGAGCAATTATAGTAGACGAGTTCCTGAAAACAACGAACCCTCAAATCCGTGCCATCGGTGACGTGAAAGGCGGTTTACAATTCACCTATATCTCTTTGGACGACTACCGTATCATTCGCGAAGATTTGTTCGGAAAGCAGCAGCGCACCCTGAATGATCGTGATCCGGTGAGCTATTCCGTATTTATCGACCCGCCGCTATCACGCATCGGCATGAGTGAAGAAGAAGCCCGGAAAACCGGCCGGAATTTTAAAGTAAACAAACTACCCGTAACGGCCATCCCCCGTGCAAAAACATTGGGAGAGACCGACGGCCTGTTTAAAGTAATCATAGATACGGATACCAACCGGATTTTAGGATGTACCCTGTTCGGCCCCGAATCGAGCGAAATAATCAATCTGGTAGCTTTCGCTATGAAAACCGGACAAGAATATACGTTCTTACGGGATTTTATCTTCACACATCCCAGTATGAGCGAATCTTTAAATGATTTAATGAATATATAGGAATACCTCACCCGGAGAAAGCAAAAAAGAGCGAAAACATCATCCGTATCCCTGTCAAAACTTATACTTTTGTAACGTTTTTACAGTTATATAAGATCATGCAGTTTCAATCAATAAACAAAACAAAAGGTATCCTGTACGCGGCAGTCTCCTCTTCCACGTTCGGACTGGCGCCTTTCTTTTCCGTGATGCTTCTCAACATCGGTTTCTCCTCCTTCGAGGTGTTGAGTTATCGTTGGGGAATAGCATCTCTCACACTGATACTTTTCGGCTGGTTGTCCGGGTGTAACTTCCGATTGAATAAAAAAGATTTCGGAACCGTCTTTCCATTAAGTCTGTTTCGGGCAGCTACTTCCCTGAGCCTTTTGATCGCTTATCAAAACATAGCCAGCGGAGTAGCTTCCATCATTCACTTCATGTACCCATTGGCCGTGGCCATGAGCATGATCCTCTTTTTCCATGAAAAGAGATCGGCATGGATCATTACCGCCATATCGATGTCGATCGTCGGCGCCATACTCCTTTCATCGGGAAACATCGGTCATGGCAACGGTAACACTACGCTCGGTATCATATCCGCCTGTATATCCGTATTCTCTTACGGCGGATACATTATCGGAGTAAGAAAAAGCCGTGCAGTACAGATCGAATCGACTGTGCTGACTTGTTATGTAATGGGATTAGGAGCGCTTCTCTTCATCATTTGCGGCTGTTTCACCAGTGGCATCCGGCTGGTAACAGAAGGTGTTACCTGGTTATACATCTTAGGATTAGCATTACCGGCTACAGCCATTTCAAACATCACACTGGTCAAGGCAATCAAGCACATCGGCCCTACCCTCACCTCCATATTCGGGGCAATGGAACCTCTGACGGCAGTCATCATCGGCATAGTAGCCTTTAAAGAATCATTCACCGTAGCAAGCGCCATCGGAATCATGCTGATCGTTACGGCAGTCACCATTGTTGTGTGCAAAAAAAAATAATGTGCCAATTAATAATGTGCCAATTAATAATGTGCCAATTGGACAATGTGCCAATATGCCAATTAAAGAATGTATTAATGTGATAATTGAAGAATGCAGTAATTAAGAGAGGTGTAATATACCAATAAAAGTGGAGAATATGGTAATTGTTTTGCAATATATTCCTTACCCTACAGCGCAGCCAATTGGCACATTGGCATATTGGCACATTGACAAATTATTATCCTCCTCCTGAAAACAAATCCGTAGCGGTAAGTGTTGATACCCGAAATAAATAATAAAACCTATACCAAAACGGAAATGAGAACAATGAAATTGATTTTAGCAGTAGGGTTTCTGCTCGCTTTTGCCACAGGGGTAAATGCCCAGAAGCAAAGAACCCAGACCTATCTACCCAAAATTGCCATCAAAACCAATGCCCTCTATTGGGCCACAAGTACTCCGAATCTGGGACTTGAAATAGGATTGGCTAAAAAATTATCCCTCGACATTTCGGGAAACTACAACCCCTGGAAGTTTTCGGATAACAAGCAATTGAAACACTGGCTCGTACAGCCCGAACTGCGTTACTGGCTCTGCGAACGGTTCAATGGCAGCTTCTTCGGCCTGCACGGACACTATGCCGATGCAGACATCAGCAACCTAAATATGTTCGGTTTGGGACACGACCGGTATGACGGTAAAATCTACGGTGCCGGCATCTCTTACGGTTATCAGTGGATATTGAAAAAACGTTGGAGCATGGAAGCTACCATCGGAGTGGGATATGCCCACATCAAATATGACAAATACGAACCGGGAGACGACGGCCGCAAGATCGACCATAATACCAAAGACTACTTCGGACCTACCAAAATAGGCCTTAGCTTCATTTATACTTTCAAATAAACAACCAACCCATAAACCAATTATAACAATGAAAAGAAAAGTTATCTATATTCTGCTGGCCCTTGTCATCGCGCTTCCTGCCAGTGCCCAGAAACTTTATAATGACGCCATCAGCCTGTCGGGCGTATCGCTATGGCAACAGGGCAATTCTCTATACATAGACATGACGATCGACATGAAGAATCTGACCGTCAGCCCCCAACGCTCACTGACTCTTACACCGCTATTGACAGACGGACAACACAATGTCCCTCTGCAAGACATCATCATTAACGGCCGCCGCCGTCAGAAAGCTTACGTTCGCGGTTTAGCCATCGAACACGAAGCTCCTACGGCCATCGTCATCCCCTACGATAAAAGAGAAGTACTGAACTATACCCAAGTCATTCCCTACCAGCCGTGGATGGAGAATGCCTCGCTCAATCTTGTCGAGAATCTTTGCGGTTGCGGCAATAATGAAGAGATGATTGCCCAGGAACTGATCACCAACAGCGTGTCTACCGAAGCCAAACGACTGGCAGCCATGTCACCGATCATAGCTTACATCCAACCACCGGTAGAAATAGTAAAAGAGCGTAGCGAACAGTACGAAGCCCATCTGGACTTCCCTGTAAGCAAATCGGTGATACTGACCGACTTTATGAATAATCACCAAGAACTGATGAACATACGTTCTATGTTCGGCAAGGTTCAGAATGACCGGAACCTCACCATCACCGGTATCAGCATCGAAGGATTTGCTTCGCCCGAAGGCCCGTTGAAATTCAACGAACAGCTTTCGCAAAAACGTGCCGAAGCGCTGAAAGCCTATCTCACCGCAAATGAAAAAGTACCGGCCAATCTCTATAAGGTATCTTTTGGAGGTGAAAACTGGGACGGATTGATAAAGGCTTTGGAAACCTCTTCCATGAAAGATAAAGAGACCTTCATCCACATCATCAAAAATACCGGTGATGATGCCCTCCGCAAAAAAGAGATCATGCACGTAGGCGGCGGAACTCCTTATCGCACTATGCTGAAAGAGATTTATCCGGGATTGCGCAAAGTGAACTGCAAGATAGATTATACGGTAATCAACTTCGATGTGGAACAAGGCCGTATTGTCATCAAAACCAATCCGAAGTATCTGAGCCTGAACGAAATGTACCAGGTAGCCAACAGCTATCCGAAAGGCAGTGACGATTTTGTAAACGTATTCGATGTTGCCGTACGTATATACCCCGACGATGAAGTAGCCAACTTGAATGCCGCCGCCGTGGCACTGACCAAGAAGGATCTGAAAACAGCCGTGAAATTTATGGAAAAGGCCAACAAGCAGACAGCCGAATACATCAACAACAGCGGAGTGTATGATTTCCTCAACGGCAACATCAACCAATCCATCGCCGCCTTCACACAGGCTGCCCATATGGGTAATGATGCCGCAAAAGCAAACTTAAAGCAATTGCAGAAAATACTGGATTCCAAAAAGCCATCCGGTAAATAGCAGGAAGAACCCTTCTATTCATATAGATATATACAGCAAAGAGCCGGACAGGATTCATGATGAAACCTGGTCCGGCTCTTCTCATACCTTTTATACCTCTGATATAAATATTTCTGTACTTTTTGAAATAAAATCATAAAAAACGACCGGCCGGACAGTCAAAACACCCGTTAGTTTTGTTATACATACATAACTTAAACTGACGATTATGACACTGATTCTTGCTATTGTTCCGGTTCTGCTTCTTATTGTATTGATGGCTTTTTTTAAGATGCCGGGCGACAGAAGCAGTGTCATCTCTCTCATCGTGACCATGCTAATCGCCCTTTTCGGCTTTCATTTTGCAATAGACGATCTCGCCTGCTCCTTCCTGTACGGAGCGTTGAAAGCGGTTTCTCCTATTCTGATTATCATCGTGATGGCTATTTTCAGCTATAACGTATTATTGAAAACCCGGAAGATGGAAATCATCAAGCAGCAATTCACCTCCATCTCCACAGACAAGAGCATTCAAGTGTTACTGTTGACTTGGGGCTTCGGTGGATTGCTGGAGGCAATGGCCGGTTTCGGGACAGCCGTAGCTATCCCTGCCGCCATCCTGATCAGTCTCGGATTCAAGCCCGTGTTCTCCGCAGTGGTGAGCCTGATAGCCAACAGCGTTGCTACGGCGTTCGGTGCTATCGGTACCCCTGTACTCGTATTGGCCAAAGAAACCAGCCTCGATGTGCAGAACCTGAGTACCAATGTCGTATTACAGCTATCCGTACTCATGTTCCTCATCCCATTGGTTTTGCTGTTCCTCACCGATCCGAAGTTGAAATCACTTCCGAAAAATTTATTCTTAGCACTATTGGTAGGAGGCGTATCCCTGACCAGCCAGTACATGGCCGCACGCTACATGGGTGCCGAATCACCGGCCATTATCGGAAGTATTCTTTCGATCATCGTGATCGTCATCTACGGAAAGCTCACCGCCCCGAAAGAAGAACGTGCCCGCAAGAACCCTCTGCGGACGAAAGATATTCTCAACGCCTGGAGCATCTACCTGCTCATCCTCTTGTTGATCATACTGACCAGTCCTCTGTTTCCCGGCCTGCGCCATACACTCGAAAATAACTGGGTCACCCGTATCAGCCTGCCTGTCAGGGATTCGACCCTAAACTATACCATCTCGTGGCTCACCCATGCAGGAGTACTTCTCTTCATAGGCACGTTTATTGGCGGGCTCATACAAGGTGCCGGAGTCAAAGAGATATTCACCGTACTTTGGCATACGGTGAAGCAATTGAAAAAAACGTTCATCACGGTCATCTGCCTTGTCGGCCTTTCCACCATCATGGATACGGCAGGAATGATTGCCGTAGTCGCCACTGCCCTGGCTACTGCTACCGGAAGCCTTTATCCGCTTTTTGCCCCCGTCATCGGATGTCTCGGTACTTTCATCACCGGCAGTGATACCTCATCGAATATCCTTTTCGGAAAGCTGCAAGCCAGCGTCGCCGGACACATCAACGTGAGTCCGGACTGGTTGTCGGCCGCCAATACGGTCGGTGCGACAGGAGGTAAAATCATATCTCCCCAAAGCATCGCTATCGCTACCTCGGCAAGCAACCAGCAGGGAAAAGAAGGAGAAATCCTAAAAGCAGCCATCCCCTATGCACTGGCCTATGTAGTGATAACAGGAGTTATCGTCTTTATTTTCAGCTAAAGACGCAATATTTAAATTTAAAGTTCTATATTTGGCAACGAAATAAAAAACATTTTTTGAAAACAAATCCTTCATCTTCCAATATATTGGTGTGCTAAATAGCCTGTAGTTCTCACTACTCATCTGGCTATCCCCCCCTTTGTAAAATCCGGCATATTCTATCCGGACAGGAATCCTATTCTTATTTTTTTTAACGGAGACAAATCATGAGATCATCTCCTATTTACTCAACATTTTATCAACAGAAATCATATGATAGAAACAAAACGTTTAAGAATCATACCACTCGATTCAGAGCAGTTCGCCCTGCTTCTGAATGGAGTACACTTTATGGAAGACGCCTTAAGGCTGACTCCTTCCAACGAAACACTTGATCCGCATACCCGTCAGGCTATGACCGGTCAATATCAGCTTGCTGGCAAGCATCCCGAAAACTTTCTCCTGCTGACCAACTGGCAGATCATCTTGAAATCAGAAAACAAAGCCATCGGCTCCGCCTGTTTCAAAAACCTCCCCGATGCGGAAGGCAGCGTCGAAGTCGGTTACGGGATATATGCTTCCTACCGGAACCACGGTTATATGACCGAAGCTCTGAAAGCCTTATGTAAATGGGCTTTCGACATTGCAGGGGTACAATCCATCATAGCGGAAACCGAAAAAGACAATATCGCTTCCCAATATGTATTACAGAAAAGCAAGATGAAGCAGTTTAAAGAATCAGCAGACAGTATCTGGTGGAAATTAAATAAAAAAACAATGGAAAAGAAAGAAATTATAGTTATCAGACAAGAAACCAAGCAAGACCGACACGAGTTATACCACTTAATACAAACCGCCTTCCAGACTGCCAAAATAGCCGACGGCGATGAACAGGACTTCACCGTAAATCTGTGGAACAGTGAAAACTACATCCCCGAATTAGGATTAGTAGCCGAACTGAATGGAAAATTAATCGGCCATATTCTGCTCACCCGGATGTACGTGATACAGGAAGACGGGAACAAATTTGAATCTTTATTAGTGGCCCCCCTATCCGTGTTATTGGAATATAGAGACCACGGTGTGGGTTCCGCATTAATGAAAGAAGGTCTCAGACGGGGACGCGAGTTGGGATACAAAGCAGCGTTCCTTTGTGGCGATCCTGAGTATTATCACCGCTTCGGATTCAAATCAATCCGTGAATTCGGACTTACCAACCCGGAAATTCCGGAACCTTATGCGATGGGATACGAATTGGTTCCCGGAGCACTGGATCAAGTTACGGGAGTGGTAAAACTGACATAGTTCGTCAAAGGAGAGCTATAAAATGTAAAGCGGCATGTCTTCGGAAAATAGACATGCCGCTTTACGTTTTTATTATCGAAAGTATATTATTAATTATTATCAAAAAATATTAGACAATATCTGTTGCTTAATATTTTCCCACGTTATATCAGTTAACATATACGGCATTATGTCCTCTTCAGCATCATCAAAATATGCTAAACTTTTCATTGCCATAAAAATAGACCCATCCGGATACTTTTGAGAGTAAAAATCCAATATATCATTCATAGAGAAATACCGCAATAAGAAAGCAATATCAACAAAATCCTTTTTAGTCCCCCTCCCAATAATAGCTGTAACTTTCATTGCTGCTATATCTTTTAAACTCGCCATCCGAATTCCTTGTTTTACTACTACATCATCAACCCATGAATATTGATAATCTACAATATCAATCTTAACATTGTTCAACAAATAAATATGAATACGAGGAGATTCTTTCAATACTGTCAAAGCACCTATTTGTTCCAATGCTATTACAAGTTCATCCTTTTCCACCTCTATTTTACCAAAAAAATCTAAATCTATAGATTTCCGATGTCCTATTTGCAAAGCTAAAGCAGTACCTCCCACCAAGCGAGTTTTACATAATGCGGGGATACTCTGTAACTTCCTTAGAAGTTCCAGTGTTGTGGTATCGAGTGTTGATAAGTGTAACATCTGAATTCTTCTTTAGGAGTATTCGAAATGGAAGCAATATAAGCTAAAGCACGGGGTTCCAAATCTCTCATCTTTTTTACTTCTTCTACGATTCGAGGTAAACCATAATAAATACGTAATACCATCCAATCATTCCAGACACCATATTCCAACACTCTTTTTATTATATATTTAGAATGCCTGTCAATATCAATATCTTCTTTGTGTACATCCCAAAAAAGATGATTAGAAAACGTATTTATACATTCGTTTGCTGTCATAAAAATCTTCTTTGATAACAAAAGTAACACATTTATCCAAATATACAAAATCAAACCAGATTCTTTTCTACAACACAAACCAACTTATACGCGATTTACCATTAATCAAAAAATATTTGGCTTTAAATCCGTAGCAAACAACTGCGTAATACAACTGAGGAAATGATTACCTCGATGTTTATAACACGACAAAACGACTGTACTGAGATAATACTAAACTTGTTTCAGTTTCAGATTTGAGTGCTAATGCTTTTTCCCTCAAAATGTTTCTTCATATGGAACTATTTCTTTATCTTTGTATCAAAATAAAGTAATGGAAACCAAGGCTAAATTTAATGTGATATTATCATCTGAAGCGAGTGATTTCCTTGAGGGACTAAATTCTAAAATTCGGGAGAAGATCATTTATAACATCCGTAAATCTACATATACTATAGACCCCGAGCTCTTTAAAAAGCTGGATGATACAGATATATGGGAATTTAGAACAAGATATAATAATGCTCAATACTGCTTGTTAGCTTTTTGGGATAAGACGAGTAATATAGATACTTTAGTGATTGCAACACACGGATTTATCAAAAAAACTCAAAAGACTCCATCAAAAGAAATAACAAAAGCCCAAGAAATAAGAAAAGAATATTTCAACTCTAAAAAATAGTGATATGAAAGATAACAAATTTTATACCCTCGGAGAAATTGAGGACAAATATATAGGGAAAAAAGGTACTCCTAAGCGAGACAAATATGAAGTTGATTTGCAAACTGATGTGCATTCTCACTTCATTGGTGAAGCGATCAAACAGGCCAGGCTATCAAAGAATATGACACAAGAAGAACTTGGTAGTTTAATCGGTGTACAAAGAGCACAAATTTCTCGTATAGAGAGTGGAAAGAATCTAACATTTTCTACCATAGCAAGAATTTTTAAAGCAATGGGAATAAGTGCCAAATTAGAAATTGGGAATTTAGGGAAAGTTGCTTTGTGGTAACTTAGAATATAAAAAGATAAGCGGATAAAAGGTTTATATATTTCTCAGCCTATTTATTCATGAGATGTAGTCGAAAATACTTTTTCATAAACAACACGTATAGCGTACCCAATATAAGTACGGTAGCCAACAAATACCAATAACCATACGAATAAAAATAGAAGTATCCGACTATCACCAATGCCTGTACCAGCATGTATACAGATGAAACCACCACATGAGGGATCTTCAGTTCATTCGCCATAATCTGATACAGATGTTTCCGGTGTGGCAAACCGATATTCTCATGAAGCATCAGG